>Ga0134121_10000137_pt1 | contig 84570 bp, 72 predicted proteins | sample KB301_FD_96463 | JGI IMG/M metagenome (GOLD analysis project Ga0134121, IMG submission 96463) | Terrestrial soil microbial communities without Nitrogen fertilizer from Kellogg Biological Station, Michigan, USA - KB3-0-1 | ecosystem: Environmental > Terrestrial > Soil > Unclassified ...
CGCCGCCAGCGATTTCCTGGTGGCGAAGCTGGTTTACAAGGTGATCGCATATCGGTTCTTCGCCGAGGGGCGCCGAGCCGGGTGAGGAGCCGATGAGTCAATCGAAGAAATCCCCGGATCGCTCCGGCGGCGGGGAACGCCCCGCGCCGCAGACCACGCGGCCGCAGGCCGAAATCCTGGAGTGCGACATCCCGGCCGAGCTGCCGGTGATCCCGCTGGCGTCGACCGTCGTCTTCCCTCAGATGGTCGTGAACCTCCAGGTCGTCCGGAAGAAGAACCTGAGCCTGATCCGCGACATGGAGCCGGAGTCGATCATCGGCCTGGTGGTCCAGAAGAGCACCTCCATCGAGGTGCCGCCGGTCGAGGAGCTGTCGACGATCGGCGTCGCGGCCCGGCTCGTGAACCGGCTGAACGTCTCCGGCAACACCATCCAGATCATCCTGCTCGGGTTGCGACGATTCCGGATCGCCGAATACCTCCAGACCGAGCCCTACCTGAGGGCCCGCGTCGCCTGCATCGATGAGCGCGAGATCGAATCGATGGAGGCGAACCTCCTGATGGGGAACGCGCTCCACCTGCTGGAGAACCTCATCCAGCTCGACGCGCGGGTTCCGGGCGAGATCCTCAACCTGATCAAGAACAACCTGACGGGGCCCGGGAACCTCGCGGACCAGGTGGCCAACCACCTCAACTTCGAGCTGGAGGAGAAGAAGGAGATTCTCCAGACGATCAACCCGATCGACCGGCTCAAGGTCGCCATCCGGCTGATCGAGAAGTCGATCGGCCTGTCCAAGGCGGGACAGGAGATCAAGGAGCAGACCGAGGACGAGATCCGCAAGGCGCAGCGCGAGTACTTCCTGCGCGAGCAGATGAAGGTGATCCGCAAGGAGCTCGGCGAGGAGAGCGAGAGCGCCGGGGCGGTCAAGGATCTGCGCGAGAAGATCGAGAAGGCCAACCTGCCCGAAGAGGCGCGCAAGGAAGCCGAAAAGGAGATGGGGCGCCTGGAGATGGTGAACCCGGCCTCAGCCGAGTACACCGTCATCACGACCTATCTCGACTGGCTGGCCACTCTGCCGTGGGGGATCGAGACGACTGACCGGCTCGACGTGCGCGAGGCGGCCAAGATCCTCGATCGCGACCACTACGGCCTGGAGAAGGTCAAGGATCGCATCCTCGAGTTCCTCGCCGTCCGCCAGCTCAAGAAGGACATGAAGAGCCCGATCCTCTGCTTCTACGGCCCGCCGGGCACCGGCAAGACGTCGCTGGGACGGTCGATCGCCGAGGCGCTGGGGCGCAAGTTCGTGCGCATGAGCGTCGGCGGCATGCGCGACGAGGCGGAGATCCGCGGTCACCGGCGCACCTACGTGGGTGCGATGCCGGGGAAAATCCTGCAAAGTCTGCGGCGCGCCGGATCGCGCAACCCGCTCTTCATGATCGACGAGGTCGACAAGATCGGCTCGGACTTCCGGGGCGACCCGGCCTCCGCGCTGCTCGAGGTCCTCGATCCCGAGCAGAACTTCTCGTTCACCGACCTTTACCTCGACCTGCCGTTCGACCTGTCGAAGGTGATGTTCGTCACCACCGCGAACCGGCTCGACACCATCCCCGAGCCGCTGCGGGATCGCATGGAGATCCTCCACCTCCCCGGCTACGTGGAGGAGGAGAAGATGGACATCGCGCGGCAGTACCTGATCCCGCGCCAGCTCGATGCGCACGGGCTCACCAAGGAACAGCTCAAGATCAGCGACGACGGCCTCGCCGACATCATTCACGGCTACACGTCCGATTCGGGGCTGCGCAAGCTCGAGCAGCAGATCGCCACCATCTGCCGCAAGGTCGCGAAAGCGATCGCCATGGGGCACAACAAGCCGCGCTCCATCACGCCGGACAGCCTGCAGGAGCACCTGGGGCCCGTGGTCTACATCCCGGAGGTGGCGGAGCGGACCGACGAGATCGGCGTCGCCACCGGGCTGGCCTGGACCTCATCGGGCGGCGACATCCTGTTCATCGAGGCGACCCGGATGAAGGGGAACGGCGGCCTCCTGATCACCGGGCAGCTGGGCGACGTCATGAAGGAATCGGCGCAGGCGGCGCTGTCGTACGTCAAGGCGCACGCGTCGGACCTCGGCATCGATGGCGACGCCTTCGAAAAGTTCGACATCCATATCCACGTGCCGGCAGGCGCCATTCCCAAGGACGGGCCCTCGGCCGGCATCACCATCGCCACCGCCATCGCCTCCCTGATGTCGAACCGGCCGGTCCGCCATCAGATCGCCATGACCGGCGAGATCACCCTGCGCGGCAAGGTGCTCCCCGTGGGCGGCATCAAGGAGAAAATCCTCGCCGCCCGGCGCGCCGGCATCGAGACGGTCCTGATGCCGATCAAGAACGAGAAGGATCTGCTCGACGTCCCCGAACACCTGCGCAAGCCGCTCACGCTCGTGCCGGTGAAGGACATCTCCGAGGTCCTGGGGGCCGCGCTGAGCCCGCTGGTGCTGGCGCGCACCGAGGCGATCCCGGGGGAGGCGCGCAAGGCGCGCTTGAGGGAGTCGGGCGGGCGGCGTCGGGACCGCATCAAGCCGAGAGCCATCGCCCAGGATCGCCGCCAGGGTCGCTGAACGGGGAGGCTGTCCGGCCGGGTGGTGGAGCGTGGGGGGATCGAACCCCCGACCTCAAGACTGCCAGCCTTGCGCTCTCCCAGCTGAGCTAACGCCCCACGCCGGCCCGGAAGGGTCGGGACTATAGCACGCGCCCGAAAAACCGGTCAACGCTCGCCGGTCAGTCGATGTATCCCAGGGATCTCAGGCGCTCCAGAACGTTCTGATCGAGGTCGGAGGACTCCGGCCCGCGCGGCCCCGACTTGTCCTTGTAGCCGGGGACGTGACGCGGGGGATGGGCCGCCACGAAGGAGGGATCGAGCGCTCCGGCGAGCGGACGACCCTCCAGACCGTCCGCAGCCGGCAGCCCCAGCAGCTCGAGCAGGGTGGGAAGGATATCGACGAGCCTGGCGTCCGTGATCCGCGCGCCCGGGCGGACGCCCCTTCCCCAGAGAGCCACGATCCCCTCCATCCTGTGGTGTCCCGACGTGTTCGGCCTGCCGGGAATCATCACCGGCTTGAACCCGTGATCGGAAAGGACCACCACGGTGTCGCCCGGACCCATCCGCGCCATGTACTCGCCGAGGAGCCCGTCCAGGTAGACGTAGTAGGCATCGATGACCCCGCCGAGCACCGCGGCGTCATCGGGGCGCACTCCGTAAGGCATCGCCTCCGGATGGGCGAACTTCCAGAACCGGTGTGAGGCCACGTCGGATCCGCCGAAATAGACGGCGAACAGGTCGACCGGGTACTTGTCGAACAACCGCCGGGCGATCCGGGCGTATGTCTCGTCGCAGGCAAGGCTCCAGCGGAATCCCGTGACGCACTCCCGGTCCGCCGGCAGCAGGGCGCCGATGCGATTTGGATCGTAGAAACGCCGCAGCAGCGAGTCGTCAAGCTCCGTCGGACGAACCTTGAGCGCGGACACCTCGTCGAGGAGGCCCTCCGGGAAGGTCTGGCGCGGAATGCCCTCGACGATCGTGCCTTTCAGAGGCCTGCCGGTCGACCAGTTGTAGAGGTACGGAAGGTAGGACGAGACGATGAAGCCGTCGATCGGCTCGGCCGGCCAGGTCACGAGCCACCCTACGACGCCGCTTTTCCGGTCGAACTGTCCGAGGATGTTCCAGAAGGCCGGCGACCGGCGCATGCCGCTGGTGACCGGCCGGACGTCGGTGTGGGCTCCGCCTGCCCCCTCCCCCGCCTCCGCCTCGCCTCCGCGATCGTCCGTCTTCGGCCCGGCCCCGCCAGGACCGGGAACGATGAACCCATGGATCCCATGGCGGTCGGGCCCCACCCCGGTGGCGATCGTGGTCCAGAGAGAGGGCGAGGCCGACGGCTCCATCGACATCAGCACCCCGGAGGCCCCTTCGCGGACCACCCTGGCCATGGCCGGCATCCGGCCGCTGGCGATGAGCGGATCGATGACCTGCCAGTCGCCGCCGTCGATCCCGAAGACGATGACCCGGCCCCGTTCGGCAGCCGGCTCCTTTGCCCCGACGGACCGATCCGCATTTCCGGACGAGTCGACTCCCCCCCGGGCGCAGCCGGACAGCGCAAGGACGACCACCATCATGGAAAGGGACCGGGGCAGCACGCGCGCATTATAGCGACGCCCTTCGGCGGCAGCCGAAGGGGGCGCCAGCCGAATTCGAATTTGTCCCGGCGGAGGGACGAGCGTCCCCGCGATGCGTCACCTGATCGCCCGGACCGGGGACAGTCCGCCCGGCGCGGCCACCGCGGCCGGCCTGGAAGAGTCGGCCCGCCGGGCCCCGGTCCTCCCTTCGAACCCCTGAACGAGACAGGTCATCCGGGGGATTTGGGGCGTCTGGGCGTGCATCGAGCCGGGGGGCCGCATTCGGCGGCATGATTCGTGCTTTTCGGCCGGCGTCCCACTCAGGATCGAGCAGCCACCAGGAGGATAAGCCCAATGGAGCAGAGCACCGGACTGACGACCCACCCCCCCCGCATCGCCCGGCCGCTGGCGCGCCGCGCGCTGGCCGCCACGGGCGCATTCGCCCTCGTCTTGACCCTCGGCGGATGCACCGAGCAGATGCGCCAGGCGCTCTCCGGTCCGCCCGAGACCCCTGAAGAGCTGCTCGCCAATCTGAAGACCGACAAGGCGAGGATCGACGCCGCCTCGGATCAGATGATGAAGAAGATCGAGGCCTACAACACCTCGCGCAAGCCCGGCGAGCGCACCGTCCAGTTCGGTGAAGTGTTCGCCGAGAATCTCACCGGCGAGCAACGCGACGTGCTCAACGGCCTCCTGGCGGAGGAGAAGGACGTCTCCTACCGCTCTCTCCTCGAGAAGATGATCGCCGACCGCGACAGCATCCGTGACCTGCAGGCCAAGGTGCTCCAGCTGGAGCAGCGGCTTCCGGATCAGTTCGTGATCGCCAAGCGCGGCGACAACCAGACCAAGCTGGCGATGACCTACCTGACCACCGAGGCCAAGCTCGACGAGGCGAAGGCGAAGCAGCTGGTCAGCCAGGTGGATCGCTCGGACGAGCTGGTGGCGGGCAACCACGTCTGGTTCTTCTACGATCCGAAGCAGGACACGTTCCGGACCTACGTGACGATCGGCGAGGCCGGACAGACGCCGCTCGCGGTGCGGCGCGCCAAGGAGCGCAAGCTGATCGCGGAGCGCGATGAGCTCAAGACCCAGCGCGACACGGCCCAGGCCGGCAAGGACGCAGCCGAGGCCCAGGTGTCGAGCCTCAGCGAGCGCAAGGCCCAGCTCGAATCGGACGTCTCGAATCTGGAGAAGAACAAGGCCGATCTCGAGGACAACGTCGACCGGGTGTCCCGCGACCTCGCGTTCCGACAGAACGCCCTGTTCTATCACGCCGAGAACGAGCACTCCCTGAAGGAGCGCGGCGTCCTCAGCGGCGTCCTGGCGCACGTGAAGGATGTGAAGGGCGTGACCTACGACACCACGCTCGACCTGCGCCAGGCCACCAGTATCACCCTGTCGCCTGAGACGTTCGGACTCGAGAAGATCAAGGCGGTGAAGCTGCTCCCGCCGATCTTCCAGGAAGGCAGGGATTTCAGCGTCGAGACGTCGGACGAGACCGGGCGCGCCAAGCTCGTGATTCTCGATCCCGACCTTTTCCGGGGCCGCGAAGTCCTGGTCTCGATCGGCGGCTGAGGAAGGAGATCGAACGGGCGGCGCCCTCCGCTCATCCCCCCTACCCCCCCGCGGAGGGTGCCGCCCCGTTCGTAGCGGCGGGCCAGTTTCTGAGCCTCCTGGCCCGCCGCCCATCCCCCTCTCACCACACCTCGCAGCGGTCGTTCGGATTCATCGGCGTTCCGGGAGCACAGGCGAACGCCTCGGCGAACGCCGGGAAGGACGACAACGCGCCGCGTACCCGGAAGCGCGCCGGAACCCCGGAAGCCGCGTCCCCCCCCCGATCGGGACCCGATCCCGGAGCCTCCACCTCGCACAGCGACTGGGCAAATCCGACGAAAAAGAGCTGGTCCTCGGTGAGACCCGGAACCGCCGACGGCACGACAGCCGACGGCACGACCCCCGCGGGCACCCGGCCCGATCGATGGGCCAGGTAGGCCGTCCTGACGCCCCCCAGGTCGGCAAGATTCGCTTCCAAGGTCGCCGCCCCGTCCACCCGCACGCCCGGCGCCGTCTCGTAGGTGTCGTACAGCGATTCGACGCAATGCGTCCGCTCGGTCGCGGCGGCATAAAGGACGGCAGCGTCGAGCCCGAGGATCAGCTGCCGGGCGATCTCGGCGCCGAGAGCCCCGAAGTCGAGCACCGCGGGGAAATCGGGGCTGAACAAGGGGGGTTGCAGGACCCCGGCCGGGACGACCATCGCGTTGAGGAGCGGATCGTAGCTTGCGCGCGCCGACAGGGCGGTCGTGGTCCAGGTCCCCTGCGCCGAAGGCCGCCCCACCCTGTTGAGCTGGCGGCGCAGCTCGAAACGCGCCGCGGCGGCGACATTGGTGAAGTGGCTGGTCCGGCGGTAACCGAGGCCGGACTCGTCGCGGATCGAGTCCGGCGCGCCGACCTGGTTGGCGACGACGCGTAGCTTCTCGATCGCGCCGGCGCGCGTTCCCTCGTCCACCCAGGCGAGACGGGCCAGCGTGGCCCCGAGGGCCTGCTCGACGGACTCGACCAGCCCGGTCGCGACGGTCCGGCTCCCGCCCCCGAACCGACGGCTCGCGAATTCCCGGCCGAGAACCTCCCCCTCGTCCCTTTTCGCCGCCTCGACGCACCGGGTCCAGCGCGGGCCAATCTCCGGCCGTCCCTCCAGGATCCGGCCGTAGAAATCGAACTCCTCCCGGGCGAATCGCCTCGGCAGGGCGTCCGCCATCAGGTGAACGACCTGCCATTTCAGCCAGGACCGCAGGGTCTCGGGGTCGGTCGTCGTGATCAGTTCCGACAACCCCGAGAAAAAACCGGGCACGCCGACACTCAGCGCGTCGAGCGCCGGATATCCCAGGGCCTCGAAATAGGGATCCCACGGAAGACCCGGCGTGAGCCGCTGCAGGGCGGCGCGATCGACGCGGTGGTAGGTCGATCGCAGGTCGCGAGCCGACGCCGGCGGCAGGGAGAGGCCCGCGAGCCTGGTCTCGAGGCCCACGACGCGATCCGCAAGGCGCCCCGCTTCCGCCGGCCGGTCGCCCGACAGCTCGAGCATCTTCGCGACGTGCTCCCGGTAGGCGCGCTGCAACTCGCGGCCACGCGTGTCGTCGCGCATGTAGTCGTCACGATCGGGCAGCCCGAGCCCGCCCTGCATCAGGTAGGCGATCGGCGTCCCCGGCGCCTCCACGTCGGGGCCGACCACCGGCGTGAAGCCGACGACGATCCCGCGGGCATGGAGCCATCCCAGCGTCCGCATCAGCGACGTCGCGTCGGACACGCCGCCGACGGCCTCCAGGATCTCCTGCATCGGTCCGATCCCGATGCGATCGATCACCTCATCATCCATGCAGGCGGCGTAGTAGGTCCCCAGACGCACCACGCCGGTGGGACCGTCCTTCGTGCGCGCCGCCGCCTCGAGAATGTCGCGCAGGACGATCTGGTTGCGCTCTTCGATCGCGCCGACTCCGCGCTCGCGCCGCGCGACGCCCGGCGGGAGCCGGGTCGAGCCGAGCCAGCCGCCGCAGGCGTACTGATAGAAGTTGCGGCACGGATCCGCGGTCGGGTCCATGGCGCCGAGAACCGTCGTTGCGACCTGGTCCGGGGTGAGGCGATCCGCGGAGAACGCCACGGACTCGTCCCGATCGGGCTCGCGAACGACGACGCAGCCGGCCAGCCCCGCGAACGCCAGGACGATCAGGGCTCGCCGCGGCGGCCGCGCGCCCGGCGCGTTCGGCCGCTTCACGCGATCGGCGTCACGGACGGGTCGCATCGGGAAGCGACGGCGGCCCGTCGGGAATCCACGCCTTGTAGGTGACGCCCTCCGTCTCACGCTCGAACTCCTGGCGGATGCTGCGGCGGATCCCCTCCGAGGAGTAGAGATCGACCATGGTGGTGGCCAGGATGTGCGACGCGTAGATCATCCCCTTCTGACCGATCGACATCCCCCCGGCCGCCACGACGGGCCAGGCGTGCCAGGGCGCCAGATCGGGCGCCGTCGTCGTCTCCAGTTGCAGCACCGGGACGACCCAGCTGACGTCGCCGACGTCGGTGGAGCCGCCTTCCGGCTCGGCCGGCGCGTCGGGTAGCGGCTCGATGTCGTTGCGCAGCCCGACTTCCTTCACGCCCGACGCCTTCTGAACGGCGCGCGCGAACTCCTGCTCCTCGGCGGTGTAGGCGAGAGGCGGCTGGGCGAGCAGGTTGGCGTACAGCAGGCGTGCCCCCGCCATGTTGACCAGCATCTCGTAGTCGCCGCCCTGCAGCGTGAGCTGGGCGCGGACGCCGGCCATCAGCCCGGCCCCCTCGGCGATCTGGCGGACGCGGGCGAGGATCTCCTCCACTCCCGTCCGCTGGCTGTCGCGGATCCAGAGCCAGACGCGGGCGTAGTCGGGCACGACGTTCGGGACGCGGCCGCCGTCGAGGATGGCGTAGTGCATCCGGACCGACGGGCGGACGTGCTCGCGCAGCATGTTGACGCCGTGGGTGAACAGCTCGAGGCCGTCCACCGCGCTGCGCCCGTTCCAGGGATCGAACGCCGCGTGCGCCGCCCGGCCGAAGAACTCGACCCGGGTGTCGACCATCGCCTGGCTGCTCTTCGCGTCGGCGACGTTTTTCTGCGCCGGATGCCAGGCCATGCAGACGTCGAGATCCTTGAAGAGGCCGTCGCGGATCATGTAGATCTTGCCGCCGACCGATTCCTCCGCCGGCGTGCCGTAGAAGCGGATCGTCCCCGACAGACGGCCGTCGGCGATCAGCTCCTTGATCGCCACCGCCGCCCCCAGGCTGCCGGCGCCGAACAGGTTGTGGCCGCAGCCGTGACCCGCCGCGCCCGCCTCCAGGGGCGCGGGCTCGGGCACCGCCTTCTGCGAGATCCCCGGCAGCGCGTCGTACTCGCCGAGGATGCCGATGATCGGGCTGCCGCGGCCGAACTCCGCCACGAACGCCGTGGGCATTCCGGCGACCCCCCGCTTCACCCGGAAACCCTGCTTCTCGGCGTAGTCGGCGAGCGCCTTCGAGGATCGCGTCTCCTTGAGGGCCGTTTCCGCGTACCTCCAGACCTGCAGGCTCAGGTCGACGATCTCCGCGCGGTGCGCCTCGATCGAGGCGGTGGCGCGCGCCTTGTTCGCGGCGAGGGCGGTGGCGATGGCGTCGGCGGCGGGCGCCGGCGCCTCGGCCGCGCGCGTCCGGAGCGTGGCCGCGACACCCGTGATCGCCAGGAGCGCGAGGACGCGCGCCGTGCGTCGCGGAAGGCGCGCCCCGCTCATCGCGTCTCCGGCGCGGCCGCGGCGTTGAAATCCCACACCGCGTTCGCCAGCGCGCGGACGCCCACCGGCAGGACGGCCTCGTCGAGATCGAACTCCGCCGTGTGCAGCATCGCCGTGATTCCCCGTTTCTCGTTGCGGACTCCCATCTTGACGTAGAGGCCGGGCACCTTGCGGGCGAAATACGCGAAATCCTCCGCCGCCATCTGTGGCGGGACCTCCACCACGTGCTCCGGACCGCAGGCGCGCCGCAACGCCGGCAGGCTGGCCCGCGTCAGGGCGGCGTCGTTGATCGTCGCCGGGTTCGACGCCCCGATCCAGGCGAGCGTCGCGGTCGTGCCGTGCGCCGCGGCGATGCCGCGGACGGTGCGCTCCATGCGCGTCTTGAGATCCGCGCGCACCGCCTCGTCCAGCGTCCGGATGGTCCCGTCCATGGTCACCTTGTCGGCGACGATGTTGAAGCGGCTGCCCCCCTGGATGGTTCCGATCGACAGGACCTTGGGCGAGCGCGCGTCGGTCTCGCGCGACACCATCGACTGCAGCGCCTCGATCAGGTCGGCGGCCACCGGGATCGGATCGAGACCGGTGTGCGGCATCGCGCCGTGCGTCGACTTCCCGGCCACCGTGATCCGGAAGGTGTCGCTCGAGGCGAAGATCGGGCCGATCGCCCAGCCGACGTCGCCGACGTCGAGGAGCGGGTCCATGTGGAGGCCGAAGACGGCGTCGACGGGCGGGTCGACGAGGGCGCCCTCCTTCATCATCAGGAGCGCGCCGCCATCCTCGCCCTCGGGCGGCCCCTCCTCCGCCGGCTGGAACAGGAAGACGACGGTCCCCGGCAGCTCGGCACGCATCCCCGACAGCACCTCGGCGACCCCGAGCACGATGACCGTGTGCCCGTCGTGCCCGCAGGCGTGCTTCACGCCTGGCACGCGGCTCTTGTACGGAACGTCGTTGGTCTCCTGGATCGGCAGCGCGTCCATGTCGGCCCGCAGCGCCGCGGTGCGTCCCGGCAGGCCGCCGCGCAGGACGGCCAGCACGCCGGTGCGCGCCACCGGGTAGCGCACGTCCAGACCCAGGGCGCGCAGCCGCGCCGCGACCAAGGCGCCGGTGCGGGTCTCGCGGTTCCCCAGCTCCGGATGCATGTGCAGGTCGCGCCGCAGCTCGACCATCTTCGGGGCCAGCTTTCCGGCGGCGTCGCGAATCCGATCGTCGGGCGCCGGCGGCGCCACGGTCACGGTCTGCTGCGCTGACGCCGACGCCCCCGGCGCTGACGCCGACGTCCCCGCCGGCGGCTGCGTCCCCGCTGCCGGTGGCGCGGCGACCGCCGCGAGCGGGATCGCGGCCAGCAGGAGGAGCATCGGGCAGGTCGTCGGTCGGCTCATGGTCGTGGCTCGAAGGCGGGAGTCTACCGCGATTCCGGCGGGCGCGTGGCGGTCCCTTCCTCCTCGTCGAACTCGTCCTCGATCTCGCCGAAGATCTCCTCGATGATGTCCTCCATCGTCAGGATGCCGATCGCCCGGCCGTCGGGGCCGTTGACCGCCGCCATGTGCTCGCGGCGCCGGCGCATCTGCGCCAGGACCACGTCGATGCGGCGCTCGGCCGGGACCCGGAGGAGCGGCTTGATCACGTCCGACTCCTGCACGCGGGCCGCCTCCGCCTCGGTCAGGAGGGCCAGCGCCTTGAGGTTGATGACACCGGTGAAGTCGCCGCGCACCGGGTCGAGCACCGGGTAGCGGGTGTGCTTGTTGTCGCGCGCGACGGCAAGATTCTCGCCCACCGGACGCGCCAGCGACCAGGTGATCACCTTGTTCCGCGGCACCATGACGTCGCGCGCCGAACGATCCGAGAAGCGCGTGGCCCGCTCCATGATCTCCGCCTCGCTCGAGGTGATGACACCGCGCCGGAAGGAGTCGGCGAACATGATGCGCAGCTCCGCCTCGGAGATTCCCGGCTCGTGCACGTTGCGCACCCCCACGAGCCGCAGCACGCCGATCGAGGCGGCGTTCAGCAGCCAGAGCACCGGGAAGAACACGATCCGGAAGACCCAGAGCGGCGATGCGGACCACCGCGCGATCAATCCCGGGCGGCGGATCGCCGCCAGCTTCGGCACCTGCTCCCCGAGCACCACGTGCAGGACGGTGATGGCGGCGAACGCCGCCGCCAGCGCCGCCGCGTGCGCGGTCGGAACGCGCAGCGGCCCCAGAGCGGACAGGATCGACATGAAGGCGGGGGCGAAGGCGCGCTCCCCCACCCAGCCGAGCCCGAGGCTCACCATGGTGATCCCGAGCTGCACCGCGGACAGGTACTCGTCGAGACTGCCGACGATGTCGCGGGCGCGCTCCGAGCCCGGCAGCCCCGAGCGCGCCATCTCCTCGATACGCGATGCGCGCACCTTGACGATGGCGAACTCGGCCATGACGAAAAAAGCATTGCCGCCGATCAGAAGGAACGCGAGAAGGAGATAGAACGGGGCCTCGGAGGAGGACAGGGCGTCTCCTACAGCTTCATCCACTCGGGCCCGCCGCCACCCTCGGGCGGGACCCAGGTGATGATCTGGTACGGATCCATGATGTCGCAGGTCTTGCAGTGAACGCAGTTGCTGGCGTTGATCTGCAGCCGGCGGCCGCCGCCCGCTTTGGGCACCATCTCGTACACCGCGGCGGGACAGAACCGCTGACAGGGGTTGGCGTATTCCTCGGCGCAGCGCGTTTCGCAGATGCTCGTGTCGGCCACCTTGAGGTGGGACGGCTGATCCTCCTCGTGACGCGTGCCCGAGTGGAAGACGTCGCTCAGACGGTCGAACGTGAGCGCGCCGTCGGGACGGAACCCGTCGTCGCCCGGCGAAGCTCCCGCGGCGCCCGGGACCAGGCGGCGCATCCGCTCATGACCGGGCTCGGAGGGCATCGGGTCGACGAGGCCGCGCCCGCCGGTGGCGATCTGCAGCCCGGTGTGGATCATCCCGGCCCAGAACCCGCCGCGGAAGCCGCCGTGGAAGTTGCGCACCCGGCGCAGCTCCTGTCCGGCCCAGGAGGCGCGGAACCTTTCCTCGTAGCGGGCCAGGAAGGCCGCCGACGTGTCGCCGGCGAGAAGCGCCTCCAGCACGGTTTCGGCGGCGATCATTCCCGATTTCATGCCGGTGTGGATGCCCTTCAGCCGCATCGGATTGAGCATCGACGCCGAATCGCCCGCGATCAGCCCCCCGGAGAGATACGGCCTCGGCATCGCCCACCAGCCGCCCTCGGGAATCGCCTTGGCGCCGTAGGCGAGCAGCTTGGCGCCCTGGAACATCGGTCGGATCGCCGGGTGGGTCTTGAGACGCTGGAACTCCCGGTGCGGGTCGAGCCGGGGATCGCGATAGTCCAGGCCGACGCACAGCCCGATGTCCAGCAGGTCGCCCGCCATGTGGTAGATGAAAGCGCCGCCAAACGTCTCGCGGTCGAGCGGCCATCCCATCGTGTGGATGACCCGGCCGGGCGAAAGCGACCCCTTCGGGCACTCCCAGATCTCCTTGATGCCTATGGCGTACACCTGTGGTTGGCGACCGCGATCGAGTCCCAGGCGGTTCACCAGGACTTTCGTCAGCGTTCCGCGCGGCCCCTCGGCCAGAACCGTGACCTTGGCGTGGATGTCGATCCCGGGCTCGTAGTTCGCCTTGCGCGCCCCGTTGCGATCGATACCGCGGTCCCCGGTCCGAACGCCGACCAGGCGGTCACCGTCCAGGAGTGGAAGGGCGGCGGCGAAACCCGGGAAGAGATCGACCCCCTCCTGCTCGGCCCGCTGCGCCAGCCAGCGCACCAGACGCCCGAGCGAGACGACGTAGTTCCCGTGGTTCTTGAGCGGCGGCGGCACCAGCGGCAGCGCCAGTTTTCGCCCGCGGGTGAGGAACCAGACGGCGTCGGAGGTGACCGGCGACTCGACGGGGCATCCCTGCGCCAGAAAGTCCGGCAGCAGCTCGGAGAGGGCGCGCGGGTCGAGGACGGCGCCCGACAGGGCGTGCGATCCGATCTCGCGCCCCTTCTCGATGACGGCCACCGACAGGTCGAGCGGCCCACCGCCCGACTTCGCGGCGGCTTCGTTGTGGGCGCGCAGGAGCTGCTTCAGGCGGATGGCGCCCGCCAGACCGGCGGGACCGCCGCCGACGAACAGGACGTCGACTTCCAGGGTTTCGCGCTGCGTCTCGCTCATCGCCTCGGCTCCGGCCGGGCGCCATTATACGCGGCGCCGCCACGCGGCCCTTGCGAAGACGCGCGCCGCCTCCGAGGAGCCTGTCCGAGAAATAGCAATGGCCGCGCACAGGGTGCTTGCGGCCGGAGGCAAGGCGCAAGGAGGAGGCGATGGGGATCCATCGGCGACGACGCGCAACGTCGCATCCGGCCGCAATGACCCTGTGCCCTCCGGGTTCGGGCGGCGTGGGGCCGCCTGCTTCGTTGCCGCTCCTCGCCGATGTCCCGCATCGCCTCGTCGCGGCGCCTTGCATGCCGGCCCCACGGCGTCCCGAACGCGGCCGTTGATATTTCTCGGACAGGCTCCTAGACTACCGCGCGGTGCGGAAGCGCATCGGGGCTGGTGTCCTGCGCGGACTTCAAATCCGTGGGGAGCCGGGGGAACCCGGCTCCGGTGGGTTCGATTCCCACACGCTTCCGCCACGTCCCGCCATCCTCATGGCTCGAGGAGATCGCCGATGAAAAAGCTGATGGTGCTGGTGATCGTGGCCCTGGTCGTCTGGCTCGGCGTGAACTACGCGCGCACCGGCAAGCTCTCCCTCATGCCCGCCTCCGGCAGCCCGGAGGAGCAGCGGCTCACCGATCTCGAGGCCGAGCTCAAATCGGTCGAGTCCCAGATCGATCAGGCGGGACGCGCGGCCGGGGCCACTGGCATGGACACGACGGGAGACGTCGGCGCGCTCATGGCCCGCAAGGAGAAGCTCCAGAAGCAGATCGAAGAGGCCCGCGCCAAGATCCGCTAGCGCTAGAACTGGTCGAGCCAGGAGATCCGGCACTCCTCGGGCGCCGCGAACGCGGGCGGCGGGCGCCTTGCGTCGAGAACCCGCAGCATGATCGCCGGATCGCGCAGCGGCCGGACGGCGATGGGATACAGCCGTCTCGTGGTCACGATCGCCGGCAGGTGCCAGGCGTCGAGCCGGTTCACACCCATGGCACGCGCGTGCGCCAGCGCGCTCCAGAAGAGATCGGCCAGCGCATCCTCGGCGCCCAGCCGGGCGCCGTGCTCCTTCCAGAGCAGCGCCGTGCGCGTCTCTTTGAGCGCGGCATAGGCGACGACCTGGCCGTCGCGCTCCACCACCCAGAGCAGGTCCTCGCCGTCGCGCCGCAGGCGGTGTCCGAGGGACATCTTGAGAAGCAGGTGCTCCCAGGCCGCCCGGTCGCGCAGCAGGCGGAACCGCTGCCCGCGGGTCGATTCCTCGCGAATGACGACGAGGGCGTCGAGATCCTCGGGACTCGATGACCGCAGACCCGGCAAGGCCGCGGGGACGTTGCCGCCGCGCAGCCAGGCCGGCTCCCCCGGCCACGGGACAGGGAGAAACGGCAGGCAGCCGGCCTCCGCGGCCGGCAGGACCGAGAAGCCGACGCGGGCGTAGTACTCCGCCCCGATCTCCGACATCAGGAGGGCCGCTTCGTGCCCGAGCGGCTGCGCGCGCGCCAGGACCGACTCGACGAGCTCCCGGGCGTGGCCGCGGCCGCGCCGCTCCGGCGGCGTGAAGACCGCCCCGATGCCGGCCACGAGCGCCGGACGGCCGTCCAGCTCGACCGGCAGAGAGAACATCTTCAGGGCGCAGACGACGGCGCCGTCCGCCTCCAGACCGACCAGGAAGCGATAGCGCTTCCGTCCCCAGGCGGTCTCCATCTGCGCGAGGTTGAAGCGGACGTAGTCCTCGGGCGACATCCCTTCGCCCCAGACCTCGTGGCTGAGCCGGAGGATCGATTCGATCTCGGCGCTGCGGGCGTCGCGGACCTGCAAACCGTCCCGGCTCACATCGGGTAGGTGAAGACGACGTCGACCGGCACCGCCTCGAACCGCTTCAGAAGATCGCGTGTCGCGGCGTCCAGCTCCCCGTCCTGCGCCAGCAGCCGGCCGGCGCGCTCGTAGTCCCCCGTCCCCTCGATCTCGAGCAGCTCCTGCGCCAGCCGGGCGAGCGCCGCGCCGAACTTCTTCGGGTTGAGGGCGAACTCGCCCTTCTTCGCGTCGAACTGCACGCCCCCTTCGCGCCGCAGGAAGTTGAGCTGCACAGCGGTGCCGCGACCGTGGGCCTCCTGGGTTCCGAAGCGGACCGAGCGCAGCAGGCCGGCGAGGTAGGTGGCGTCGTTCTCCTCCGTCTCGGCGTCGGTGAACACCCCCTGCGCCTTGAGGTAGGCCAGGTCGAACAGGCCGACGACGTCCGCCTTCGCCTCCTCGATGGCGGAATAGCGCTCCTTGAGCGCGCGGCGCACTGTCAGATCCTTGGACCCGGCGACATAGTCGACGCCCAGCGTGTGCGACAGCTCGTGGAGCAGGACGTTGGTGACGAACGCCTCGCGCGTCACCAGCGCCGCGTCCTTCTTCGCCAGCGCCAGCTGGGCGATCGGCTGCAGGATGGCGTCGAACTTCGCCTCCAGGACGTTGCGGTAGATCTGTTTCTTCGCGCCTTTCTCCTGGATGACGCGCTCGTCGTTCGGCAGCGACGCCGCCACCGTCTTGATGCCGGCGTTGAAATCGCCGCCGAAGCGGACGACGTTGACGATCTCGAGCACGTTGCCGGTTCCGACCGTCGCCTTCTTGTAGCGATCCTCGACCGGCAGGGCGCGCGACAGGCCGTCGAGATGCCGCAGGTAGACGTCGAGGGCGCGGCTGCCGCGCGCGTCCTTCACCAGGGCGGCCGCCTCGTACGACGCCTTGAGCCCCATCAGGGCGTCGTCGTAGGTCTCGATCGGGCCGATGACCACGTCGAGGGCGTTGTCGCGGACTTCGAGCCAGGCGAGATCGGACGGGTAATAGTCGCCCTTGACCAGCGCCTCCGAGCGCAGCGACAGGTAGCGCCGCAGGCTCGGGCTGCCGACCGACGCCGCCGCCTCCTGGAGCGCGCGCGACGCCGGCGCCAGATCGTCGAGGTACAGCCGCTCGTACGGGATCGCGACCAGCGTGCCGTCGATGCGGCGGATCACGGTGTTCGGCTTCTCGAACTCGTCCTTGAGGCCCGGGTGCGTCTTCACCCTCGCCTCGAACTCCTCGCGCGTCATGTCGGCGGGATAGAAGCCGACGCCGGGCAGGCGCGGGCCGCCGGTCGGGGTGTCGACGAACCGCTCCATGTCGCTCCGGATGTCGAAGGGTCCGTAGTTGATCGCGACGAAATCGCGGTACAGCTGGTCGACCGGGTCGGCGGCGGCGGCGAACGCCGCGCGCGCCTCCGTCGCCTGCGGGCCCATCTGCTTCCAGTAGATCGCGTCGATGGAGGCCACCGCGGCGACGATCTTCTGCAGGGCGTCGCGATCGCCGGGGCTCAAGGCCGCGAGATCGACTTGAAGCTTCACCGGCGCGTACGCCTTCAGCCGGGCGCGGATGTCCTTTTCGTCGCGCGCCGCGGACGCCGCCCCGGCGGCGATCGTCGTCATCATGAGCGCTCCCGTGATCCCGCCAATGGCCCTTCGCATCGTCCCTCCCGACCCGTCGCGGACGCTGTCAGGCCACCGCCACGACGGCTTTGATCGCGAAATCGATCCCGAATCCGATGAGCGCCAGCCCGGCCACGACCGAGACGATCCGGAGCGCCGGGCCGCGCGCCAGCTGCCGGCCGTAGTGCAGCGCCGCGGCCAGCCCGGCGCACCAGAGCAGGCACCCGCCGGCGAGCGACGCGATGTACAGCATCTCCATCGCCGGCGTGCCGCGCTCGCGCGCCGCCAGGCTCGCCGCGAGAATCCCGAGCCAGAAGGCGATGGTCATCGGGTTGACGATGGTGATGCCGAACCCGGACGCGAACGCCGACCGTCGCGCCGCTCCCGACGGCTCGGCCGCCTCCGCCACCCGGCCGGAGAGGCCGGCGCGGATCGCCCCGTACCCGAGCCATCCCATGACCAGCGCCCCCGCACCGAACAGCACCACGCGCGCCGCGGCGTGCTGCGAAATCGGATCGGCCCCGGCGTAGGCGAGCAGGATGTAAATCAGGTCGGCCGCCGTCGATCCGAGCCCGAGCAGGAAGGCGCCCGTGAAACCGTCCCGCAGGCCGCGCTGGATCATGGCGATGTTGACCGGACCGATCGGCGCGGCGATCGACAGACCCAACAGGACCCCCCCCAGGAGATCCGGTTGCATTTTCGTCATGGGCCCAGAACTCTACCAGAGAAGACGTTGGCGCACGCCGGGGGCGGAACCTATATTTCCGGCGTCATGCTGCACCCGCCCGTCGATCCGAACGTCGAGCCGGCCGCGACCGTCGTGGTGGGACGGACGCGCGCCGGCGCCGAGTCTCCGCCCGACATCCTCGATCGGTTCCTGGGGCGCCGGCGCAACTACCTCGTCGATTCGGTCTACCAGGTGCGGACCGCGATCATCGCCGTCCTCGGCATGGTGTTCCTCCTGGTGTTCGCCGCGATCGTCTTCCACCTGGTCGGGATGGAGAACTCGCTCATCGCGCGCTCCGGCGAGACCCGATCGGGCGACGCGCGCTCGGTCCTGTACCTGGTCGCCGCCGGCATCGTCTTCGTCGCCGCGGTCTTCGTCATCGAGATCCTGGAGACCCACAAGACCGCCGGCGTGGTGCTCAAGGTGTCGCGCGGCATGAAGGCTCTCGAGACAGGCGCCTGGGGCACGCGCGTGACGCTGCGGAAGAACGACAACTTCAAGGAGCTGGAAGGCGAGTTCAACGAGCTGGCGCGGACGCTGCGGGATCGCGTCGAGGACGATCTCAATTCCCTGCAGAGCTTCGAAGGCCAGCTGCGCCTCGCCGCGCTCGAGATCGAGGGCGGCAACAACGAAGGGTCGCTCGTGCTGATGCGCCGCATGCAGGGCGAGCTGCAGACCCTGCGCGAGCGCAAGCGGAATCTGCTCCGTCCGTCCTCCGATTCGAGCCGCGATCGAAAAATCTAGTTGACTCAAGCCCGCGCCCACCATACTATTCCGGGGTGAAGTCGCTGTTTGTAGGAGTACGGCTTACGTCGTGAATCCGCCGGGTCCACAGGAAAGTCGTTTTCCTGTGGCCTTTTTTTTTGCCCGGCGACCAAGGCGCGGGCGGCACGCGCGTTCCATCGCCGCGAATGGGAAGGAAAGGAGAATTCAGTGCCTACAGGTAAAGTGAAGTGGTTCAACAACAGCAAGGGGTACGGTTTCATCCAGCAGGAGGACGGGACGGACATCTTCGTTCACTTCTCCGCCATCCAGGGGGACGGCTACAAGACCCTGGACGAGGGCCAGTCGGTCTCCTTCGAGGTGACGCAGGGCCCGAAGGGGTTGCAGGCGGCGAACGTCCAGAAGATCTGAATCTCCTTTCCTGAATCGCACCCGCACATGAACCCCCGGGGTAGGAACCTCGGGGGTTTTCATTTACGATGCCCCGCATGCATCGCGGGCGCGTGGATCGGTTCCGGATACCGCCGGTCCTCGTGCTCGTTCCCCTGGCGCTCCTCACCTGCACCGGCACCGACGTCCCCGCGCGTCTCGAAGAAGCCCGCCGCCTGCGCGAAGGGGGGCGGCCGGCGGAGGCGGCGCGGGCTCTCGACCGCCTGGCGGCGCGCGTCCCGAACGATCCGGCGGTGCTCTACGAGCAGGCGCTCGCCCTGCACGCCGCGGGGCGCGACGAGGAGGCCCTGGCGCCGATCACCGCGACGCTCGCCAGGACCCCCGCCTCGCTGGACGCCAAGGTCCTTCACGGGACGATCCTCGGCGTCCTCGGGCGCGAGGAGGAGGGTCTGGCCGAGCTGCGGCAGGTGGCGCAGGCCGACCCGAAGCGCGGCGGCGTGCACCGCGCGATGGCGCTCATCCTGGCGCGCGCCGGCCGGCACGGAGCGGCGGTGAACCAGTTCGAGAAGGAGCTGGCGCAGAACCCGGACGACGTCGAGACGCTCACCGACCTCGGGGTCTTCTACTTCCAGACGGCGCAGCCCGATCAGGCGGCCGATCGCCTGCGGCGCGCCGCGTCGCTGCCCAACGCGAGCGCCCGCGCCCATCGCTGGTACGGCGAGGTCCTGATCCGGAGCCAGAAGGTCGTGGAGGGTCTCGAGGAGCAGCGCCGGGCGCTCGCGCTGGCGCCCGACGACATCGAGCTTCTGGTCGCCCACGCGCACGCGCTGCAGGCGTACGGCCACCCGGAGGATGCGCGGCGGCTGATTCAGGCGGCCCTCGACCGGGGGCTCGGCGATGCGCGGCTGCACCTCGAGCTGGGACGGCAGGCGCGCGAGTCGCTGGACTACGGCGAGGCCGCCGCCGAATTCTCCAAGGCGATCGACATCGACTCGTCGCTCGCCGAGGCGCAGCTCGAGCTCGGCAAGGCCTACCTCTTCGCCGGGAAGCGCGAGGAGGCGCGCGCCGCCTTCGAGGCGGCCCACCGGCTCGCTCCGACCGACCCGTACTCGCCGTACTATCTCGCCGGGTTCCAGTCCGAGGCCGGGCACCTGGACGAGGCGATCCGTCTGCTGCAGCGCTCGCTCGAGCTCGATCCGCTGAACCCCAAGGCGCATTACGCCCTGGCCCAGGCCCTGCAACGGTCCGGCCGGAGCGCCGAGGCGCAGGCGGAGCTCGCCCGCCACGCCGAGATCCTCGACAGGCTGCGCGGCCAGAAGGACACCGCCGGTCCCGCGACGATGGAGTGAGCCGATGCGCCGCCGCACCGCGATCCTGATCGCCGCCGTCGCCGCGTACGGGACGTTGCGCGCCGTTCCGGCCGCGCCGGTCCCGTCGCCCGGTCCGGCCGGCTCCCCGGCGACCGCGGGCGCCGCGCCGGCGGTGACGTTCGTCGACGTGGCAGGCGAGGCCGGTCTGACGCTGCGCAACGCCTGCGGCAGCGCCGTCAAGCCGACGATCAACGAGACCGTCGGCAACGGCGTCTGTCTGGGCGACGTGGACGACGACGGCTGGCTCGACATCTTCATTCCCAACGGTCTGGCGTCACCCGCCTCCGCGACGCCGCCGCGGTCGGGGCTCTATCACAGCCGCCGCGGGCTGGCCTACGACGAGATCGGCGCGCAGGCCGGGGTGTCGCTGCCGGGCTACTGGGCGCAAGGGTGTGTGTTCGGCGACTACGACGGCGACGGGCGGACCGATCTCTTCGTCACCGGCTTCGGCCGCTACTGGCTGTTCCGCAATCAGGGCGGTCTGAAGTTCCAGGACGTCACCGCCGCCGCCGGCCTCGCGGGCGGACGCGGCTGGAGCACCGGCGCCGCGTTCGGCGACTATGATCGCGATGGCTGGCTCGATCTCTACGTCTCCCATTACGTCGACTACGACCAGAACAGCCCTCCCCTGCCGTTGCCCGGCAGCAGCATCAACTGCATGTACCGCGGGAGCCCGGTCATGTGCGGGCCGCGCGGGCTCAAGCCGCAGCTCGGCCGGCTGTTCCACAACGACGCCGGCCGTTTCAGGGACGTCAGCGCCGCCGCCGGGATGGTGCGCACGGGGACCTATTACGGGCTCGGGGCGACCTGGAGCGATCTCGACGACGACGGCGACCTCGACCTCTTCGTCGCCACCGATTCGACGCCCAACCTGCTGTATCGCAACGATGGGAAAGGGACGTTCACGGAGATCGGCCAGATTTCGGGCGCCGCGTTCGCCGAGGACGGCCACGCCCAGGCCTCGATGGGAGTCGCGGTCGGCGACTACGACGACGACCAGCGGATGGACATCGTGGTCACCAACTTCTCGCACGACTACACGACGCTCTACCACAACGACGGCCGGCTGCTGTTCACCGACGTCTCGCTCGCCGCCGGGATCGGGGCCGCCACCATGCCGACGCTCGGCTGGGGGACTTTCTTTCTCGACTACGACGACGACGGGCGGCGCGACCTGTTCATCGCCAACGGCCACGTCTATCCCGGCATCGACGCCTACAACGTCGGGACGGTCTTCAAACAGCCCTGCCAGCTGTTCCACAACGACGGGGAGGGGAGATTCCACGAGACCGGCCCCCTCGCCGGCGCCGCGATGCAGACGCCGCACAGCGCGCGCGGCGCCGTGGCCGGCGATCTCGACAACGACGGCGACCCCGACATCGTCATCAACGACATGGACGAGGTCCCGCGTCTTCTGCGCAACGACGGTGGCAACCGCAACCACTGGATCGGATTCAGCCTGACCGGCTCCGGGCACAACCGGCGCGCCGTCGGCGCCCGCGTCACCATCAGCGCCGGGTCGCTCCGCTCGGTCGCGGAGACGCAGGCGGGCTCGTCCCACAACTCCTGCGGCGACCCGCGGCTCCTGTTCGGACTCGGGAGCGAAACGGGTCCGGTCAAGGTCGAGATCCGCTGGCCCGACGGCCGCACCCGCACCCTGCCGGCGCTGGCGCCGGATCGGTATCACGCGATCGCCGAGTGACGACCGTCGATCGGGGACGACCCTGGCTCAGGGATTGGGGCGATCGGGGGGCGGCAGCGGCGGGAGGCGTTTCGGGAGCGGCGGAACCGGTCCCGCCAGCGGCGTCTTGGGGGCCTCGGTCGGCGACAGGACGGGAGCCGTGGCGCGGCCGGCCGGCCCCGGCTTCACGGTGGGATGCAGCGAGAAATAGTAGTCGATGATCCAGCGCGGCACGTAGGCGCGATCCTTGTTGTCCTTCGAGTAGCGGATCATGGTCTCGAACTTGCCGTCGCCGTCGGTGTCCATGATGCTGTACTCGAACGGCGGCTTCCCGTCCTCGTCGATCTCGACCCCGAACACCTTTCCTTCGATCTCGTAGGTCATGAAGTGGGTGCCGTCGGCCTTGCGGTAGGCCCGATTGATGGTCTCCTTCCCCGGGATGACCGGCGTCCGATCGGTGACCATGATGTGCTCTTTCTCGGCCGTCACGATGTTGGGGAAGCGCCAGCCGGCGGGATTGATCTTGATTTCGGCGCGCAGCGCCGACGGCGACGAGACCAGGACGGCCAAGGCCAGGGCCACGGCGGCATGCGGTCGAAGAGCTTTGCGGTTCAAGATCGGCGAGCCTCCGGCGAACCGCGCTGATTATACGGTCGGCCGGCCCGCAAGGCGACGCCCGCGCTGGTTGACCGGTCACCGGGGCCCGCCTATACTGCGCGGTCTTGAGCCCATGAGACGTTCGCGGGCCTGGTTCCGAGCGGCCCGTTCCCGGACCTTCAGGTGCCTTCGACCATCCGACCATCCCGAGCCCGCACCGCGGCGCCGTCCCTGGCGCTGGCGCTCGGCCTGTCGATCCTGTCCGCCGCCTGCGGCGCCGGCGGCCAGGCGGTCGGGCCGGCCGAGGGATTCCACCATCCGATGGTCGGCCAGGCGGCGCCCGAGTTCGCGGGCGAAGGGCCGTTCGGAGGGTGGCTGCCGCTGTCCAGCTTCCGCGACAAGCCGGTGGCGATCGTCTTCTACCGGCCGGGGATGCCGTTCACGCGCGAGCTGGCGTCCGCCTTCGCCAGCTTCCGGAACGACCCCTCGATGGCCCCCACCGTGTTCCTGGGCGTGGCCCCGGACACCATGGAGAGCATCCGGCGGTTCAGCGACCTGACGCACAACGCCCTCCCGACCATCCGCGACCCGGGCAGCATCGCCACTTCGTACAACGCCACCACGACCACCTCGGTCGTCCTGATCGACGCGCATCATCTGGTGCGCTACCGGCTCGACGGGTTCGGCGGCGCGCAGTTCCGCGCCCGCCTCGCCGCCGTGGCCGAGGCCCTGAAGAAGCTGCCCTCCCTCGGGACGTCGGAGACGCCGGAGCTGGCGATCGATTACACCCGCCGGCCCAGGGCGCCGGTGTTCGCGGCGCGCGACCTCGATGGCCATACGTTCGACCTGGCGGCGCAGCGGGGCCACGTCGTGGTGGTCATCTTCTTCGATCAGGAGTGTCCGCATTGCCAGCGCGACCTGCCCCGGCTGGCCCCGGTCCTGAAGGAATTCCGCGAGCGCGGCGTCCGCGCGGTCGGCGTCTCCTCCCGCGACCTGCGCGGGCAGATGCGCGGCTTCATGAGGCAGACGGGGATCGACTTCCCGGTGATCATCGATCCCGATCGGGCGATCTTCACCCGCTTCGCGTCGACCCGGACGCCGGACACCTTCATCGTCGACAGCGACGGGCTGGTCCGTTTCCGCGAGCACGGCGACCGTCCCGACCGGGCGGAGCTGACCCGGTTGCAGCTCGCCATCGCCCTCGGGCGCGACAAGCCCGAAGCGCTGGCCGCGGCGCTGCCGAAGGGGCGTTACGTCGGCGACGCGTTCTGCGCCGCCTGCCACGAGCGCGAGCACGACGACTGGCTGCTCACGCCGCACAGCATCGCCTGGGACAGCCTGGCGAAGGGCGACAAGTGGAAGGACCCGGAGTGCGTCCGCTGCCACGTCACCGGGTACAAGCAGCCGGGCGGATTCGACGATCCGGAGACCAGCCTGCACATGATCAACGTGCAGTGCGAGATCTGCCACGGGCCCGGCGGCGGCCACCCCGAGGGGAAAAAGTTCGACGTCGACGCCATGGCGTCGGTCTGCACCCGGTGCCACACGGGCAAGTTCGTCCTCAACTTCAAGATCGAAGAAGCGATCCCGCTGGTCGCGCACCAGGACCATCCCGACATGGATCGCCTGTTCCGCTACAGCGACGTGCAACGGCAGCGCATCGACGAGATCAACAAGCGCCGGCTGGAGAAGTTCCGCAGCGGCGTGGCCTACGTCGGCGTCGAGGCCTGCCGCGACTGTCACCGCAAGGAGTACGACCAGTGGGCCCGGAGCGCTCACGCGGCGGCCTTCACGCCGCTTCTGAAGCAGAGCCGCGGGGGCGACTCCACCTGCACCCCGTGCCACACGACCGGCGCGGGCCAGAAGCACGGCTTTGGCGACATGCAGGCGCAGGTCGACATGGCCGCCGTGCAGTGCGAGGTCTGCCACGGACCGGGAGAGGATCACGTCAAGGCGCCGCCGGCGCTCAAGAAGGACACCATCTACGGCATCACCGACCAGTGCTCGTTCTGCATCATCCAGGGCGTCTGCGCCACCTGTCACGACGCGAAGAACGATCCGCACTTCGACATCGAGAAGGCCCTCCTCAAGGTGAAGCACTGAGCGCGGCGCCCGCGGCGCCCGCGGAGCGCGCCGGGGTGCTCGCGGCGCTCGGCGCGACGGTGGCCTGGGGCGTCAACTACACGGTCGCCAAGCGCGTCCTCGTCGAGATCGACCCGCTGGCCGTGGCCGCGGCCCGCGCCCTGACCGGCCTTCTGGTGTTCGGGACCGTCCTGCTCCTGCTCGACGGGCCCGACGGGATGGCCTGGCCGCGTCTGCGGCGCGCCCTGCCGCTCGGGCTTTTTGGGATCTTCGCCAACCAGCTGCTGTTCATCGAGGGGCTGAAGCGCACGAGCCCGGCGCACTCCTCGATCCTGGTGGCGCTCCTGCCGGTCTACGTCCTGGTGCTGTCTGTCCTGGCGCGCCAGGAGCGCGCCTCGTCGCGCAAGATCCTCGGCGTCGTCGTCGCGCTCGCGGGCGTCGTGGTGGTGGCGGCGGAGAAGGGGCTGTCGCTCGCCTCGGGGACCCTGACCGGCGACCTGCTCACCGTCGGCGCCGGGCTCTCCTTCGCGGCCTACACCGTCGCCGGCCGCCCCTTGCTCCGGGAGCTGGGGCCGCTGCGCGCCACCGCCCTGTCCTTCCTGGGCGGCGGCGCCGCGATCCTGGTGGTGGCGCTGCCGCGATCCCTGCAGCAGCCGTGGCGCCAGGTGAGCCCGGCGGCGCTGTGGGGCCTGGCCTACGTGGCGCTGATCTCCACGGTCCTCGCCTACCTGCTCTACTATTTCGCCGTGGATCGTCTCGACCCCTCCAAGGTGGCGGTCTTCACCTACCTGCAGCCGCTTCTGGCCGCGGCCGTGGCGTTTCTGGCCGGCGGCGATCGTGTCACCGGGCACCTGCTGGTCGGCGGGGCGCTCATCCTCCTCGGCGTCGTTCTCGCCGAGCGCGGCTAGGCGCGGCCCGGCGATGGACCTCGCCCTCCTGCACGGCCGCGTCATGACGCTCGATGCGTCGCGGCCCGCGGCGCGGGCCGTGGCGATCCGTGACGGGCGCGTCTTCGCGGTCGGCGACGACGCGGAGGTGCTGGCGACCGTCGCGCCCGGCGCGCGGCGGATCGACGTCGCCGGCGGCATGGTCCTGCCGGGGCTCACCGACTCGCACGGCCACGTCATGAATCTCGGCCGACGGCTGTCGAGCCTCGACGTCCGTGGTCTCGCGAGCGCCGACCTGGTGGCCGACGCGGTCAGGTCGTGGGCCGCCGGCCGGCCGGGCGACTGGATCACCGGGGGCGGATGGGACCAGAACCTCTGGCCGGGGCGGCGTGACCCCGACCATCGGCCGCTCACCGCGGCGGCGCCCGGAAGGCCGGTCTATCTGCGGCGGGTCGACGGACATGCCGGCTGGGCCAGCCGCAAGGCTCTGGAAGCGGCCGGCATCGGCGCTTCGACCCCCGATCCCGAGGGCGGCCGGATCGTGCGCGACGCCGCGGGCGAGCCCACCGGACTGCTGATCGACCACGCCATGCGTCTGGTCGAGCGCGCCCTCCCGAGGCCGACGGCCGCCATGGTCGCCGAATGGACTCAGGCCGCGCTGCAACGCTGCGCCGCCGCCGGCCTGACCGGGGTGCACGACGCCGGCGTCTCGCTGCGACAGGAGGAGGCGTACCGCGCCCTCGCCGACCGCGACGCGCTGCCGCTGCGCGTCTCCCTGATGTGGGACGGCACGACGCCCGACCCGATCGAGCCGATGATCGAGCGCCCGACCTATCGCGGCTATCGCGGACGTCTGACGCTGCGGACCGTGAAGCTGATGATCGACGGCGCCCTCGGTTCGCGCGGCGCGCTCCTGTTCGACGATTACAGCGACGCGCCCGGTCAGCGCGGGCTTTTGGTCACGCCGCCCGACGAGCTGCGGCGCCGGATCGCGGCCGCCACCGCGCGCGGCTACCAGGTCGCCACCCACGCCATCGGCGATCGCGGCATCGCCCTGGTCCTCGACGCCTACGAGGCGGCGTTCGCGGGCGACGGGGCGGCGGGCCACGCCGGCCTGCGGCCCCGCATCGAGCACCTGCAGTGCGTGCGTGCCTCCGACCTGCCGCGTCTCCGGCGGCTCGGCGCCATCGCCTCGATGCAGCCGAGCCACGCGACCAGCGACATGGCCTGGGCCGAGGAGCGGGTCGGCTCCGAACGCGCCGCGGGGCTGTACGCCTGGCGCTCGGTCCTCGACGCCGGTGTCCCGCTCGCCGCCGGCTCCGACTTTCCGGTCGATCCCGAATCGCCGCTCGGCGGTCTGCAGGCCGCGGTCACCCGCAGCGACCCCGCGGGACGGCCCGAGGGCGGCTGGCGCCCGGGGCAGCGGCTGTCGCTCGAGGAGGCGGTGCGCGCCTACACGCAGGGGGCTGCCCACGCCGCCTTCGAGGAGGAGGACGGCGGAGTCATCCGCCCCGGGGCGCGCGCCGACCTGACGGTCCTCGAGGAGGACCTTCGGACGATAGCGCCGGAGCGCATCGGCGCGGTGCGCGTGCTCGCGACCATCGTCGGTGGACGTCTCGCCTACGACGCGTTCTGAGCCGCGCCCCGGCGCAGCAGTCTCCCGGCCCGTCGCGCGCCGCGCAACGACGGCACCACCGCGAAGGCGCCGGCGCGCTTCAGGGCGGTGGCGGACTGCGAGGTCGCCACGCCGAGGACCGGCAGACCGGCGGCGCGCGCGGCCGCGATCCCGCCCGGCGAGTCCTCGAGGGCGACGCAGCCGCCGGGCCCGCGCAGTCCGAGACGCCGCAGCGCCGTGAGGTAGGGCTCGGGGTGGGGCTTGGAGCGCCGCACGTCCTCCGCCGCCACGATGACCCGGAAGAGCCGGCGCAGCCCCGCCTGCCGCAGCGACGACTCGATCTCGGCGCGCGCCGCGGAGGAGACCACGGCCAGGGCGGTGTCCCCCGCCAGCGAGCGGACCAGGCGCGCGCCCCCCGCGCCGACGCCGACGCGATGGTCCCGCAGGAGCATCCGGAACAGACGTCGCTTGCGGGCGACCAGCCGCCGGACCGCGGCCGCGCCGCGCCCGGACGGCGGGACCCCTGCGTCGCGCAGAGCGCGCCGGCAGGCGGCGAAGTCGTCGTACGCCAGGTAGCGCTGGTCGTAGAGCCGGCGGGTGATGCGCGCGCCGAGCGGGGCGAGCACGGCGCGGAAGGCGCGCCAGTGGAAGGTCTCGTCGTCGATCAGCACGCCGTTGAAATCGAACAGCACGGCGCGGAGTGTAGAATCGGGGCGCACCGGGCGATGCTATCCCGGAACGCCGGATTCCCGGGGACCCGCTTCAGGAGAGACGCGATGAACTGGCTGGTGAAAGAGGAGCCCTCCTCATACAGCTTCGAGAGCCTGGTGCGCGACGGGTCGACCCGGTGGAGCGGCGTGCGCAATCCCCTCGCGCAGCGTCATCTCGCCGCGGTCAGGAGAGGGGACCGGATCTTCTACTACCACACCGGGACGGAGCGCTCGATCATCGGCATCGCCCGCGCCACGGGCGACCCACGACGGGATCCCGACGACCCGCGCGGCCGCGCCGTGATCGTCGAAATCGCCCCGGTCGGCCGGCTCGCGCGCGCGGTCCCGCTGGCCGAGATCAAGACCCTGAAGGCGTTCGCGGGTCACCCGCTGGTGCGCCTCCCGCGACTCTCGGTCATGCCGATCGACGACCGCCAGTGGGCCGCGATCGAGAAGGCGGCCGCGGCGGCGCCGCGCGCGCCCCGGACCACGGCGAAGCGGCCGCCGCGGACCCGCTCCCGCCGCTGACGGACCGCGCCGCCGGGCGCCTCCGCCGCGGCCTTGACACCGGGACGGACGGCGCGCGATCCTTGCTCCTTGTCGGGGTCGGCAAAGATACGGATCCCGGGGCAGGCCAAGCACTCCCGTGATCCGGGCCCATCTGCGACCCTCGGCTGTTCTCCTCCTGAGCCTGCTGCTCGGATGCGGTCTTTCGTTCGCGCAGGGAGTCTCGGGGGTTCGCGGACAGGTCCTCGACAAGGACGGCGCGCCGATCCCCGGGGCCACGGTCGCCGTCACCCGCCCCTCCACGGGCCTGTCGCGCGGCGTGATCACCGACGCGCACGGCGAGTTCCGCGTCACCCCGCTGCCGGCCGGCGGCGGGTACGTGGTCGCCGCCTCCTTCCCGGGCCTCGCCAGCGTGTCGATCCCCGACGTCGAGCTGAGCCCCGGGTTGATGACCGTCGTGCCGCTGACCCTGCGGCCCGCGAGCGAGGTGCGCGAGAAGGTGCGCGTGCAGGCCCGGGCCGACATGGTGAGCACCGAGGAGACCACCACCTCCACCCGGTTCTCCGACGAGTTCATCGAGGACCTGCCGATCCTCGGCCGTAACTACCAGGACGTCCTCAGCCTGGCGCCCGGCGTCACCGACGTCGACGGCGACGGCAATCCGAACATCCACGGGGCCCGCGACACCGACGTGGTGACCCTGGTGGACGGGGTCTCGACGGTCGACCCGCTGACCGGCCACGTGGGACAGCAGCTCAACCTCGAATCGATCCAGGAGATCGAGGTCAAGACCTCCGGCGCGAGCGCCGAGTTCAGCCGCGGCCAGGGCGGGTTCGTGACCGTGGTGACCAAGTCGGGCGGCAACGATTTCGAGGGGACGTTCAAGTTCTTCTGGCGCGGCGACCTGCTCGACGGCGACGGGGCCGGCCTCGACGACCCGCACCTGCACGCCGGGCTGAGCGAGAGCGGGTTGCGCGATCTGCACTTCAACGACTACATGCCGTTCCTGTCGCTCGGCGGCCCGATCGTGAAGGACAAGGCCTGGTACTTCCTGACCCTGGAATGGATCCAGCAGCAGACGCCGGTCAACGCCACCACCCAGTCGTTCGTGCGCACGACCGAGGAGCAGCGCGCCTTCCTGAAGCTGACCTGGCAGCTGGCCCAGAACCACCGGCTGGTGTTCACCACGACCATCGACCCACAGCGCTACGACAACCTGGGGCTCGACTCGTTCACCGCCGTGGAATCGGGACACACCATCGAGATGGGCGGCGTCAACCTGGTCCTCAAGGACACGTCGATCTTCAACCCCAACGTCTTCCTCGATTCGACGCTGCAGCACTTCACCTCCTCGCCGCGCGACATCCCGACCACCAGCGCCGACACCAACGGCAACGGCGTCCTGTTCATCGATCGCAACCACAACGGCTTCTTCGAGGCGAGCGAGCGGGACGTCGGCGAGGACTTCGACGCGGACGGCGCGTGGGACACCTTCGAGGACACGATCATCCGCAACAACAAGCTCGACGCCGGCGAGGACCTGGACCACGACGGCCGGCTCACCCAGAGCGGCATCGGCGGCATCAGCATCGGCGGCTGCGAGGGGGCGACCCGCGAGGACCTGAACTGCAACGGCATCCTCGATCCGGGCGAGGACCGCAACCACAACGGCAAGCTCGACGACCGGCCGTTCCCCTCCCCGTTCGACCAGGAGGTCCAGGTGCTGCCCGACCAGTCGACCCTCCCGCTGCCCTACTACTACCCGTACACCAGCGCGCGCCCGATCCCGTCCGACCGCGACTCGACGCTCAACCTGAACACCCAGGTGACCACCGGTCCGAGCCCGGAGTCGTACGACCAGACGGTGGGCCGCAACACGCTGCGCGAGGACCTGACGATCTTCGTGCCCGACTGGAAGGGGCAGCATGATTTCAAGCTCGGCGGCGTCGCCGAGCACGAGACCTTCAACCAGTCGACCGATCTGCGGCCGATCCGCCTGGCGACCACCACGAAGTTCGCGCCCAAGCAGGTCGGCGTGATCCTGCCGGCGCAGACGCACGTCGAGAACTCCGCCGACAGCACCACGTTCGGGGCCTACGTGCAGGATTCCTGGAAGCCCCTGCCCAACCTGACCTTCGGGCTCGGTCTGCGCTTCGATCGCGAGGCGACCCACTCGTTCGGCTACACCCCGATCGATCCCGTCGCCGAGCGCGCCCTCTACGACCGGCTCTGGGAGCTGTCCGGCGGGGAGCTCGGGGTGTCGGACGGCAACCTGGGGGACGGGAACGGCGTCAAGAGCGACGGCTACTGCGGCGACCCGCTGTTCCTCGGCCTGAACTGCCCCTCGGACCCGACGGGCAATCCGGCGCTCATCCAGCTCGCCCAGCTGAAATACATCGCCGCGTCCCGGCTGACTCAGCACCACACCTCGACGACCATCGTCGCGGCGTCGCTCAAGTCCCTGTTCCCCTCGGTCTCGACGGTCGATCCGAACACCGGCGAGACGGTCTTCAACCGCGACGAGCTGCGCGCCCTGGGGGGCGCCACCTTCCAGGAGAAGGAGCCGATCCAGATCACCAACAACAACCTGGCGCCGCGCCTGTTCGTGGCCTGGGACCCGCTCGCCGACGGCCGGACCAAGGTGTTCGCGAACTGGAGCCGGTACTACGACAAGCTGTTCCTGGCGTCGGTCGTCGGGGAGGAGGGTCCCGACACCATCGATCGCTACTATCTGCTCGACCCCGACGGGGTCACCAGCAAGGGCGATCCGGACAACCGGATCGGGAAGCCCCTCTCCAAGGCGCCGCCGAGCTTCACCCAGGTCGATCGCGGCCTGCAGACGCCGTTCACCGACGAGTTCTCGATGGGGTTCGAGCGCGAGATCGCGCCCGAGGTGGCGCTGCGGCTGACCTATATCGACAGACAGTATCGCGACCAGCTCCAGGACTCCGACATCAACCACTCCCTGCGCTATGCCCCCGACGGCCGGGTGCGCGACGACATCGGCCGGCTGCTCGACAACGGCCAGAACGTCCCCGACAGCCATCCCGATCTCTACATCCGGAACTTCTTCTTCAACCAGATCTACGAGATCGCGAACATCAACAGCGCGGCCTACAAGGGGATCGAGGTGCAGCTGACCAAGCGGCTCAGCCGGCGCTGGCAGATGGACGCGTCGTACACCTACTCGCGCGCCACGGGGGCGGCCGAGAGCTTCCAGTCGTCCCTCGGCGACGACCCGTCGAACGTCCAGAACGAGTTCGGCTACCTGAGCTACGACCAGCGGCACGTGATCAAGCTGAACGGGATCTCGTTTCTCCCGGGCGACTGGCAGATCGGCTCCACGATGGTGTGGTCGAGCGGACTTCCCTACTCGATCACCGACCGCTTCTCGTCGATCGACAACTACCAGTATCTTCAAGTGAGAACGCTCTACGGCTACGTCAATCCCGTCCTCGACGCGGACGGCAAGAACGAGTTCGTCCAGCTGCATCGCAACTCGGAGCGCAATGCCTCGGTGCTGAACATCAATTTACGGGTCCAGAAGAGCATGGTGATCGGCCGGACGACCGAGAAGCTGTTCGCCACGGTCGACAACTTCCTGAACACCGACAACCTGACGGTCACCAGCTACTCCCCGAACAACCAGATCACCAGCGGCTCCCCCCAGCTCAACTCCGAGCGGCGCTTCGGACGCCGGATCGAGCTCGGCTTCCAGGTCAATTTCTGATCCCCGCCGGGGGGTGGACTACAATGACGGTCATGGATCGATCCCGCTTCGAGCAGCTCGTGGCCGAGGCGATCGACAGCCTTCCGGACGATTTCCGCGACAAGCTCGACAACGTCGCCGTGGTGGTCGAGGACTACCCGTCGCCGCGCGACGAGCGCCGCGCCGGCCACGGCCGGATGCTGCTCGGGCTCTACCAGGGACAGCCGCTGACCCGGCGCGACTCGCGCTACGCCCTGGCCTTTCCGGACAAGATCTCGATCTACCAGGCCAACATCGAGGCGATCTGCCGCACCGAGGCGGAGATCCGCACGCAGGTGCGGACCACCGTCCTGCACGAGATCGCGCACCATTTCGGGATCGACGATCGCCGTCTGCGCGAGCTCGGTTATTGACGTGAGACGGCGCGTGATCCGCCGGCTGAGGCGCTGGGCGCTCTGCGTCGCGGGCGCGACGGCCCTCGCCGCCGCGGCGCGCGGCGCGGCGCCGCCCGGCCCCGCCACCGCTCCGCCTGCCGCCGCCCCGCCTGCCGCCACGGCTCCACCTGGCGCCGCCCCGCCCGCGGCGACGCCGGCGCCGCCGCCCGGTGCCGCCGCGGCGGCCGCGCCGTCGAAGCGCCTCGGCCCGCCCGACCTGCGCGACCAGTTCCAGAACGCTGAGAAGGCGCTGCGCAAGGCGGATGCCGCCCTCGGCGGCCACGACGCCGGCCGGGTATCGCTGCTCCTGCAGCGCGCCGACGAGGAGATCCTGAAGTTCGAGGAGGGATCGGGGCTCGCCGATTTCGTGCGCGAGACGGGCGCGGCGCGCCAGGCCGCCGCGGCCGACGACCTGACGACGGCGGACCGGGCGGTGCGGCGCGCCCGCGCGGCGTCCGCCTCGCTCGGCGATTACTCGGTGGCCCGATCGGCCGAGGTCTCGTACCGCGCGGCGCTCGCCGCGGTGGGAGACCGGAGCACGGTCGAATTCCTGGCCGCCCTGGACGCGATGGAGGCGGCGGTCCGGGCGCCGCTGCTGATCGACCGGCTGCACGCCGCGCGCGCGGCAATCACCCGCGCGCGGTCCGCGATGGTGCGCAACGACTTTCCCGCCGGGCGCAAGGAGGTCGCCGCCGCGCGAACCGGCCTCGACGGCGTCACCTACCTCGGCACGCTCAGCCGATCCTGCTACGCCTTCCTGGCCGCCTCCGAGCTGCTGCACGACCGGGCGACGCTGACGGCGCGCGATCAGATCCAGAAGGGCCTGCACGATCTGGCGACGGCGAAGGAGATCGCCCCGCCGACCGACCTCGAGGACATCGCCGCCGTCCACGATCAGGTGGTCGGGATCTACAAGCGGATCAACCATCCGGTGGAGGGCGACCCGGGGGCGCTCTCGGCCGCCAGCTCCCGCCTCGATGCGGTCCGCCAGCGTCAGCGCTAGGTGCCTGTCCCCGGACAGGCTCCCCGCCCCGGTTGGCCGGGACGGGTGGCTGTGGCAGAATACCGCCTCGTCATGAGGCGCCTCCGGGTTGCTGGTGCGGTTCTTCTCCTTCTCGGCGCCCCGCGCGTCGCGCCCGCCGCCCCATCCCCGGCCGCGAAGCCCCCCGCGTCGCACCCGCCGGCCGGCGCAGCGGCGCCCGCCGCCGCGGCCAAGCCGCCCGCGGCTCCGGCGAAGCCGCCGGCCGCCCCGGCGAAGCCGCCGACCCGGAACATCGGCGGGCCGGGCGACTACGGCCTGCGCGAGCGCCTGCTCCACTCGCTCGGCCGCGACCCTGACATCAAGGGGATCGGGCTGTCGCTCATCCTGGTGAACGGCGGCGCGGTCTTCTCGGGCGCGGTGCCGAACTGGTCGATCAAGAGGCGCGTCTTGGTGATCGCCGGCACCGAGGTCGGCATCATCAACGTCACCGACCAGCTGGAGATCCCCCGCGGCTCGGTGAAGGACGAGGACATCCAGAAAACGATTGGCTCCCTGCTCGGGGACTCGAAGGACGCGCTCGGTCTGAAGGATCTCAAGATCACCGTGGATGAGTCGGTGGTCACGCTCGAGGGCGAGGTCACCGACTTCCGCTCGCGCATCAAGGCGGAGGAGATCGCCGGCACCGTGCTCGGCGCCACCCGCGTCATCAACCGGCTGCGGCCGCTGACCGCGCCGTCGGGCACCGACGACGCCTCGATCCGCCGCGCCATCGGCAAGTTCCTCCAGGATTTCCGCGAGTTCCAGTTCGCCGGCGACTTCGAGATCAAGGTCAAGGACGGTCGCGCCACCATCGGCGGCGAGGTGCCGCTCTACATCGCGCGCCAGCAGGTCGGCAACATGGTCGCGCTGGTCGGCGGGGTGCGCGAGGTCGTGAACGAGCTCGACATCGACCCGTCGATCCAGATGCGCTCGGGCGTCACGGTCAAGGAGCTGCCGTGATCCGCCCGCGGCGGAGCTCTTCCGCCGCCCTGTCCGCCGCCGTGATGATCTTCGCCGCCGCGCTCGCGGCGGCCGCCCGCCCCGCCGCGGCGCAGTCCCTCGAAGGCCGCGTCCACGCCATCACCCTCGACAACGGCATGCGGTTCCTGGTCGTCCATCGCGGCACCGCCCCGGTGTTCACCGGGATGATCCGATTCCGCGTCGGGTCGGTGGACGACCCCGGCGGACGCACCGGCCTGGCGCACATGTTCGAGCACATGGCGTTCAAGGGCACCACCCGGATCGGGGTGCGCGACGCGGCGAAGGAGAAGTCGGTGCTCGACGGGCTCGACGAGACGGCGCGCGCGCTCCTCGCCGAGCTCGACCGCGGTCCGCGCGCCGACGCCGCGCGCCTCGAGGCGCTGCGCGCGAAGATGAAGTCGCTCGAGACCGACGAGCAGGCGCTGGTGGTCAAGGACGAGTTCAGCGAGATCCTGACGACCAACGGCGGCGTCGGACTCAACGCCTCCACGTCGAGCGACCTGACGTCCTACTTCGTCAGCCTCCCCGCCAACCGCCTGGAGCTCTGGTGCCTGATGGAATCGGCGCGCCTCCGGGACCCGGTTCTGCGCGAGTTCTACACCGAGCGCGACGTGGTGGCGGAGGAGCGGCGCTACCGCATCGACACCAGCCCGCAGGGCAAGATCTACGAGGCGCTTCTGCTCGCCGCCTTCACCGCCCACCCGTACCGCGTGCAGGGCACCGGCTGGCTGAGCGACCTGGCGCAGCTCACCCGCCCGGACGCCGAGACGTTCCGGCGCCTCTACTACGTCCCCAACAACGCCGTCGGGGCGCTGGTGGGCGACATCGATCCGAAGACGGCCGAGGCGCTGCTGAAGCGCTACTTCGGCTCGCTTCCGAAGGGGGCCGAGCCGCCCGCGCCCGCGACCATCGAGCCGGAGCAGCAGGGCGAGCGGCGCGTCCGCGTCGAGTTCGACGCCGAGCCGCAGATCCTGATCGGCTACCACAAGCCGGCCCTGACCGACCCGGAGGACCCGGTCTACGACGTCATCGACGGCGTCCTCTCGAACGGCCGGACCAGCCGCCTGTTCAAGAAGCTGGTCACCGAGAAGAGCGTCGCCGCCGCGGTCTACACCTTCGACGCCCCCGGGTTCCGCTTTCCGAGCCTGTTCGTCGTCGGGGCGATCCCGCGCGCCCCCCACACCCTGCAGGAGGTGGAAACGGCGATTCTCGCCGAGCTGGCGCGGCTCGGGACCGAGCCGGTCGGGCAGGACGAGCTGCGCAAGATTCACAACCAGGTCGAATCGGCGGCCATCTACGACCTGAGATCCAGCAGCGGACTGGCGTCGCAGCTCACCTTCTTCGAGATCCTCACCGGCGACTGGCGCAATCTGCTCCGCCGCGACGAGGCGCTCAAGGCGGTGACGCCGGCGCAGGTGCAGGCCGTCGCCCGGCGCACCTTCACCGCCTCCAACCGGACCATCGCCGTCCTGGAGCGCCCCGCCTCCCCCACAGCACCCGGCTCCGTTCCTCCCACGGCCGGCGGCGACGCGGGGCCCGAGCCCGCCGCCGGATCGGCCCGGCGATGAGGACGATCGCGCGGGCGCGGGGCGGCCGGGGCGCCGGGAGGACCGTCGGCGCTCTGCTGGCGGCGCCGATCCTGCTGGCGGCGCTTTTCCCGCCGGTCGCGCTCCTGGCGGCGCCGGCCCCCTCGCCGGCTGCCGCGAAGCCTCCCGCCGCCGCGGGCCCGCCCGCGGCCGCGCCCGGCTCCGATCCGCGCGCCCTGACCTACGCGCCGCTCCAGATCGCGCTGCCGCGCCCCGAGACCTATGCGCTCAAGAACGGCCTCGTGGTCTATCTCCTGCGCGACACCGAGCTGCCGATCGTCGACCTGTCGTTCTTCGTCCACGCCGGCGCGATCTACGACCCGGCGGAGAAGGCCGGTCTGGCGTCGCTCGCCACCCACCTGATGCGCACCGGCGGCACGCGCGCGCAGACCCCCGACCAGGTGGACGAAGCGCTGGAGACGCTGCCGGCGGAGATCGAGATCAGCGCATCCTCCGACGCCGTGAGCGGCAGCCTTTCCTGCATCAAGAGCCAGTTCACCCCGGCGCTGAAGATCCTCGCCGGGATGCTGCGCGAGCCGCGCTTCGACGAGGGACGCCTCGAGGTCGAGAAAGCGCAGATGGTGGAGAGCATCCGCCGCCGCTGGGACGACCCCGGATCGATCGCCGCGATCAACTTCCGCAACCTGATTTACGGCGCCGACAGCCCGTGGGCGCGGCTCGACACGCTGGAGACCCTCGATCGAATCGGCCGCGAGGACCTCGCCGCGTTCCATGCCCGCTATCTGACCCCGGGCAACGTGACGATGGCGGTGTCGGGTGATTTCGAGCCGGCGGAGATGAAGCGGCTCCTGAAGGAGACGTTCGGCGCCTGGAAGGGTGGCCGCGCGGCACTGCCTGCGGTCCCGAAGATCCGCGACACGGTGAGCGCCGGCGTCAGCCTGATCGAGCGGCCGCTGCAGCAGTCGAGCCTGGCGCTCGGACACCTCGGCATCACCCGGTTCGACCCGGACAAGTTCCCGCTCTTCCTGCTCAACTACATCCTGGGTGAGGGGGATTTCTCCTCCCGGCTGATGAAGGAGGTGCGCTCCAATCGCGGTCTCGCGTACTCGGTCGGGGGCGGCGTCGGCACCGACTCGGATCGCGGCCTGTTCGAGATCACCAGCCGCACCCGCGCCAACGCGACCGTCGAGGCCATTCAGGCCATCCGGGACGTGGTGACGCGTCTGCGCGACGAGGGGCCGACCGATGAGGAGATCCGGCAGGCGAAGGAGGCGCGCATCAACTCGTTCGCCTTCACGGTCGACGGCAGCGCCGCTTACATGTCGAGCTATCTCTTCTACATCTATTACGGCTACCCCGCCGACTATCTGCAGACCTGGCGCGACCGCCTCTCAGCCGTCACCCGCGACGACGTCATGCGCACCGCACGTCGTCTCCTGCAGCCCGAGCGCATGGCGATCCTGGTGGTCGGCGACCCGAAGAAGTTCGATCGTCCGCTCGATTCCCTCGGCCTGGGCGCCCCGAAAGTGATCCGGCTGGCCGAGGACGCGCCCTCTCCGCAACGCTGATCCGCCGCCGGGCCCGAATCCTCCGGTCAGGCCCGCGGCCCCGTGCTAGGATGCTTTTCGGTCCTTCGAACGGCCCGGGGGGGCAGGGCAAGGAGGTCACGCCCCCATGAGCACCTTCCTTCGCAGTCACGCGTCGGGTCTGGTTCTCTCCTTCCTGTTCGGCGCCGCCACGGGCGCCGCGATCGCGCTGCTGACCGCTCCACAGTCGGGCCGCGAGACACGCCGCAAGCTGAAGGAATTCACCGACGATCTGGCCGAGCGCGCGGCGCGGGTTCCCGCGGCGGCGAAGGCGGCGGGACGTGAGGCCGCCTCGACGGCCCGCGAAGCGTTCGTCCGCGGTCTCGAGGAGCCGGCGATCGCGTCGACGGAAGTGCGCGACACGCACCACTGAGACGCGGGGAGGGGCCGGCGCCGGCCGGGCGATGCGGTCAGGGGATCAGTCTGGGCTGCTCGGCGTGCGTGAACGGGCGGCCGCCTGTCGCCAGGCGGCGCTCGTCGGCCTTGCGGCGGGCGCGCTCGTCGGCCGCCTGCTCCGCGAGGAGCGCGCCCTTCTGCGTGGGGCAGATGTCGCGGTAATCGCACCAGCGGCACAAGGCGCTCTCGCGCGCCGGGTAGTCGCGCGCCGCCTCCACCTTGTCGATGAGGTTGATGGTGGCGCGGCGGTGCGCGGCGATCTCGTGCTCGGTCCGGCGCTGCTCGACCTTCAGGTCTTTCGCGAGGTAATGCCAGATGAGGCGGATCTCGCGCGCCTCGGGGTACCGCTGGCTGACCGCCATCTGATAGAGGGTGAGCTGGCGATCGCGGCGTAGCTCCTCCTCGCTCGGGGCATTGGCCGAGGTCTTGTAGTCGTGCACCTCGTAAACGCCCGGCTCCCGTGTCGCCAGACGATCGATGTATCCCATCACCTGGTACTTCCCCCCCGGATCGAGGGCGAACTCGAACTTCTCCTCCAGGCCGATCGTCTCGCCGTCGTCGAACGGCGCGTAGCGCGCGTGAAAGCCGCGGACGAACTTCTCGCCCTGGGTGCGGTAATCGTCGGCCACCAGCCCTTTGCGCACGATGCGGACGGAGGGCGTGTACTCGGCCTGCCAGTTGCCCTGGTAGAGATTGACCAGCTCTCCGACCTTCGCGACCCGTCCCTCCTTCTTCACCTTGTAGGCGTGCTCCGCCGCCTCGTGGACGCGGCTGCCCATGAACCCCTCGATGCCGAAGGTGTCGCGCTTGATCCGGTCGATGTAGCGATAGCGGTACTGCAGCGGGCACTTCTCGAAGCTGCTGAGTCGGGAGTGGGAGTAGACGGCCAAGCGGCTCCTCGTGACGGGGCGCGAGTATAGCATGCGCGTCCGCGCAACTTTTCTCAGGCTTCATGATGACCCTGTGTGCCGTACATGGGGGCCTACGCGGTCAGAAGCAATCCAGGATCGAGCGGCCCGAAGGGGTGACGCGCGACGCGTTTCGGTCCGCGGGGCCGTCGGCGACCGCACGGGCCCAGAGCGCGCACTGCAGCGCGCCCCGCGCGGCGCCGCCGAGCCGAGGGCGAGTGGCGGGCGAACGCTCGATCACGGACATGATCCGGGAGCCGGGTGCCCGACCGCGAGCCCGGAGGCGTGCCCCGCGGGCCGGAACGCGACGCGCGCCGGGCGTGGGGCTGGTGTGCGTTCGACGGGGGCTCTGGTAGAATCGGCGGCCCCGCGCGCTTCCGCCGGGGGTGACCGCCTGAGGAGGAACGTTCGATGACCCAGACGTCCGACCGCACGCGCCTCGCCCGATTCGCGGCGCGCACTTCGACAGCGATTTTGACCGCCGCGTTCGTGGCCGGTGTCGCCTTCGGGCAGGCCCCGCCGGCGCAGCCCCCGAAGAAGGAGACCAGCATGCCGACGGCCGAGAAGAGCGGCGCCAAGAAGGACGTCGCCGTCATCAAGACCAGCATGGGGACGATCGTGTTCGAGTTCCTGCCCGACGTCGCCCCGAAGATGGTCGATAACTTCAAGGATCTGGCGAAGTCCGGCTTCTACAACGGCACGACCTTCCACCGGGTCATCAACGGCTTCATGATCCAGGGGGGCGATCCGCTCTCCAAGGACAGCGACCCGAACAACGACGGCACGGGGTCCGGCCCGCGCATGATGCAGGCGGAGTTCTCCACCAAGTACAGCCACGTCCGCGGCATGGTGTCGACCGCCCGCGCCAGCGATCCGAACAGCGGCTCCTGCCAGTTCTTCATCATGCAGAAGGACAACCGGGGTCTGGACAACCAGTACACCATCTTCGGGCGGGTCCTCGAGGGGATGGACGTCGTGGACGCGATCTCCCTGGTTCCCAAGGGGCGCAACGATCGGCCGATCAAGAACGTGACCATGGACTCGGTCACCATCGAGCAGCGCTAGAGCGCGGTTGGCGGAGCCCAGGCGCCCGATGCCCTCCACCGCCCGCAAGACGGCGAGGACGCGCGGCCCGGCCGGTCAGGCCGGCCGGGACCCGCGCCCTTCCGCCGCGGCGCCGCGGGCCGCCGATCGCCGGGTCGACTGGCACACCTACTTCATGAACATCGCGCAGCAGGTGGCGACCCGGGCCACCTGCGATCGCAAGCACGTCGGCGCGGTGATCGTCCGCGACCGGACCATCCTCTCCACCGGTTACAACGGCTCGATCCGGGGCATGTCCCACTGCGACGAAGTCGGCCACGACATCGAGGCGGGGCATTGCGTCGCGACGATCCACGCCGAGGCGAACGCCATCCTGCAGGCCGCGAAGAACGGCGTCGGCACCGACGGCGCCGAGCTCTACACCACCGCCAGCCCCTGCTGGACCTGCTTCAAGCTGATCGCCAACGCCGGCATCCGGACGATCTACTACGGCGAGTTCTACCGCGACCAGAAGAGCCTCATGGTCGCGAAGCGGATCGGCATCTCCCTGGTCGATCTCGGCGCCGCCCCGGGCTGCGACTGGAAGCCGCCCAAAGCGCAAGAGCCATAACGGAGCGGCTCACCCCGCCCCACGTCCTGCACCGGAAAACAGACAGGGAGGCTCGTCCATGGCCGACACGACGACCACGCGCACCGATCCGTCGGCTATCCTGGAGACGGCGTTCGGATTCTGGTCTTCCAAGGTCCTGCTCACGGCGGTCGAGATGGGGCTGTTCACCAAGCTGGGAGACCGCCGGCTGACCGGGACGGATCTCGGCGCCGAGATCGGGCTGCATTCCCGGGGCATCAGCGACTTCCTCGACGCGCTGGTGGCGATGAAGTTCCTCGGCCGCGACGGCGCCGGCCCGGAGGCGCGGTACTCGAACCTCCCCGCCGTCGCGATCTACCTGGATCGGAACAGCCCGCGCTACATCGGCGGGATCCTCGAGATGCTCAACGTTCGCCTGTTCCGCTTCTGGCATGACCTGCCGGAGGCGCTGCGAACGGGGAAGCCGCAGAACGAGATCAAGCACAGCCAGAAGCCGATGTTCGAGGAGCTCTACGCCGACCTGCCGCGCCTGGAGCAGTTCCTCGGCGCCATGACCGGCCTGTCGCGCATCAACTTCGAGGCGTTCGCCGAGAAGTTCGACTTCACGCCGTTCAAGACGATGTGCGACGTCGGCGGGGCCACCGGCCTGCTGTCGATCGAGGTGGCCCGGAAGCACCCGCATCTGCGGGCTGTCTCGTTCGATCTGCCCGCGGTCGAGCCGGTCGCCACGAAATCGATCGCCGCTGCAGGTCTTTCCGGCCGCATCGACACGGCGGCGGGCGACTTCTTCGAGGATCCGCTCCCCAAAGCGGACCTCATCACCATGGGGATGATCCTCCACGACTGGAATCTCGAAAAGAAGATGCACCTGATCCGCGCGGCCTACGACGCGCTGCCGCCGGGCGGCGCGTTCGTCGCGATCGAGGCGCTCATCGACGACGATCGTCGCGAGAACCTCTTCGGCCTGCTGATGTCGCTGAACATGCTGATCGAGTTCGGCGACGCCTTCGACTACTCCGGGGCGGATTTCCGCCAGTGGTGCGGCGAGGCCGGGTTCAAGCGCTTCGACGTGATGCACCTGGCCGGCCCGGCCAGCGCCGCCATCGCCTACAAGTGACGGCCGGGACTCCGGCCCGGATTCCTCCGGCTCAGCGGATGGCGGCCAGCTCGTCGAGGTAGTCGACGAACGAGGCCACCGCGCCATCCCACCCCTGGACCTTGGGATTCGACGACTCGACGACGAAGTACTCGTCGGGCGCATGGGCGCCGCTGCCGTGCCCCAGACCGAACTGACCTTCGGGCAGGTCAAGCGGCGCGCCGGTGAAGACGTAGCCGGGGTGCGAGCCGGCGTTGCGCGGCCAGAGGATCGGGTCGAGCCCGGCGCGCTTGTAGACCGCCGTCGCGGCGCGGATCACCCCCGCGTCGGGCGGCGTGCTGGTCGGATCGTACCCGCCGCTGGGATTGACCTCGATGTCGCCGAAGCCGCGCTTCGCCAGGTGCGCCTTGAGGGCGGCCACCGCGCCGGCGTAGGTCATGTCCGGCACCAGGCGCAGGTCGAGCTTGGCCACGGCGCGATGCGGCAGGACGGTCTTCCCGCCCGGCCCGGTGTAGCCGGCCACCAGTCCCTCGATGTTGACGGTGGGCGTGGCGACGAATCGCTCGAGCGAGGCGCGCCAGTCGAGATCGTGGCTCCAGCGTCCGGCCGACAGGAGCTTCTTGGCGGTCTCCTCCGACATGCGCGCCGCCGCCGCGTCGAGCATCGTCTTCTCGGCGGCCGAGGCCGGACGGGCCTTGTCCGCGAAGCCGTCGATCGCCGGGTCGCCGTCGGCCGTGACCAACGTGGCCAGCGCCTGCACCAGGTGGAAGGCGGGGCTGTCGAGACGGGCCCGGTTGCTCGAATGGACGTCCTTGCCGGGTCCCCGCCCCCACTTCTCTCCGCTCGCGACCAGCTCGAGCTCGACCACCCCCTTGGCCCCCAGCGACACGGTGACGCTGCCGTCCGGATCCTGCGCGGCCGTCGGCATGAACACGCCGCTGCAGCGTCGGAGCGCCGCGATCACTTCGGGGCGCTGCACGATCTGCGGGAAGTGCGGCGAGCCGATCTCCTCCTCGCCCTCGGCCACGAGCACGAGGTTCACCGGCGGCTTGCGCCCGGCCCCGCGCAGGGCGTGGAGAGCGGCGAGGAACGCCGCCTCCGGCCCCTTCTGGTTCACGGCGCCGCGCCCGACGACCACCTTGCCGAATCCCGGCTTGTCCACCAGGGCGGCGTCCCAGGGCGGCGAGGACCACTCGGCGGGATCGGCCTGCTTCACGTCGTACATGAAGTAGAGACCGACGGTGCGCGGGGCCCCGGCGTCGAGCGTCGCGAAGACCCCCGGCTGACCGTCGGTCGGCATGCGTGCGACGCTCTGGAACCCGGCCTCGCGCAGGAGCCGCATCATCATCTCGACGCCCTCGTTCATGCCGCGGTTCTCGGCGGCGATCGACGGCTGTCGAACCCATTCCTGGAGCCGGCGCACCCCTTCGTCGTGGCGTCTGGCGATCTCGGCGCGGATGGAAGAACGGGCGTCATCGGCGCGGAGGCCGGGGAGCGCCGCGGCCACGAATGCGCCCAGGACCGCCGCGACGCCGAAGAGCTTCATCAGGTTTTTTCGCATGCGGCGGATTCTAGCGCAGACCGGCCCCGGCCACGATCCGATCCGCGAGCTCCGGCAGGTTGACGTCGGAGCGGTTGGCCAGCAGGACGACGGTGAAGCGATCGTCGGGATAGCGCAGGATGAACGCCTGGTAGCCGCCCCAGGCGCCGGGGTGCTCGAACCGGCGGTGGCCGGCGTCCTCCTTGAGGTACCAGCCGAAGGCGTATGGGATCGCGCTGCCGTCGTTGAGGATCATCGGCCGGAGCGCCTCGTCGACGGTGGACTTCCGCACCAGGCGGCCGGCGCCCAAGGCCTCGTCCCACCGCGCCAGATCGCCGAGCGTCGTGTCGAGGGCGCCGCTCCCGACCAGGCAGTCGAGCGGGCTCTCCCCTTCGGCCACGAATCCTTCGCGGCGCAGCGTGTAGCCTCGCGCCCGGTTCGGCACCGCGACGTCGGGACGATCACGCAGACGCGTCTCCTTCATTCCGAGCGGCTCGAGAATCCGCTCGCGCAGGAGCTCGCCGAACGGCTTCCCCGCGGCGCGCTCGAGGACCAGGGCGAGCATCTCGTACCCGGCGTCGCTGTACTGGAACCGGTCGCCCGGCGGGAAAACCGGCTCCCCGCCGCGCGCCAGCCAGGCGAGCGCGTCGGCGTTGGTGACGAACCCGCCCGCCGGCGCGGCCCGCGTCAGCGCGTCGTAGTAGTCGGGCAGCCCGGAGGTGTGGGTGAGCAGGTGGCGCACCTTCATTTGATCGCCGAAACGCGACAGCTCGGGAAGGAACCGGACGACCGGCGCGTCGTAGTCGAGGCGCCCCTCCTGGTGGAGGATCATCGCCAGCATGGCGGTGAACTGCTTGGCGTCGGACGCGATGTCGAACGCCGTGCGCGGTCCGATCGGGATGCGCCGGGCCACGTCGGCCATGCCGACGGCACCGGTGTCGACCACGGCACCGCGGCGCAGCACCATCACCGCCAGGCCCGGCGTGGCGTCGCTTCCCAGCGGAGCCAAAAGCGCGTCGAGACGCAGGGGCGAGCGCACGCAGCCGGACGGCAGAGCGCCGGCGACGATCACCGACGCCGCCGCGCCGAAGGCCAGAACGGCGCTCCCGGCCGTCCGGCGCCGCCCGGGCTGCCTCAGGGTCGGGCTCCCGCGGCGGCCGGCACCGCCGCGCCGGCGCGCCAGCGGTCGGCCAGGACGCGCAGCAGCTCGGGCCCGAGCGTCCCGTGCAGCCGGATCGCCTCGCTCTTCTGGCTGATCGTCAGGCTGTCGAGGAAGCCGAGCCAGGTCGCGTCCTTGCTCTGGCTGGCGCCCATGCGCGCCAGGGCCACCAGGCCGCGCGCCGCGTCGGCGAGCTGCTTCGCGGACGGCTCGGCGTCGGCGACCCCCACCAGCTCGAACTCCACCGTCTTGTCGAGGCTGGTCTGGAATCCGACGCCCAGGAGCGTTCCCTTCGAGCCGGGGGGCGGAAGGGTGACCGGCGACCCGTGTCCCTGCAGCGCGCCGCGTGTCATGTCGGCGAGCGGGGCGTAGTCGATCGCGCCCCACGCCTGCGACGTCGGATCGACCCGATCGAGGATCGACTCGAGCCGCGAGGCGCCCAGACCGCCCGTGGATCGCGCCAGGTTGGCGCGCAGCACCGACAGCACCGCGCGCGGTCCGGCCGCCGGCTGCCCGCCTGGAAGCACGGTCAGGCTGAGATCGGGACGATCGGCGATCTCCAGGATGGTGAGGATCTCCTGGCCGCCGGTCAGCGTCTTCATCTTCGCCTCGTCGAACCGTCCTTCGGCCAGGAAGGCGTAGCTGGTCAGTCCGGCCGCTCCGGGGACCAGGGCCAGCGACACCCTGTCGACCTGGGTGAGCAGATCCTTCCCGATCGCCGCGCGCACCGTGTCGACCGCCTGCGTCTGTCCGGCGGCGCCGGCCAGATCGTCGAGCCAGCGGCCGACCGCCTCCCGGTCCTTCATTCTCGCGACCTCGACCACCGCCAGGCCGACCGTCTCCGCGGGCAGGAGCCTGAGGGTGCTCCCCTTGATGACGCTGGCGGAGGTCGGCCGCCCGGGCGCGCACCCGGCCGGCGCCAGCGCCAGCGCCGCGGCAAGGACGAGACCGATGGCGGCCACGTTCCCCCGGCGGCCGGTCTTTCGAGCGTCGTGCATGTCGTGGATCTCCCCGGCGTCGCCGCCTGGTTTCAGAAGTCGATGCGCCGGAAGAGGACGATCGCGGCGCCGAGCGCCGCGGCGCCGCTTCCCAGGGTGGCGAGCACCGGCATCCAGGAATCGATCGGCCGGTGCAGGATGAGCGACGTGGCCATCTGGCCGACGGCGTAGGTCCGCGGCAGCACGTGGTACAGCACCTCGACGGTGGCGCGGGTCAGGAAGCGCGCGACGGGGCTGGTGATCAGCATCGGCCAGTCGGCGTAATCGTGCGCCAGCCGGACCATCGCCCCGACGACGTAGATGATCGCCGTCATCATCATGCCGATGGTGGTGGAGCGGAAGACGACCCCCAGGAGCACCATGAACGCCAGGATGGAGCCGAAATAGGCGGTCATCAGCAGCCCGGAGAGCAGGAACCCCCAGTTCCAGACGCCGGTCTTGAACGCCAGGATCGTCCCGACCCCGCCGACGAGATAGACCAGGTTGGCGCCGGCGATGAGCAGCGCCCCGAGGTAACGCGCGAACAGAAGCGTCGGCCGGGAGATCGGCTTCGACAACAGGAGGTCGATGGTCCCTTTCTCCAGCATGTGCGGGACGAGGCTGGCGGTCGCGAACAGGGACAGCAGGATGCCGGTCGGATACAGGAAGCAGGCGATGACGAACTGCACCATGGTGACCAGACGCTCGGCGTCGAGCCCGAGCGCCCCGGCCGCCTGGCGGTTGTCCAGGGCGAAGCCGCTGGACTGCGGGTGCCCTTCCAGCCCGAAGACGCGCACCGAGCTGATGACGCCGTTGGCGACGTCGGTCTGCAGCGCCAGGAGGAGGATCAGGTGGGTGAGCGTCACGACGCCGAAATAGAACAGGAGGGTGCGGCGATACAGGAGCTCGCGCGCCGTGTCGAGCAGGATGGCGCGGATCTTCATCCTGCGTCCCCGTCACGGATGACCTTCACGAACACCTCCTCGAGGCTCTCGCGTCTCGGTCGCACCGCGTCGATCCCCACGCCGCCGGCCCGCAGCGCGTCGAGGGCCCGGTTCATGTCGGCGGCGGCGCCTTCGATCTCGAGCATCGTCGTCCCGGCGGCGGCCGCTCCGGCGGCCGGCGGCGCCGGGCGGAGCCCCGGGGTGGCGGCGACGATCGCGGCCAGCGCCGGGGCGCTCGGGGCGCGCACGTCGATCTCCCAGGCGCTCTTCGTCCGGGTCAGCTCGTCAATGCCGCCTTCGCGCACCAGCTTCCCCGACTTGAGGATGGCGACGCGATCGCACAGCCGCTCGACCTCGGAGAGCAGATGCGAGTTCAGGAAAATCGTCGCGCCACGCGCCTTCTGCTCGAGCAGCAGATCGCGAATCTCGCGCCGGCCGACCGGATCGACGCCGTCGGTCGGCTCGTCCAGAATCAGGAAATCGGGATCGTTCAGGATCGCCTGCGCCAGACCCAGCCGCTGCATCATCCCCTTGGAATACTTGCGCACCGGAGTGGCGCGCCATTCCTCCATCCGCACCCGGCGCAGCAGGCCTTCGACGCGCAGGCTCCGGGCGGGCTCGGGCAGGCCCGACAGGCGGCCGAAGAAATCGAGCACCTGCGCTCCGGTGAGGTGCGCCGGATAGCGGTGGTTCTCCGGAAGATAGCCGACCCGGGCGCGCACCGCGACGTCGCCGCCCGGACGGCCGAGGATCCGCACCTCGCCGCCGCTCGGATGGGCGATGCCGAGCGCCAGCTTCACGAGCGTCGTCTTGCCGGCCCCGTTCGGCCCCAGAAGGCCGAAGACGGCGCCGCGCGGCACCGTCAGGTCGAGGCCGTCGAGCGCCCGCACCGGGGCGCGGCCGACCGACGTCTTGTAGGTCTTGGTGAGGCCCCGGGCGACCAGGGCGGACGCGTCGTCCGCCTCAGGTCCCCATGATGTGGAAGCCGTTGTCGACGTAGATCACCTCGCCGGTGATGCCGCGCCCCATGTCGGAGCACAGGAAGACCGCCGTGTCGCCCACCTCGGCCGGCTCGGTGTTGCGCGGCAGCGGCGAACGCTCGCGCACGTGCTGGAGGATGGAGGTGAAGCCGGCGATGCCGCGCGCCGCGAGGGTGTTGATCGGCCCGGCGGAGATCCCGTTCACGCGGATGTTCTTCGACCCGAGGTCGTACGCCAGGTAGCGGATGCTCGATTCGAGCGCCGCCTTGGCGACCCCCATGACGTTGTACTTCGGCACCACGCGCTCCGCGCCCAGGTAGGTCAGCGCCACGATGCTGCCCCCCCCCTCCATCAGCGCCGCGGCGCGCTGCGCCAGCGCGGTGAGCGAATAGGCGCTGATGTCCAGCGCCATGCCGAAGCCGTCCCGGCTGGTGGTCGAGAACGCCCCCTCGAGGTCTTCTTTCTTGGCGAAGGCGACACAGTGCACCAGAACGTCGAGCCGGCCGAAGGCGGCGCGGACGTTGGCGAACAACGCATCGATCTCGGAGTCGCGGGTCACGTCGCACGGGAAGACGACCGAGCCCGGGATGCCGGCCGCGAGGCCTTCGACGTTCTCCTTGAGACGCTCCCCCTGGTAGTTGAACGCCAGACGGGCGCCTTCGCGATGGAACGCCTCGGCGATGCCCCAGGCGATGCTGCGCTTGTTGGCGACCCCGACGATCAGGGCGGTCTTCCCTTGGAGTAACATCCGCTCACCTCCGCGGGGCGATCCTATCCGATCCGCAGGGTTCAACGCCCGTCGAGGTCTGGCGGTTCCAACGCGATTTGGGGGGGGACGACATGGGGCGGACAGTCGCGTTTCTCTACGGCGTGGTCTCGTACATGATCTTCCTGATCGCCTTCCTGTACGCCATCGGCTTCGTCGGCGGATTCGGCGTCCCGAAGACGGTCGATGCTCCGGCCGGCGAGGCGGCCGGCCCGGCGCTTTTCGTCGACCTGGCGCTGCTCGGCCTGTTCGCCGTGCAGCACAGCGTCATGGCGCGGCCGGGGTTCAAGACCTGGTGGACGCGGATCATCCCGAAGCCGATCGAGCGCAGCACCTTCGTCCTCCTGGCCAGCCTGATCCTGCTGCTCCTGTTCTGGCAGTGGCGCCCGATGACCAGCGTGATCTGGGACGTCACCAGCCCCGCCGGCGCGCTGGTTCTGCGCGCGCTGTTCTGGCTCGGGTGGCTGACGGTTCTGGTCGGGACCTTCCTCATCAACCACTTCGACCTGTTCGGCCTGCGACAGGTCTTGCTGAACCTGCGCAACACGGAGTACTCGGCGCTTCCGTTCAGGACGCCGGTGCTCTACAACTTCGTCCGCCATCCGATCATGCTCGGCTTCATCGTGGCGTTCTGGTCGACGCCGCGGATGACCGCGGGGCACCTGCTGTTCGCCCTCATGACGACCGGGTACATCCTGATCGCGATCCAGCTCGAGGAGCGGGACCTGGCGGCCCACCTGGGCGAGCCTTACAGGCAGTACCAGCGCCAGGTGTCGATGATCGTCCCGATGTCGCGCAGGAAATAGCGGCTACTGCTTCTCGAGGGTGAATTTCCCGAAGGCGAAGCCGATGTCGACTCCGTGTCCCTTGCCGGTGAGCGCCAGGGAAATTTCGCCTTTGGTGAGCGCTTGCGCGTCGGCCGATTTGCCGGCACCCGCGTGGGCCTCCGACTGCGCCCAGCCGCCGAGGAGATCATCGATGCTCTTGGCCTCGGTGAACTTCCCGGTGCCATCGACGATCTCCGATTTGCCGAAGGTGATGCCGCCACCGGTCGCCTTGACCTTCACCTTCATGCTCTGCCCGTTGTCGCAGGTGATCGTCCCCTCACCCTTGGCCGTCTTGTAGAACGCCGACCAGCCTTTGAGCGAGAAGGTCATCTTGCAAAGGGTGCCTTTCCCCTCGGCGGCGACGGCGGCTGCCGGGGCGAGAGCGGCCGCGGCGAGCAGTGCGGCGCATGACAGGATACCGACTGCCACTCGGATGCGCATGATCCCTCCGATCGTCATCGGCGCAGTATAGCCCGCCGTCGGTTCCCGGCCGCCGAAAACAGCATGTTCATGCGCTCCCCCGAAACGCCCGCTGCCCGTATCTTTCGCGCGGTTCATGGGAGGTCATGCCGATGAGAATCCTGCCGACTTCACTCCTGCTCGCCTGTCTCGCAGGTCTCGCGGCCGGGGCTTTCCCCGCGATCGCGGCGACATCGCCGCCGGCGCTTCTCAACTACCAGGGGGTCCTGCGGGATGCCGCCGACAAGCCGCGCAACGGCTCCTTCGACATGACCTTCCGGTTCTTCGACGCGCTCTCGGCCGGCAGCGAGATCCTCGTCGACGCGCACGCCGCCCCCTCGGGCGTCGCGGTCACCAACGGGCTGTTCAACGTCCTGCTGGGAGGCGGGACGATCACCGACGGCTCCGGTGCCGGCACCTACCTCAGCCTCGACGGCGTTTTTCGCGACTACGACACGGTCTACCTCGAGGTCCAGATCGGCGGCGAGACGCTCTCCCCGCGCACCCGCATCGTCGCCGCGCCGTATTCGCTCAACGCCGGAAGCCTCGGGGGCCTGCCAGCATCGAATTACGTCGACACCACCTCGAGCGATCAGATCAAGACCGGCTCGCTGATCTGCGATGCGGGACTGTTCGGGCTGAACGACACGGGTGCCAATTACGGGTACGGTGTCTGGGGCCGCGGGACCCAGGGGGGCGGAGTCTTTCTCGATACGAACGGCACCGGCGCCGCCTACCCCGCGATCGGCAACACGGGCATCGAGGCGTTCGGCACGACCATGGGCGGCAATTTCCACACCGTGGACAACACGGGAACCGCCTTTCTGGGATTCTCGGGCGGCTATGGCGTGCTGGGGTATGGCTCCGCCGCAGGCGGCGTCTTCAGCACCTATTCCGGCAGCCCTACGGCCACCCTCGGCTCGGCCTCCTATGGCGTGGATGCCGCGGGAGCCAGCGCGTCGGGCGCCACGGCGGGGCAGTTCAAGGACACCTCGACCGGGTCGGTCGCGCGTCTTGGCTACGGCGCGTACGGGGTCCACTCCACCGCCTCGACGGCCGGCTACTTCCTGAACAGCGGCGGTCACTCGGTCGTGGGCCTGGCGAGCGGCAACTGGGGCGTGCAGGGGACCGGCAACTTCTGCGGCGTCGGCTGCGGCGGTGGAGGCCTGTTCTCCGACCCCACGGGGGGCACGACGAGCTACGTCGCCTACAGCAACGTCGGCATCGAGACGCACGCCAGCGGATCCGGCGGCTCGTTCTACAACACCAATGGCATCTCCACCGCGGTCGCCACGTCGGGCTCGTTCGGTGTGGTCAGCAACGGCACCAAGAGCTTCGCGCAGAACCACCCCGACGACCCGGGTTCGATCATCGCCTACACCGCGCTCGAGGGTGACGAGGCGGGCACCTACACGCGCGGCACGGCGCGGCTTTTGGGCGGCGAGGCCCGCATCGCGCTCGGCGAGACCTTCCAGTGGGTCACCAACCCGGACATCGGCCTGACCGCGCACCTGACGCCGGTCGGGGACTGGGCCGATCTCTACATTGCGTCGAAGAGCACCCGCGAGATCGTCGTGAAGAGCCGCGACCCGCGTGCGTCGAACGCCGCGTTCGACTACGTCGTGTTCGGGCTGCGTGTCGGCTTCGAGGACATTCCGGTGGTGCGGGAGAAGGAGCACGACATGCCGATCCCGGCGGGCGCGTCCGCCGACGATCTGTTCTCCCGCAAGCCAGGACTCCGGCGCTTCACGGCGCTCTCCCGGTTCCGGGCCGCGCGGCCCGGGGCCCCGGACGGCGACGCGCCGCTCGACCTGAGCGCGACCGAAGCGCTGAAGGCGAAGATCCACGTCTTCGATCCCGGACGCGACGGCGACGCGTTTCGCGCCCCCGCCGCGCCACCGATGCCGGCCGCTCCCCTGATGATCGCCGGCACGGCCGGGGTCGCGGCCGGGGGGACCGCTGCGCCGGTCCCCTCCACCGCGGGCGCAGGACGAGCGGGTGAGGAGCCCGCGGCTGCCGCTTTCCCGCCGAACACGTTCCCCCTGGAGGTGGCGGGGACCGTGCGGGCGGGCGACGTCGTGACCGTGACCGGCGCTCCCGGCGGGCAGGCGGTGATCGCCTCGCAGCCGCTCGACCGCGGGGTCATCGGGATCGTCGGCGGCCCGGCCGACCGCGCCTTCTCCGGTCAGGCGCCGATCGTCGTGTCCGGCGTCGTCGCCCTGTGCAACGTCGACGCGACGGCCGGCGCGATCGAGGTCGGCGATCTCCTGGTCGCCTCGGCGACTCCCGGCCACGCCGCGCGGCCGAAGGGAGCGCCGCCCGCCGGAACGGTCATCGCCAAGGCGCTCGAGCCGCTCGAGGGCGGCACCGGGGCGATCCGCGTGCTCGTCCTGGGCCGCTGAGACGGGCGCATGAGACGGACTCTCTGCCTTGTCGTGATGCTCGCCGCCGCCGGCGACGCGCGGGCGCAGACGAGCGCCTCGTATCGGCTCACCGATGCGGTCGTCGATGCCGGCGGCGATCCGCGCGACGCATCGTTCCTGTCGTCGTCGAGCTACCGGGTCCGGCTCGACGCCATCGGCCAGGGCGTCACCGGCGCCGGGTTCGCAAGCGCGAGTTACCACCTGAACGCCGGATTCGCGGGAGACTACCCTCCCCCGGCTGAGGTCACGAACGTCCGATGGGCCGACACCGCGACGCTCGTCTGGGACCCCGACAAGTCGATCGGACGGTACGAGATCTACCGCGACCTGATCGGCACGCTGCCGGGCGGGTTCGGCGCCTGCTACCAGTCGGGTCTCGGGAGCGAGTCGTGGACCGAGACGTCGTCGCCGCCCGTCGGCGCCGGCTGGTTCTACTTCGTCACCGCCCGGAACCTCCTGGCCGAGGAGAGCACGAAGGGATACCGATCGAGCGGCGTGGAGCGCACCAACCTCTCGCCCTGTCCCTGATCGTCGCCGCGCTCGCGGTCGATCCGCAGCAGCGCTCTCGTGCCGGGCGTTGACGGCCCACCCCACCGCGTCCCATAACGGCGCCAGCAGTCCGCGCGGCCATCCCACTCTCGCGGGCCGGCCGCGCCACCCATGATTCTCCGACCCATCGCTCGAACCGGAGGGAACGCCCATGAACAGGATGATGCGCGCGGCCGCCCTGGGTCTGTTCGTCACGGTGCCCTGGCCCGCGGCTGTCGCGGCGCCGGGCGCGCCGGTCGCGGAGCGGCTGTCGGTCGACTCGGCCGAGGTGGGGCGCACCGTGATCATCGTGGGACGGGGGTTCGCGGGCGGCGACGTGGTCGTCGCCTTCGGGCCGGCCGCGGCCTCCGTCTCGAGCTCCGGCCGGAGCCGCCAGACGATCGCCGTCGAGGTCCCCGGCAAGCTCGACCCGTTGGACCCCGACGCGGTGACAGTGACCGTCTTCGTGAACGGGCGGGAGGCGCTCTATCCGAACGGCGCGCTCCGGTTCACCTACGACGTCCCGCGGCCGTATCCCGTCATCGAGGACTACCGGACCGGTGATCCGCAGGCGCCGAAATCGGTCTTCGTCGCGCGACCGTTCGTGATCCATCTCGTCGGGACCCATTTCACGACCGGCCGGCGCGTCCCCGTGGCCTGCCTGGCGATCGGCCCCACGACCGAGAAGGCCGGCGGTCTTTTCGGTGAGGCCACCGATTCCGCGATGGCCTTCGAGTTCGCCGGGCTTCCGTATGCCGGGAGCTACCGGTTCCTGGTCGGCTTCTCCGACGGCTCCACGGCGGGGATCGACGCGGTCGATTTCGCGTCGCAACCGTTCGGCAGGCCGCCCGTGATCCAGCAGGCCGAGGCGGTGACGGAGACAGAGACGGTCTCGTGCGACTTCACGCAGGTGGCGGAGCTGGGCGTGTGCGCCTTCACCGGACTCTCCGACGTCCGGGCGCTTCCACCCGGCGTCTTCATCGAAGGCTCGTACACCGCCCTGCGTCTGAGCGCGCTCGTCACCGACGCCGACTCGATCCCGGGGCGGACCGACATCCTCCTGGCCATCGCGAGCTACCTCGATCCCCGTCCATCGACGCCGCCGACCGAGGTCAGCCTCCTGCTGCTCGACGACGGCTCCTCGGCCGCCTTCCCGAGCCAGCAGAAGGCACAATGGCTCGAGGACTGTTCGGACGCGACGCCCGACGCCTGCGTCTGCCGCGCGCAGGTCTTCGCGCTGACCTCGGGGGACGCGATCTCCGGCGACGATCGGTACACCCGGCGGGTGGCCCTCGTGAACCCGTCGACGAATCCCCTGCTCCGGGATTGCATCACGCAGCAAGCGCCCCAGTTTCAGGTCCTGCTGGCTCCCGACGCCTCGATCGGCTTCACGTTCGAGGTCGTCGATCGGGAAGGGAACCTCTCCCGATGGCCGGTGGAGCCCGCCATCCGGGAGGGCACCGATACCCTCTCCTGCGCCGGCGACCCGTGCGGCTGCTGCCTCCTGCTGTCGATCGATCCGACCTCTCCGCCGCCGGCGGGGTGCTCCGGACTGGAGGGGATGATCTCGCCGGCCCTGCCCGGAGGGGTCTGTCGATCGTTCTGAGGAATCGCCGGGGCGGAACTATCCCGTGGAGGGTCCGGAGCCGGGCGTGGGGATGGGCGCGACCGGCACCAGCCCCGGCTGCGCCGGGACGGCCGCGGCCGACGTCGGGATCAGCTCCTGCGCCGCCTCGAGGATGGCGCCCTCGAGGATGTCGAGCCCCTCCTCGAGCTGCTCCTCGGTGATCACGAGCGGCATCAGCGTGCGGATGACGTTGCCGTAGGTGCCCGCGCTGATGGCGATGAGCCCGCGTTCGTAGCAGAGCCGCGTGATGCGCTGCACCAGCTCCTTGGCCGGCTCCTTGGTGGCGCGATCCTTGACGAACTCGAGTGCCATCATGGCGCCGACGCCTCTCACGTTTCCGACCTGGGGGCACTTCTTCCACAACCCCTCGAACGAGGCGCGCACGCGGTCCCCCACCTTGCGCGCGCGGCCCGGCAGGTCGTGCTTCTCGAACTGCTCGATGACCGCCAACGCCGCGGCGGCGGCGACCGGATTGCCGCCGAACGTTCCGCCGAGGCTCCCTTCGGCCGGCGCGTCCATCAGCTCGGCCCGGCCGGTGATCGAGGCGATCGGCAGACCGGCCGCGATCGATTTCGAGGCGATCAGGATATCGGGCTCCAGACCGTAGTGCTCGGAGGCCCACATCCTGCCGGTGCGGCCGAAGCCGGTCTGGATCTCGTCGGCGATCAGGAGGATGCCCTTCTCGCGGCAGAGTCGCGCCAGGATCGGGTAGTACTCGGGCGGCGGCGTGACGAAGCCGCCCTCGCCGAGCACCGGCTCGACCACCAGCGCCGCGACGGTGTCGGCGTCGACGTAGCGCTGGAAGAAATCGGTCAGGAAGGTGCCGCACTCGATGTTGCAGCCCGGGTATTTCTTCCCCCACGGGCAGCGATAGCAGTAGGCGTACGGCATGCGGTGCACCTCGGGGGCATACGGCCCGAAGTGATCCTTGTACGGGTGCACCTTGCTGGTCAGCGACATCGCCAGGAGCGTGCGGCCGTGGAAGGCGTCCTCGAAGCAGATGACGGCGGGGCGGCGCGTCGCGGCGCGCGCGATCTTCACGGCGTTCTCGACCGCCTCGGCGCCGCTGTTGACGAACATCGTCTTCTTGGCGTACGCCCCCGGGGTGATCCGGTTCATCGCCTCCGCCAGACGCAGGTACGGCTCGTTCATGGTGACGTGGAAGCACGAGTGGATCGATTTCTCGGCCTGGTGCTGGATCGCCTTGACCACCGGACCGGGCGCGTGACCGGCGTTGAGGACCCCGATGCCGCCGGCGAAGTCGATGAAGTGGTTCCCGTCGACGTCCTCCAGCATCGCGCCCTCGCCCCGGGCGATGACGATCGGCGTCAGGTTGTAGGCGCCGCGCGGAATCGCCGCGCGGCGCGCCTCGAACAGCTCGACGGACCTCGGGCCCGGGATCGCGGTCTTCAGAACGACGTGCTTTCTCATCGCGCGGACCTCTTCGGGCGTCGTGGCGCCGGCGGGGCCGTCACCCCTTTCCAGCGGTAAGGATACCAGTACGGCTTGGCTTCGACGCGCCAGTCCATGTGAACGTGTTTCGGCTCGCGGAACGCGTCCAGCCCCTCGATGCCGAGCTCGCGTCCCATGCCGGACATGCGCATGCCGCCGAACGGCCCCGCGTCGTTGTCGGTGAGCGGGTCGTTGATCCAGAAGGTGCCGGCGTGGATGTTCTCCATGGCGTACATCGCCCACTCGAGCTTGTTGGTGTAGATGTTCGCGCCCAGGCCGTACTCGGAGTCGTCGGCGTGACGCACGGCCTCCTCGATCCCCTTCACCGGCACGATCGGGGCGATCGGGCCGAAGGTCTCCGATCGCATCAGCGACATCGACTGGTTCACGTCGACGAGCACGGTGGGCTCGAAGAAGAACCCCTTCTTCAGGCGGGGCGGACGCCGGCCGCCGCACAGGATTCTGGCCCCCTGCCCGACCGCGTCCTCGATCTTGCGCTCGATCTGCACGCGATGCGATTCACGGATGAGGGGCCCGCAATCGATGTCGGGTCCGAGCGGATTGCCGAGCCGCAGGCCGCGGGCGATGGACACGAACTTCTTCACGAAGCGCTCGAACACCGACTCGAACACGTAGAAGCGCTCGCCCGAGGTGCAGACCTGGCCCATGTTCAGGAAGGCGGCCCAGGCGGCGCCCTTCGCCGCCACGTCGACGTCGACGTCGTCGCAGACGATGAACGGGTCGTTGCCGCCCAGCTCGAGGTTCAGCTTCTTCAGATGCGGCGCCGCCGCCTCGGCGATCCGCTTGCCGGTGGCGATGCTGCCGGTGAACGCGACGAGGCTGGTCTCCTTGTGGGTGACCAGCGGCTCGCCGACCTCCGACCCGAACCCGGTGACGATGTTGACCACGCCACGACCGAAGATCGCCAGGTCTTCGGCCAGCATCAGCGTCGAGAGCGGCGTCTCCTCGGACGGCTTGATCACCACGGCGTTGCCGGCCGCGAGCGCGGGCGCCAGCTTCCACGACAGCAGCAGGAGCGGGTAGTTCCACGGCACGATGCAGACGACGACGCCGAACGGCTCCTTGCGGACGAAGTTCACCTGGTGCGGGAAGACCGGGGCGAGGACCTTCCCCGCCTGATCGCGCGCGATCTCGCCGTAGTAGTCGAACACCGCCGCGCACCATTCGACCTCGTCGAGGTTCTCGATGTACGGCTTGCCGCCCTCGAGGGTCATCTGGCGGGCGACCTCGCGATGCCGGGCGCGCAGCCGGGCCGCGAACTGGTGCATCAGGCTGGCGCGCTCGAGACCCGACACGCCGCGCCAGGCCCGAAACGCTTCGGCCGCCGCGGCGATCGCCCGGTCGGCGTCGCGCTCGTCGGCGCGCGGCACCCGGTCGAGGACCTGCTCGGTGGCCGGGTTGTCCACCGGAAAAGTCTGCCGGCTCGCGCTCGTCGTCCACTTCCCGCCGATCCACATCCGGGTCATGCGATTCCTCGTGCGCACGGCAGCGCGCGGGGCGGCATTATATCGAGTGTCGGCGGGGGGGCCATGGCGTTCTCGAGGCGCGCCTGGCGAAACGAAAAATCGAGGCGCCGAGCCCACCCCGGCCCGGCGCCTCGTTCACAACCTTAGGGAGATTCCGGCTTCAGGACTTGCCGCCCTCGTCGACGCGGATCGCGCTGACGCCCTCATGATCGCCTTTCTCGTTGTCCTGGCAGGTCAGAACGACCTTCTGCCCCGCCTTGAGCGATTTGAGGGTTGGGACCGCCTTCTCGAGCACCGGGACCGTCATGCTGGTGCCGGTGTCGTCCTTGAAGGTGAGCTTCTTGCCGTCGGCGTCCACGGAGACGATGGTCCCGCTCAGGTCATGGGTCTTGCCGGTGGCCAGAGCCGGGGTGACGAACACCATCAACATGAACGCGACGAGTGATGCGGAAAGAACGACCGCTGCTTTCCTCATGGCTCCTCCTGCGAGTTGAGAGCTGCCACGAGCCTCGCGTCGATGCTAGCACACGAGTCCGGGCAAGACCGGCTTTCCGCGCGGATTTCCGGCGGGGTCAGATCGCCTGCAGCGACTCGCCGAGCGCCTCGACCAGCCGGTCGAGGTACGGCTCGGGGATGTTGAGCGGCGGCTCGATACGCACGACCTCGGGCTTGTTGAGGGCGTAGGCGACCAGGATCTTCCTGTTGTAGAGAGCCGCGGCCAGCGCGCCGCCGACGGTCTCGTCGCGCGTCTCGACCCCCAGAAGCAGACCCTTGCCGCGCACCTCGCGGATCTTGTCGGGGTGTCTCGTCTGCAGGGTCCGGAGACGGTCGAGGAGCGACGCCCCGAGACGCGCCGAGCGCTCCGGGAGCCGCTCGCGCACGGTGATCTCGATCGCCTTGATGGCGGCGGTCGCGGCCAGCGGGTTGTTGCCGAAGGTCGACGAGTGATACATCGGGTTGGCATGGAACGAGGCGAAGATCTCGTCGGTGGTCGTGAACGCGCCGCACGGGATGACGCCGCCCGAGAGGGCCTTGGCCAGGCACATGATGTCGGGCACGACGTTCCAGTGATTCACCCCGAACAGCGCGCCGACCCGGCCGAGACCGGTCTGCACCTCGTCGGCGATCAGCAGCGCGCCCTTGCGCGTGCAGGCCTCGCGCACTTTTGGAAAGTAATCGTCGGGCGGGACGATCACGCCGCCCTCCCCCTGCACCGGCTCGAGGATGACGGCCGCGGTGTCGGCGGTGATGGCGGACTCGATCGCCGCGGCGTCGCCGTAGGGGACGAAGCCCTCGTCGGCCAGCAACGGCTTGAACGGCTCGCGGAACACCTCGCGCCCGGTCACCGAGAGCGCGCCCAGCGACTTGCCGTGGAAGGAGTTCCTGGTCGAGATGTAGCGGTGCCGGCGGGTGTGGAGGCGCGCCAGCTTCAACGCCCCCTCGACCGCCTCGGTGCCGCTGTTGCAGAAGAAGGTGCGCTTCAGGTTCCCGGGCGCCACCTGCGCGAGGCAGCGACCCGCCTCGGCGGTGATCGGGTTCACGAGGTACTGGCTGTGCAGCGGCATCCGGTCCATCTGGGACTTGACCGCCGCGATCACCTCGGGATGCCGGTGCCCGAGGGAGAAGATGCCGTAGCCCCCCAGACAGTCGACGTACTCCTCGCCGTAGATGTTGCGGATGAGCGAGCCCTCGCCGCTCCACTCCACCAGGTTCCGATCCCGGTCGCGATCCTTTTCCTTCGGGAACCGCCGGATGTAGGCGTTCCAGTTGTCGATGCCTTCGGCGGCGATGGCGTCCTGCTCCTCGCGGCTCAGCGGGTGGTCGATCGGCAGCTTCACGTCGGGCTCCTGTGATTCAGGTCAGGCTCTTCAGGGTGTCGTCCAGGCGATTGAGGACTTCGTCGATCTGCTCCTTGGGGATGAACAGCGCCGGCTCGATCCGGATCGTCTTGGCGTTGAGGAGCGTCCCGGCCACCAGCACGCCGCGCCGGAACAGGCCCGCCGCGACCGAATAGCCGAACTCGGTGCTGTTGAACTCGATGCCGATCAGCAGGCCCTTGCCGCGCACTTCGACGATGACGTCGGAGTAGCGCGCCTGGAGCTCCCTCAGACCCTGGAGGAAGTAGGCGCCCTTCTCGGCCGCCTGCCCCGGCAGATCCTCGCCCAGGGTGACGTTGATCGCCGCGATGCCCGCGGCGCAGGCGAGCGGGTTGCCGCCGAACGTCGAGGAGTGCAGGAACGGGTTCTGCTCCAGCACCTTCCAGATCTCCGGCGTCGAGATGAAGGCGGACAGGGGCATGACGCCGCCGCCGACCGACTTCCCCAGGCACATGATGTCCGGGATGACGTCCCAGTGATCGACGCCCCAGAGCTTGCCGGTGCGGCCCATGCCGGTCTGCACTTCGTCGGCGATCAGCAGCACGTCGTACTCGTCGCAGACCGCCCGCAGGCGGGGCCAGTAGTCGTCCGGCGGCACGATGGCGCCCGCTTCGCCCTGCACCGGCTCGGCCACGACCGCGGCGATGTCCAGACCCACGTCGCGCGCCTTCTTGAGCTGCCACTCGACCTCGTCCGCGTCGCCGAACTCGACGAAATAGACGTCCTGCAGGAGCGGCTCGAAGGCGATGCGGAACTCGGCCTTGCCCATCAGCGACAGCGAGCCGTAGGACTTTCCGTGGAAGCCGCGCAGGGTCGAGATGAACCCCGATTTCTCGGTGTAGAGGCGGGCCAGCTTCATCGCCCCTTCAACGGCGTCGGTGCCGTTGTTGATGAAGAAGCATTTCTGGAGATTGCCGGGCGCGATCTCTCCCAGCAGCTCCGCCAGGGCGCCGCGCAGCGGGTCGAGCAGCTCCTGGCTGGAGAGCGGCATCCGCTCGAGCTGGTTGCGGACCGCCTCGACGATGCGCGGGTGACGGATGCCGGCGCTGTAGATGCCGAACCCGCCCAGGCAGTCGATGTACTGCCGGCCGGTGATGTCCTCGATCATGGTCCCTTCCCCGGTCCATTCGATCGAGGCGTACTGGTCGGCCTCGGCGACCGACTTGCGATAGGCCAGGAAGCCGGTGTTGAAGTACGTGGAGAACGACTTCACCGTCTCCTTGATGATCCGCTTCTTCTGGCCGGGGGTGAGACGCTGGCCCTTGCTGATGATGTCCAGCCAGTACTGCGACTCCTTGATGACCTTCTCCACCGGGAACCGGCGGGCCGCGCGCCGGGAGCGCGCCTTGGCCCTGGCCTTCTTGCTGACGGCGAAGTCCGGCTTGATTGGCTCGACCACCGTCAGGGGGGAGGATTCGTCGTCAGACCGCCCGGGGAACTCCGCGGTCCGGCCCGCGGCCGCCATCCGGGCCGCCTCCAGCTCCGCGGCCGCCGCCGCGGCCGAGACCGCCTTCCCGGTCGCTCGTGGACCCCGCCTGCCGCCGTTCTTCATGGAAAAACCTCTGGTATCTCAATGATTTATGAAGCTCCAAGGGACGCGAGCCGGCGAACAGGGGGTACTAGAGATCGAAAAGACCCGGGAGGCTTTGTCGGTTCATGGAAGGACTCCTGGAGTGCGATGGATCGTACCAAACGGTTTTCGAGCCGGTCAAGGCGCGCCCGACGTCATGGTCCACCTCGTGGCACCGGAAAAGGGGCGAAAGTGCGGACGCCTTGGGGCCGAAGCTGTTGATGAGGCTCAGGTTGCGGGGCGAAGGGAGGACCGAAACGAGTTTCTGTTATTCGGAAGTCACGAGACCGCGGCGAATCGCCCAGCGGGTCAGCTCGGCCACCCCGTGGAGCTCGAGCTTCTTCATCATCGCGGTCCGGTGCGCCTCGACCGTCTTCACCGACAGGCGGAGGTGGGAGGCGATCTCGCGGTTGGTCATCCCTTCGGCGATGAGCTGCAGGACCTCGCGCTCGCGTGGCGTCAGGTCGCCGACCGGCTCCTCCACGCCGATCCCTTTCAGGAATCCGGCGACCACGCTGCCCGAGACCCGCGGGTGGATTGCGTATCCCCCCGCCGCCACGGCTCGGATGGCCGACAGGAGGTCGTTGGCGGGGGCGTCCTTGAGGACGTAGCCGCTGGCGCCGGCGCGGAGCATGCCCTTGACGTAATCTTCCCCGGCGTGCATCGACAGCACCACGACCCGGACGTCCGGGTGATCGGTGGTGATCTTCTGGGTCGCCTCGATGCCGTTGAGCCGCGGCATCGAGACGTCCATCACGACGATGTCGGGGCGCAGCGCTTCGGTTTTCCTGATCACTTCCTTGCCGTTGGTGGCCTCGCCGATGACCTTGATGTCCGCCTCGCGCTCGAGAAGCGCCCGCAGGCCCTGGCGCACCAGCGTGTGATCGTCCGCAAGCAGGACCCTGATCCTGGCCGTCGAAATCACTTCGCCACCACCCTTTGAATCGTGACCCGGAGCGAGACGCGAGCTGACCGTGGCGCCATTCTCCGTGTCCTATGGCCGGGAGTCAACTGCGTGAGCGGCGGGCCGGGGAGGCGAGCACCGCGGCGATGCGCTCGGCCGCCCGGCCGTCCCACAGCGCGATCGGCCGCCGGCGCCTGGGCGGCCGGCCCAGGGCCAGACGCGCCTCGCGGACGATGAGGGCGGTGTCGCTCCCGACCAGGCGGTTGGTGCCGTGGGTGATGGTCACCGGACGCTCGGTGTTCTCCCGCAGGGTCAGGCAGGGGACGCCCAGGATGGTCGCCTCCTCCTGGACACCGCCCGAGTCGGTCAGGACGAGCGCGGCCCGCGTCTGAAGATGGAGGAAGTCGAGATACCCGAGGGGCGCGACGAGCCGCAGACCGCGCCCGCCGCCGGAGTCGGCCGCGACCCCGAACTGCCGCATCATCTTGACGGTGCGTGGATGGGCTGGGAACAGGATCGGCACCTGGCGGCCGATGCGCTCCAGGGCCGCCAGGATGCGCCGGAAGGTCCCCTGGTCGTCGACGTTGGCCGGCCGGTGCAGCGTCAGGAGAGCGAACGGCGGCTCCACCCCGAGGCGCTGCATGACGTCCGAGCGCGCCGCCCGTCCGGCGAACCGCATGAGGGTGTCGATCATGACGTTGCCGACCCGGTGAATGCGATGGCGCGGCACCCCCTCGGCCAGGAGGTTGCGGTCGGCGTCGGCGGAGGTCGTGAACAGGAGGTCCGACAGCGCGTCGGTGACGATGCGGTTGATCTCCTCCGGCATGGCCCAATCGCGCGAGCGCAACCCCGCCTCGACGTGCGCCACCGGCACGCGCGGCGTCATCTTGGCGGCCACCAGCGAGCAGCCCGCCGTCGAGTTGACGTCCCCTACCACGATCACCCAGTCGGGGCGCTCCGCCTGCAGGACCTGCTCGAACGCCTCCATGATGCGCGCCGTCTGCACGGCGTGGGAGCCGGAGCCGACGCCGAGATGGATGTCGGGCTTGGGGATCTCGAGCTCCTGGAAGAAGACGTCCGACATCGCCTCGTCGTAGTGCTGGCCGGTGTGCACAAGGCGGGCGTCGAAGCGATCGGGGCGGGCCCGGAAGGCGCGCATCAGCGGCGCGACCTTCATGAAGTTGGGCCGCGCCCCGGCGACCACGACCAGCCGCAGCGGGCGGCGCGACGGCGCGGCCCCGCGGCGCGGCCGGGAGGCGCGACGTGCGGAGGAGCCGCGCGATGCGCCGGAGCGACGCGTCATCGAGCGGCGAGAATCCGGGAGAGGGTCAGAGCGACCTGGTCGACCTGCTCGTCGCGCAGTTGCGGGTAGAGCGGCAACGTGAGGACCTCGCGCGAGGCCCGCTCCGATTCGGGGAACGAGCCCTCGCCCTTCCCCATCGACGCGTAGCAGGGCTGGCGGTGCAGCGGAACCGGATAGTGCACGCCCGTCTCGATTCCGGCCTCCAGGAGCGCGCCGCGCACGCGGTCGCGCCGGGTGACCGCGCCGCCCCCTGGAACCCGGACGGCGAACAGGTGATAGACGTGCCGCGCCCCCGTGCGCTCGGCCGGCAGGATCAGAAGCCCCTGCTTCTCCGCCGCCGCGAGTCCGGCGCGGTAGCGCGCGGCGATCGCCCGGCGCCGATCGTTCCAGGCCTCCAGCCGCTTCAGCTTGACGCGCAGGATCGCCGCCTGGATCGCGTCGAGGCGCCCGTTGTACCCCTCCTCGGCGTGGACGTACTTCCCGGACTGGCCATGGTCCCGCAGGCGCCGCACGTGGTCGGCCAGCGCCGCGTCGTCGGTGGTGACCAGGCCGGCCTCCCCCGCCGCCCCGAGGTTCTTGGTGGGATAGAACGAGAAGCAGCCGGCGCTCCCGAGCGCGCCGCACCGGCGGCCGCCGAGCGCGGCGCCATGGGCCTGGCAGGCATCCTCGACGATCGCCAGGCCGCGGTCGCGGGCGATGGAGCGCAGACCTTCCATGTCCGCCGCCTGACCGTACAGGTGGACCGGCATCAGCGCGCGCGTGCGCGGCGTGAGCGCCGCCTGCACGCGCGCCGGGTCGAGGGTGAAGGTGGCCGGCTCGATGTCGGCGAAGACGGACCGGGCGCCCGCCTGGCTGATCGCCTCGGTGGAGCCGATGAAGGTGAACGGGCTGGTGATGACCTCGTGCCCGGGACCGACTCCGGCCGCGATCAGGGCGAACCGCAGCGCGTCGGTGCCGCTGCTGACCGCCACGCCGTGCGCCGTCCCGCAGTAGGCCGCGAACTCGCGCTCGAGCCCCTCGACCTCGGGACCACCGATATAGCGGCCGGATTCGAGGACGCGGCGCGCCGCGGCCTCGACGCCCTCGCGGACCTCGATGAACTCGGCCCCCAGGTCGAGAGACGCCACGCGACCGGCGGTCATCGATTCAGTTGCGCTGGGCGGAGACGCCGGCCGCGACCGCGCCGGCCACCAGGACCGTGATGAGGGTGATGCCGCCGGCGCTGTGCCAGAAGCCCTTCTTCTTGGGGGGCTCCTGGGTCGCAGGAACGGCATTCGGATCGGTGAAGGTCACCTTGGCGTGTCCGTTCCCGGCGGCGGAGTCCGCCGCCGCGCCCGTCGCGCCCCCCGCGGCCACGCCGGCCGCCGCGCCCTTCGGCTGCAGCGAGAACGACAGGTAGAGGCGCTGCTTCTCGGCCAGATCGACGAGGCTGTCGGTGACGTAGAGCCGGTCGGACGACTCGATGGCGATGTCGTAGGTGCCGGCCGGCAGCTCCTTGACCTCGTACGCGCCGTTATCGCCGGTGAAGTTGCTGATGTAGCGCCGGCCGGTGTGGGTATTGATCGCCGTGACCGTCGCCCCCTTGATCCGGGTGATCTCGTCGGAGCGGAAGAGCACGCCGCGGATGGAGGCCAGCCCCTCCTGGATCGGCGTGCCCGGCGCGGGCGCCGCGGCTCCGGGCGCCGTGGTGGCGGCCGCGCCCGGCGCGGCCAGCAGCGGCGGCCAGGTCGCCGCCACGGGACCGGCGGCTCCCGCCCCGAGCGAGGCCCAGCCGGCGAGCAGGAACGCCGCGCGGACGCGGCGGCGCGAACCGATCGACTTCGTCATCAGGTCACTCTCCAGGCGCCGATTGGGCCCATCGAATTTAGATGAAGGGCGGGGTCGCGTCAAGACGGCGCGATTATGACTTGGCGAGGGCTCCGACGACGAGAAGGCCCCAGATCGAGCGGCAGACCTGGAGGTCGCCCATGTCGGAGGCGTCGCACATCTCGACCAGCGAGGTGGTCGTCCTGCACATGTCGAGGAGCTGTTTGTCGCCCGGGAGGAGCGGCAGACCGGCCGCGATGGCGGGCGCCCTCGTCGTGGTCAGGTACTCGGCGTTCAGCCCGCCGACCTCCTCGTAGATGCGGGCCCAGGAGGCGATGCGGCGGATCCCCTCGATGACCAGGACGTCGGCCGGCGCGGCCAGGGCGATCGTCTCGACGCCGACCGGCCGCGTCTCGAACGTCCACTGGCCGGCGGTGCGGTTGAACAGGCTGAAGACGATCTCGCGCACCTGGACCTTGACCCATTTCTCCACGTCGGCCTGCGACAGCATCTTCATCCGCATCATGACCTCGCCCAGTCGATCGCGGGTCGACAGCGCGATCTCGAGGGCGCGCATCACTTCCTTGAGCGGTATGGCGCCGGCCTTGAGCAGCGTCTGGTTGAACCGGTCGTCGCGGTCGCTGGAGACGGCGAACTGCACGCTCCCGCTGGTGAAGAAGACCTGCTTCTTCACCGTTCGTCCGGTGAAGGTCAGCACGCCGGTCGCCTGGCGCTGCCCGAGATCGTGGAGGAGGTTCGGGATGGTGCGGGACTGGACCTCGCCTCGCATCGGCAAAGCGGCGGCCGGTTTGACGGGTGCGGGCGAGGCCATGACTGGGGAAATCTAGGAGCCCGGCCGGAAAATGTCCATGTCGCGTCGCCGGCATTTCAACGGGGCGGCCAATGACGTTCTCGTGACCGGCGGGCGCGGCGCAGGCGCGTCCGGGGCGCAGGCGCGAGGGCTATTGGAGGGCGGCGAGGGCCCGGTTCGCGGCGGCGGCCGCCGAGGGTCCGTCTCCGGACTCCAGCGTGCTCCCCGCAGCGCCTGCGGCGGCCTGGAAGGCCTCCCGCGCGCCGGACGGGTCGCCGCGCCGCAGGGCGCACAGACCGCGGTAGTACTGGACCGTGCCGGCGGCGATGCCGCTGCCCGCCGGCAGATCGGCGCGGCGGAACCCCTCGGACAGAGCCCGCTCGTATGCCCGGAAATGCATCAGGGCGATGCCGACGTTCAGGTAGGCGACGCCGCGCGACACGTCGTCCCCCGCGGCGCGGGCGCGCAGCCGGAACTCCTCGAGCGCGCGGTTGTAGAGCAGGCTCGCGGCGCCGGCCGAGATGAGTGCCGGCGCCTCCCCCGGCGCGACGCGCACCGTGCGCGCACCGTCGCCGCCGTCGACCGTCAGGATCACCGGCGAGCGCACGCCGCCCGCGTGCGTGCTGTCGGACTCCATCGCCTGCAGCGCCTCGCGGGTGGAGGCGACCTTGCGGGTCCCGACCACCTGCACGCGGTCCCCCGCCTTGAGGCCGGCCTTGGCGGCCGGGCTGCCGGGCAGCACGCGGACGACCAGCGGACCTCCCGGAGGCAGCGTCGTGTCGGCGAGACCGACGCCCCACCAGGTGCCGGTCTCGGGCGGCAGGGTGTCGAGACGCGCCACCAGGTCGCGCACGCCGTCGTCGTTGTCGGTCCGGAGACGCACCATGTCGGGCGCCGGATGCAGCGTCGAATAGAGCCCCATCGTCCAGGCATGATCCGGATCGCCGGCGATGGTCAGACCGACGAGCACCAGATCCGCCCCGGTCCGCTCGGAAGCGTCCTTCAGGATCTCCGGCGGCAGGAGGGTGCCGGCGCGCGGCGCCCGCGGGTCGGCGATCATCCACTTGATGATCGCGTCGCGCAGGCTTTCCTGGACCTGGGGATTGCGCACCAGGTTCAGCGTCTTGAGGCCGCGGCCCAGAGCGTCGAGCAGCGGCTTGTCCTCGTCGCTCCAGACGACCCGTCCCCACTCGTCGAGGCGGAACGTGCCGGCGTACAGCAGCGTGGGTCGCAGCCGAACGTTCAGGGTGTTCACGACCCCGGGCGTCAGACGCACCCGCTCGGTCCAGCGCCCGACGTCCTGCTTGACCACGGTGATGTCGCGCTCGCCGCCGCACAGCGTGTTGACGGTCAGGGGGGTCAGCCCCAGGCGCGAGCCGTCCACCTGGACCTCGGCGCCCGCCGGGACCGAGGCGATCTGCATCTGCGTCTTCGCCTCCCTGAGCGCCACCGGCGCGAAGCGCAGCGCCCGGTTGGCGTCGAGGTCGAGATCGACCTTGACCGTGAGAGTCTGGGTCTCGTAGCAGTCGCGCTCGAAGGTGACCGTGTGCATGCCGGGGGCGACCGGCGGCACCGGGAACGGCGCCGAGGCCGCTGCCGGATCGAACTTGTACTGCTCCGCCAGCGCCTGCACGTCGGGCGTCGCGGGACCGGCGGTGGCGCCGGTCTCCTTGCCGTCGACCGAGATCCGCACACCGGCCGGCGCGGTGATGAACTCGAGCGCGCGCCGGTTCGGCCGCAGCTTCACGACCCGATCGAGCCTCGTCCCGCCCGTCGCCGCCAGGGTTTCGACCGACCCGTCGTAGCCGTCCATCTCGACGCGCACCTCGTGACTGCCGGTCAGGAGGCCGATCCCCTCGAGCGCGCGGGAGTCGACGATCTCGCCGTCGACACGGACCCTCGCGTTGGGCGGGTCGACGGTGAGCTTGAGGATCCCGACCATCCGCTGGCGCACCTTGTCGAACAGGTCGACCACCTTGGGCGAGAGCGTCTGTCGATCGATGGCGTAGTTCGGATCGAGACGCAGGAGCGACTCGAAATCCGCCTCGGCCGCTTTCGGGTTGCCGAGGTTGATCTCGGCGCGCGCTCTCAGGTCATAGGCGGCCGTGAGGATCTTCATCTCCTCCAGGCTCAGATCGGCGGCGCGCGCCGCGCGGCGCGGCTCGATGATCGACTGCAGCTCGCGCACGCCGGCCGCGAAATCGAGCTCGTCGATCCGCTCCCGCGCCCGGTCATAGGCCTGCCGCATGTCCTTGTGACCCTGGGTGAGGTCCTCCTCCTGCTGCGCCAGGGCCGGCGGCGCGACGCACAGGAGCAGCGCGATCGCCGCGGCGACGAGCGCCCGGGCCTGACCCGCGGCCGCCATCCGTGAATGGGTCGTCATTGCATCCGCACCACCAGGCCCGACTTGCGGCCCGCAAAATAAAGACGCCCGTAGTCGTCCACCGCGATCGCCGAGACCTCGCCGAGACGCGCGGCCAGATCCTTCGGCGGGCGGACGACGGTGATCCGCCTGCCGGTCGCGTCCGCCACGAAGACCCAGCCGGTGGCGTCGTCGAGAATGTACAGGTCACCGAGCGCGTCGACGGTGAGCGCCGACGGCTGGTCGGAGCCCAGGCGGCTCAGGTCGATACGGCGCGACTCGCGGCCCTGGGTGATGACGCTGGCGGAGCGCGCCCGGCCGTCGAGCGCGTAGACCTCGCCGTCGTCGCCGGTGGCGAGATCGACGAAGCGCCCCTCCTTGCCGGCGGGCGGACGGACCGCGCCGACCAGCTTGCGGGAGCGGTCGTAGATCAGCACCGCGTTCTCGCGCCGATCGAGCATGTGAACGCGTCCCTGGCCGTCGATCGCGATCGGCCCGTAATCGCCCGGCGTGCGCCCCTCCGGTCCCTTGAGATCGGGGCCGCTCCAGTTGCGGGCGTTGACCGCGATCTGGTCGCGGCCCGAGATGTAGACGGCGAGCCCCTCGGCTGCCGCGACGTGGTCCGGGCCCGGGTGGACGATGCGCTCCTGGATCTTGCCGCGGGCGTCGAGGCGGAAGACACCCGGCGCGCGCGGCGAGGCGACCACCGCCAGGCCCTGCGCGTCGATGCTGATGTCGCTGATGCCCCGGATCGTCTGCGTCGCGTCGGTCGATCGCAGCGCGGCGCCGTAATCGGGATCCACGCGGTAGAGGCGGGTCCAGTCGATAGCACCCGCGGCGGGGTCGGCGCCGGCGGGCGGGGCGGGCGTCGCGGTCCTCAGCGCCGCGGGCAGGATCCGCATCCGGTGCAGCAGCGTCATCCGCTCCAGGGCGCGCGCCGCGAACTGCGAGTCGGACCGGCGCGTCCGGAGCGCCTGCAGCGCCAGCGTCGCCTCGTTCGGATCGTCGAGCAGCGACAGGGCGATGCCGTAGCGGTACATCGCCTCCTCGGCGAGCGGGCTGTCGGGATGCTCCTGGATGAGCCGCGCCAGGACGTCGGCGGCGCGCGCCGGCCGATCACGCAGCAGGTCGCACATGCCGGACGAGAAGTAGGCGTCGGCGGCGATGTCGCTGTCGGGATAAATCTGCGCCGCGGTCGCGAACCGGCCGCACGCCTCGTCGAGATCGCTCTTGGGCGCCGCCGGCTCGAGGCCGAGGAAGCCGAGGCGGACCAGCGCCGGGGCGGCCTCGCGCGCGGCGCGGTACTTCTGGGTCAAGAGCGTCAGCAGCTCGGTCGCCTGCTGGATGCTCTGCGGCGTGGCCGAGCCGACCTGCGACCACGCCGTCACTGGATAGATCATCTCCGCGGTCTTGAGGAGCGCCGGCGGCGCCCACGGGCTGTCGGGGAAGTCGGTGTAGACCTTGCGCATCAGGCGCGCCGCCTCGTCGCGCCGGCCGCCGCGCTGCGCGTCGAGCCCCTGGTCGTAGAGCCGGGCGTCGAGCGGCCGATCGTCCACCGGCTTCGTGACCGGCGGCGCGACCGGCGGCGTCTCGGCCGGCCGCGTGGCGGGCGCCTCGGCGAGGCCCCGGGTGGCGGCGACGGCGGCCGCGGGCCCGAGCAGGCCGGCGGATGCGATCACCGCGGCGACCGCCGCGATGGCCGTGGCCCGCGACGCGAGGCGCATCAGAATTTCACCACGACGCGCTCGGTCTTTCCGGCCCCGATCGAGACGTTGAGGTCGCGGGTGGCGCCGTTGGGCACGAACAGGATCTTCACACGGTGGGCGCCGGCGGCGATCGGCAGGTCGAGCACCGGCGTGACGTCGACGAAGTCGCCGTCGACGTAGACCTTGCAGTTGCTCGGCTGGGCCTGAACCGTCAGGGCGCCGAGCGGCGGGAAGACGATCTCCGGGGACGCCCCCCGGTCGCCCACGACCGACACCTGGGTGGTCTCGCGCACGAACAGCTTGTCGTTGCGCAGCGTCAGCGTGTGGCGCCCCTCGAGGAGTGAGATCGGCTCGCCGGCCCGGCCGACCCGCCGGTCGCCCGCGTAGACCTCGACACTGTACCCCTTCGGCTTCGGGATGGTGACGGTGCCGGTCGGGATCGGCTGCAGCGCGACGCTTTGCAGCGCCCGGGTCACGTCCTCCCCGCCCTGGCCGACGGCGAAGGTCTGCGACCAGGGGCGGCGCCCGTCGAGCGCCAGCTCGACCTTGCGCTCCTCGCAGGTGTCCATCTCGATCGAGACCGGCGTCGGCTTTCCGATGTCGCGTCCGTTCAGACGGACGCGCGCCCCCGCCGGGTCGCTGCCGACGGCGACGGTCTCCTTGCGCGGCTTCAGGTCGAGGGTGATCGGGCCGGTGTGCGTCGCCAGCTCCGCCGCGGTGGTCTCGGTCGCCGCCTCCAGGCAGCCCGACCTGGCGCGGATGGCGTGCGTGTTGGTGTCGGAGCGCGCCAGCACCACGCGTGGCGTGGCGAGCGGAATGTCGTCGAGCAGGACGCTGCCGCCGCGGGGCCTGGTCTCCACGTCGACGCTCACGCGAGCCGCCGGGTCGGCCGGGTCCTGCGAACCGGTGCCGGCCACGGATGCGGTCTCGGCCGGCGCCCCCTGCGTCGCGCCGCCCGCCAGGGCCGCGCCACGCTCGAACGCGGCGGAGTGACGATGCGACTGCAGCCGCTCGGCCCGATCGACCCAGCGCGGGAAGACGACCAGCCCCGCGACCAGGGTGACGACCACGGCGGCGAGCTTGACCGGATGATGCGCGATGAGCGTCGAGGGGACCGGCGGCGCGGCCGCGGGAGCCCGCGACCTCAGCGCGCCGGATCGCGCCCGGGCGTCGCGTGCGACCTGCGACCCGATCGGGGGCAGCGAGACCTGACGCGTCGGACGCGTCGGGCTGACCGCGTCGGCCGGCGTCCGCGGGCGGGCGCCGGAGGCGGTGCCCTGGGCCGCGATCTGCGCCGCCGCACCGGCGGCGATGGCCGCGGCGCGCATCGGGGCTGTGGTGCCGGGGAATGGCCGCGACAGGCTGTCCGGCGGCAGCATCGCGAACGCCCTGCGCAGACCGCCGATGAAGGCCGCGCCGGTGGCGTAGCGGCGATCGGGGTCCTTGTGCAGCGCCTTCTCGATCACCCCGTTGACGTCGGGCGGCAGCGCCGGGTTCTGCGCCGCGGGCGGGCGCGGGTCCTCGTACAGGACGCGGTAGATGATGGTCGAGATCGAGTCGGCGTCGAACGGGCGCACCCCGGTCAGCAGCTCGTACAGGACGACGCCGAGCGAGAACAGGTCGCTGCGGCCGTCCAGCTCCTTCCCCTGAATCTGCTCGGGCGACATGTAGGTCGGGGTGCCCATGAGGACGCCCGACTGGGTCAGGTTGGCTGTCGGGTTCTTCGCCAGCCCGAAATCGGTCACCTTGAGGGTGCCGTCGCGCAGCATCATCAGGTTCGCGGGCTTGATGTCGCGGTGGATGACCTTCGCCTCGTGGGCGCTGTCGAGCGCCGAGGCCGCCTGCGTCATGAGATCGAGGACGCGCCCGGGCGGGAGCAGACTGTCCGGCCGCGCGTAACGATCGAGCGTCTCGCCGTCGATGTACTCCATGGCGATGAACGAGATGCCGTTCTCCTCGCCGATGTCGAAGATGGTGACGATGTTGGGATGGAGCAGCCGGCCGGCCGCCTGCGCCTCGCGCAGGAACCGCTGACTGGTCTCGTGCGCCTCGGTGTCGGAAACCCCCTGCGGCAGGACGATCGTCTTGATCGCCACCTGGCGATCGATCTTCGGATCGTGCGCCAGGAACACCTGTCCCATGGCGCCCTTGCCGATCTCGCGGAGGATGTCGAAGCGTCCCAGCTTCTTCGGGATCATGAAGTCACTCCGACCGTCGCGCGCGTGGTCACGCTCGCCGCCGCATCAGACCGGCGTGTCGGGATCGATGCGCGCCGTGAACGTGAGGAGCGGCAGCCGCTCCTCGCGCCCCGTGCGCGGGTCGCGGAACTTGATGTGCCCCTGGACCCGGTCGTCCCCTTCGTAGAGCGTGAGGGCCACCGTGTTGAGCCGCTTGGCCAGCTCCTGTCCGAGCGCCACAGCCTGCGGGGGATCGCCGCTGAGCACCGCCGACAGTCCCATGTGCGTGTGCACGCCGATCGTCCCCGGCTCCTGCCGCTCGCGCAGGAAGGTCTCCGCCGCCAGACGCAGCGACTGGAGCGCTTCGGCGAACTTGATCTCGCCGTACTTCTTGCGGAACACGTCCATGGCGCGCGGGTCCCAGCGCAGCATGACGATCTGGCCGCCCTGCGCCAGGCGCGTCCTGCGGTCGCCCGGGACCTGGGGATTCGGCTGCGTGCGCGGCCCGCGCTGCTGCAGGAGGCGGCCGATCGTCTGCTCCAGCTCCTGGGTGCGGAACGGCTTGGTGATGTACTCGTCGGCGCCGCAGTCCTTGCCCCAGAAGATGTCTTCCGTGCCCGAGCGCGCGGTCAGCAGGATCACCGGCGTCTTGTAGGTCGCCGGGTCCGACTTCACGCGCCGGCAGATCTGGAACCCATTCACCTTCGGCATCATGACGTCGGCGATGATCAGATCGGGGTGGGCGGTGCCGATGCGCTCCATGGCCCGCTCGCCGTCCTCGGCGAGCACCACGGTGTATCCCAGCGTCTCCAGGCTCATCTGGAGGATGTCGCGCACCGACTGCGAGTCGTCCGCCACCAGGATCGTGCCGCTCATCGGCGTCCCTTCTTCGGGTCGGCCAGGGGGTCGTCCTCGCCGAGCGGGCCTTCGAGCCCCAGCGCGGCGAGCAGATCCTTTTCTTTGCGGAAGGGCGCCGTCGACTCGTCGATCAGACGCACCATCGCCTCGACTCCCTTTTCCATCAGGCTCACGACCCGCTCCTGCTGCGGCTGAAGACCGCCCAGTCGTCCCGACTGCAGGAGCTCGACCGCCCCGCTGATCGAGGTGAGCGGCGTTCGCAGGTCGTGGCCGAGCTGGCGGATGACCTTCCCCTCCTCCTCGCCGGCCTGCGGTCCGCCGGCCTCCGCGACGGTCACGGCGAAGCGCGCCCCGCCCCGTCCGGGCATCGGCGCGGCGGTGACGGCGTAGATGCGGATTTTCTCGAGGCTGATCTCGATGCGGCGCGTGGCGGGCACGCCGGCGGCTCGGGCGTCGGCGATCGCCTCGGCGATCGACTGCACGATCGGGTTGTCGGCCTCCGCCGAAGCGTCGAACGACGACGGCGCGGGATCGGCCGAGAGCCGATCCCATCCGGCGGCCTCCACGACGTGTCCGCGCCCGTCGATCAGGAAGAAGACTGCATGCGGCCGGTCCGCGGCCGACTCACCGGCGCGGCCCGCCGGCCGATCCTTGACCAGGCGCAGGGCCATGATGGATGAACCTCCAGGACCCGGATGCGGTCCACACGGCGTCCCGCTCGGGATGCCGATTCCGTCATCAATATATAGGCCGCGGCGCAGGAGGCAAGGCGGGCGGGACGCGGCGTAAGCCGGCGTGATCGGCCGGGGACCCGCCCCTGCGACGATTTCGTGATCGGCCGGCGCATCATCTTTATGGACCGGCGTCCGGCCCGCGAACCGGCACGGGGCGGTCGAGGGCGAAGATGACGTGCGCCAGGCCGGAATACGTGGTCAGACCGGCCGGTCGCATGCCGAGGCGCCGGGCCACGCCTTGCGAGGGCAGGTTCACCGGCCGGACGAGGGCGACGATCCGGTCGTGGGTGGTGGTCGCGAAGCCGTGATCGCGCACGGCGGCCGCCGCCTCGGTCGCGTACCCCTCTCCCCAATGCTCGCGTCGCAGGATGTAGCCCAGCGCCAGCTCCGGTCTGCGGTTCACCTCGATGGTCATGACGCCGGCCTGGCCGACGACGCGGCCGGTCCCGCGATCGACGGCGAGGCGGTAGCCGTGCCCGTCACGCGCGTAACGCGCCCGCTGGCGGGCGATCCAGTCGATCGCCTCGTCGCGCGTGTAGGGCCGCGGCCAGTGACGCATCACCTCGCGGTCGGCCAGCATCGCCGCGACGACGTCGAGATCGGACGGCTCCATCTCGCGCAACGCCAGACGATCCGTTTCGAGGACGACCCTCATCGTTTCGCCGGCGCTTGCGACAGGAGCGCGGCGACCTTCGTGACCGTCGTCCAGTTGCGCGTCGTGGCCGACACGCCGAGCTCCTTCTCGATGAAGGCGTTGGGGAACCCGAAGGAGCCGTTCTTCTTCCGGCGGCTGACGACGAACAGGTCCCGATCGGCGATCCCCACGACCTCGAGGGCCTCCTTCGGCACGACGAGCGGCAGCCGCGGTCTGGGCCGCGGCGCCTGCGACAGGAAGACCACGTAGTGCTTCACCCCGGCCCCGGCGCGGATCTTCCGAAAGGGGGCGCAGGCCAGCAGGCCGGCGACCTCCTCGGCCGTCCGAAGCAGAACGTCGGGCTCGTCGCCGACCAGCCGCCGGAGATGGCCGCGAAGGTTGCGGAGAATCGTCGGGATGCCGCGCTCGGGCGAGTCGAACAGGACGTTTCCGCTCTGGATGAAGGTCGTGACGTTGCGGCAGCCGGCGGCGGCGAAGACGCCCCGCAGGTCGGTCATCCGGACGCTGGCGTGTCCGGCGACGTTGATGGCGCGCATGAACGCGACGTACTGGCTCACGCGTCCCGTCCTCCGCGCGCGGCCGGGCTACGATTCGGCCGCATCGTCCCCCTCCGCATCGCCCCCGGCGGCGTTGTCCATGGTGCGCGCCACGCGCCATCGCCCGCCGCGCCTGCGCCAGATCTCGAGATAGCGGCGCTGCAGCACCCGGCGCTCGCCACCGGCGCGCGGGGTGAGCGTGACACGAAACCGCCCGCGGGTGAACGCCAGGTCGCCGCCGATCTCGACCTCCTGGTTGATGACCTCGACGTGGGTCCGGAAATCGGCGAACACCTGGGCGAGACGGCGGGCGATCGCGGACTTGGTCTCGGGGGTCGCGCCCTGCCGCAGCTTGACGAGGCTGTCGTCGTAGGAGTCGAGAACGCCGCTCAGATCCCCGGAGTTGTAGGCCGCGATGAACCCGGCGATGGCCGCTTCGATCTCGTCACGCTCGGTCATCCCGGCTCCGTGGCGCCGCAGCGCGCCCGCGGCGGCTACGTCTTCGGCCTGTACCCGGCCGGCTCGGCCTGCACCGTCGTGCCGCCCGAGATCCGGCCGCGAATCACCGGCGTCAGGAAGAAATGATACGGATGCACCAGCGGAGGCGCGCTGACCTCGTCGAGCTGCGCCAGGAGCGGCTCCGGGATGACGACGTCGAGGGCCGCCAGGTTCGACTCGAGCTGCTCGATCCGCGTCGCCCCGATGATGGTCGAGGCGACGCCGGGACGCCGCGCGACCCACGCCAGCGCGACCTGGGCGGGCGGCGCGCCGATCTCCTTCGCCACCCGGATCAGCGTGTCGACGATCGTCCAGTTGCGCTCGGTGAGCAGCTTCTCGAAGGCCGGATGACCGGACGCGGCGACCGTCGGCAGGCGCCCCTGACCCTGGGCCTGCCTGCCGGCGCGCGTGTACTTGCCCGACAGCAGGCCGCTCGCCAGCGGGCTCCAGGGCGTGATGCCCAGGCCCAGCGCCAGGGCGGCCGGCACGTGCTCGCGCTCGATGTTGCGCTCGACCAGCGAGTATTCCAGCTGCAGCCCGGCCAGCCGCTCCCACCCGCGCCATTCCGCCAGCGTCTGCGCGCGGCCGAGATACCAGGCCGGCACGTCCGACAGCCCCAGATAGCGCACCTTGCCAGCCCGCACCAGCGCGTCGAGCGTCCCCATCACCTCCTCGACCGGTGTGAGGCCGTCCCAGGCATGCAGCCAGTAGAGATCGACGTAGTCGGTCCGCAGGCGCTTCAGCGAGCCTTCCAGCGCGCGATGGATGTTCTTGCGCCCGTTGCCGCCGGCATTCGGATCGCCCGGATCGCCGCTGAAGGTGAACTTGGTGGCGAGGACCGCCCGGTCGCGTCCGCCGCGGGCGGCGAAGTACTCGCCGATCAGCCGCTCGCTCGTCCCGTTGGTGTACCCGTCGGCGGTGTCGAGGAGGTTTCCCCCTGCCTCGAGGTAGCGGTCCAGGAGCACGAACACGGTCTCCTTGGGAGACCCCCAGCCCCACTCGGTCCCGAAGGTCATCGTTCCCAGGGCCAGCGGGCTGACCCGCAGGCCGCTCCGGCCGAGCAGCGAATAGGTGGCCAGCGACGGGATGGTCTTCACGGCCGGGATGGTATGACGGGTCGCGGGCCGGGGCAAGCGGTTGCGGTGCGCCGCGGACGACGCGTCCCGCGCCGTCGCGTCAGCGGGAGCGCAGGACGGAGGCGACCTCCGCGTCCTCGACCGCGAGACCGTACTCGGCGCCGTCGTGCGCCATCGCCCCAAGACGGACCGGCAGCGCGTAGGCGATCCGTCCCAGACGCGCTTTCTTGTCGCGGCGGGCGACCTGGAGGATCGCGGCGGGCCGGAAGCGCGGCGGGACGATCGTCGGCAGCCCGAGAACCGCCAGGAGCCTGGCGATCCGATCCGCCAGCGCCGCGGGAGCCAGACCGGCGCTCGCGGCGATGCGCGCCTCGGCGACCATGCCGATGGCGACCGCCTCGCCGTGCGCCATGCGATAGCGGGCGAGCGTCTCGAGGGCGTGGCCGATGGTGTGGCCGAAGTTGAGGATCTTGCGGCGGCCGGTCTCGCGCGGATCGGTGACGACGACGCGCACCTTGATGCGGACGCAGGCCTCGATCAGCCGCACCAGCAGGTCGAGGTCGCGGCGCAGCACGCGGTCGGCGGAGCGCTCCAGGGTCTCGAACAGGCCGGCGTCGGCGATGACGCCGCACTTCACCACCTCGGCGAGACCGGAGCGGAACTCGCGCGCGGGCAGGCTCTTCAGGTGGTCGACGTCGATGTAGACCGCGGACGGCGGGTGGTAGGCGCCGATCAGGTTCTTCCCGGCCGGATGGTTGATGGCGGTCTTTCCGCCGATGGCGGAGTCGACCATGCCGACCAGCGTGGTCGGCACCTGCACGTAGGGAATGCCGCGGTGGAAGGTCGCGGCGACGAAGCCGGTCACGTCCCCGACCACGCCGCCCCCCAGGGCCACGAGCGCCGTGGCGCGATCGGCGCCCAGGTCGATGAGGCGGTCCTCCAGAGCATCGCGCGTCCGGCGGCTCTTGTGGCGCTCCCCGGCAGGGAGCGTCACGAGATCGGTCGCGAGCCCGCGGCGGCGCAGCGAGCCCAGCAGGCGCCGGCCCTGCACCGGCGCCAGGTTCGTGTCCGTCACCAGGACGTAGCGGCCGGCCAGACGACGGCGCCGCAGATCGACCGAGATCCGCGGCCCGAGCCCCCGGCCGATGTGGATGACGTGCGGGGCGTCGCCCTGCAGGCGCAGGGCGACCGGGATTCGAATCACCTAGCGGTGGCCGGCGTCGCGCGTCGGCAGACCCTTGACGTAGTCGGCCACCAGGGCCCGGTTCTTGGCGTCGTCGAGATTGCCCTGGATCAGGCGGCCGGCGGCGCCGATCGCGAGATCGGCCACCTGCCCGCGGAGCGTCTCGATCGCCTGCTTCTGCTCGTAGGCGATCTGCTTCTTTCCCTGCTCGACGAGGTCCTGCGCTTCCTTGCGCGCCTGCACCAGGAGCTCGGCGCGCAGGGTCTCGGTCTCGCGCCGGCCCTGCTCGAGGAGCGCCGCGGTCTCGCGCCGCGCGTTCATCAGCAGCTCCTCGTTCTTCTTGAGGGTCTCCTCGGCCTCGGCGCGCGCTCTCTGCGCCCCCTCGATGGCGTCCCGGATCGACTTCTCGCGCGCGTCGAGGAACTCGGTGAACGGCTTCCAGGCGAATCGCGACAGCAGGAAGAGCAGGACGACGAACGTGATCAGCGTCCAGATGATCGTCCCGACTTCCGGGTTGAGGAGCTGTGTGCCCATCCGAATGGTCCCCCGGGGGCGTGCGCGCCCGTCGGTCCTACTTCACCGCCAGAAGGAGCGTGATGACCAGCGCGAACAGCGCGATTCCCTCGATCAGCGCGGCTGCGATGATCATCGTGGTGCGGATGTCGCCGGTCGACTGCGGCTGGCGGGCGATCCCTTCCATGGCCGAGGCCGCGAGACGGCCGATGCCGGCGCCGCCGCCGATGATGGCCAGCCCCGCGCCGAGACCCGCGCCCAGATGTGCCAGTGAGTTGCCGAATTCCATGCCGTGATCCTCCTCGTTCAGTGGGCCGGGTGGGCCGACATGCCGATGAACAGCGACGTCAACATCGTGAAGATGTAGGCCTGCAGGAACGCGACCAGAAGCTCGATGAGATTGATGAACAGCGCGAACGGCACCGACAGGAACACGCCGACCAGCACCGACTTCAGGATGAACACCATGGTGATGAAGGCGACGATGATCAGGTGGCCGGCCGTCATGTTGGCGAACAGCCGCAGGCAGAGCGCGATCGGCTTGACGACCATCGACATGATCTCCACGGGGATCATGATCGGCATCAGCCACATCGGCACGCCGCTCGGGACCATGTTCTTGAAGTGATGCACCACGCCGTACTCGCGGATTCCCGCCGCCTGGATCATCACGAAGGCGATGAGCGCGAGCGCGGCCGTGACGTTGATGTTGGCGGTCGCGTTCGAGGCGTACGGAAGGAGCCCGAGGTAGTTGCAGGTCAGGATGAAGAAGAAGGTCGTCAGGAGGTACGGCACGTAGCGATCGCCGTGCTCCCCGATGTTCTTGCGCGCCAGATCGTCGCGCACGAAGACCACCAGGATCTCGAACAGGCTCTGCGCCCGCCCCGGGATCGTGTTGCGCCGCCGGGTGATCAGCCAGGCGAACAGCAGGAGGATCGCGCTGGCGACCCACATCATCACGACCGACTTGGTGATCGGCAGCGCCAGCGGGCCGATGTGCAGCGTCGGCAGCGTGACCTCGCCGACGAACGGCAGCTCGAGGTGCTGCGAGTTCACCACGTGGCGGAAGATGTGGTCGCCGGCGTTGAACGCGCCCTCGGCGTGCTCGGCGCCCGCGACCTGCCCCGCGACCTCAGCGGCCATCGTCCCTTCCTGCGTTCCCGGCCCCCGCGTCCGGACCTGCCCGGCGCGCGACGAGCGCGTACCGGACCTCCAGAACGGTGGACGCCAGATGGAATCCGAGCAGCGCCCCCGCCATCCACAGGAGGTCGATGCTCGTCCTCAAAGCGACGTAGATCAGAGTCGCGCTGTATATCACGAGTCGGGCCAGGATGCCAAGCATCGTCGCCGCCATGAAGGCCTGGTTTCCGCGGGCGATCGACCATGCCGTCAACAGGATCCAGGAGAGCGCCCCGGCGGCGCCCAGACCCAGACCGAGGAAGACCGCGGGGCGGGCCGCGGCGGGGATGCCGTCGCCCGCCAGGCGGGCCAATAAGGCCGCCGCCGCGGCGAGCAGGAGGACGTACCCCGCGTAGCGCGCGGTCACCGCGGCGGCCCGTCTCCGGGCGGCCGCAAGACGAACCGGAAGAAGTTGACGAACCCGCCGATCATGCCGACCAGGAGCCCGGCGAGCATCAGCCACGGCTTGGTCCCCCACCGGCCGTCCAGCCAGTAGCCCAGGGCGCCGAGCCCGAGCATCGGCGCCACGATCATCGTGCCGGACTGCATGTAGTTCAGCGCCTCGGCCAGCGGCTTCTGCTTGTCGTCCGTGCCCATGCGCGTCAGAAGCTCCAGGGGGTGATGGCGATGATCGAGCGGCGCGCGAACTCCACGAGAGGCTGCGGGTAGACGCCGAACCCCACCGTGAACAGGATGCAGGCGGCCAGGGCGAAGCGCTGCCCGAACGACGGGCTCACCGCGGCCTCGCCGGCCGGCTCCCGCATGTACATCATCACCACGACGCGGGCGTAGTAAGCGAGCGACACGACGCTGTTGAGGACGGCGACGACCGCCAGCCACGCGTAGCCGGCCTTGATCGCCGCCCCGAACAGGTACCACTTGCCGACGAAGCCGGCCGTCGCGGGGATCCCCGCCAGCGAAAGCATGAAGACCAGCATGGCGAACGCCGCCCAGGGCGCCCGTCGCCCCAGACCGGCGAAGTCGGCCACCTGGTCGCCGACGATCCCGTGCCGGCGCAGGATCGTGACCAGCGTGAACGCGCCGAGGTTCATGAAGGTGTAGACCGCGAGGTACAGGATGACCGCCTGCAGTCCCCACTCGCGCGTCGCGAGGTCGCCGGCGTAGCCGATGGCGATCAGGCCGATCAGCGCGTAACCGGCGTGCGCGATCGAGGAGTAGGCCAGCATCCGCTTGATGTTGTCCTGAACGATCGCCGCCACGTTCCCGAGGGTCATGCTGGCGACCGCCAGGATCGCGACCAGCAGCGCCCAGCGCGGGCCGAGCCGCGCGAACGCCAGGACGTCGACGCGCAGGAGCGCCACGAAACCCGCCGCGCTCGAAGCGGTCGACAGGAAGGCGGTGATCGGGGTCGGCGCGCCCTCGTAGGCGTCGGGGGCCCACATGTGGAACGGCACCACGGCGATCTTGAACCCGAGACCGACCGTGACCAGGATGACCCCGAGCAGGAAATACGGCTGACGATCCGGCTCCAGCGCGGTGAGCGACCGCGACATCCCGATCAGCTCGAAGTAGGTCGTGCTGGTCATGGCGTAGACGAGCGAGATGCCGTACAGCAGGATACCGGTCGAGAACGATCCGAGCAGGAAGTATTTCAGCGCCGCCTCGTTCGAACGGCGATCGGCCTTGAAGTAGCCGACCAGCGGATAGAACGCGAGCGCCATCGTCTCGAGGGCCAGGAACAGGGTCAGGAAGTCGCCCGCCGAGGCCACGAGCATCATCCCGACCACCGCGAACAGGATGAGCGCGTAGTACTCCCCGCCGGGTGATTTCTCCTCCTCGAGAAAACGGCCGGAGATCGAGATCGTCAGGATGGCCGAGACGAGGAACAGGATCTTGAAGAAGATGGCGAACGGGTCGAGGACGAACATGCCCCCGAAGGCCACCGTGTCGTCGAGCGAGCGCAGCCACTCGAAGCCGTGCACCATCGGCCACGAGATCACGTCGGCGAGCGTGACCAGGCAGCAGAGGATCGCCATCGGCTGGCACATCCGCCGGCCTTCCTCCCCCAGGACCGACAGCGCCAGCAGCAGGCAGGCACCGAGGCAGAGCACCAGCTCGGGCGCGATCAGCCGGAGCTGATTGAGGTCGAAGACCGGCATTACCGCCTCGCGTCGGCGGTCTGCGTCTCGGCGGTCTGCGGCTCTGCGGTCTGAGTCCCGGCGGTCGGGGTCCCGGCGGTCTGGGTCCCGGCGGTCGGGGCGACGGGGACGGAAGCGGCCGGCCCGGATGCGGCGCGGCCGGGCGTGGAGTCGGCGGCGGGGGCGGCGGCGATCGCCGGTCCGCCCGTGGCGTCCAGGCGCTGGACGATCTCCGACACCGGCTGCTTGAGGACGTCGAGGAACGGCATCGGGTACAGACCGATCCAGAAGCAGCAGGCGACGATCGGCGCGAGGGTCATCACCTCGCGCAGGTTCAGGTCCTTCAGTTTCTGGTTCTCGGGATTCTCCAGCTTGCCGAACATGGTGCGCTGGTAGAGCCACAGCATGTAGGCCGCGCCGAGGACGATGCCGAAGACGGCGCAGACGACCCAGAACTTGCCGCCGATGAACAGGTTCCCGAGCCACGGCAGCCGGAAGCCGTATCCGTCGGGGATGTCGAAGGCGCCGCTGAGGATCGTGAACTCGCCGATGAACCCGTTCAGTACCGGCAGACCGATGGACGACATCGTGACGATCATGAAGAGCGTGGCGAACACCGGCATCACCTTCGACAGCCCGCCGTACTCGGACAGAAGGCGGGTGTGCCGGCGCTCGTAGATCAGGCCGACGATGAGGAACAGCGCGCCGGTGCTCAGCCCGTGGTTGATCATCTGCAGGACGGCGCCGGCGATCCCCTTCCAGTTGAGCGCGAAGATGCCGAGCATGCAGAAGCCCAGGTGGCTGACCGAGGAATAGGCCACCAGCTTCTTCCAGTCCTTCTGCACCATGGCGACGAGCGCCCCGTAGATGATGCCGATCACCGACAGCGCCAGCATCCAGGGCAGGTAGTAGCGCGTCGCGCTCGGCAGGAGCGGCAGCGAGAAGCGGACGAAACCGTAGGTCCCCATCTTCAGCAGGACACCCGCCAGGATGACCGACCCGGCGGTCGGCGCCTCGACGTGCGCGTCCGGCAGCCACGTGTGGAACGGGAACATCGGCACCTTGATGGCGAAGCCGACGAAGAAGGCCAGGAAGATCCACTTCTGCATGTCGAGCCAGGCCGGATCCCGCAGCGGCCCGAGGACGCGGATCAGCTCGGTGATGTCGAAGGTGCCCGCCGCGGCGCCGCCCGCCTTCGGGAAGTAGAAGTAGAGCGCCAGGATGCCGAGCAGCATCAGCACCGACCCGAGCAGCGTGTAGAGGAAGAACTTGATCGCGGCGTAGAGCTTGCGCGGCCCGCCCCAGATCCCGATCAGGAAGTACATCGGGACCAGCATCGCCTCCCAGAAGACGTAGAAGAGGAAGAAGTCGAGCGACACGAAGACGCCCAGCATGCCGGTCTGCAGGACCAGCAGGAAGATGTAGTACTCCTTCACCCGATCCGTGATCGCGGTCCAGGACGACAGGATCGCCAGGAAGCCGAGGAACGTGGTCAGCAGGATCAGCAGGAGCGAGATGCCGTCGATGCCGAGGAAGTACTGCACGCCGATCGCCGGGATCCAGGGCGACTTCTCGATGAACTGGAAGCCCGGCTGGGAGGTGTCGAACCGGAACCAGAGAGGCAGCGACAGGAGAAAGTCGATCCCGGCGATCCAGGTCGCGGCCAGCATGTAGAACCGCGGGCCCACACGGCGCACCGGCACGAGGAGGAGCGCCCCGAGCAGGGGCACGAAGGTGACGATCGTCAGGATGTGGTCCATGAACCAGCCCATCGTCTCGATCTCCCGGTCGGCGCTCCCGCGGGCGCCGTCAGCGCCCCATCAGGAGCATGTACACGCTCACCAGCACGAAGATCCCCAGCACCATGGCGGTGGCGTAGGTCTGGACCACCCCCGTCTGGACCCGCCGCAGCACCCGTGAGCCGGCCCGCACGACACCGCCCGTCAGGTTCACCAACCCGTCGACGACGAAGGTGTCGAACCCGACCGAGCCGTAGGACGTGCCGAGCGCCAGGTACCCGGCCGCGTTGACGGCGCCGTCCACCACCCACCGATCGATCCACGCGGCCGCCCGACAGAGCCAGCCGTACGGCGCGACGATGATTTTTCCATAGAACGCATCCACACCGTACGCGTCGAAGACGAGACGATACACGAATCGGGCCCGGGCCGCGATCCACCCCGGGATCTGCGGACGGCGCTCGTAGAACAGCCAGCCGAGACCCATCCCCCCCACCGCCAGGGCGAGCGACAGGACCATGAGCCGAAGCTCGAGACCGGCCGCCAGGCGCGTCGCGACGTGACCGCCCGCCACGGCTGGCGACACGGCCGCCTCCATCGCGCCGCGCGCGCCCTCGAGACCCGGGACGCCGGCCAGCCGCGGAAGGACCGGATCGAGCCAGCGCTCGAGGAGGTTCGGAAGCCCCAGCGAGATGACGCGCGGGATCCCGACCCATCCCGCCACGATCGAGCCGATCGCCAGGACCACCAGGGGCACGGTCACGACCGGCGAGCCCTCGCTCAGGCGGGACTCGTCGCCGGACCGCCCGTCGGCCGAAAGGCCGCCGCCGCGGAAGACCAGCAGGTACAGCCGCGTCATGGAGAAGGCGGTCAGGAAGGCGCCCGCGGCGCCGATCAGCCAGAAGATCGATCCGAAGCGCCACGCGTTCCAGAGGATCTCGTCCTTGGAGAAGAAGCCCGACAGCGGGAAGATGCCGGAGATCGCCAGGGTGGCGATCAGGAAGGTGGCGTGGGTCACCGGCACGCGGCGCGCCAGGCCGCCCATCTTCATGATGTCCTGCTCGCCGGAGAGGGCGTGGATGACCGAGCCGGCTCCGAGGAACAGGAGCGCCTTGAAGAACGCGTGCGTCATCAGATGGAAGATGCCCGCCCCGAACGCTCCCACCCCCACCGCCAGCATCATGTATCCCAGCTGCGACACCGTCGAGTACGCCAGCACCTTCTTGATGTCCCTCTGGCACAGCCCGATGCTCGCCGCGAACAGCGCCGTCACCCCTCCCACCACCGCCACCACCGTCATCGCCTCCGGCGACGCCAAGAGCAGCGGACCCATCCGCACCATCACGTACACCCCCGCCGTCACCATCGTCGCCGCGTGAATCAGCGCCGACACCGGCGTCGGGCCCGCCATCGCGTCCGGCAGCCACACGTACAGCGGTATCTGCGCCGACTTCCCGCACGCACCCAGGAACAGCAGCAGCGCCGCCGCCGTGCATACCCCCGCTCCCATCCCCGGCACCGACTTCAACACCCCCTGGATGTCCAGCGTCCCCGCCATCCCGAACAGCAGCAGCATCCCCAGCATGAACCCCATGTCCCCGACCCGGTTCACGATGAACGCCTTCCTTCCCGCGTCCGCGCAGCTCATCGTCCCGTCGAACATCCGGTCGTAATAGAACCCGATCAGCAGATACGAGCAGAGCCCGACCCCCTCCCATCCCACGAACACGACCGGCAGCGTCCCGCCCAGCACCAGGGTCAGCATCATCGCCATGAACAGGTTCAGGTAGGCGAAGAACCGGGCATAGGCCGCCGCCGGCTCCTCGTGCATGTACCCCGTCGCGTAGACGTGAATCAGAAACCCGATCCCCGTCACCACCAGGAGCATCACCGCCGACAGCGGGTCGAGCACGTACGACCAGTCGATGGTCAGCCCCTGTCCGTCGTGGCCCGGGCCCATCAGCATCCAGGTCCACGCCGTCTGCGTCACCCGGTGCGCCTCGTGGTCGATCGCCAGCCCCGCCGACGACTCCGGCAGCGACGACAGCGACGCCACCGCCCCCCACGACACCAGAAACGCCGCCAGCACCGTCCCGCAGGCGATCACCCCCACCGCGCGCTTCGACAGACGCGACCCCAGAAGCCCCGTCGCCACG
>Ga0134121_10000138_pt1 | contig 84324 bp, 78 predicted proteins | sample KB301_FD_96463 | JGI IMG/M metagenome (GOLD analysis project Ga0134121, IMG submission 96463) | Terrestrial soil microbial communities without Nitrogen fertilizer from Kellogg Biological Station, Michigan, USA - KB3-0-1 | ecosystem: Environmental > Terrestrial > Soil > Unclassified ...
ACACCTCCATTCGCTTGAACTTCTTCCGAAGGGCCCGCGGAAGCCGGAGCTGGACGATCGCCACGTCCTCGACCCGAACGCCGTAACCGGTCACTTCGAGCGCCAGACGGTCCTGGATCATGGTCTCGAGCCGATTGTGCTCCGCCGCCAGGTCCGCCATCGCCACCGTCGAGACCGAGCGATGGACCGCCGCGACCGCCTCGTAGTCGAGCGACGCGTCGTACCGACGGACCTGCAGCAGGGCCGCTTCCGGATCGGTCACGCGGTAGCTGACCATGAGCAGAATGCCCACCGGCACGAGATCGCGAGTCTGGACCGGTGCGGCTTCGACCATCGTCTGCCGGCGGCGGAGATCGATGAGCGTCGCCTCGCCGCGGATCCAGTGGACGCCCGGCTCCAGCAGCCGGATGAACCGGCCGTTCCGGAACAGGAGTCCCTTCTCGAACTCCGCCACGTTCATGCGCTTGAACACGTCTAACCGTCCTTCTTCTCCGACAGGAAGTCCGCCGGCAGGACGATCTTCGCCCCGCCCGTCGCGATCTTCTCCAGCGACTCCAGGATCTTCAGCTTGAGCAGCGTCGGGTTCTTCTCGAGCAGCTGCGCCGTGTTGGCGAGCGACCGCGTCGCCGCCACTTCCTCGCGCCGCTCGATCTGCGACGCTTCCGCCTTCTTCCGCGCCTCGATCACCCGGACGAACTGCTGCTTGAGGTCGCCCGGCAGGATCAGGTCCTTCACGCCGACCTCCGACAGCTCGACGCCGTACGCGGCCGCCGTCAGCTGCAGCGCGCCGAGCACCTTCGCGCCCAGCGCCGCCTTCTCGACGATCAGGTCGTCGAGCGTCCGCGCGGCCACCGCCTCGCGGAGCGCCAGCTGGACGTCGCCGTACATCTGGCCGACGTAGCTGTCGACCTTCATCAGGGCCGCGACCGGGTCGACCACGCGGACCTTCGCCAGCACCGTGAGCCGGACCGTGATCTTGTCGGCCGTCAGGATTTCCTGGCCCTGGATCTGCAGCGCCTGGACCCGGAGATCGATCTTCACGATCTCGTCCTTCGCCAGCCACCGGGCGAGCCGGTACCGGCCCGGCTCCAGGACGCCGACGAACTTGCCGTTGCGGAACTTGAGGCCCTTCTCCCAGGCCTGAACCGTGATCTTCATCTCACACCTCGCAATGTTGCCGAGCCGGTCGTCCTCGCGCGAAGACGGCGGGACCCGGGTCGAACGGACCCCGGGCCGCGGGCCGCTTCGCGCTCGCCTCGTACGGACGGCCGAGAACGACCGGATCGGCGTTCTCCGTTGAAAAAACGGCGCAGGATTCGAACCTGCATTCCCAGCGGGGACTCGAACGCGCGGAACGCCGGACCCTACCGGGCGGCGCCGCTCCGTCCCCGGAAATACCTCGAGGGTCGCCGGAACAATCGGGCCACCAGGAGCGACTCCCGGAACGCGCGGTCGACGAGGTCAAGGTCGAACACCGACGTCTCGACCGGACGGTCGAGCCGCACGGGGCGCCGCAGCAATTTCCGGAGCGTCTTCATGGCAGAGTGTCCCTGGCGTGATGGGGGTGTTGAGGGGGGGGTGCCGAACTACTTCCCGAACACGTCCAGTTCGGGCAACGTCAATCTTTCAATCGCGATCCACGCGAGCGTGGCGTCCCGGTCGAGCGCCATCGCCCGTTCCATCGCGTCGCGCAGCCGGTCGCCGTCCTGCTCGGCGGCGGCGAACTTCGCCAGCCGGCGCCACGCCTCGGCGTTCTCCGCGTTCATCTCGACCGCCTGGGTCAGCGCGCGCACGGCCCGCTCCCGATCGCCCTCCGCGTCGTACCGGGCGGAGAGGGCCACCAGGAGCACGTCGTCGTCGTGGCACTGCGTCGCGCCGAGATCCAGGATCTTGTTCACGCCCTCCGTCAGTCCGTCCGCGGCGGCGATCTCCGCCAGCAGCACGTAGGCCCGGGCGCATCTCGGATCGAGCTTCAGCGCCTGTTCGAGCTGCGCGATCGCCTCGTCCCGCCGGCCCTGCCGGCTCCGGATCTCGCCCCGCACCGCGTACGCTTCCGCGATCTCCGCGTCCAGCTTCAGCGCGGCGTCGATCAGCACCTCCGCCTTCTCAACCTCGCCGCGCCGCGCGTGGAGGCCCGCCAGGCCCGCCTTCGTCAGCGCCAGCTCGGACCATTTGTCGGCCTCGGCGAAGTCCGTTGCGGCCAGGGCGTCCGGCCGCCGCAGCCCGCGCCCGGCGTACCAATGGGCGATCTCGAGCCAAAGATGATCGTCTTCGTGCTCTTCGGCGGCGGCCAGGAGGACGGCGAGTTCCTCGTCCCGTCGGTTCTCGAGCCGGAGCTCCAACGCGCGCGAAAACGCGTCGACCAGCTCCACTAATCGTTTTCCCAGCCGAGCACGCGGCGGAACTCCGCGTCGCGGGCGTACTCGCCGAACTTCTTCAGCGGCGACGCCAGGTCGTCGCGCCACTGCCGGCGCGTCCGTTCCAGGTCGATGCCCGTGCAGCGCCGGAGATACTCCAGCGCGAGGTCGCGGTCGCTCCGGTTCGCCGCGTCGCCCGCGAGGTTGAACAGCGCGCTGAAGTTCCTCGCGTTGATCGCGACGGCCTTCTCCCAGTACGCCCGGGCCTCGGCGCTGTCGCCCTTGGCGAACACGAACGAGTCGCCGGCCAGCGCCTGGACGACGTCGCTGTCCGGGAAGCGCTCGACGCCCTCCATGATGAGGTCGTGCGCCCGGTCGAACCGTTCGAGCTTCATGTACGTATCCCACACCGCGCGGTAAAGGTCGGGCGACGCGTAGCCGCAGCCGAGCGCCTGCTCGAACGCCCGCGCGGCCGTCGCGTACTCCTCCCAGGCCAGCATCAGCAGCCCGAGCGTCTCGTGCGTCGGCCCGTACCGGTCGTCGATCTCCAGCGCTTCGTTCAGCAGCTTGTCGGCGTCGTCCAGCTTGCCCTCGATCATCAGGCTCCGCGCCAGCGCCACCAGGGCCGCCGGCTTGTGGGTCCACCGGAGCGAGCGTTCGAAGTCGTCGCGCGCCTCCTTCACCTTTCCCTTCCGGGCGCGGGACTCCCCGCGGCGCAGGAGGACCTCCGCGATCTGCGGGCGGATCTCCCCGGCTTCGGGATACTTCTCCGACAGGTGGAGCAGGTCGCGCAGCGCCTCGTCGAACTTGCCGCTGCCGAGCGTCTGAGCCACCCGCTTGAGGACGCGGGTCACCTCTCCGTCGCGCTCACCCATCTTTTTCTTCATGTCTCTAATGAGTAGGACGAGCCAGCCCCGTGAATGTTTGCATCCCTGGCTTCAGTTTATCCCATAGGGGCGTAATCGGGCGTCCCCGGAGGGCCAACGGCCCTCCGGAGGACGTCCTACCCCATCAACGCTTCACGGAAAACAAAAATGCCCGAGGGTTGCATCCCTCGGGCCTGCCGATTCGAATTCGACGGCAAGCCTTACGGGGGCGCGATCCCCGAAGCATGGTTCTGGTTCCAGCCGCACATCGTCACGTTCATTCTTGCCCACTCTAACCCGCGTTCCTGGGGAAGGTTCGATGAATAATTGCGGCGCTCGCCCGAATCTTTCGAACCTTCGGCGCAGGGGTCGGGTTTGAGGAGGTGCATGGACATGATCTACGGCGCGGCGTCGCAGCGACCGGTCCCGCGGTTGGCCCCGGGGGAGGTCCGGACGTGATCTAGGTCGAAGCTTTTCAGCGAAGCCCCGGGGCCAGGACGGCGCCGGGGCTTTTTTTGTTGGATTTCAAAAACCGGCCGCGGGGCCCGAGCTTCTCCGGAAGCCGCCCGCGGCCCAAAAACTTCCAGGCGGTGACCCATGGCCAACGCGTTCAGGACGGGGCAACGGATCAGCTTCCGCCCCCTGGAGATCGAGCGCGCGGCGCTCTTCCAGGGCTGGATCAACGATCCGGAGAACCACCAGTACCTGAAGCGGTTCCGGCCGGTCAACGGGCTCGAGGAGAAGGAATGGCTCCAGAAGGCGCACGAGCAGAAGGATCACTACCACTTTGAGATCTGGCTGCGGGAGTTCGAGAAGCCGATCGGCCTGTGCTCCCTCCGCGCGGAGCTCCACCGGTCGGCCGACCTGGGCATCCTGATCGGCGAGCGCGAGCACCAGGGCAAGGGCTACGGCGCCGAGGCGATCGGGCTGCTCCTGGAGTACGGGTTCGCGACGCTCGGGCTCCACCGCATCGGCCTGTGCGTGTACGAGAACAACCCGCGCGCGATCGCGTGCTACGAGAAGTGCGGATTCCGGCGCGAAGGCGCCCGCCGCGAGGCCCGCTGGTGGGCCGGTCGGTGGTGGTCGATCTTCGACTACGCGATCCTCGATCATGAATGGCATGCCCTCTCCCCCGGGAATGCCGCGAAGTGAGCGGCATTCGTCGCGGAGGGCCGGCGGTCTCTCCTCCCTGACCGGCCGGCCCTCCGCTGCCTTCTTCCTTCGAGGACGACGACCAGATCGGCGCGGTGCCGGAGTCCGTTAGGATTCCCGCCCGCCGATGATGGCGAGCTCGTCGCCGAGCCTGGCCATCTGCTTCTGCAGCTCCCGCCGCGAGTCCTCCGAGAACCGGGCCAGGTGGGCCTGGGTGATGGCCTCGCGAACGCGGCTAACGATCCGGAGATAGCGGGCCTCCTGCTCGTCCTGTGCGGCGCGGATGCGGGCCAGGTCGGCGACGCGCGCCTCGCGGACCTCGCGGGACTTCTCGTTCCGGGCGAGCGCAGGCTCGTCGGCCGCGAGCGCCGCTTCCTGGGCGGCGAGAAGGCGGGCGAGGTCGTCGCTGCCGGACCGGATCGCCTCCGCCGTCACGAGGGCCTGGGCGAGGGACGCCACCTCCGGGAGCGACGTCGTCAGCCGTTCCGCCTCCTCCCGGAGAGAATCGAGTTCGCTGATCGACCGCCGGGGCCGCCGCGGCTTCGCAAAGAGGAGCGGGAGGAATACCGGCCAGAAGAGGACCCCGACGGTCAGCCAGAGCGCCGCGCGGCGCGGATCGCGCCACGCGAGCGCCGCGCCGACCGCGAGTCCGGTGATCAGGTAGAGCAGGATCGTCTCTTCCATCCTCATAGGATCTTCTCCAGCTGCGTGCGGACGGCCCACAGCGTGACGGGCGCGACCGCGGTGTAGAGGCACGCCCAGGCGAGCGCGAGCATCCGGACCATCGGCGCCCGGCTCTCCATCCGGGTCTCTGGCAGCGTGCGGATGAGGTCGACGAATCCCTCGTACATCACCTTCAGGCTGGTCAGCCCGGCCATGAAGGGGAGGAGGAGGCCGATGGCGACGAGGAACGGATAGACGAGGCCGTGGGTGGCTCCGAGCACGATGACCGCGAGGATCACGCCGACGTAGATGGGCAGGAGGCCCATCAGGATGATCCCCGTGGTGGCCAGCGCGTGGAGGCTGATCGCGGTCACCTGGAGCATCGAGGCGCGGATGCCGGCGAGCAGCCCGTAGAAGTAGAAGCTCGGCAGGCAGATCCCGAGCGCGCCGACCATCCCGATCGTGTAGCTCAGCATCGGGCGGAGGATCGAGCGGTCGTGGAACGAGACGCGCGGCACCCAGGGAAGCTGCGGCGCGCAGGCCAGGATGATCGTGAAGGCGATGCTGAAGAGGGCGATGCCGGCGAGGCCGATGAGGAGCAGGTTGAGGACGACGCGGGGCTGGAGGTCTTCGTCGCGCGAGACCGCGCGCACGTCCTCCGGGCGCTTGAGGGTCATGTCCGTCAGGTTGGCGAAGGTGGGCTCCATGTCGAGCACGTTCAGTTCTTCGGTCATGGTCGTCTCCTAGAAGCGGAAGAGTCCGAGCAGGTAGAAGTACTCGCCGCCCACGCAGCCGAGGATCGCGAGCCAGACGTAGGGGAAGGAGCGGCTGCCGGGATCCACGGCGCGCATGACGCGCAGGAAGGTGTCGGCCATCGAGAGGCCGACGCCGGCGAAGATGACGAGGTTGACGCCGAGGATCCAGGGCGCGAGGGGAACGCCGACGCTCCAGATCCAGTTGACGGGGATCGAGGCGAGCATCGCCAGCCCGCCGAAGCTGGTGGTGACGAGGGCGGCCAGGAACGTCGTGGAGAGCCGGAGCTTCGAGCCGAGCAGGCTGTTGAAGATGTAGAGCGTGGGCAGGGCGGTGGCCCACGCGCCGCCGGCGGCGAGGACGGCCTTCCACGACTTGGCGACCATGTCGGGGGCGCCGCGGGTGAATCCCATGGTGAGGCCGTAGGCGGCGGTGCCGAGCACGGCGGTGAGGAAGAAGACGGCGAAGATCGGCAGCCAGCTTGCGGGTCGCTGGCCGCGGCTCGACCGGTCCCAGGCGCGGGCGAACTCCTCGGGCGCGCGGAGGGCGTCGATCACCGCCCCCCAGGTTCCTCCGTCGGTCATGGTCGGGGCCTCCTTAATTCGTGAACGTGTTCATTTATGAGACCGGGCTCCGCCGCCCGGCGTTACAGATGTTGAACATGTTCATAATTAGGATACGCTCGACGGTCCGGGACGTCAAGGGGTAAACTATCGCCAATGTCGAGCTGGGAGGAAGTTCTCTACTTCGTCGCGAGCGCCGGCAACCTCTTCCTCGCCAACCTCGTCGCGTTCCGCGCCCGCCGCGCCCGCGGGACGCTCCCCATCGCCCTCCTCTGCGTCTCGCTCTTCCTCTGGGACTTCGGACAGGGCGCCTACCTGGCCTGGCACGATGCCCCGTACTGGTCTACGCTGCGCCTCCTGGGCTCCGCGATGGCCCCCGCGTTCCTGTGGCACTTCATCCTGGTCTTCACCGGGCGCGACCAGTCCCTGCGCCCCTGGCTGATCGCCGTCTACATCGCCTACGGACTCTTCACGATCGGCACGGCCGGCGCCTTCTTCTCGGACCGGATCCAGGACTACGTCGACGGCCGGGTCTGGAACGTGATCTACCTCGCCGTCTTCTTCCCGTTCTTCCTGCTCTCGCTCCGCCTCGTCTTCCTCCGCCGGAAGGAGCTGCCGTCGGGCGTCGAACGCAACGCCGTCAACTTCGTCGCCATGGCGCTCGCCGTCGCCGTCGTCATGGGCTTCACGGAGCTCGTCCACCGGTTCGCCCTCTGGATCCGCCCTATCGGCCACGTGGGGAGCGTCCTCTGCACGCTCCTCCTGGCCGTGGCCATCCTCCGCCACCGGATGCTCGAGAAGCAGGCGCCGATCCGGTCGGTCTTCTTCGTCCTCCTCCTCGCCGCGTCGATCGTCGTCGTCTTCGTCCTCATCTCGGACCGGCTCGCCGAAACCCGGCCCGCGTTCGTGGTCGGGGCCGTCGTCGTCACGAGCCTGCTGGCGCTCTACCGCACCGTCTTCATCCGCCTCTACGAGCAGGCGCAGCGGCGGGAACGGCTCGCGCTGATCGGCACGATGGCGGCCGGCGTCGCCCACGAGATCCGCAACCCGCTCGCCTCGATCAAGGGCGCCGCCCAGTTCGTCCAGAAGGATCTCGAGGCCACCCCGGGGAAGGACGACGCCAAGGAGTACCTCAAGCTGCTCGTCGGAGAGGTCGACCGGCTCAACGGCGTGGTGGAGGCGTTCCTGACCTACGCGCGGCCGATGGATCCGCGGCGGCAGGACGTCGCGCTCGACGCCTTTCTCCGCGACCTCCTGCGGCTCCACGCGGCATCGTTCCCGGCGTCCATCAAGGTCGTCACCTCGTTCGATCCCGAGCTTCCGGCGGCCCACATCGACGGACCGCTGTTGACCATGGCGGTCACGAACGTGATCCGCAACGCCATCGAGGTGATGCCCGAGGGCGGGACGCTGACGATCCGGACGAGCGGGGTCGCCAGCGCGCTGCGCAACTGGGCCGCGATCGAGATCGAGGACACCGGCCCGGGCATCGCCCGCGGCGACGGGGAGCGGATCTTCCAGCCGTTCTACACGACGAAGACGAAGGGGACGGGGCTCGGCCTGGCCATCGCGCTCCGGGTCCTCGAAGCCCACGGGGGGGACATCGCGGTCGAGAACCTCGAGCCCCGCGGATGCAGGTTTACGTTCCTCCTGCCGCTTCCGATTCTATAATTCTGGAATGCCGAAGGTCCTGGTCGTCGACGACGAGCCCTCGATGGTCAAGGTGCTCTCCGGGTTCCTGGCCCAGGAGAAGATCCCCTGCGTGACCGCTTCGAGCGGAGAGGCGGCGCTCAAGGTCCTCCACGCCGACGACATCGGCGTCATCGTCACGGACCTCAAGATGACGGGCATGGACGGCCTCCAGCTCCTCGAGCACGCGCTCAACATCGACCCGTCGCTCCAGGTGATCCTCATGACGGCCCACGGGACCTCGGAGATCGGCCAGCGCGCCTGGGAGATGGGGGCCGCGGGATACGTCCGCAAGCCCTTCGACCGCGACGAGATCCTCTTCGAGGTCCGCCGCGCGCTCGACCGCGTCCAGGCGGGCGGGGAAGTGTCGGAGACGCCCGGCGAGATGGTCGGCCAGTCGGTGCCGATGAAGGACGTCTACGCGCTGGTCTCCCGCGTTGCGCCGACGAGCTCGATCGTCCTCATCCGCGGCGAGAGCGGGACCGGCAAGGAGCTCGTCGCCCGCGCGGTCCACGACCAGTCCAAGCGCAAGGGCAAGCCGTTCATCAAGGTGATCTGCGCCGCGCTGCCCGAGACGCTGATCGAGAGCGAGCTGTTCGGGTACGACAAGGGCGCCTTCACGGGCGCCGCGGCGTCGAAGCCCGGCCGGTTCGAGCTGGCCGAGGGCGGCACGATCTTCCTCGACGAGATCGGCGACCTCACGCCCGCCACGCAGGTGAAGCTCCTCCGCGTCCTGCAGGACCGCCAGTTCGAGCGGCTGGGCGGCACCCAGACGCTGCGCGCCGACGTCCGCGTGCTGGCCGCCACCCACCGCGACCTCGAGGCCCTGGTGAGAGAGGGAAAATTCCGGGAGGACCTCTTCTACCGGATCAACGTCGTGCCGATCCGGATGCCCTCGCTGCGGGAGCGGCCGGCGGACATCCCGCTCCTCGCCGAGCACTTCCTGAAGAAGTTCCGCCAGGAGCACGGGAAGACCAGCGTGAAGCTCGACGGGAAGGCGATCGAGGCGCTCGCGGGCCACATCTGGCCCGGCAACGTCCGCGAGCTGCAGAACGTCGTCGAGCGGCTCGTCGTCCTCAACCAGTCCGGCCTTATCCTCGAGCAGGACGTGCGGCCGTGCCTCGCGCCCCGGCTGACGGACGCGGCGGCTTCCGGCCCGGTGGCGCTCGGCGCGTCGGTCGCGGGCGCCGAGAAGGCGGCCATCGAAAGCGCCCTGAAGACCGCCGGCGGCAACCGCACCCATGCCGCGAAGGCCCTCGGCATCTCCCGCCGCACCCTCCACAACAAGCTCAACGAATACGGCATCTTCTAGGGCGGGACTGCCACGTCAAGCGCGGGTAAGGTTCCGTAAATTCCTTTTTGGAATTTCTGCGCCGATTGGGTCCAAAACATCTACCATGGGTCGCATGGAACAACACCTGGACCCCCAGCGGCGATCCATCTTCACCGACACCACGCGGAAGATCCGCGAGCAGAATTTCGAGGACTACTGGGCCTACACGCAGCGTCACGACGGCCAGATCCTCGAGGACGAGAAGAATCTGGAAGTGAAGAAGGACATCCTCGCCCGGTACCAGAACAACCCCGTCCGCTCCCGCTCGCCGCTGCCCGACCCCGAACGGTTCTACCGCAACTACGTCGTCTTCCAGGACGATCCGGCGACCTTCGACCGGAAGACGCTCCTGATGACCTTCCTCTACAAGTTCGCCCGGCACGAATGGGTCGGAATCTCCGCCGCCTGGGACGGCATCCCGTCGATGGCCGAGTCGAAGACCACCACCGACAAAATCAGCCGCTATCACCTGGCCGAGGAGTTCTGCCACATCCGGTTGTTCCACGAGATGTTCCGGACGTTCCACCTCGACCGCGTGGAGTGGGTGCCCCTCGGCCCCGTCCTGGGGCGCATCTACAAGATCTTCCCGTATTTCCCCGAGTCGTTCATGTCGCCGCCGGCCTTCGTCAGCGAACTGATGGGGCTGACGCTCTATCTCCACATCGACCGTCTGATCAACGACATCCTTGCCGACGAGCCGGAGGCCCGCGAGCGGGTCCGTGCGCTCCTCCACGAGATCCTCGCGGACGAGCTTGCCCACGTGGGTCAGCGGCGCAACTTCATGGGGTCGGTCGGCCTCTTCATGTCGAAGCTGATGGTCGAGCCGATGTATCGCCTCTTCTTCCGCGACATCCCCGAAGCGAAGCTCCTGTTCGACATCGACCAGATGGTGGCGGACGGGAAGGCCTTCGATTACAGCACCATCCCGGCCCAGATCTTCAAGAAGAGCTGGGTGCCGTCCTACTGCGAGGCGGCGCCGGCCGCGATCGCGGGGGAAGTGACGACGACGTAGCAGACTCACCACGGAGACACAGAGCCCACAGAGAGGACCGTTGGGGGACGGCCCTTCCAGGATCCGCTCGGTGAGTTCCGTGTCTCGGTGGTGAATTCCGGGGGCTACTCGAGGAGCTTCCGGATGGCGCGCGCGACGTCGCGGCCGAAGACGCGGGCCTTGTCGGCGCTGATGGTCGTGCCGTTGGAGTTCGCGTAGGAAATCTCGATGGTCGTGCCGGCGGGAGATCCGGGGAGATCCAACGCCCAGCGGCCGAAGCTCTTTCCCTGCGAGAAGTTGGACGCCTTGTTCCACCCCACGCCGAACGGCATGTTGTCCTTCACGCGGTACACGGGCGGCGCGGTCTGGCCCGCCTCGAGCAGCTCCGACAGCCGGCCGATCTTCTTCCACGACTCCTCGTTCTCGTTCCCCACGAAGTAGGTCGTCTCATTGTGGGCGCCCCGCAGCGTGGGGCAGTGGATGTCCATCGCCAGCTTTACCCGGCCCTCCGACCACTTGGGCGCGAACTCGCGCATCGCCCGGGTCGAGGCGTACAGGCTCTCGCCGCTGTAGTCGCGGTTGTGGTCGCGCGGGATCCGGTTCTTCCCCTGGTCGCCGTCCTCGACGCCGTCCTTGTCCATGAACGGGACCGCGGCGATCTCGACCTTCTCGCGGTACCACGGATCGACCAGCGCCTCCTCCAGGAGGCCTTCCAGGAGGTAGCTCGCGATCATCTCGCACGCGTGATGGCGCGCGGTGAAGATGAGCCGGATCGGGGCGGTGCCGTCCGGGCGGCCGACATGGAGCCGCTCCACCGGGCGGCCCTTCTTCGTCTCGCAATGAGTCACGACCTTGAGGTTCGGCTCCTTCTCGTGGCGCGCCAGGAACTTCTTCAGGTCCTTCTCGAAATAGGGGATCGAGACGCAGAAGCGGACGTCCTTCGCGTCGGCGGGGAACGCGCAGCGGAACCCCGTGCCCTCGAGGGAGTCCTTGCCCAGCCAGGTCCAGGTTTCGCCGCCGTCGAGGCTCATCGCCGGCCCGAGCACGCCGACGACGTTCCCCTTCGTGAACTGGAAGTTGACCGTCCGGCCCTGCGCGCCCCGCGCCCGGAACTGCCAGTAGAACCAGTCGCCCTGGGTGTCGCGAAGGTCCTGGTGGACCGACACGGTGTCGCCGTCGATTTTGTCGACGATGATGTTGCCGCCGGGGATCTCGGCGTCGATCTTCAGATCATCCGGGGCAGGAGTCGCCAGGAGCAGGAGAGCGAGGAGGTGCTTCATGATTCTATAAGCATCCGTCGCCCCGGCATTACGCTCGCCAGAATCGATTATTGCCGGTCAGCGGGGACGTCGACGGGACCGCAAGCCGGCCGCTCCAACCAGGGCGCCCCCGAAAAATCCGAGAGCAAAGGTCGGGTGCCATCCCCAGAACCAGAACAGATAGAAGAGGCCGGGGAGGACGTGCCGGATCGTCGCAGGTTCCTTGAGCCCTGCGACGACGAATCGGGTCCCGAGGAGCAGGAAGGCCGCGAGAGACCCGAGGAATCCGACGGCCCAGGGAGACCATTCCTGGCTCATCCAGGAAAACCGCCGGCTCAGGCAGACGGCCCAAACAGCTCCGAGGGCCAAGGCCTGAGCAACGTAAACGATCAGCGGCTGAAACGGAGACGACAAAGGGTCCTGGACTCGTCTCAGGAAGGCGAAGGGGATGCCGGTCGCCAACGCTCCGACGAGGACGCAACCGCACAAGGCGCCCGCCCCAGCGAGCGCCCGTCGTCTCCGTTCCCCGCTTTGGGATTCTTCCATCCGGCCTTCATTGTATAAGTTGGACCAGTCGAATCCAGCCGTTCGGAACCGCTCTTCGTTTCGTTCGGCATCCTAACGATCATTCTCGTCAAGGGTCAATCTATTGACCGAGGCCCGGATAGCTGTCCGCCGTCGTGGCATCGGCCTGGGCGCAACATTGGCAGGACACGAAGCACAACGGATGCTGGACATACAGGTAGTAGGTCATCTTCCAATAGCCGACCAGTCCGCTCTTCTTCGCGTCTTCAAGCAGGCAGCCTCGGACGCAATTCGAGTAGAGATTGTCCCCGGCGGACCTGCAGATGGACGCAAAACCCGGCTGGTCGATCGTGTCGTAGTAGTCGCACCCGGAAGGAGGCTCATCCCAGGAGCACTCCAGCCCGGCGGGATCCAGACGATTGATCGGATTCGAGAGGACATATTCGGTCAAGTTCTCGTCTTCGCGATAGGCCATGGACGCCCTCGACCCCGAAGCCGGGGAGCTTGCCGGGCGACCGGCGCGCGACGATCGGGATTCCAAGTCGAGCCGCGTCCGGATCTCCACGGAAGGAACGGGCCCGTTCCGGCCGTAGCTACCGTACACCGTGCGCTCCTCCACTCCCGGGGAGCCATCCACGAGCACCGCGAGGCTGCTCCTGGACTGGCGGGCTGCATAGACCGAACGCATGCGATCCTTGATCGGATCCCGCTGCAACCATCGGCCGAGCGTGGGGTGGTACGCCCGGTTCCGGACGGTGTACGTCTGGGTCTCCGGGTCTCGCCGATAACCTGCGAACAGAACCTCGTTGTTATAGATCGTGGGAAGCTGCGTGGCCCACGCAGCCGTGAACACCGAGACCGCCCCGTAGGGGGTATAGGCGTAGCGTTCCACCACGGCCCCCGCCGCGCTCACGAGCGCCGTCACGTTGTTGTTGGCGTCCTGCACGTAGTAAAGCCGCTCATCGGCGCCGTCGACGCAATCGCCGTCCCCGTCCTTGTTCTCGTCCCGAAGAATCGGGGCGTCGACATACCTCGGGTCCCAGATCCACTGGTACTTGGGCACGCTGGCGACCGTGTTCTTGTCGGGGAGCGCGGCGGCCGAGCGTTCTTCGGTCACCTGCCAACCGGAATTGTAGTAGTAGTCCACCCGGTCCCAGTTGACGCCATTAGGCATGAGCTTGGCGACCCGTCGATGGAGGCCATCGTACTGGTATTCGGCGATCGTTGCTCCGGGGCCGCCCCCGCTGTCCGCCTGGACCTTGACCAACCGGCTCCAGGCGTCGTAGGAGAAATGGAGGCGCGATGCGCCGGTCGTTTCGTCCCCCGGCCGCGGGCCGTTCTTCAGGTTTCCGCTCTTGTCGTACTGTGGATCGACCCAGTCCATTCCGCTGCCGCCGGTCTGCGTGATCGAGGCACCGGCGGGATTGGCGTCGTCGTTGTCGACGTCGATCTCATTCGCCGCGTTGTGGGCCCGGGATTGGGTGCTGAACGGCGGATTGCTGTTGCCGCCGGGTGACGTCCTCCAGCTCCTCCAGTTGCCCAGGGCGTCGAGCGCCGGCCAATCCTGGATGAGGGTGGAGTTCTTGTTCGAAATGGTCCCACTCCCCAGGATTCCGCGTCGCATGTTCAGCAGACGATGCAGGTTGTCATAGGCGTACTGCTCGTCCCGGTTGGTCGGCGCACCGGTATAGGTTCGGTTGCTCGTCAGGCGCTGGCTGAGATTGTTATAGGTGTGCTGGAAGCGCTCGAACTTGGCGGCGTCCGCGCCGCTTCCCCATTTGTGGTCGACGATCCGGCCGAACCGGTCCCAGCCGGCGGGTGACCCCGTCCCGACGCCGTAGTCCAGGGTGAGGCCTCCGGTGACCGCGGGATGAGCCGCGCGGACCAGGCCCGACTGTCCCAGGTAGGTGTATTGCGCGAAGGTGAGCGCACCCGCAAGGTCATTGGCCACGGAGTCCACGCGATTGAGCTTGTCCCCCGCGCCTCCGGCGGCGCCGTAGAGATAGTCGACCTCGCGGCCGTTCGGGTAGACCGTCGACGTCAGTCGGGCGAACCTGGCTTCTGTCCCGATGGCGCCGTCGCCATAGTTGGCGAAGAAGGTGACGCTCGGAGAGGTTTGCGTGTGACGCTCGATCATCTGGAACGGATTGCCCCAGCCGTCGAAGTTGAAGCTCTGGAAAGCGAGCAGCTGCGCAAAGCCGGTGTCCGCGTAGGAGTTCGTCTGCTGAAGCCGAGCGAGACTGTCATAGCCGTAGAAGATCATCCGGACCGAGCCGTCGGTGCCGGCTCCGAGGCTCGTAACGGTGTCGGTGTTCAGGAGCCCCGCGCCGGGGAAATTCTGCTGGTCGACGTAGGCGTAGGTATGGACGTTCTGCCGCTGATCCTTCAGGGTCTGAAGCCGGCCGGCATAGTCGACCGTGTACTCGATCCGATCGTAGACGCCGTCGGCCCCGTTCCCCAGCTGGGTGCCCGGGGGGGCGGCAGGGTTGTAGGTGTCGTCCGAATCCGGAAGAATCTCCGCGACCATCACGTCGTTCCGGAAGACCGCCGGTGAAGCCTGATTGGCCGTGGTCCCGTAGACATACGTGGTGACCTGGGACTGGACTCCCAGACCCGACCCCTTGGGATTGTAGGCGATCCGCTGGGATTTCCGGCCGACCGAATCGTAAGTCGTATCCGTAATCCGGTCCGTATCGAGCTCCGTCTCAGCGGCGACTCCGTTGACGAAGTTCCCGACGACGCGAGTCTCGCGCCCGAGGCCGTCGAAGGTGACCTGGGTGATCTTGGCCAGGTTGTTCGTGGTCTTGTTCTGCCGTCCGCCCGCGTCGTACTCGAACTTAGTCACCAGAATGTTGGCGGAGGAGTTGGGCGCCGGAGGGTTCGTGGGACGCGTGAACGAAGCATCTCCGTTGTTCCCGTAATCGGCGGTCGTGGTGACGCGACTCGCCAGGTCGTACCAGCTTGCGGTGAAGGTGCGGCGCGAGTTGGCGACCGCCCAGGAAACCGACAGGTCTCCCGTTACCGCGGAGGTCGACGTGCGCTGATACCGGGTCGCGGAGAGCGTGTTTCCGTCGGCGTCGTAAGCAGGGACATTCTGGTCGACGACGATATCCCCCACGACGTCCAGAGCTTGCGTATACGTCGACTCCGCGGCGTCGTAGGACACGAACGAAGCCGTCCACCGTCTTGCGCCGTCGTACCGCCGCTTCTGGAAGAGGCCGTTCGGGGTGGCCGTCTTCACGGGCAGCCGGCGGGCGTTGTACCAGACGTTCGACGTGAGATGATTCCCGATGACGCCGGTATTGAAGACGTTGTGACGGACGGTCTGGTAGACCTGGCCTCGCTCGTCAAATCGAGATTCGGACTTGCCGCGAAGCTCCGAGGCTCCGATGACGAAGTTCTGATCTCCGTCCGAGTAGATCTCCGTCGTGACCACGGCGCCAAGATTGTCATAGGTCAGACGCGTGGCGACATTGTTGGGCTCGCGGGTGTCGGTGTTCCGTCTTCTGAAGTCGTAGAGATAGAAAGTGTCCAGGCTCGAGACCGGACCGACAAAGAAACTGCTCTTGGTGAGGTTTCCGTCGCCCACCCCGTTCGAATCGTATTCGCGGGAGCTCTCCTTCTTCATGTTGGAGGGCGCCGTGTTGTTGGTCGGACTCCAGTCGCCCGAGGCCGGAGTGTCGTTCGTGCCGATCCAGGTGCTTTGCACCCGGTCGCGGCTGTCGTAGACCGTCCGGCGGATCGTTCCGGTCCATTCCTGATCCCGATCCTCGTGTCCCTCGATGTCGTAGTTGAAGGAACGACGATAGAAATGTGTTCCCAGGGTCCCCAGGCCCGGTGCCGTCGTGTAGGTGAGGCCGGTGAAATTGAAGTAACTGTCCGCGACGACCACGCGGCTGCCGGTATCGGTGTAGTCCCGGCTCAAGGACTGCAGATTGCTGACCGGCTCGGTCCCGGTCGGCACTCCCCCCGTGACTGCCGGAGCCGCCGACATCGTCAACAGTTCGAAGTAGCTCCCCGGCCGATCTTCGCGGATCATCCAGGTCGGCCCCGAAGGCGCGTTCGTTGACGTATTCCAGCCCCGGTAGACCCTCCGCTGGTATTGCGGGTCATTGTAGACCGTGTAGGTGATGGTTCCGAGCGGATCCGTCTTCTTGGTCGTCCGACCCAGAAGATCGACAATCATCGTGGTCGTCAGGTGGAGCCCCGCGCTGTCCATGACGCGCTGAGTCTCGGCTGCCGTGAGCGTATCGTACGTCGTCGTCTGCGTGAATCCTTCTTCATCCTGGAAGGAAATCGGACGACCGAACGCATCGAGCTGGACGAGGGTGGAAGTGCCGGTTCCCGAGCCGTTCTGGTTCGTGGGCACGGCGGGGAATGCAGTCGTTTTTTGGGAGATTTGCGTGGTCGTCCCTTGCCAGGTGTACGAGAAGCTGGTGGTCTGGCTCCCGGTTCCGTCGGAGTTCCTGTATTTCGTCCGAGCGGCCAGAGGATAGATCGTGCCGGCCGAGCCGGTGCGGGAGGTGAACGTGAAGCTCTCCTGGAGGATCGGCGCGCCTAGTTCCCCCTGTTTGATCTTCTTGTTTTGGACGTAGTTCGCGACGGCTCCCGTTCCGAGGTTGGTGGTCGCATAGTAGTCGAAGACGTGCCAGAGGCCCGCTCCGTCCGGGAGCTGGGCGCTGGAGACCAGGCCGTCGAGCCCTTCCGAGAATCCGGTGACCCCCGACGGAAACGTCAGGGATGCGAGGCTGCCGTTGGAGTTGAACACGAAATACTTGGACCACTGCAGTCCGGTGGAGGTTTCCTTGAAGACGTCGAGCATGGTCTGGCCGACGCTGTTGGTGTACACCAAGCGCAGGTTTCCGTTCGGCAGCGTGACGGTGTTCTTGTTCCTCCAGACGTTGGGTCCGTCGGGGGCCAGGCTGGGAGAGCTTGCGTAGGCATAGCTGAACACGCCCCGGCTTCCGGCCGTGCCGCATCCGCAGCCCTGTCCCTGCACGGTCTCCTGAGTCACCCGGCGATTCGCGTCGTAGATGAAGAAATAGTCCGCGTAGGTCGCGAGAGTCGCATCTGCCGCCGCATCGATCGCGGCGTCGCTTCCCAGGGTCGCCAACAGTCGCGCGTAGGCGCGCGGCAGGACCGCATAGCGGAGAGGCACGAAGCCCCCGGCGTCGGCGGCATCGTACCGGTAGTAGCTCGTGTCCAGGACGTTTACCCCGTCGGTGATTCGCGCCCTCCGGAGGCACCCTGCGGGGCCGTTGGGTCCGCCGGTCGTGTAGTACTCGTAGTTTGCGACCCGGACGGTCTTGGTCACCCCGGTGTTCGTCTGAGAGTACGTGATGCTGGCGAGCAGCCCGGCGGAAGCCCCGGACAGGTTGTAGCTGAAGGTGAACCGATGAAGAAAGTTGGGGTTGGGATCGGTCTGTTGGATTTCGAGGAGCTGGTCGACCGTCACTCCGGAGGTGCCGTAGGTCGTGGTGGTGAGATTGCCCCCGCGGTCGGCGAATTCCTTGAGCCGTCCCCGGCGCGCGGCGCTCCATGCCGCGCTGAAATCGAAGAACGTCCACCTTTTGCCGACGGCGTCCGTGAGAACCAGCAGGTGGTTGACCGTATCCGACGTCAGGCTCTGGACGTAGTCGAAGTGCGGCGCGTACGTGCCGTTGCCGTTGTCGGTGAACGACGTGACGGGATCATTGCCCGAGATCACCGCGAGCTCGGATCCCTTTTGAACGATACGATATAGCCATCCGATACGCCAGCAAGGGCCCAGACCATGGTCCGCCGACGCGGGGTCCTGCAGATACATCCGCGCCACGAAGAAGCGGGACAGGCCCGAGGTCTTGAGATCCCGCTGATTGAAGGCGTTGGCGCCGGTGCTGAAGTTCACGGGAAAAGCCTCTTCGCACTCCCATCCGTCGATCGGAGTTTCGGACTCCTGCGTTTCGCAGACTTCGCCGCCGGGTTCGCACCGTTTGACACAGTAGTACCGCTTGCCGGTGGTATCCATCATGGCGCGAGCGGAATAGCCCAGTGATGGGCCTGCGATGACGCATAGAACAACCGCGGTGAAGGCGGCAGCCGTGGGAATCCACCAAGCAGAGAGGCGACGCGACATGAAAGATCTCCCCAGTTTTGGATAGGTTGAGTGCGGATCATTGGAAGCAAACGCAATGCCAGAGCTCCCAGATGGTCGAGTATTACGATCAGCCTATCTCTCTGTAGACCAGGGAGATGCACGGAGCCAATCGGTTCAAAAAGGGGCTGGAAGGTGAAAGGCGTTCAAATCGTCCGGGAACTGAACGCCCATCGAGAATGGACCTCGGGGCAGCCTGAATCAGGAACTGATCCCGGATTTCTCTAGCAGATTCCCGTCGACTTCGGATCCTCGCTACGAACGGGATCAACGAAGAAGTGAACACCCATGGGACATGGCTCTCAACATCGATATCCCCTCACGATCGGTGATCTGAAACTCCGAGTGTCCGGTAGCGGAACCCCAGCAGTCCCTCCATCGAGAGCCAGATGGCCAGAATTGCCGCACCGCCCGCAATGATCTCCAGGCGAGGAGCCGCCCAGACCCCCCATGCCAGCCCCGCGATTCCGACCAGAGGGCGGATCCCGGCGAGCGGACCGAACACCAGGGTGCTCGTCAGGCATCGCACGTCGACCGACGGGATCAGCCGGAAGGCGAACGCCGTCAGGATCACGAGCGCGAAAGGCAGGTAGATGTGGAGCATGCGCATCCAGACCAGGGCCAGGTCGGCGCGGAACGCGGCTCGATCGGGCGCGGCGTTCATCACGGCGACCACCAGGCTGAGCGAGACTGCGGCGGCGATCTGCCCCAGCACGAATCCGCGAAGCATCGCCTTGCGGTAGTGGGTCTCCTTGCGGATGAGCGCGCTGCGGCCGGCCGCCGCCGAGTAGCCCGACAGCGTCGCGTCGATCGTCGCGAGGAGATAGAGCGTGACGATCAGGACTGTCATGCCCAATCCCCCAGGCGAGACCGGCGCGACCCGAGCGCGCGGACGAACGCCTCCTGGTATTCGGGCCGGAGGCCGACGAGCGAGTGGAATGCGCGCGGGATCGGCAGGATGCCGAGCCGCGTGCTGTACACCGCCCGGACGAATCCCGGAGCGCCGTCGCCGGCGGCGCGGATCAGCTCGGCGCCGGAGTAGGCGCGGATCGCCGAGACCACGCCGTCGTGCTTCGCGAGCGGATCGCGCATGCGGACCGCGTGGAAGAGCCAGGACCCGAACGGCGCCATCGGCGACGGCAGGAAGTCGAAGTGGACGAACGCCTTCGTCTCCTCCCGGTCGTGGCTGCGGAAGAACGCGGGAAGCGCCTCGCCGCGGAAATGGTGGATGACGCCGGTGCTCAGGTACATCGAGCCGGGCGGATCGAGCCGGAACGCGTTCGCGACGCGGAACGTCACGCGGAGGTCTTCCAGCGTCGCGAGCCGCATGGCTTCGCCGATGAGCGCCGGATGGTAGTCCGCGCCGATCAGCTCGACGTCCCCGCCGAGGTCGCCGTGCGCCGCCAGCCATCGCAGCACGAACCCGGTGCCGCAGCCGACGTCGACGATCCGGATCGGACGGACGACGCCCGTCGCGCGCAGCGCCTGGAGGACCGGGCGGAGCAGCTCGGCCACCCGCTGGCCGTGCTGGAACTCCTCGGAAATCCGCTGCATCTCGCAGTGGACGCGGATGAGCCGCCGGTCGACGGCGTCGGGGTCGAGGACGTCGTCGCGGTCGGCCATCGCCCGGACGATGCGGGCGGCGCGGCGGTTGGAGCGGAACTTCTCGAGGACCGCGCTCTTCCGGACCGGCAGCCGCTGGAGGGTGTCCGGATCGAACGACAGGATCTCATCCGAGATTTCGACGTCGTTCATCGGAGTAAGTATACGCCAGCAGTCCGCAGAGCGAGAAGCCGATGCCGTTGAGGATCCCGTGAGACCACGCCATTTCGGGGATCGAGAGCCAGGTGCGGCCGGTGGCGACGCCGTGCTCGAAGACCGCCGCCAGGCACATGCCCGCGATCACCGCGAGCGAGGAGACGAGAAGGAGGACGCGCGACCGGCGGGCCTCCAGCTTCTTCAGCGCGGCGAGCTGGGTCGCGGCGGCGGCGAGGACGCTGATCACCAGGATGGCCACGGCGACCGGCTTGAGCCCGGGCAGGAAGAGAAAGCCCGCCGCGAGCAGCGGGGTGCCCGTCACCAGCCCGAGGCCCGCGGCCTTGGCGAGACCCGACCACGGGCCCGTCCGGGAGGTGAGCGCCGCGAGGATCGGCGCCGCGAAGGCGGTGTAGTGGAAGTGGACGGCCGTGAGCAGAATGATCGTGAGGGGGAATCCCGCCAGCGGATGGCCGAGGCGGAACGAGACCAGGTTCACGCCGCCCACCGGCGGGAACATCATCGCGGCGAGGATGAGGAGCGACGCGATTCCGCCCCGGAAGGCGTCCTTCATCACCATCAATCCGCCGAGCGCGACCAGTCCGTTGAGGATCGCCCACGGCGCCGCCAGCAGCGCTGCCGGGATGCCCGTGGGGAGGAGGAATGAGATCGTCGCCAGCAGGGCGGCGACGGGCTGGAGCTTCCGGGCGAGCCGCACGGGCGGCGCGTCGGGGACGAAGTCAAGGCCGAGCGGGAAGATGACCCACGCCGCCAGCAGGAAGAGGAGTTCGAGGAGCCCCAGCGGCCCGACGCCCAGCGCGGAGACGAGCGCGAGCACGGCGCAGACCGCGGCTCCGGGCAGCACGAAGCGGTTCATGAGGCTTTCTCCAGAATGGGGTTCACTTCGGGCTTTTCCAGCGAGGAGCTCCAGAACTGCAGGGTCGGATGGACGTGGCCGAATCCCTCCTGCAGCGCCTTCGCGGGGGCGACGTCCTGGACGTCGACGATCGCGGAGGCGAGCTCTCCCAGGCCCGCGCGGAGGAATCCCGACCGCAGCTGTCCGATCACCCGCCGTCCCGCCAACGCGGCCGCCGCGCGGGCGAACGCCCCTTGCGTGGCCGCGACGGGGGCGACGACGTTGAGCGCGCCGGTCACCGACTCCCGGAAGATCGCAAACTCGATCATCCGGAGCGCGTCCTCGAGGCTGATCCAGGAGAAGCGGTCCTCGGGATCGCCGAGCACGAAGCAGAGGCCGTGCCGCAGGAACGGCAGCATCCGGCCGAGATAGCCGCCCGAGGGATCGAGGATCGTGCCGAACCGCAGGCGCACGGTGCGGATCCCCAGCTCTTCGGCCTTCCTCGCCTCGGTCTCCCAGTCGAGGCACGTGTCCGCGCGGAAGCCGCGTCCGGGGGCGGAGGTTTCATCGAGCGGCTCCGCGGGGCGGTGGCCGTAGAAACCGACCGCGGAGGCGCAGAGGAACACTTTGGGAAGCGAGACGGCGTCGCGCAGGCGGCTCACGAGCCGTCGGGTGGACAGGATCCGGCTGTTGTAGATCGCCCGTCGCTTCCGCGCGGTCCAGTATCCTGCGGGGCTCTCGCCCGCGAGATGGATCAGGACGTCGCAGCCGGGAAGGAGGCCGATCTCGCGCGGCAGCGGGATCACGGTATGGCCTTGGGAGCGGAACCGCGCGACCAGGGCGGAGCCGACGAATCCGTGGCTGCCGGTGATCGCGATGACGAGGTCTTTCTTCATCGAAGAGCTCCCGCGGCGGAGGCCGCATAGACTCCGGTCAGGAACGCGAAGATCAGGGAGAAGGCGACGTCGCCCGCCCGATGATTCCGGAGGAAGGCGCGGTCGTAGTAGAAGCGCTGCACGAGGAATCGTCCGCCCCAGAAGACGGCGAGGATCGCGGAGAGGCAGCGGCCCAGCCCCGCGCCTCCGGCAAGCTCCGAGGGGAAGGCGAGCGTGATCGCGCCGAAGACGACGAGGAGGCCGACGATGTAGACGTGGTGGACCTCGTGGATTTGTCTGACAATTGGCGTGAGCCGGCGATGCTCGCGGCCGAACCGCAGGAGCCAGGAGAGCGGCAGGTTCGCCGCGGCGATCGCAAGCTGGAGGATTCCCGCCAGGGCGAGGATCAGCATGCGCGCCTCCTCCGGGGCCGGCCCATCCAGACCTCGGAGAATCCCGGGGAGTAGTTCGCGCCGACGCGTCGAGCGCTCCGGAACCAGGGGCCGGTCGAGGCCAAGAGGCTCTCGTCGAGCATCGTGACGTCGATCGGGACCTGCGGCCAGGGGCGGTGCCAGACCCGGAAGAGGCGGTCGACGTCGCCGCGCTTCGTGAACGCGGTGTATCGCTCGAGGAGGAATTCGTCGAGCCCGCCCGCGGCGCAGGGGGCGAACGCGGCGCCCGGGTCGACGGCGGCGTCGTATTCGAGCGCGCCGCCTCCGCGGCCCTCGACCCGGCCGTGGAGCCGGCCCGACTCGTGGAGGTGAGCGTAGTCGAGCCGGCCCCGACGGTACGGCAGTCCGTAGAGGCGGGGACCGAGGAGCACGCAGAACGGATTGGGGAGCCATTCCGCGAGGAAATAGATGCCGTTGTCGCGCGTGTAGGCGCGGACGTTCAGGAAGCCGTGGGTGGAGAAGGGCGGCCCGCCGGCGGCGAAGCGGAGGTCGGAGAGCGTGAAGGCGACAAGGCTGACGTAGGCCTTGCCGTCGCGGACGTCGAGCGGGAACGGCACTTGCGGCTGGAGCGCGGCGGGGTCGACTTCGTAGTGGACGAACACCGCGCGGCGCCATCCGGCATGGAAGAGCGGCCGGCCTTCGACGGTGTCGAACGCGCTTCTCGCGGCGTTGCTCCACTCCAGGGTTGCGGCGGTCATGGCCGTTCCCTCCGCGTCCCGATCAGGCAGCCGAGCCCCAGCCCGGCCCCGCCCGCGAGGCTCGGGAGGAACAACAGGAAGAGGAGGGCAAACGACCAGAGGCCCAGGGCCGGCAGGAGGACGACTGCGGCCGTCAGGAGCAGGACGGACACGAGCCCCATGCCCATGGGGACCAGGGCCGCGCGCGCCAGCTGATTCCGCTCCTGCTGCTCGGCGGTATGGCGGGCCAGGTAAATCGCGAGGATGAAGAAGAACGGGCCGCCGAGGAACGCCATGATGCCGAGCGACTCGGCGAAGGAGTGGGGTTCCGGTCCCAGCCAGAGCGCGGTTCCGGAGAGGAGAATCGCCAGAAGGGTTCCGGCGATGACCCGTTCGGGCGTCGGTCTTCTCGGGAGTTCTCCTTCGGCGATCATGCGATCCTCCGGGAGGCGCGGGTGTCGAAGAAGGGCGGCCCGTCGCGCCGGAGCTTGCGCATCGGCCTCGGACGCGCCGTTGTCCGCGCGGGAGCCGCCCTTCCAGGGGTCAATCCGATGGTCACGCCCCATCCCAGTCCCGCGCCGCCGGCAAGCGCGGGGAGGAGCCACGGGGCCAGTTCCAGCCAGGGGACGACGCTCCGGTTCGCCAGGAGGGAGAGGGCGCCGAAGATGAGCGCGAGGTTGACGACGCCAAGGGGCAGTCCCAGGAGGATGCTCAGGATCCGGAGGTCGCCGATGGAGCGGGCCCGCGGGGCCCAGGCTTCCATCTGGACGGCGTGGATGGAGGCGAGGATGATCGCGCCCGGCGCCGCGAGGATGACGAGGAACGGGAGCGTGATCAGCCACAGGATCACCCCCCCACCGGGGTCCACCGTCATCCCCGGGCGCCAGTAGAATGTGGCCATCGCCGGAAAGGCCAGCCAGGCGGCCATGATGCCGAGCTCGGTTCCCAGGCAGGCGCGGCGGAGGGTGGTGGTCACCGCAGCACCCGGGTGATCACGTTGAAGAACACGGACATCAGGCCCGCGAGGGTGAAGAGCCAGAAGGCGCAGCCGGCGAGGCTCGCCAGGCTGTCGGGATCATTCGTGAACTTGTTCATTTTTACCTCCGCTGGTTAGACGTACTTGCGGTACACTTTGTGACAGTTCACCCGCGCCCCCAGCTGGTGGAACAGGTTGTAGAGCCCGATCTTCGCCCGCACGTAGAGCACGAACCCCGGCGTCGTCAGCCCCAGCCTCGCCAGGTCCTGCAGTCCGCCGATGATCTCCCGGAAGTGGGTGGCGTCCCCGAAGTCGAACAGTCGGTCCTCGTGGTACTTCGAGATGTCCGTCCGCTGCATCTTCAGCAGCGCCGCTTTCTTCTGCTCCCGCTTGGGGTCGTCGTCGGTGATCATCCCGAACTTCTTGTAGTGGCGCTCGAGGACGTCCACGTCGCCGATGGCGATCTTGAACAGCTTCCGGTGCTCGTCGACGAACGCACGATCGAACTTCTTGGAGCAGCCGAAGTCGAGGAGGCCGATCCGGCCGTCGCCGAGGAAGAGATAGTTTCCCGGATGAGGATCGGCATGGATCAGGCCGAAGTCGAACGCCTGGCGGAAGAAGAGGTCCAGCAGGCGGTCGCCGATCGTGTCCCGCTCCTCCTGCGATGGCTTGCCCTTCAGGTAGTCGCGCAGGTGCTTGCCCTCGATGAACTCCATGGTCAGCACGCGCGCGGTCGAGAAGTCGCGGTAGACCCGCGGGATTCGGACGTCGTCGCGGTCGCGCAGCAGCCGTCGGAATTCCTCGATGGTGTCCGCTTCCTGGACATAGTCCACCTCGCGATGGAAGTGGGTGCGGACCTCCTCGACGGCGTTCCAGACCTCGCCGTACTGCTCGCGGTTGAGCCGGATGGTCGAGAGCATCGCCTTCAGGTTCGCGAAGTCGCTGTCGATCGACCGGTCGATGCCCGGGTACTGGATCTTCACCGCGACCGGCTCGCCGGACTTGAGCCGCGCGCGATGAACCTGGCCGAGCGACGCGGCCGCGAACGGCTCCCGCTCGAAGCCGTCGAAGACCTCCTCGGGGCTCCGGCCCGTCTCGTTGCGGAACTGCATCCGCATCAGGGTGCCGTGCATCGGCGGCGCTTCCCACTGGAGGTCCGCCAGGCGGCGCAGGTAGGGCTCGGGCAGCGTGTGGGCCTGGAGCGAGAGCATCTGCCCCAGCTTCATGAACGCGCCCTTCATCTGGGACATGGAGTCGAAGATGCGGATCGCGTTCACCTCGTGGGTCTTCTGCTCGATCTCGCGCCTCCGCTCGTCGGAGGCGCCGATCTTGCGGATTCCCGCCAGCGTGTTGCGGCCGACGACGCCCGCGCCCATCAGCCCCATGCGGACGAGGCGGCCCGGGGCGCTCGTCGGAATCCTATTTCCGCCGCTTCTGGCCAAGAGGCGCCTTCCCTTTCATCGCGTTCAGAATGAAGCGCAGGGACTTGTCGAGCAGGATGTAGGTGTCCTCCTTCTTGCGCGACTGGTCGTTCATCCAGAACATCATGATGCCCAGGTGGAACACCCAGAAGGCCGAGAGGATCATGGAGTCGAAGCCGAGGGTCGAGAACTCGCCCTTCTCCTTGGCCGACTCGAGGATGGAGCCGACGAAGTCCAGGTACTTCATCTTGAGCCGCTGCGAGTCCATGCTGAACGGGTGGAGCCGCGACGTCGGCAGGACCGCATGGGTGACGATCAGGTTCAGGAACTCCTCGTATGGCGTGACCTTCTCGAGCTCGATGGAGAGCAGGAGGAAGATCTTCTCCTCGAGCGGCGCGTCGGCCGGCTCCTCGCGGCGGTACCGCTCCATGACCTCGTCGAGCGCCCGCTCGAAGAAGTACTGGGCGATGTGCTCCTTGGTGGGGAAGTAGTTGTAGGTGGTCCCGAGGGCGATCCCGCATTTCTTCGCGATGTCGCGCATCGTGGTCCTCCCGAACCCCATCTTCTGGAAGAGCTGGAGCGAGACCTCCAGGATCTTCTTCTTGGTCGCTTCCTTCTTCGTTTCACGTCGTCCCATGGGTTCCTTTCGAATTCTGAAGACGCCGGGAGCGGACCCGGGCGAGCCTGCGGGCCGCGCGCTCGGCGGACGTCGGGAAGGGGGACTTCAGGAGGAAGCCCGCCGCCGCGCCGACGAAGATGCTTCCCACCAGCAGGAAGGGGAGGATGAAGACCAGATAGATGATGCCTCCGTAGGTGACGAGGAACCAGGCCAGGAGGGCGGTCATCCAGGCCGCTGCTCCCAGCCCGGCGCCGTGGAGCGCGCCTCGGGGGCCGGTCTCGCGGCACATCAGCGCCGTCAGGCTTCCTCCGAGGGCGGCCGAGACCAGCGCGATCCCGAAGGCGAGCAGCTTGATCCCGAACTCCCGGTCGACGCCGATCAGGACGATCAGGGGCACGGACAGCGGGAGGGCGACGGCGGCGAATCCCACCAGGAATCCGCGCCGCCCGGGACTTCCCGCTTTCATGAACATGTTCATATTCTAGGGCGCGGGCGGCCGGATGTCAAGCCCTTGCCAGTTCTTGCGCGGCCCCCGCCGCGGCTCTACAGTAGGGGCCCTTGAGGAGAGCTTCATGAGCCAGGTCCGCTACACGGTCACGATGGACGACCCGAACTCCCATCTCTTCCACGTGAAGATGGAGGTCCGCGGCGCGCCGGGGCCGTCCTCCGACTTCGTCCTCCCCGCCTGGACGCCGGGCTCGTACAAGCTCCGCGACTTCGCCAAGAACGTCCAGGACTTCTCCGCCGGACGGCAGACGTGGCGGAAGGTCGACAAGAGCCGCTGGCGCGTCTCCGCCGGCGGGGACCTCACGGTCGACTACGACGTCTGGGCGTTCGAGCTCTCGGTCCAGAGCTCGCATCTCGACGCCGATCACGCGTTCATCAACGGCGCGAGCGTCTTCATGTACGTCGACGGCCTGAAGGAAGCGCCGATCACGGTCGATCTCCGGATTCCGAAAGGGTGGAAGATCGCCACCGGGCTCGACCGCCGCGGCCGGCTGCTCTCGGCGCCGAACTACGACCTCCTGGTCGACTGCCCGATCGAAGCCGGAACCTTCAAGCTCCGGACGTTCAAGGTGCGCGGCGTGCCCCACCACCTGGCGATCCACGGCGAGGGGAACTACGACGAGGACCGGATGGTCGGCGACGTCCGCAAGATCGTCGAGACCGAGATCCAGATCCTGCGCCACATCCCGTACGACCACTACACGTTCCTGCTCCACAACACGACCGAGCGGGGCGGGGGTCTCGAGCATCTCAACTCGACGGCCCTCCAGTACCCGCCCGGCAGCTACAAGCCGCGCGAGAAGTACGAGAACTTCCTCGAGCTCGTCGCCCACGAGTTCTTCCACCTCTGGAACGTGAAGCGGATCCATCCCGACATGCTGGGGCCGTTCGACTACGAGCGCGAGGTCTACACCACGCTCCTGTGGGTCATGGAGGGGTTCACCAGCTACTACGACACGCTCGTGCCGTGCCGGGCCAAGCTCTGGACCCCCGAGAAGTACTTCAAGAAGATGGTCGACCGGATCCAGAAGTTCGAGGACAAGCCGGGGCGGAAACGCCAGTCGCTATCGGAGTCGAGCTTCGACACCTGGATCAAGCTCTACCAGCCGAACGAGAACTCGCAGAACTGCCAGATGAGCTACTACGAGAAGGGCGAGCTCGTCGGCATGTGCCTCGACCTCGAGATCCGCCACCGCACCGCGAACGCGAAGTCCCTCGACGACGTCCTGCGCCTTCTCTACTCGGAGTACGGGAAGCAGGGGAAGGGCTTTCCGGAGGGCGAGTTCAAGAAGACGTGCGAGCGCATCGCCGGGAACCTCGACCGGTTCTTCGCCGACCTGGTCGACGGCACCGCGGACGTGCCGTGGAACAAATACCTGGGGTACGCCGGCGCGAAGCTGGAGCGCGAGCCCAAGCGCCCCGAGGACGGCGAGCCGGCCCGCAAGGCGAAGGCGTGGATGGGGATCGGCACCGTGAAGTCGGGCGGCGTCCTCACCGTCGCGAACGTGATCCAGGGCTCCCCCGCGTGGAAGGCGGGGCTCTCCGCCAAGGACGAGGTGATCGCGCTCGACGGCGCGAAGCTGGCGGCCGACGACTTCGAGAAGCGGCTCGACGACTGCGACCCCGGCGACAAGCTGCGGGTCACCCTCTTCCGGTCCGGCTACCTGCGCGAGCTCGACGTCACGCTCGGCGCGAAGGAGAACGTCACGTGGGTGATCCGCAAGGTGAAGTCGCCCACGCCCGCGCAGAAGCGCATCTACGAAGGCTGGCTCTGGTCGAAGTGGGAGACCAAGAAGAAGTAGTCCCTAGCGGGGCCTGAACCGCCTCAACGCCTCCTCGAGCGTGAGGGGTGCGTCGGCGTTCGTCGGCCATCGTTCTTCGAAGCCCGGATCGTCCCCCTGGTCGGAAGACCAGCACACCAGCGCCCCCGTATCGTCGAACGCATATCCCGGCGGGCCCGAGGGCAGGTAGAACATGGAACTCAGCGGCGCCGCCAGACCAGGTGCTCTTTCCCCTGGGCTTTCCCGACCCGCAGATAGAGCGGTGGGGGCATGGCCTTCGAGAAGGTCTCGAGGGTTTTTGCTCCCTCGGTCGGGGCCAGCGATCGATTATGGAGAACGCACAGCCTCACATACCCGGAGAAGATCAACAAGAAGGCAAGGAGGGGAACCAGCCACTGAAGTCTGGCTTTACCTCCGGCGGTCATTGCTGGGTGAGCTCGATCACGCGGTCGTCGGGGTCCTTGATGACCACCACGGGGGAGTTGCGCTCGGACGGACCGATCCGGATGCCGGTCGATCCCATCTCGCTCGCGATGGATCCCAGGTTGTGCACGGCGAAGCCGAGCCGGATCGACTTGTCGGGATCGGGGGCCTCCTTGGGCAGCGGGTAGAGCTCGAGGACCGCGGAGCCGATGGCGCCCACGTAGTGCGCCGGCCCCTTGGCGTGGCGCTCCTCCACGAACTGGATGCCCAGCATCGTGTAGAACTCCTTCAGCTCCTTGAGCCGGTGAGTCCGGAGCACGATCAATTTGAGGAGCGGGAACGCCATGGGAGCTATCCTTCGTCGAGACTGAGCGCGGGCTTGCCGCACTTCTCGCAGTGGATCGCGGTCTTCAGGATCTTGGGCTTGTCGAGCGTATGGCCGCAGTCGCCGCAGCGGAAGGCGCCTTGCGAATGGATCACGTCCCAGAACTGCCGGGGGGAGATGGCCTTCATCGAGAGCAGGATCTGGCCGATCTTCGTGTGCCGGCCGTCGAAGTCGGCCGCGAGCTGCCGCCGGATCCCCTCCGCGAGCTGTTTCTCGCCGATCATCCCCAGCTCGATCGCGATGCGGCCGAAGAGGCCGCTGACCGACAGCGTCTTCTCGTAGTCCTGGAGCACCTGCTTTTGACGCTGGAGGAGGCCGTCGAGCTGCGGCCGGGTGAGGAGCTTTCGCTCCAGCATCAGCGAGCCGAGCGGCTGGCTGAAGCCGCCCTTCTGCTGCACCTCGACCACGTCCTCCAGCTGGTCCCGGGAGATCAGTCGGTCTCGCACCGCGAGCTCCCCGATCACGAGCCCTCTCGTATCCAGCATGGCTCCATTATAAAGAGAGAATTAGCAATAGAGAATAAGGAATGACGGCCCGCGTCGCTTAGTAGCCCGTCTTGAGGGCGGCCTGGGCGTCGCGGACGGCGGCCTGCACCGTCTCGAGGAGCGAGTGCTTCTTGATGCCGGAGAGATCGGCCTCGGCGCGCGCGAGCGCCCGCGAGGCCTGCTCGGATCCGGCCGCGGTCCGGCTCTCGGCCAGCTTGCGCGCCTGGCGCGCCAGCGCCCACGCTCGGTAGACCCGGAGATCGCTCGACAGCGGGTTGAGCTCCAATGCGGCCGACAGGTTGTCGATCTCGTCGTCGACCTTGCCGAGACGGCGCGAGATGTCGGCCCGGCCGAGCAGATGGACGAGCGGGTTCGCGGAAACGCGGGCCGCGCGTCCCAGATCCTCGTACGCGCCGACGTCGTCGCCCAGCTCCTGGTCGGCCACCGCCCGGACGACGAACGCCTGCTCGTATTCGGGGAAGAGGGTGAGCGCCTCGGTGGCGAACGCGGAGCGCTGCGTCGGCGACAGCTCGGGCTTCGCCTGGTGGAGGACCGCGACCGCCTTTTCCCAGACCAGCCGCCGCTCGTCCTCGGCGCGTCGCGTCTGGATCGCCGCGCGGAGCCGGGCCGCCTGGGGCGCGGCATCGGGGATGCCGTCGTAGAGCCGGAGCGCCTCGTCGAGCCGGCCGGAGACCTCGAGCGACTGGGCTTCGAGGAGCCGCGACCGCATGCCCGACTCGCGGCGAACGTACGCGGCCGCGAGCGTGACGATCAGGACTGCCGCCGCCGCGCCGGCCGCGAGCCACGACATCGATCCCTGCTTCTGGAGCCGGCGAACCGTGGCGACGACGCGCCCGCTCGGTCGCGCCGACACCGGCTCGCCCTCCAGCCACCGCTGGAGATCCTCGGCGAACGCGCCCGCCGTCTGGTAGCGGTCCTGGCGCAGCTTCGCCATCGCCTTGAGGCAGATCGCTTCGAGCGCGACCGGGATGTCGGGCACGAGATGGCGCGGGGGCAGGGGCTTGTGGTTGATCACCGCGAGCGCGACGTCGACCTGCGAGGCGCCGCGGTACGGCTGGCGCGCTGTGAGCAACTCATACATCACCGCGCCCAGGCTCGCGATGTCGGTGCGGCCGTCGAGGTCGCGGTCGCCGACCGCCTGCTCGACGCTCATATAGGCCGGCGTGCCGACGACGATGCCCTTCTCGGTCACGTCGCGGGCGGCAGAAACTTCGCGCGCGAGCCCGAAGTCGGACACGTAGGGCCGGTCGCTCCGGTCGAGGAGGATGTTCTGCGGCTTGAGGTCGCGGTGGATGATCCCCTGCTGGTGGGCGGCCTGGATGGCGATCGCGACGTCGCGCAGGATCGAGATCGCCTGGCGGGTGGGGAGCCGCCCGCGCTGGTCGAGCGACGCGCCGTCGATGTACTCCAGCGCGATGTAGGAGACGTTCAGGTGCTTGCCGATCTCGTAGACCGCGGCGATGTTGGGATGGCGCAGCCGCGCGGCGATCTGGGCCTCGACCACAAACCGGGCGGCCATCTCGTCGTCGTCCCCGGTGAGCAGCTTGAGGGCGACGAACCGCTTGAGCTCCTTCTGATAGGCGAGGTGGACGACGCCGGCGCCGCCCTTGCCGAGCTGGCGGACGAGGATGTACTTGCCGAACTGGTTGGTGGGGTCGAGCTCCGCCTGGGCCACTTCGGGAGGGAGGTCGGACGCGATCTCCAGGTTGAGGCCGTACGCGCTCTCGTCGGCCTTGATGCCGGTGCCGGGCGGTTTGGCGACGAGGATGGCGTCGCACTTCTTGCAGCGGTACTGCTTGCCGGGGTCGGCCTGTTTGAGGTTGTACTTCAGGGTGCAGCCCGGGCACTCGTAGAGGGTCTTGTACTGGATCTTGAGGGTCTGCTGGATCGCCTTCTCCTCGGTGACGCCCATCTGGATGAGGATCTGGCCGAGGCGGGGGACGGACATCTCGCCGCGCTCGGCGGCTTCGGCCTGCAGCCGCAGCGCCTGGTTGATCTCCTCGGAGGTGGCGACGCCCTGCTTGAGGAGGATCTGGCCGAAGAGGAAGTCCTCGCGGGCGATCTGGGCGTAGTTGGCCTTTTCGGCGAGGACCTTGCGCTGTTCTTCGAGGAGGGTGAGGAGGTCCTCGTCCTTCATCAGCCCGCGGCCGACCATGATGACGCCCAGCGGCCGTTTCTGGCCGGCTTTCTGGAGCGCCGCCTGTTCGGCGAGACACTCCTTCAGCTGGGCGGCCGAAATCATCCCCTTCTGGAGCGCCAGCTTGCCGACGAGGCCGTCGGTGGCGTACGGCATTCCCTGATACCCTCCGGCCCCCCCGGCTCCCGGGTATGATAACCCGCATCCATAACTCATGGTGCATGGGAAATGAAATTTTGTCCGACCGGACGCGGAGGAGATCGCCGTTCTTGACGGACTCCATAACGATATGTATATTTGGAGATATGGTTCGGCGCCCTGCGGCGCCTGCACCGAGAATAGAGAATGAAGAATAGAGAATCGAGGCGGACGTGAAGGAAGCGACCGCCTTCTTCCGCCTGCTCGGCGACGAAGCCCGGCTGCGCATCCTGCGGCTCCTCGAGAAGGAGCGGCTCAACGTGAGCGAGCTGACCTCCATCCTCGGCATCGCCCAGCCCGGCGTCTCGCGCCACCTGCGGCTCCTCAAGGAAGGCGGCCTCGTCCAGGAGGAACGCGACCGCGGCTGGACCTACTACGGCCTCGCCGCCGCCCCCGCCGCGCTCGGCCAGGCATGGGACCTCCTCCGCCGCGAGATCCGCTCCCTCGACGCCAAGGGCGATGACGCCCGCCTCCAGGAAATCCTCCGCCACCGGAAGGAGGAATTCACTCACGAGCGCGGCCTCGTCCCCGGCAAGAGCTGGGCCGCGTGGGCCCGCGCCCTCGGCCACCTCCTCCCCGCGCTTCGCGTCGCCGACCTCGGCTGCGGCGAAGGCTACCTCGCCCTCGAAGCGGCGCGGTGGGCGAAGCACGTCGTCGCCGTCGACGTCTCGGAACGGGTCCTCGACGGCGCCAAGGCGCTCGCCCACGCCCGCTCGATCCGCAACCTCTCGTTCCGGAAGGGCGAGATCGAGGACCTGCCCCTCGAGGACGCCTCGGTCGACGTGGCCCTCCTCTCCCAGGCGCTCCATCACGCGAAGGACCCCGCGAAGGCGATCGGCGAAGCCGCGCGCGTCCTCGCTCCCGGCGGCACGCTCCTCCTCCTCGACCTCAAGTCGCACAAGGAGGAGTGGGTGAAGAAGCTGGGCGACCGGTGGATGGGCTTCGACGAGGACTCGCTCCGCAAGATGATGAAGGACGCGGGACTCCGCGACCTTCAGTTCGAGATCGGCGCCAGCAAGCGGGGCGATCCCTTCCAGGTCATCGTCGCCAGCGGAAAGAAGTCCAAGTGAACGACCCCGGCCTCCCGTTCAGCCCCCGCTCGAAGGACCTCATCGGCCTCTTCGCCGAGCGCATCCTCGTGATCGACGGCGCGATGGGGACGATGATCCAGCAGCGCAACCTCACCGCGAAGGACTTCGGCGGACCGGACCTCGAAGGGTGCAACGAGAACCTCGTCCTCACCCGGCCCGACGTCGTCCGCGACATCCACGCGGCCTACTTCGCCGCGGGGGCGGACATCGTCGAGACCAACTCCTTCGGCGGCACCCCGTTCGTGCTCAACGAGTACGGCCTGGGCGCGAAGGCCGAGGAGATCAACGAGGCGGCCGCCCGCGTGGCTCGCGAGGCCGCGAAGACGTTCCCCGGCCCCCGCTTCGTGGCCGGATCGATGGGCCCGACGACCAAGACCATCACCGTCACCGGCGGCATCACGTTCCCCGAGCTCGTGGAGAACTTCCGCCGGCAGGCGCTGGGGCTCCTCCGCGGCGGCGTCGACGCGCTCCTGCTCGAGACGTCGCAGGACACCCGCAACGTGAAGGCGGCCCTCCTCGGCGTCGAGCAGGCCGGGAAGGAAGTCGGCTTCAAGGTCCCGATCATGATCTCGGCGACGATCGAGCCCATGGGGACGATGCTGGCGGGCCAGGGCGTCGACGCCTTCTACGCGTCGATCGAGCACGCGAAGCCGCTCTCGGTCGGCCTCAACTGCGGCACGGGCCCCGAGTTCATGACCGACCACCTCCGCACGCTCGCGGGGATGGCGAAGTGCTACGTCACCTGCTACCCGAACGCCGGGCTCCCCGACGCCGACGGCAAGTACAACGAGACCGCGCCCATGGTCGCGGGAGCGCTCGGCCGCTTCATCGAGCAGGGCTGGGTCAACCTGATCGGCGGCTGCTGCGGCACGACGCCCGAGTACATCCGCGAGATCGCGAAGGTCGCGCGCGCGGGGAAGCCGCGGAAGCCCGCGACGGCGCCGATCACCCACCTGAGCGGCATCGAGTACGTCCCCTGCGAGGACTCCAGCCGGCCGCTCATCGTCGGCGAGCGGACGAACGTGACGGGCTCGAAGAAGTTCCGCGAGCTCATCATGGCGAAGAAGTTCGAGGAGGCGGCGGAGATCGGCCGCAAGCAGGTCAAGGCCGGCGCCCACATCCTCGACGTCAACATCCAGCACACGGAGATCGACGAGCTCCCGGCGACCGGCGCGTTCCTCGAGAAGCTGATCCGCATGGTGAAGGCGCCGCTCGTCATCGACACGACGAACCCGAAGGCGATCGAATACGCCCTCACCTACAGCCAGGGGAAGGCGATCATCAACTCGATCAACCTCGAGGACGGCGAGGAGAAGTTCGCGCACGTCTGCCCCATCGCCCGCCGCTACGGCGCGGCGGTGATCGTCGGCTGCATCGACGAGAAGGGGCAGGCGATCTCGACCGACGCCAAGATCGCCGTCGCCGACCGCAGCTACCGGCTGCTGACCGAAAAGTACGGGATGGCGCCCGAGGACCTGATCTGGGACCCGCTGGTCTTCCCGTGCGCGTCGGGCGACGTCAACTACGTCGGCTCGGCGAAGCACACGATCGACGCCGTCCGCGCCCTCAAGGAGAAGTATCCGATCACGAAGACGATCCTCGGGATCTCGAACGTCTCGTTCGGCGTCCCGCCCGCGGGCCGCGAGGCGCTGAACGCGGTCTACCTGTACCACAACACGAAGGCCGGACTCGACTTCGCGATCGTCTCCTCCGAGAAGCTGGTCCGCTACGCGTCGATCCCCGAGGAGGAGAAGAAGCTCTGCGACGACCTGCTCTTCAACCGCGGCGAGGATCCGATCGCGAAGTTCGCGGCCCATTTCCGCGGCAAGAAGACCGTCGCCGCCGACAAGAAGAAGCTCTCGCTCGACGAGCGGCTGTCCAGCTACATCGTCGAAGGCACCAAGGAAGGGCTGATCGACGACCTCGAGGAGAAGCGCAAGGGCACGGCGCCGCTCGACATCATCAACGGCCCCCTGATGAAGGGCATGGACGAGGTGGGCCGCCTCTTCAACAACAACGAGCTCATCGTCGCCGAGGTGCTCCAGTCGGCCGAGGCGATGAAGGCGGCGGTCGGCCATCTCGAGACGTTCATGGAGAAGTCCGACGCCCAGAACCGGGGCAAGCTGATCCTCGCGACCGTGAAGGGCGACGTCCACGACATCGGCAAGAACCTGGTCGAGATCATCCTCTCGAACAACGGCTACACCGTGGTGAACCTGGGGATCAAGTGCGCGCCGGAGACGCTGATCGCGGCGGCCCAGCAGCACAAGCCCGACATGATCGGCCTCTCCGGGCTGCTGGTGAAGTCGGCCCAGCAGATGGTGGTCACGGCGCAGGACCTGCGCGCCGCGGGAATCTCGCTGCCGATCCTGGTCGGCGGCGCGGCGCTGACGAAGAAGTTCACGTACACGCGGATCCGGCCGACGTACGGGAACTTCGTCGGGTACGCGCGCGACGCGATGCAGGGACTCGACCTCGCCAACCAGGTGATGAACCGGGACGCGCGGTCGACGCTCGACAAGAAGATCGCCGCCGAGGCGATCCAGCTGTCCCAGGGCGACGCGGCCCGGCAGGAGACCGTGGCCGTCGCGCCGGCGGTGCGGTCGACCCAGATCCGCGCCGACGAGCCGGTGCGGGTTCCGCCCGACCTCGACCGCCACGTCGTCGGGGTCCCCGATCTCCGCGCGCTCTGGCCCTACGTGAGCCCGTTCATGCTCTACGGCAAGCATCTCGGGGTGAAGGGCTCGCTCGAGAAACTCGCCGAGGCGCGCGATCCGAAGTTCCTGGAGATCCAGGAGATCGTCCGGCACGTCCAGAAGAAGTGCGAGGACGGCTGGATGAAGGCGCGCGGGCTCTACCAGTACTTCAAGGCCAACTCCGACGGCAACCGCCTGCTGATCACCGACGCGGCGGGGAAGGAGATCGAGCGGTTCGACTTCCCGCGCCAGTCGAAGCCCGACGGCCTCTGCCTGTCGGACTTCGTCCGTCCGGTGGGGAAGGGCACGGACTACGTCTGCTTCTTCGTGACGACGACCGGCGACGGGATCCGCGCGCGCGCGGAGGAGCTCAAGCAGAAGGGCGAGTACGTCCTCTCGCACACGCTCCAGGCGGTGGCGATCGAGGCCGCGGAAGGATTCGCCGAGAAGCTCCACCGGGACATCCGGACGTGGTGGGGGTTCCCCGATCCGCCCGACCTTTCGATGAACGACCGCTTCAAGGCGAAGTACCAGGGCGTGCGGGTGAGCTTCGGTTATCCGGCGTGCCCGAATCTCGCGGACCAGCGCAAGCTCTTCGGCCTTCTCCGGCCCGAAGAGGTCGGCGTCCAGCTCACCGAAGGCGACATGATGGACCCGGAGGCGTCGGTCTCGGCCCTCGTCTTCCACCACTCCCAGGCCGAGTACTTCAGCGTCGGCGCCGAGAGCTAGCAGGCTGCTGAATAAGCCTTGGGACCGGCCGCAGAGACGCTGAGCAGAAACGGTCTTTCGCTTCGGAGCCAAGGATCCAAGCGTCTTCTCTGCGTCTCCGTGTCTCAGCGGCGGTTTTCTGCAACCTCCTAGGCCGGGCGCGCCCGCGGGTCGAAGGTCCCGAGCTCCGTCCGGGCCTTCGGTTCCTTCCAGTACTTCGCGATCAGGTCGTGCAGCTCCTCGAGCGTCCGATCGATCGTCGTCGACGGGATGTTCACGGGGAACCCCGTGATGCCCAGGTTCTGGTCGTCGATCCAGCGGCGGAACTTCGACGTCGACGAAGGAAGGAGCGCCCGATCGCGGACGTCGATCCCCAGGAACCGCTGGTTGTGGACGGCCGTGATGCCGATCCGGGTAATCTGCTCCCACGCGATCCGGCCGGTGGGCAGCGCCGAGGAATTCTCGACGAGGCCGTCCCGGTCGAGGACGAGCGAGATCCGGTGGCTGAAGAATCGGGAGAGGATCCAGCCGCCGCAGAGGCCGAAGAAGAGGATGCCGGCCCAGCCCACCAGCTCGGTCACGGGCGGGACGAAGTGGAAGATCGCGAGACACGCGCTTGCCGCGACCATGATCACGTCGAGGACGAAGAGGAAGAGCAGCTTGAGGCGGGGGGCCCGAACGACGATCACCACTCTATTCCAGAATAGCCCATTCCGGGGATTCTACGACGCCGAGCTGGCGGAAAGACCCGGCGCCGGCACGACCACGGGCCGCTCGCGGCGTCGGAGGAACCACTTCTCGACCCCGTGCCAGCTGAGCGCGCCGAGAATCACCGACCCGGGCAGCGACACGGCGAAGAAGAGCAGCGGGTTCGTCGGATGGAAGGCCTGGATGATCAGCTGCTGGAGGGGGAACGCGTACAGGTACATGCCGTAGGAGAAGTCGCCGTACTTCGCCCAGCCGTGCAGGCGCACGAAGGGGGAGAACGCGAAGGCGAACAGAAGATAGCCGACCGCGAGCGGAGCGGCCGCCGCCCAGCCGTGCGGGATGAACGTCGCCGCCACGAGCGCCGCGAGCGCGATCAGCGCGCCCCGCGCGGTGTAGCGGATCCGGTCGCGGTAGAGATAGAAGACCATGCCCGACAGGAAGTAGGGGAGCATCCGCGCCCAGAGGCGCGGCCAGCCGAAGAGGGTGCCCAGGAACTTGAGGCCCGGATTCAGGTTGAAGATGAGGAAGGCCAGGCTCATCGCGATCGCGCCGAGCAGCAGCCCCAGCACGACCTTGCGCGACCGGATCGCGCCCAGGAGTCCCAGGGCCGCGACGCCGACATAGCACCAGGCTTCGAACGGGATCGACCAGAGCGAGCCGTTGAGGGCGTGGAACGCGTTGTCCGGGAACGCGCCCCCCGGATCCAGTCCGCGCAGGGTCGCCAGCGAGAACGCCGTGGCGCGGAACAGGCTGCCGTTGATCCCGAACGGGACGCGGCAGGCGAAGGGGATGAGGAAGAGCGCGGTGAGGAGAGTGATGACCGCGTATCCCGGATAGATCCGGGACACGCGCTTCGAGAAGAACTTTCCGAGCGACGGGTTCCTTGACCAGCTGTGGGTGACCAGGAACCCGCTCAGGATGAAGAAGCCGTCGACGGCGAACTCGCCCGACGCCATCTGGCCCCGGGTCAGCCGGTGGAGCGGCTCCGTCGCGTCGGTCCCGCTCAACAGCGCGAACGAGTGGGAGAAGACGACGAGGCCGGCCAGAGCGAACCGGAGCACGTCGAAGTTGTTGCGGCTGAGGTCCGCGCCGGGCGTTTGCATCCTGCCAGCTTATCTCGAAATCGTCCCGCAGGAAACGGCAAAAAGATCGCGCCAGGCGGCCGGGGTGAAGAGGCCTCGGTGGTGGAAGAAGACGGTCCGGGCGACCGCCCGGAAAGCCGGGCTCGAGATCGCCGCGTCGATCCACGCGTTCGGCGGCCGCAGGTCGATCGCCCGTCGGAGCCACCGCTTCCAGGTGAACGCCGGATAGGCGTCCTCCAGGAGCCCGGGGAGCGGACGGCCGCCGTCGAGCAGGTGTTCGGCGATCGCGAGTCCGGCGCGTCGGCCCGAGTCGAGCGCCGTATGGATGCCGCCCGCGGTGAGCGGGGAGACGAGCCCCGCCGCGTCGCCCACCAGGACGACGGTCGGCGTCGCGAACGGGAAGACGCGGCCGCCGACCGGGATCAGGCCGCCGCGGACGCCGATCTGCGTCGCATGACTGAAATCGAAGAGCCGGCGCGCGCGATCGAGGAGGAGATCAAGTCGGGGACGGTAGGGCCGCCGGCAGGCGAGGCCGACCTGCGTCAGGCCCATGCCGGGAACGACCCACGCGATGTATCCCGGCGCCAGGTCCGAGTCGACGAAGACGTGGAGGCGGTCGGGATCGACGTCCCGTACGCCCTCGAATTCGGCTTCGACGCCGGCCAGGAACTCGGTGTTGAGGCCCAGTCCGTGCTCGCGGGCGACGAGGGACCGCGGGCCGTCGGCGCCGACCAGCACGCGGCCGTCTCGTCCGCCGCGGTACTCGGCGCCGGTGCGGATCTCCGCTCCGGCGTCGGCGGCCCGACCGGCAAGCCAGCGGAGCAGCGCCGGAGTGTCGGTGGCGAGGAAGTAGTAGCCGGGCGATTCGAGATCGAGACGGCGGAGCCCCGGGGAGTAGAGCCGCACGCCGCGGATCTTCCGGGCGAGCGACGGAGGGACGTCCCACGCGTCGGCGACTTCCTTCACCACGAGCCCCGTCGTGTGAGGCGCGTCGCCCGGGTTCTTCTTCCGCTCGAGGACGCGCGTCCGGAGTCCGCGGACCGCGCACGCCTGGGCGCAGGCGAGCCCCGCGAAGCTCGCTCCGACGATCTCGACGTCGATCATCGCACGCCCGCAGGTGTTAACGTATTAACGACGTTGGTTCGGAGGACCATGGAGCGCTCCTGCGCGTCCTGGGGGGCGCCCCAGAATTCCTCGAGAGTCGGGCCGTTCCTTCGGCGGCGGTCGCGGAAGAGGAAGTTCTTGAGCTCGAAGATCCAGACGCGGCGGCCCATCTCCGTGTACCACCGCATTGCATGGCGCAGCCGGCCGTCGGGCTGAAAAAGCGTCCGCCAGATCGCCTTCGGCCGGAGCTGCACGATCGCCTCGATCATCTTCACCCACAGGAACACCCGCCACGGCGGGAGATGGCGTGTCGAGAGCACCTGATGCTTGTAGTCCCACCTCCGGACGTCGGTCTGGATGACGCGGCGGCCGGCCGCGACCCGGAAGTAGGGCGTCCAGCGGTGCGGAGTGACGTAGAGCGCCTGGATCTGATCGGGATCGTACGCGAGCAGCTGGCGGAGTCCGCGCCGGAAGCTGCGGTCATCGTCCTCGTCGAACCCCGCGACCCAGGTCGCCATCGAGAGGATGCCGTTCTTGCGCAGGAGCCGGATGGCCTCCCGGTCCTTCGCGGTCGTTCCGTTCTTCCGGATCCGCCGGAGCGTGTCCTCGTCGGTGTTCTCCATGCCGAGCAGGAAGCGGACCCATCCCGCCTTCCGGTAGAGCGGCAGGAGATCGGCGTCGCGGACGATGTCGTCGGCCCGGGTCGAGCCGACCAGCGTCAGCGGGACGTTCTCCGCGATCAGCGCCTCGAGGAACGTCTTCCACGCCTCGCGGTCGACGGTCGGGTTCTCGTCGGCGAAGTTGATGAGCTCGACGCCGTGCTCCCGGTAGAGGCGGGCGAGCTCCGCGGCGAACCGGACGGGATCGCGGTGGCGCCACTTCGTCCAGAATCCGCGCTGGCCGCAGTACGTGCAGGGATGGGGACAGCCGCGCGAGAACTGGACGACGACGGCGCGCATCCCTCCCCAGTAGCTGTAGCGGCGGTGGTCGATGAGTTCCCATCCCACGCGGCAGCGGTCGAGATCGGCGATGACCCGCGCGGGCGGCGTCGCCTCGGGCCTGCCGTCGACGCGCAGCGCGAGGCCGGGAATCGCTTGCAGGTCCGAACCCTCCTGGAGCGCCCGGAGCAGCCGCACGGCGGTCTCTTCTCCCTCGCCGCGGACGATGACGTCGATCTGGGGCTCGGCGTCGAGGATCTCGCGCCAGTGATAGGTCGGGAAGACGCCGCCGACCACGATTGCGGCCTCCGGCAGGACGGCGCGCACGGCGCGGCTGACGTCGGCGATGATCGGATGACCGGACGTCGAGCCGGAGTGGCCGAACATCACGACGTCGGGGCGGAACGCAGCTGCCCGAAGGGCGATGGCACGGGCCGAATAGGTTGTGGTCCGTCCGGCTTCGAGGTCGGCGTCCAGCAGCCGGACCTCGTGGCCGTCGTCGAGGAGCGGACCGCCCACGGAGAGGAGCCCGAGCGGCGGCAGATGGTCGTCGGGGATCCGGCTGCCGATCGCCGGGTGGGGGACGTTGATGAGGAGGACTCTCATACGGTCCCCGAACGGCGGCGGAGGCTCAGGCGCGCAACTCCTGCGGCCTCCGCCGCCGATCCGGAGAGAGGGAGGAATCGAACGGTCGTCACGTCGCCCTCCGCTTCATGAAGAGGGCGGCGAAGATCTGGAGCCCGAGGGCGGCGGTGATGCAGAGCAGGACGGCCAGGGGATGACGTCTCAACTTCACTTCAACCTCCCCGAGTGACAAAACTGCGACGCATCGTTGTTACTTCTTTCTCACGATCTCCTCGAGGACCTCGACGTAGTGCTCGAAGGCGAGGCGGCCCTTCTTCGAGATCTTCACCGTCGTCTGAGGCTTCCGGTCCACGAACTTCTTCTCGATCGACACGTAGCCCGCCTGCTCGAGGATGCGCAGGTGGACGGAGAGGTTGCCGTCGGTCAGGTCGAGCAGCGATTTGAGCTCGCCGAACGTGAGGGAGCCGCGGGCGGCCAGGACGGACATGATGCCCAGCCGGGCCCGTTCGTGGATCACGGCGTTGAGGCGGCTTACGCCCGAGGCTTCCATCGCATCCAGGCTCCCAGAACCAGGTGAATCCCGCCGAACGAGGCGAGCATCGTGACGAGGCCGTGCGCCTTCCCGAAGAAGAGGGAGGCGGCGCCGAAGACGAGGAACGCGAGCGCGGCGTACCGCACGGGCCGGCCCGCGAAGAATCCGAGCGCCATGAGCGACGACCCGTAGGCGAGCATCCAGCAGGGCGGCAGGAGGTCGAGCTGCCCGGTCTGGAACGCATACCCCGTGAGGGCGGCGCCGGTGAAGAGGGCGGGGAGCATCGCGACCACCACCTGGCGCGTGAGCGGCGACCAGGCCGGCTCGGCCTTGCGGCGCGCGTTGGCGATCGAGAACGCCGCTCCCTGGCCGGCGGCGAGCGCGAAGACGGCGCCCCAGATCGTCGCGAGCGTCCGGGCGTGAGCCGGCTGATCGAAGTCGACGCCCCGCCGGAAGCATTCGACCGCGCCGGCCGCGGCCAGCAGGCCCGAGATCACGACCGACCAGCCCGAGAGGTTCGACCACTCCGTCGCTCGCTCCATGAGGGAGCGGATGCGCTCGAGATCGCGCCGGGCGCTTCCGGGGTCCTCGAACTTTGTCACGCAAAGTACTTTACTTCGAGGACCGCCTCCTGTCAAGGCCGGGAAAGAAAACCACGGAGACGCCGAGACGCGGAGATGGGAAAGGAGTTCTGCTCTGTGCGCCGCAGAGGGACGGCCGTCAGCCGTCCCGGCCGCGAAGCGGCCAGACCGAAGGAAAGGATCCGTCCGAGTCGGAAGGATCCGCGTGTTCCGTCTCGGATGGATCCTTTCCTTCGGTCTCCTGCGGCTACTCCGTGTCTCTGTGGCCAATCCGGAGGGGGCGAGAGAGGTGACGGCTTACTTGCCGGAGCCGGTGGGGCGCCAGCGGTTCTTGAGGACGCGGATCGAGGAAGCCTGGGTCTTCTCCAGCGCACCGGCCTTCTCGAGGTCGACGGCCGCCGCGTCGTTCTCGTGGAGCTCGTGGTAGATGTGGGCGCGCAGGACGTAGACGAGCCATGTGAAGGGCGAGCGGGCGGGCGCGATCTCGACCGCCTTCTTCGCATCGGTGAGCGCGTTGGTGAAGTCCTCGGTGTGGCTCCGGACCACGGCGCGAAGGCAGCGGGCCTCGAGCGCCGTCGGCTCGAGGTCGAGCGCCTTCGTCAGGTCCTGGTGGGCGGCGCGCCAGTCGCCCAGCTCCACGGAGATCGCGGCGTTGGCGAAGTAGTAGAAGTAGTTCGCGCGGCCCTCGTGCTTCACGTAGCTCAGGCTCTGCTTGGACGCCGGGTAGCGGCCCTCCTTGAACTCGATGAGCGTCCGCGCGCTCCAGTGTTCGAACGCGCTCTGGGCCTTCGGGGTCTTCTCGGCCTTCTGCGCCCACGCCTCCATCCGCGCGAGCGCGGCGTCGCGGCTCTTCGCGTCGAGCACCTCCGGGATCGTGTGGCGGTAGAGGGTGTAGATCGCCAGCTGCGAGGTCGCCGCGGCGAGCGCGACGGGGATCGAGTCGGAGCTGTAGTCCCACGCCTCCTTGAAGTCGAGCTCCGCGAAGTCGTACTCGCCCAGGCGGTGGCGCACGCGGCCGCGGAAGTAGAGCGCCTCGGCGTAGGTCTTGTCCTTCTCGATCGCGAGCGTCAGGGCGCGGCGGGCCTCCTGGTACTTCTCCTGGACCTCGGCGATGGTGAAGCCGCTGCCCGCCTCGTCCTGCAGGCGCATGCGCGCCGCGTCCTCGACCAGCTGGCTCGCGCGGTGGTAGTCGGGGAACGCGTTGATCCGCGCCAGCCGCTGGAGCTTGAGCTCGTCCTCCTTGCGGCGCTGCTCGACGAGCTTCGCGTCCTTCTCGGCGATCGACGCCTCCATCTTCGTCTCCTCGGCCTCGAGCGCGACTTCGCAGAACCCCTTGCGCCGGAGCGCCTCGGGATCGTTCGGGTCGAACGCCAGGATCTGGAGCGTCAGGCCGAGCGCCCGCTGGTACTTGCCGGCCTTGATCAGGGCCTCGGCTTCCGAGTGGTTCGCCTTGATGACCCGGCGCTGGAGCTCGCGCTGCTCGCGCAGCATCCGCACCGGGTCCTCGGTCTTCTCGTCGGCGCGGCGCCATTCCTCGAGCGCCACGGGGTCCTCGGGGCTGAGCGTGAGCACCTTGTCCCAGAAGGCCTTGGCCTGGTCGTAGCGGCCCGCCGAGAACGCGTCGTGGGCCTCGCGGGCAAAATCCTCGATCTTCATCCGCGTCTGGACGTGCTGCACGAGGAGCAGGATCGAGATCAGGACCACCGCGGCCACGGCCGCCATCGCCATCGCCAGGTGGAGCGGGTGGCGCCGGATCTCCTTCCACGCCCGCTCCCGCGTGGAGAGCGGCCGCGCGGTGATCGGTTCGCCTTCCAGGTACCGGCCCAGGTCGTCCGCGAAGCTCCGGGCCGTCTCGTACCGGCGGTCGCGGTCCTTGTCGAGCGCCTTCAGGCAGATCGTCTCGACGTCCGCATGGATCCGCGGATTGAGCTTCCGCATCGGCGGGGGATCGTCGGCGAGGACCGACATCATGATCTCGCCGGGCGAGTGGCCGTCGAAGGGCGGCTTGCTGGTGAGCACGTGGTAGAGCACCGAGCCGAGCGAGAACACGTCCGTGCGCTGGTCCACGGTGTCGCCGCGCGCCTGCTCCGGCGACATGTACTGCGGCGTTCCCACGATCGCGTCCGACAGCGTGATCGAGTCCTCCTTGCGGATGGGCTTCGCCAGGCCGAAGTCCATCACGAAGACCCGGCCGTCGGCCTTCTGGACCATGATGTTGTGCGGCTTGAGGTCGCGGTGGATGATCTTCTTCGTGTGGGCGTAATCGACGGCGAGCGCGGCGTCGCGGATGATCTCGATCGCCTTGCGGGCCGGGAGCTGCTTGATCAGCCGCTGCGTCCCCGCCTTGCTCGCCACGGGCGTCATCAGCTTCGCGACGGAGTCGCCTTCGACGAACTCCATCACCATGTAGTGCTTGCCCTCGTGGGCGCCCAGCTCGTAGATCGAGGCGATGTTCGGGTGGGAGAGGCTCGCGGCGAGCTGCGCCTCGCGGTAGAAGCGCTTGAGCTCGACGTCGGTCCACATCGTGCCGATGAGGATCTTCACCGCGACGTAGCGCTTGAGGTCGGTCTGCCACGCCTTCCAGACGACGCCCATGCCGCCGTGGCCGACCTCCTGGACGAGCAGATATTTCCCGCCGCCGAACTGGCGCGTCGGGTCCTTGGCGACCTTGGCCGCGTCCTCGGGGAGGTCGACCCGGATCGTCTCGGTGGTCTCGCCGGGACGCCCGGTGCGCTCGCGCTTCTCGAGGATGGCGCCGCACTGCTTGCAGGCGGGGAACCGCGAGTCGTCCCCGCCGAGCGAGGAGAACTGCGTCCCGCACTTCGGGCAGAGGAACCGGTCCTTCCGGTTCATCGGCGGCAGGATGCGGTCGACCGCGTCGGTGGTGAGGTAGCCCTTGCGGACCAGCAGCTCGCCCAGCCGCGGCGCCTTTTCGCCCCTCTCGCCGAGCTCGGCTCCCGCGCGCAGGCATTCGTAGAGCTGCGCCTCCTTGACGAGTCCCTGCTTGATGAGGAGCCGCCCCAGGAGCGCGTCCTCGAGCTTCGGGTCGGAAAGGTCGAGCGCCTCCGCGAGCCGCTTCTTCTGCTCCTCGAGCAGAGCGTCGAGGTCCCGCTGCCTGATCAGCCCCTTGCGGAGCATGATCGTGCCGAGCGACCCGGAGGACGGCGAGAACTTCTGGTCGGCCAGGCACTCCGCCAGCTGGTCGACCGAGAGCATGCCGCGTTCCAGCGCGATGCGTCCGATGAGGAAATCGCTGTGCGTGGTCACGTCCCAGCAGTATATCGGCTCCCCGGTGCCGAAGACAGTTGAACTCTTTCCGGGAGCCCCCTACAATTAGTGGGAACAGCGGGACGGGGCGGCTTATTACGGGTGGGGCCTATGAGCACCGAAGACCTTCCCATGATCAGTCCCTCGAACGACAGCACCCAGGTCGAACTCACGCCCCAGAAGGAGGTCCGCGTGAACGCTCCCGAACCGCGCCGCCCGGGGACGGCCCCCGTGCCCAAGACCGCGCCGCCGGCTCCCGCGAAGGATCCCCGCGCCGCCTCCGACGCGCGAAAGCCCGGCGCCGTGGCTCCCGCGCCGGCCGCCGGGACCCGCACCGGAGTTCCCGCGGTGAAGGCGCCGATCCCGGCCCCCGTGGCCGGCGGCGGCGGCGACGACGAAGATCCCGAGAAGCTGCTCCGCGAGTACGCCGAGCGGCAGAAGACCAAGGTCGTCCGCCTCGAGCAGCAGCTCGTCGAATATAAGAAAGTCATCGCCGAGCGCGACGCGTTCCGCGGCAAGGTCGAGGCCCTCTCGAAGGAGCTCCTGGACGCGAAGCGCCAGCTCGAGGCGTCGGCGAAGTCCGAGGACATGATCCGAGACCTCCAGGGCAAGGTCGACGCCGCCGTCCTCTCCAACAGCATCCTGGCCGAGGACAAGGAGAAGCTCAAGAAGGGCCTCGGGCAGCAGACCGAGCATTTCGCCAAGGCCCAGGAACGGGCCGAGCAGGCCGAGAAGTCGCTCGCCGAGGCGCAGGACGAGCTCGTGAAAGAAACGCAGTTGCGCGAGGAAGCGGAGTCGAAGGTGACCGCGGCGCTCAAGGCGCTCCAGTCCGACGCGTCGCCCGTCAAGGCCCCCGCCCCGGCGGCTAGGTCGATCAGCGAGGCGGTGACCCGTCCGATGAAGCCCGTCGCTCCGGAGGCCCCGAAGGCGGCCGAGGAGAAGGCGGCGAAGGACGAGAAGGCCGCGACCGCGCCGCCGGCCGCCAAGCCCGGCCCCGGGCCGCAGCAGCGCCCGCCCGGCCGCTTTTCGTTCCTCAAGAAGTAGCCGTCGCGCATGGTCCGGATCTACACGAAGAAGGGCGACGACGGCACTACCGGCCTCCACGACGGCACCCGCGTCTCCAAGGACCACATCCGCGTTGACGCGTACGGCGACGTCGACGAGCTTTCCGCCGCGATCGGCGTGGCGCGCGCGTTCGTCGAGGACAAGGAGATCGCCGCGTCGCTCCTGGAGATCCAGAAGGACCTGCTCGCCCTCGGCGCCCAGCTCGCCGACCCCAAGTACGAAACCCGGAAGGTCAAGCCGAAGACCGTCGTCGGCCCTGAAAAGATCGAGGCGTTCGAACGGACCATGGACCGCGCCGAGGGCGAACTGCCGCCGCTCAAGGGGTTCATCCTGCGCTGCGGCACGAAGGGAGCGTCGTTCCTCCACCTCGCCTGCACGATCTGCCGCCGTGCGGAGCGCCGCATCGTGCTCCTCTCGAGACAGGTGACCGTGCCGCCGATCGTCATCCAGTACATGAACCGCCTGTCGGATCTGCTCTTCGTCCTGGCGCGCGTGGAAAACAAGCGCGGCGGCGAGGAACAGATTGATTGGTAGCAGGTTTGTAGGATCCCCGAGACTTTTTCGGATTCAACACAGGGACACCGAGGGTCTGCTCCGTGTGCCGCAGGGCGACGGCCGGAGCCGTCGCGGCCGCGCAGCGGCCCATTCCCGAGACTCGATTCGTCCGAGAAAAGGCGATCGCAGATGGGCTTCTCTCGGAAGAATCGGGTCTCGGGAACGCCTGCGTGGTCTGGAGGCCGTCTCCGGAGGGAGGCTACGTCCGCTTCCGCTCGAAGAGATCGTTGACCCGGCAGTAGAGGTCGTCGCCCAGGCGGCCGACGAACGTGAGGCGGCGCGGATCGACCCGGCCGCCGTCGAGGATCTCGTCCTTCGCGTGGACCCGCACCACTCGCCCCAGGATCAGCCCGGTCTCCTCCACCTCCACGATCTTGAGGAGCGTGCACTCGAGGTTGATCGGCGACGCCGCCAGCCGCGGCGGCTTCACCTTCGTCGAGGGGAGCGTCTGCAGCCCGGAGAGATCGAGCTCGCTCACGTTGTGCGGCAGCTCGCGCGCGCCGATGATGACGGCGTCCATGAGCTCGGGGACGACGACGTTGATCACGTACTCGCCGGTCTCCTCGATGTTGCGCCACGTGTCCTTCCTGGAGCCGTCCTTCTTGGTGGCGACGGCGATCGACACGACCGGCGGATCCGAAGAGACGCCGTTGAAGAAGCTGAACGGCGCGAGGTTGGTGACGCCGTCGCGGGACAGGGTAGTGACGAACGCGATCGGCCGCGGGATGATGCACGAGATCATCAGCCTGTAGGCGTCGCGCGACGTCAGGGCGGCGGGATCGATGTCCATATCAGTTGAGGTGGGATAGGAGCTTGCGGATGAGCTGGATCTGCTCGCGAACTTGCGGAAGGTCGGGCGAGCCGGGCATCGCGGCCACGTACTGCTCGAGGTCGGAGACGGCCTTGCCGAATTCCTCCATCTGGATGTAGAGCATCCCGCGCTCGCGGTAGTTGTGGGGCGATTCGGGCCGCAGCGCGATGTCCATCTCGATCCACCGGACGGCGCGGGCGAACTCCCCGCGGTTCGCGTGAATTTGGCGGAGGTTGTTGAGCATCCGGGACAGGATGTCGCGCGGCGCGGCGATCTCGAGCATGTCGTCGGAAACTTTCGGGCCGCGGGGGCTGAAGGAATTGAGAAGCTTCTGACAGTCGTCGCGGGTGACGGTGCGGGCGTTGTAGCAGTCGACGATCACCTCTTCGCTCCCGACGAGGCACTTGGCGAGGAAGTGGCCGGGGAAGCCGACGCCGTGGGCGTCCAGCCCGATCCGGCGGCCCACCTCGCAGTAGACGGCGGCGAGCGTGATCGGGATTCCGGTGCGCCGCTCGATGACGTCGTTCAAGTAGGAGTTCCGGGGATCGTAGTAGTCTTCCACGTTGCCGTGGAAGCCGAGCGTGTCGAAGAAGTACGCGTTGAACTGCTCGACGCCCCTGCGGCCGCGGGACTTGACGACCGCGCGGCCCTCGCGGCCGAAGTCGTCGAGCATTGCGCGGACCCGCTCCACGTCGAGCTCGGGATACTCGACCTTCGCGATCCGCATCGCCTCGTTGAAGATGTCCGGCTCGTCCACGAGGGTGATTGTAGTCCGACGGCCTCGAAGGGACAAGCGGCCTACGCCGCGCTGAGGGCCGACTGGTACTTCTGCGCCTTGCCGATGACGCCTTCGACGCGGATGGCCGCCTCGCGGAGGAAGCGCTGGGGATCCTCGAGCCACTGCTCGGCGCGGCAGCGTCCTTCGGAGGACGCGAGGAGGAAGCCGAAGGCGAGGTCCATCAGCTCGCGGTTGTAGCGGCCGATGGGCAGGTGGTTGAGATAGTTGCGGAGCTTCATGGCGAGCCGGCTGTGACGGGTCCGGACGTCGAGGATCCGCTCGAGGATGCGGACGAGCGTCCCGTCGTCCGTGCGGCGGGCGCGGAGCTGGTCGGCGGCCTGTCCGGCGGCGGCGCGGTCCTCGAGCGCGAGCGTCATCGCCTCCCAGAGCTCGATGCCCGGCGAGGCGGGGCCGAACGAGAGGCGGAGCTTGTGGGCGAACCGGAGGTCCTCGAAGAGGTCGGCGTTCAGATCGGCCGGGATCTCCACGGGCGCGGCCGCCTTGCGGACCTCGGTCGCCGGCCGCTGGAGGAGCGCGAGACGGCAGCGGTCGACCTGCGCCGACAGCCCCATGATCTCGCCCGCCGTCGGAAGCGCGGGATGCTGGGCGAGCAGGCCGGCGAGGAGGTCGAGCCGGACGCTGTCGCCGGCGACGTTGGACGAGCGGAGGACCTCGCGATACTGGCGGGCCCTCGGCCCCAGCGTCTTCCGCATCTGTTCGATCGAGTCGATGATCAGGCCTCCGAGCGAGGGCGACCGGCCCTGTTTCCGGAGCTTCTGGAGCCGCTCGATCTCGCAGTTGAGGGTGACGGTCTCGGTGCGGGCGAGCCGGAGGGCTTCCCAGAGTTCGATCGCGAACCCGAGCTCCCGGAAGAGCAGCCGGGCGTCTTCCGCCAGCTTCAGGTCGGCGATCAGGGCCTTGTCGGAATCGGACATCCTCTACCCTAATCATTATCGGACGTTGGGACGGAATCCTGAAGCCGGAAGGTGCGGCGCCGGAGGGGGTGGATGAGCGTGAACCCTCCGGCGCCGCCAAGGACTACTGACCGTTGGACGACCCCGCGGGGGATCGGTAAAGCGGGTTTCGTGTAACATGGGGGCGAAGGGACCGTTGAGCTGATGAATTGGATGCTTGCCGCTGCCGCTCCTGCGACCGTCGGCCTGGTCTTCTGGGCCTCCGGGATCGTCCATCCCGCCATCGTTGCCTATCACGTTCTCTGCGCGGTCGCCGTCTGGCGCCGCCGGGCGCGGGTCCGGTCCCTCCTGCGGGCGGACCGCACGACCCTGGCGTGGACCCTCGCCACCACCCTGGTCGTGGCCCTGGTTCTCGTTGCCGCGCCCTTCGTCCACGATCCGAAGCCCTATCGCGACGTCTTCCGGAAGACCCTGCTTCCGTGGGGCGATCCGGCGACTCTCTTCGCGATCTTCGCCGTCTACACCCTGGCGATCCACGCGCCGCTCGAGGAGATCTTCTGGCGGGCCGCGGTGATGGATCCCGGGCAGTCGCCGCCGCGGACCGCGATCGTCGGGAACGGCGTCTTCTTCTGGCTGTTCCACGCGGTGCCGATGGCGATGGTCCTCGGGCCGCTCGGGCTCCTGGCCGCCGTGCCGGCCGGCGCGGCGGGGGCGGTCTGGGCTTTTGTCACGATCCGCTCACGCTCCCTGTGGCCGGGCCTCGTAAGTCATTGGGGGGCCGACGGGCTCATCCTGGGAGGGATGTGGTTTTTCTTCATCCGATAGCGTCCCCTTGCCTATAATCGCGGCTCATTCGAAGCGGAGGAAAAGATGACCACCAAGTTCGTCGCGGCCGGGCTCGTGACCCTTTTCGTCTCGAGCGTCGTGCTTCTTTCCTGCGGGTCGACGCCCCAGGACCAGAACCTTCCGCTTCCGGGCGATCCCAAGAACTACGCGCCGCTCGAGAAGTACGAGCCGATGAAGGTCCCGGCCGACAACGCCATTACGCAGGAGAAGGCGAACCTCGGCTGGCAGCTGTGGTTCGACAAGCGCCTCTCGGGCGACGGCTCGCGCTCCTGCTACGGCTGCCACGTGAACGAGAAGGGCCTGACCGACGGCCTGCCCAAGAACACGAGCGCGGTCGACGGCAAGCCGCTGGCGCGCCACACGCCCACGCTGTGGAACATCGGCTACCACGCGGAGTGGTACTGGGACGGCCGCGCCAAGACGCTCGAGGGCCAGGCGCTGGCCGCGTGGAAGCTCGCCAACATGGGCGGCAAGGACAAGGAGAAGGACGAGATCCGCGCCGACATCATCGCGAAGATCAACGGCGCCTATAAGGACCAGTTCCAGAAGGTGTTCGGCGGCCCCGCGACGGAGAAGAACGTCGTCCAGGCGCTGGCGACGTTCATGCGGACGATCATCAGCAAGGACACCGCGTTCGACCGCTTCCAGAAAGGCGACGAGAAGGCCGTCAGCGAGTCGGCGAAGCGCGGCTGGGCCGCCTTCCAGAAGGCCAAGTGCACCAACTGCCATGTCGGCTTCCTGTTGACCAACCTCCAGTTCCACAACGTCGGCATCGGCCTCAAGGACGGCAAGCCGGCGGACGTCGGCCGCCAGAAGGTGAGCAACCAGGACAAGGACACCGGCGCGTTCAAGACGCCCACGCTCCGCGACGTCGCGCGGTCGGCGCCCTACTTCCACGACGGCAGCGTCGCGACGCTGGAGGAAGCGGTGAAGTTCATGGTCGGCGGCGGCGCCGACAATCCCTTCCTCGACAAGACGAACCTCCAGAAGGCCGACCTGAGCGCGGCCGAGGTCACGGATCTCATCGAGTTCCTGAAGTCGCTGAACGAGAACACGAGGATCCCCGAACCCAAGCTTCCGTAGGATGCTCGGGGCGATCGTCGGGGACATCGTCGGCTCGATCTACGAGTTCAACAACCACCGGTCGAAGGACTTTCCCCTGTGGGGGCCGCGCTGTTCGTTCACCGACGACAGCGTCCTCACCGTCGCCCTCGCCGACACCATTCTGAGCGGCGGAGACTACGCCGACGCGATGCGCCGCTATGGGGCGCTCTACCCCGACGAGAGCTACGGCCTGAAGTTCAGGAAGTGGCTGGGCGACCCGTCCCTGGGTCCGTACCACAGCTTCGGCAACGGCGCGGCGATGCGCATCAGCCCGGCCGGCTGGGCGCATGCGACGCTCGAGGAAACCCTGACGCGCGCCCGGGCGTTCACCGCCGTGACCCACGACCATCCGGAAGGGATCAAGGGAGCTGAAGCGACGGCGGGCGCGATCTGGATGGCGCGCCATCGCGCGACCAGGGCGGAGATCCGCGCCTGGGTCGAGAAGCACGCCGGCTACGACTTCTCCCGCACGTGCGACGAGATCCGGCCGGCCTACGAGTTCAACGAAACCTGTCAGGATACCGTGCCCGAGGCGTTCACGGCGTTCTTCGAGTCGACGGACTTCGAGGACGCGATCCGGCTGGCCGTTTCGCTGGGCGGCGACAGCGACACGCTCGCCTGCATCACCGGCGGCGTGGCCGAGGCGTTCTACGGCGGCGTGCCGAAGGAGATCGAGCGCGAGGCACTCTCCCGTCTCGACGCCCGGCTGCGCGACGTGACCCTCCGGTTCCGCGCCCGCTTTCCCTGACCGGCCGGCCGAACGCCGCCCGCAGCTCGTCCTTCGCGCCTTCCAGTCGCTCCCGCCGTTCGGCCGACAGTCCCCGTCCGCCGCGATTGATGAACCAGTTGAGCATCGACATCGCGGACTGGAACTTCGTGCCCTTGGTCCGGCGGCTCGTCATCACCGACTTCTTCAGGCCGCGCGCGATCTGACGGGACGAGCCGCTGAAGAGCCCCTGGGGAATGTCCATCGCATTCGAGGTTTCCTGGACGTGCCGGACCCAGCCTCTGGTCATCCACTCTGCGGATGGTCGCGGGGTCCGTTTGTTACCGGTGGCCTCCGCTTTCGCATTGTGCGATCAGCGGGGCGAGCTCGGTCTGGAGGGCGGCGTTGAGCTTGACGGCCTCGCGGAAATCGGCGAGCGCCGGCCCGTACTTCTTCAGGGCGAGGTAGGACCTGCCCCGCTCAACGAAGAGCACCGCTTCGGGCTTGGGCTGCCGGATCGCCCGGGTGTAGTCGTCGATCGCGCCCTCCTGGTCGCCGAGCCGGACCCGGACGCGGCCGCAGTTGGCGAAGTCGTGGGCGCCGTGGCTGCCGAGGGAGACGGCCTTGAGATAGTCCTCGAGCGACGGCTTCCACTCCTCGAGCTTTTCGAACGTCCAGCCGCGGATCGTGTAGACGGGCGCGTAGTGCGGATGGAGCTCGACGATCTTCCCGTAGTCCTCGGCGGCGCCCTTCAGGTCGTTGCGCCGCTCCCGCGCCCAGCCGCGCGCGTAGTAGGCCGGGGCGCACGAGGGATCGATCTCGATCGCCCGCGTCGCATCCTCGATCATGCCCGGCTCGTCGCTCAGGCCGCATCGCGCCCAGGAGCGGGTGACGAGGGCGGCGACGCACAGCGGATTGAGCTCCAGCGCGCGGGAGCAGGCATCCTTGGCGGCGGGGAAGTTCTGCTGCTTCTCGCGGATCCAGCCCTGGAGGTAGTGGGCCTGGGCGAGCTGCGGCATCACCTCCTGGATCAGGATGTCGAGGACCTGGATCGCCCCGGCATAGTCCTTCTTGGAGCAACGGGACATCGCCTTCAGCAGCCAGACCTGCTCGTCCGTCTTGGTCGTCGCGAGGATGTCGTTGCAGATCTTCTCCGCGTCGTCGAACTTTCCTTCCGCGATCGCGACCGCGGCCCGGGAGCATTGGTACAGCGGCGACGATTCCTCCTTCTGGCCGCGCAGCTGCGCGTACCGCCGGAACGCGGCGAGGGCCGCCTGCTTGTGGGGCTCGGCGCGGTACTCCCGGCGCGCGAAGCCCTCCTGCTCGGCGAGGCTGACCTCGATGATGCCGGGGCCGAGCATCGTGTCCATGTAGAGTTCGAGCCTGCAGAGCCCGAGCCGGTACCAGGCGCCGGGCATGTCGGGATCGAGCTCGATGGTCCGCTTGAACGACCGGATCGCCTCCTGCCAGAAGCCGCGCGACTGCCAGATCTCGCCCTGCGTGTAGTGGCCGGCCGCCAGGGTGGGATGCTTCTCGAGCGCCGCGCGGGTCATCGTCTCGGCCTCGGAGAGGAGCGACTCCCATTGCGAACGGCTGGAGCTCCGGATCCGCCACAGCGCCTTCGCTTCCTTGACCGACTCCTGCGCACGGCGGCTGAGCTCGGCCGCCTCGAGGGCTCCGCGTCGCGATTCTTCTTCGCTCTTCCGCTCGCGCTGGCGCTCGAGGTTGCCGGCGACGATCACGGCGGCGCCGGTCCCGACGGCGAGGAGGAGGACGCCCAGCGCCGCGGTGAGCGCGACGTGCTTCCGGATCCGCTTGCCGATCCGGTAGCCGAACCCCGCGGGCTTGGCCAGCACGGGCTCGCCGTCCAGGTAGCGCTCCAGGTCCTCCGAGAGCTCCAGCGCGCTCGCGTAGCGGCGCGACGGATCCTTCTCGAGGCACCGGAGGATGATGTTCTCCAGGTCCACGTCCACGGCCGAGTTGAACCGCCGCACGGGCACGGGGTCCCGCTCGACGATCATCTTGAACAGGTCGTAGGGATCGGAGCTGCGGAACGGCGGTTGTCCCGCGCACAGCTCGTACAGCGTCGCGCCGAGCGAGTAGACGTCGCTCCTCGCGTCGAGCGCGACGCCGCCGCGCACCTGCTCCGGCGACATGTAGGGCGGCGTCCCGACGGTGTTGCCCGCGACCGAATCGGTGGAGTTGACGGCCGTCTCCTTCGCGAGCCCGAAATCGACGACGTACGGCCGGAACGCCGGCGCGGCCATCCACGACTTGATCGTGCGCGAGGACTTCGAGACGGAGGGCACGGCCTTTCCTTCGACGAGGATGTTCTGCGGCTTCAGGTCGCGATGGATGATGCCGTTCTCATGGGCGTGGTGGACGCCGAGGCACGCGTCGTGCACCAGCCGGACGATCAATCGGAGGTCCTGCGCGGGGAGCGCGTTCAGGGTGGGGCCGTCGATGAACTGCATCGCGATGTAGGGGCGGCCGCCGTGGTCGCCGACGTCGTAGATCGCGGCGATGTTCGGATGGGACAGTTTCGCGACGGTCTGCGCTTCCCGCTGGAACCGGGTGAGCTCGCTCAGGTTGTCGATCCGGAGGAATTTGAGCGCGACCCAGCGATGGAGGTCGCGGTCCCAGGCCCGCCACACCTCGCCCATGCCGCCCTCGCCGAGCCGCCGGACACGGACGTAGCGCCCCATCACGTTGCCGGGGATCTGCGAGGCGGTCGCCGCTTCGGGCGGCAGCGCGTGGGGACCGGCGGTCGCGTCGAGGCCCGCAGGCAGCCCGCTCGTCGTCGATCGCATCAGCCGGTCGGCCTGCTCGGCGGTGAGGTAGCCCTTTCCGACGAGCAGTTCGCTGAGGCGCGGCGCGGCCTTGCTGCTGAGGGACTGGAGCTCGTACCGGAGCCGGAGGCAGTCGCGGACCTGCTCGGGCGTGACGAAGCCGGCGCTGACGACGAGCTGCCCGAACCGCAGGTCGGACTCCGAAGGGACGTCCTCGCTCATGGGCCAAACATTATAAGCGAAGGTCGAGGGCGGTTTCAGGGAAGATCGCGCATCTCGACGGCCAGAAGGCGGAACGATCCTTCAGAGAAATTGAACTGGAGTCGGCCCCGGGGCGGGACCGTCCCCTCGACGGCGACCGGAATCGACGTTCCATCGAGCGTCGCGGAAATCTGCGTTCCGCGACAGGTGAAGACGAGGTCATGAGGTCCGGCGCTCAGGGCGTTGGCCATGGGCTTGGAATAAGCCACCCGGCCCGCTCCTCCGGCAGCCTGGCGGATGGTGAAGAAGAATCCGGACACTTTCTCGACCACAAACCGGAAGCGGAATTCGCCGTCGCCGAAGTCCTCGCGGGATTGAGCCGCCTGGTCCGGCTTGGTGAGGTCGCGCGTCAGCGCGCCGTCGTCGACATGCCAGACCTGGGCGGCCAAGCTCACGACGAAGCCGTTCGTCCTGCCGTCGAAGATGGGGCGCCAGGGAGGTCCGGCGAGGGATCGTTCCTCGAGGTCCCGGCGGAGGGCGTCGATCCGCGACGTCCAGTCGACGGTAGACCGCTTCGGGCGGGCTCGATCGACGAGCTCCAGGGCGGCTTTGAAGTCTCTCTTCGACGCGAGATCGCGGGCCTGGCGCTCGAGGTCCGCAAGTTCCTGCGCGACGGCCTCCTTGATCCGGGATTCGGCCTTCTCCGTCTCGCGGCGGGCCTCCGCTTCATAGCCGGTCCGCTCGTTCTCCGCGAGCGCCGCGCGCCATTGGCGGAGCTGCCCTTCCAAGTCTTTGGGGTTCGTGATCGCGAACTCCCGCGCCTTCGTCATGGCCTCCTTCGCCCGCTTCTCCTCGGCGGTCGGCCCGGAGTCGACTTTGACGACGGGCGGCGGAGCTTTGGGGGTGACGGCCGGAGGCGGCGGGGGAGGAGTGCTTCCGGACGACAGGAAGACGACGACCAGGATCACGGCCACGATGGCGCCGACGACGCCGGCGATCAGCGGTCCCGACGACGACGGTTCCGCGACCTTCATGGGCCGCGGCGTCGCGTGGGGGATGCGGCCGGTCGAGGAGGCCGACGGCGATCCGCCGGACGTGCTTGATTGGCGGTCATGGGTCGCCTTGAACATCTTCGCCAGGAGCTGCTCCTTGGCCTTCGGCGGCAGCGTTTCCAGCACGCCGACCGCGCAGGCGGAGCAGCAGAAGTTGTTCTCGACCTGGTACGCCTGTCCCTTCGCGAAGTCCGTGCTGGTGATCCGCTTCTGGCACTTGAAGCAGTAAACGACCTCCTGACCCATGCCCTAAGAATGCCCTCCGTTCCTGAAATCCGCAACGTTGCGGTGTCCAATCGGAAGAGCGGGAGGCTTGTCATGAAGAGATCACTCGGCGTCGTCGCCCTTCTGGCGTTTCCCCTGCTGGTCCAGGCGCAGGCCGGCAGCAGCCGCAAGGTCGACGGATTCTCCAACACCTTCGTCCTGGGCCAGCCGTCGGGCTACAACGCGGCGAAGAAGTGGCCGCTCCTGATCCTCCTCCACGGGAGCGGCGACCGCGCGGAGAACATGTTCCCGATGTGGCGGACGGCCGAGCTGACCAAGAACGTCATCGTCTGCGCCCTCAATTCGCGCAATCCCCAGGGATGGGACGGGGAGGACGAGAAGGCGATCCTCGCGCTCCTCCCCCAGCTGAGCAAGGAGTTCTCCGTCGACCCCGCCCAGATCTGGCTGGGAGGCTTCTCCGCAGGCGGATTCATGACCGCCGCCGTCGAGATCCAGCACCACAAGCTCTTCGCGGGCGCGATCATCATGGGCTCCGGCGATCCCTACGCCCGGCAGTTCAAGGAGGAGTACAAGGCGGCGGCCCTGACGGACCACTTCTATCTCTTCGTCGGCGAGAAGGACCCCAACAATCCCGTGATGAAGCAGACCGACAAGAACCTCGACGCCGCCGGGTGCAAGCACAAGAAGTTCGTCGAGGCGGCCGGCATCGGCCACACCTACCGGCCCCAGGACGTCCAGGAGATCAGCAAGTGGCTCATGGGCGCGATCCAGGAAGTCGCGGTGTCGAGCGAGCTGGGCAAGAAGGACCTCAAGAAGCGGCTCGAGGAGGCCGACCGCTCGGTCTCGAAGCAGGACTACGGCAAGGCCGCGACGGCCTTCCAGGGCGTGATCGAGACCGCGGGCGTCGATTCCGAGTTCGGGAAGAAGGCGACGAAGGCGCTCGCCGACCTCAGCAAGAAAGCCGAGGAGATGATCAAGAAGGCGAAGGAGCAGTCCGACCCCGCCGAGCGGGCGAAGCTCGTCGCGTTCCTCCTCGAGAAGTTCGAGGGGACCGACTGGGCGAAGCGGGCCGAAGAACTGAAGAACTAGGAATTGCCACAGAGCGGAATCTCTGTGGGCTCCGTATCTCTGTGGTGAATCCTCTTACTTGGCGATACAGAAGAGGGTCTTGTCCGACCGGATGAAGATCCGGCCCTTCGAGATCGCGGGCGACGCCTGGCACTTCTCGCCCAGCGGATTGCGCGCGAGGACCTTGAACTCCGCGCCCGGCGCCAGCACGATCGTCTCGCCCGACTCGGAGAGCACGTAGATCCGGCCGTCGGCGAACACCGGCGACGCGCTGAACGCCGACTTTCCCGGCATCAGCCGCTCCTGCCACACGATCTCGCCGCTCTCCGGCTTGTAGCAGGAGGCCACGCCGTCTTCCGTGACCGCGTAGAGGTGCGGCTTCACGTAGAGCAGGGACGGCCGCGTCGGACAGCCTTTCTTCTGCTCCCAGGCGATGTTCGTCTTCGTCACGTCGCCCGAGCCGCCCAGCTTGATGCCGCGGAGGGTCCGGGTGGGGAAGCCCGACGACGTGAACACCATGCCGTCGCCGATGACGGGGGAGGGCGTCAGCCCCTCGCCTTCGCTCGTCGCCGTCCAGAGGAGCTTGCCGGTCTTGGGATCGAAGCCCTGGACGACGTCGCCGGCGATCGACAGGATCTGGCCGTCGACGATGATCGGCGTCGCGTGGGCGATGCGGGACATGCCGCGCTTCCCGGTCCACGTCCGCTTGCCCGTCGCGGCGTCGAGCGCGACGAGCTCCGACTTGTCCCACGGGATCTGCCAGCCGGTTCGCTCCTCTTCCGAGACCTTGGGGTAGGAGCCGGCTTGATTGACGCGCGTCGATCCGTCGTAGGGCATGATGAGCAGCCCGTCGTGGACGATCGGCGACGCGCCCAGGCCGTGGCGCGAGTAGAACTTTACGTCCAGGTTCGTCCAGGCGACGGTGCCGTCGAACTCCAGCGCGGCCGCGCCGCCGCCGCCGAAGACCGCGTAGACGCGCTTCCCGTCGCTGCAGGACGTCGGGCTGGCCCACGAATTCATCCCTTCCTTGCGCTCGGTCGCCTGCTCGAACACCTTGGTGTTCCACAGGATCTTGCCGTCGGTCGCGCTCACGCAGACCACGTGGCAGGCCTTGCCGCCGTCCAGCGCCGCGGTCAGGAAGACCTTGTCGCCCGAGACGATCGGCGACGACCATCCCTCGCCGGGGATCGCGGTCTTCCAGGTGACATGCGTGGTCGCGGACCACTCGGCCGCCAGGCCCGTTTCCGGGGAATGGCCCTGGCCGTTCGGGCCGCGGAAGCGGTCCCAGTCCTGGGCGCAGAGCAACGCGAGAGCGATCGTGACGATCATTTGGGTGCAGCCTCCGGAGCAGGAGCGGGAGCCGGCGGCGCAGCGGGGGGCGTCACCGGTTTCGCCCGCGACTTTCGTCCCCTGGGTTTCACCGGCTGGTTGTTCCGGTGGATCATCGTGCCCGATCCCGTCTCCGTGAAGACCTCGGCCAGGAGCATCGAGGCTTTCTTCCCGCTGATGATATGAACGCTCTGGACGCCGTCCTTGAGGGCCTCGACGGCGGACTTCGCTTTGGGCACCATGCCGCCGCGGATGACGTTGTTCTTGATGAGCTCGTCGATCTCCTGAGGCGTGACCCGGGAGATCAGCGTCTTGTCGTCGCGCAGGATGCCGTCGACGTCGGTGACCAGGATCAGCTTCTCGGCCTTGAGCGCCGACGCGATCTCGGACGCCACCGTGTCGGCGTTGATGTTGAGGATGTTGCCCGCGTCGTCGCCGCCCAGCGACGCCATCACGGGGAGGAAGTCGGCCGCGAGGAGCACCTCGAGCAGCTTCGGGTCGATCGACTGGATATCGCCGACGTGGCCGAAGTCGACAATCTCCTCCACGCCCGTCTTCTCGTTCTTGACCTTCATGGGCGGCCGCTTGACGGCGTTGATGATGCCGCCGTCGACGCCGGAGATGCCGACCGGCTCCGCGCCGTACTCGCGCAGCGCGGCGAGGATCTCGGTGTTGATCGTGCCCGCGAACACCATCATGACGACGTCGAGCGTCTTCTCGTCGGTGATGCGCCGGCCCTGGACCATCTGGGGCTCGATGCCCATCTGCTTCGAGAGCTGCGTCGCCTGCTTGCCGCCGCCGTGGACCATCACCACATGGATGCCGACCTGCGACAGCAGCGCCACCTCCTCGCAGAACGAGTGGAGCGTCGTCTCGTCGTCGGCGATCTCGCCGCCGATCTTGACCACGAAGGTCTTGTTCTTGAACCGGTTGATGAACGGCAGCGCCTGGCGCAGGAGGTCGAGGTGTTCGGTGTTCATGCAAGCAGCTCCGAAAGGATCGCTTTCTGGACATGAAGCCGGTTCTCGGCCTCGTCGTAGATGGCGGACGCATCGAGCACGGCGTCGGCGACCTCGACGTTGCGCCGCACCGGGAGGCAGTGCATGAACGTCGCGCCCTTGGGGACCGAGTCGCAGATCCACGACTTCAGCCCTTCGCGGACCTTCTTCTCCTCCTCCCACTTGCCGTAGTAGGAGGCGCCGCCCCAGGACTTCGCATAGACGACCTGCGCGCCGTCGAGCCCCTCGTCCTTCGAGTGGACGATCCGGGGCGCGCGGGGGAGCGACCGGAGGAACGCCTCGGGGAGGGCGAACTCGGGCGGATGGGCGATCGTGAGATCGGCGCCGAGCTGCGACATGATCGCGGCGAACGAGTTGCCCACCGCCATCGGAAGCGCCTTCGGATGGTACGCCCAGGTGAGCGTGACCTTCTTGCCCTTGATCTTGCCGAGCTTCTCCTGCGTGGTGAGCGCGTCGGCCATCGCCTGGCACGGATGCCAGAGCGCCGACTCCATGTTGATGACCGGGACCTTGGAGTACTTGCGGAACGCGCCGATCACCGGGTCGGCCATGTCCTCGTCGTAGGACTTCAGCCCGGGGAACGAGCGGACCGCGATGGCGTCGACGTAGCGCGACAGCACCTGGGCGGCGTCCTTGATGTGCTCGGTCTTGTCCTGGTCCATCACCGCGTTCTCTTTGTACTCGAGGGACCAGGATTCGCTGCCGACCGACATCGTGACCGCCTGTCCGCCGAGCTCGGCGATGCCGACCTCGAACGAGACGCGGGTCCGCAGCGACGGATTGAAGAAGACGAGCGCGACGCTCTTTCCGTCGAGCGGCCGCTTGCCTTTCTTCCCGCGCGCCTTCTTCAGCGCCTTCGCGCGGTCGAGAAGAAACTCCAGCTCGGCCGGCTTGAAGTCGAGCGTCGAGATGAAGGATTGTCCCTTGAGTTTGCCCATCAGTGCGCAGCAGCTCCTACCGGCGCGGCCTTCAACACTTCTCCCAGGACCTTCACGAACGAGTCGACCTGGGTGTGAGTCAGGGTGAGGGGAGGGAGCAGGCGGAGGACGCCGGGCTCGTCGGCGGTGCCGACGATGAAGCCCTTCTCGAGGAGCGCCTTCTGGGTCGCGGGCGCGTCGCCGGCGATCTTGAGGCCGAGGAGGAAGCCCATGCCGCGGACTTCCTGGACGCCCGCGGTGTGCTCGCACCGCTTGTTGAGATAGCGCCCGACCTCGATGACGTTGGGCAGCAGCCCTTCGACGACCTCGAGGGTGGCCTTCATGGCGGCCATGGCGACGGGGCCGGCGCCGAACGTCGCGCCGTACTCGCCGTACTGGACCTTGTCGGAGATCTCCTTCGAGACGAGGACCGCGGAGAGCGGGATGCCGCTGCCGATCGCCTTGGCGAGCGTGACCAGGTCGGCGTTCACGCTGTAGCGGCCGGAGAAGAACATCGTGCCGGTGCGGCCGATGCCGGTCTGGACCTCGTCGTAGATGAGGACGGTCCCGTTCTTCGTGCACGCTTCGCGCAGCTTCTGGAAGTACTCGGGCGGCGCGGTCTTGCAGCCGGCCATCGACTGGATGGGCTCGAGGATGACGGCGGCGGTCCGGTCGGTGAGCGTCGGCACCTGGCCGAACGGGACGAAGCTGATGCCCGGGACGAGCGGCTCGGACTGCTTCCGGTACTTCTCGATGCCGGTCGCCGAGATCGCGCCCGCGGTGCGGCCGTGAAAGCCGGCGATCATGGCGACGACTTCCTGGCGCCCGGTGTGGCGCCGCGCCATCTTGAGCGCGTTCTCGTTCGCCTCGGCGCCGGAGTTCGCGAAGAGGGCGGACTCGAACGCGGGGGCGTGCTTGAGGAGCAGCTTCGCCGCCTCCTCGCGGAGCGGGAACGCGGCGACGTTCGAGTAGAAGATCAGCTTGCCGACCTGCTCCTGGATCGCCTTCACCACGTGCGGATGGCAGTGGCCGGTGGAGCAGACCGCGTGGCCGGCGTAGAGGTCCATGTACTTCTTGCCGGCGGTGTCCCAGACCCAGACGTCTTCGCCCTTGGCGAGCTCGAGGGGCAGGGTCTTGTAGGTCTTGAGCAGCGATGTCATCGAAGTGTTCTCACCACAGAGACACGGAGACCACAGAGCGGAATTGCTGCAAGGAGTCGCCCCCCGGCCCCCCCGGGGGGAGGGGGACGGCACAGAGGCTTTCCTCTGTGGACTCCGTGTCTCTGTGGTGAAAAAAGTTCATGGCTGGGCGGGGGGAGTGAGGAGACCCGCATCCTCGGGCAGGCCGAACATGACGTTGAGGCATTGGACGCCCTGGCCGGCGCCGCCCTTGACCAGGTTGTCGATGGCCGCGAAGACGATCGCGGTCTTTCCCTCGGCGGCCACGCCGATGTCGATGAAGTTGGAGCCCTTCACGTTGTTGACGTTGGTCGTCCCCTTGGAGAGGCGGACGAACCGTTCGCCCGGGTAGGCCTTCTTGAAGACGTCGAGCAGCTCGTCGGAGGTCATCTCCTTCTTGAGCGGGACGTAGCTCGTCGTGAAGACGCCGCGGACGAGCGGGGTCGAGTGGGGCTGGAAGAGGACCTCGACGCCGGAGGCCTGCTCGATCTCGGGCGTGTGGCGATGGTGGAACATCTCGTAGCCGAAGAAGCTGGTCGCCCGAAAGGGGTGATGGGTCTTGTCGCCCGGTTTGATGCCGGAGCCCGACGAGCCCGTCTTGCCGTCGACGATCGCCCGGCCCGCGGCGAGGTCGCGCAGGGGCCAGAGGGAGAAGATCGCGGCGCTCGCGAAGCAGCCCGCGGCGGCGCAGTACTGCGCCTCCTTGATGCGGCCCCGGTTGATCTCGGGGATCCCGTAGGCGAATTTCTTCAGGAGCTCGGGCTCCTTGTGGGGCGCCTTGTAGTACTTCTCGAACTTCTTCACGTCCTGGAGACGGAAATCGCCCGAGAGGTCGACGACCTTGCCCTTGAGCTTCGGCACCACGTTCATCGCCTCGCCGTGGGGCAGGGAGAGCATGTAGGCCTCGGCCTCGGGGATCTCCTTCTGGTAGACGAGGTCCGAGTAGCCGCGGAGGTTGGGCTGGATCTCGTCCAGCCGCTTGCCCGCGCTCTCGTTGCCCGTCACCGCGACGAGGTCGATGTTGGGGTGGCCCAGGAGGAGCCGGACGGCTTCGCCGCCGATGTATCCGGAAGCGCCGACGACGACGGTCTTGATCTTGCTCATGTGGCGTGCACCATGGGGGTCAGCAGGTTGAGAAGCTTCTGGGAATCGGTCAGCGCGTTCGCCGCCGGAACGCCGATCGTCTTCTCGAGATAGGTCACGCCCGCCTCGGTGTCGGTGGCGGGGCCGCAGACGACGGTCACCGCGATGCCGCGCTGGGCGAGGATCTCCTTGCCGCCCCAGGCGGCGGTGAGGTCGCTGGCGCAGAAGACCACGGCGTCGATGTGCGACATGAGCGCCCGGTCGTCGAAGAACCGGTCGACCTTGTAGTGGCCCATAATGCCGTCGCCCAGCTCCATGACCACGAGGTCGACGTCCTTCATCTGCGACACGATGGACCGCGCGATGCCGGCGATGTCGTCGGTGTCGACGGTCGAGGGCACGCCGCAGTCGAGGAAGCTGAGCGTCTTGGTCGCGCCGGCGTTCTTCATCCGGATCGTGTCCTTGAGGCACGCGATGCCGGTGATCTTCGCGCCGCCGACCTTCATGCCCTGCCACGAAAGACCCTTGATGAGCTCCTCGGTGGTCGCGGTCTTGCCGACGTTCATGCACGAGCCGCAGACGAGGATGATGGGCTTCGCCTCGGCGAGGACGTCGACCTTGGGAAGGGCGACCTCCTTGAGGTTCCGCTTCGAGATGCCGAGCACCTCGACCTGGACGGGCTCGCCCAGGTCCTTGTGGCCGCTCACGTACCGGCCGATGACGCCGCCGAGGTTGAGGATGTGGAGCTTGTCGCCCGCGGCGAGCCGGTAGGGGGCGTAGCCCACGAAGCCGCGGAGCGCCTGGCGGCTGCCCAGGATGCCCGCGATGATGTCGCCCTTCTTCACGGAGACCCGGTCGCCGGAGGGCGTCTCGAGCTCGGGATAGAGCGGGTTCTCGGTCAGGGCGCGGACGACGACCAGCTGGCCTGCCTCGACGGAGGCCTGGCGGTGGACCTCGACCGGGTTCGTCAGCTTGAGGGGCGAGGCCGCCGACGCGACGTGTTTGACTTCGATCTTCATTCCGGATCCTTCAACAACTCACCGGTCCGCTGGATGACGAGCGCGGGCGCGGTGCCGCCCGGCGACGTCTTGCTGCTCACCGACGCCTTCGGCGTCAGCAGGTCGAACAGGTCCTTGTCGAAGCTCTCGGAGAACTTCCGGAGCTCCGTGACCTTCATCTTCGCGGGGGAGAGGTCCTTCTCCGCGCAGTGCTTCATCAGCCGGGCCACGACGCCGTGGGCCTCGCGGAACGGCATGCCTTTCTTCGCGAGGTACTCGGCGATGTCGGTGGCGATCATCTGCGGGTCGCTGGCCTGGTCGAGCATCCGGTCGGCCCGGACCTTCATGCCGTCGACGGCGAGCCGGATGGCGCGGAGCGAGAGCCGAGCGGTCTCGGCGGCGCCGAACACCGGCGGCTTCGTCTCCTGCAGGTCCCGGTTGTAGCCGAGCGGCTGGGCCTTGAGGGTCGCGAGCAGGTTGACGAGGTGGCCGAAGACGGTGCCCGCCTTGCCGCGGACGAGCTCGATCATGTCGGGGTTCTTCTTCTGGGGCATGATCGAGGAGCTCGTGCAGAGCTCGTCGGGGAGCTCGACGAAGCCGAACTCGGGGGTGGACCAGTAGATCATGTCCTCGGCGATCTGCGACAGGTGGACCATCAGGATCGAGCAGGCGGCGGTGAACTCCGCGGCGAAGTCGCGGTCGCTGACGGCGTCGATGGAGTTGGTGAACGCGCCGTTCAGGCCGATCTCTTTCGCGGTGAAGGCCGGGTCGGTGGCGAACGACGTCCCCGCCATCGCGCAGGCCCCGAGGGGGCTGACGGTGGTCCGCTTGAGGGAGTCCTCGAAGCGGCCGGCATCGCGCCCCAGCCGGTCGTGGTAGCAGAGGAGCACGTGGCCGAACACGATGGGCTGGGCATGCTGCAGGTGGGTGATGCCGGGGAAGAGCGTCTCGGCATGCTCCTTCGCCCGCGCGGCGAGGGACTTCTGGAGCTGCCGGAGGGAGGCGACGATCTCCTCGGAGACGGCCCACGTCCACAGCCGGAGGTCGAGGGCGACCTGGTCGTTCCGGCTCCGCGCGGTGTGGAGCTTGGCGCCGATCGCGGGGCCGACGAAGTCGATGAGCCGCTTCTCGACGTTCATGTGGACGTCTTCGTTGGCGACGTCGAGCTTGAAGTTGCCTTCCTCCCAGTCCTTGAGGATGTGCTCCAGGCCGGCGACGATGCCGATCACTTCCTGTTCCGTGAGGATGTGCTGCTGTCCCAGCATCTTCGCGTGGGCGATGGAGCCCTGGATGTCCTGGACGACGAGGTTGGCGTCGGCGTCGATCGATGCGACGAACTTCGCCGCGAACTCGTCCGCGGGCTTCGAAAACCGTTCCCGGATTATTTGTGCCATGAAAATCCTTACCCTCGATTCACCACAGAGGCACGGAGGACACGGAGAAGAGAAGTCTCGGTGTCTTCCCCCCTCCCGGCCCCCCGGGGGGCGAGAGGGCGACCTCATAAAAATTTCCTCGGTGGTCTCCGTGTCTCTGTGGTGCCATTTCTTATAGCCCGCGCCGGAGCGCCTTGTTCATCGACAGGCGCAGGCCGTTCATGCGGATGAACCCCTCGGCGTCCTTCGAGTTGTAGGAGGCGAAGGACTCGAAGCCCGCGAGATCCGGATTATAGAGGGAATTCGGGCTTTTGCGACCCACGACCGACGCCTGGCCCTTGAAAAGTTTGATCCGCGCGGAGCCGTTGATGTTCTTCTGGGACTCCTCGATCATGGCCCGCATCACCTGCATCTCGGGCGAGAACCAGAAGCCGTTGTAGACCAGGGACGAGAACTTCGGGATCAGGCCGTCCCGGAGGTGCATCACCTCGCGGTCCATGGCGACGGACTCGACCGCCCGGTGGGCGAGGTGGAGGACGGTGCAGCCCGGGGTCTCGTACACGCCCCGGGACTTCATGCCGATGAACCGGTTCTCGACGCAGTCGACGCGCCCCACGCCGTGGGCCCCGGCGATCTTGTTGAGCTTGAGGATGAGCTTCGCGGGGCTGAGCTGCTCCTTGTTGATCGCGGTCGGGGTGCCGTCGACGAACTCGATCTCGACGATCTCGGGCTGGTCGGGCGCCTCGGCCGGATCCTTGGTGGTGAGGAACATCTCCTTCGCCGGCTCGGTCCACGGATCCTCGAGGATGCCGCCCTCGTAGCTGACGTGCATGAGGTTGGCGTCCATCGAGTAGGGCTTGTCCTTGGAGATCCCGGAGAGCTCGATCCCATGGCGCTCGGCATAGGCGAAGAGGTCGGCCCGGCCGGTGAATTCCCACGTCCGCCACGGGGCGATGATCTCGAGGTCGGGCGCGAGGGCGCGGGCGGCGAGCTCGAAGCGGACCTGGTCGTTGCCCTTGCCGGTGGCGCCGTGGGCGATCGCGTCGGCCTGCACCGACTTTGCCAGCTTGATCATGGTCTTGGCGATGAGGGGCCGCGCGATCGCGGTGCCCATCAGGTAGGCACCCTCGTACACGGCGTTCGCCTTGAGCGCGGTGAAGACGTAGTCGCGCGCGAACTCCTCGCGGAGGTCGGTGATGACGACCTGATCGGCGCCGGTCTTCGACGCCTTGCGCGAGACGGCGCTCATGTCGTCGCCCTGGCCGACGTCGGCCACGAAGGCGATGACGGGGACCTGGACCTTCTCCTTGAGCCACTTCAGCAGGACCGAAGTGTCCAGGCCGCCCGAGTATGCCAGGACGATCTTCTTCGTCATGCGCTGTTCTTCTGGTGCGACTTCAGGTCGAGGATCTTCTTCGCGAGCTTGCGGGCGGGAGAGCCCTGCTTGACGACGACCAGGAGCGTGTCGTCGCCGGCGACGGTGCCGACGACCTCGGACCAGCCCATCCGGTCGAGCGCGAGGCCGATGGGGCTCGCCTCGCCGGGATCGGTCTTGATCACCAGCAGGTTGCCCGAGAAGTCGACTTTGCGGACGAGCCGGGCGAGGATCGTGCTCGCCTTCATGTGGGCGGGCGGGGTGACGGCCTCGACGGGCGCGTAGCGGTAATGGGCTCCGTCGTCGCTCGCCTTGACGAGGCCGAGCTCCCGGATGTCGCGCGAGAGCGTGGCCTGGTCGGCCTCGATGCCGCGCGCCTTCAGCAGCTCCTTGAGCTCCCCCTGGGTCGCGACCGCCTGCCGGGCGATGACGTCCAGCAGGGCCTTCTGACGTTCCGACTTAGCGCTCATATTTATGCAAAAATATTACATTAATATGCAAGTCGAGTAAAGAATAAAGAATCGAGAATAAGGAATCAAGAGGAAAACGAAGCGCAGAGGATAGCGGAAAACAAAACGGGACGCACGAAATAGAAACGGCGCCGGGGGCTATTTGCCCGATTCGGCGGCCTTCAGGAGGCCGCGCGAGCGGAGCCACTCCTCGCAGCGCAGCGGCCAGGTGGCGCACGGCTTGTCCATCTTTCTCATGCCGTAGCCGTGGCCGCCGGTCGCGTAGACGTGAAGCTCGGCGGGGACGCCGGCCGCGCGGAGCGCCTGGTAGAGCACGATCGTGCCGGGCGCGGAGCCGTTGTCGTCGGTCGAGACGACGAGGAACGACGGCGGCGTCTCCTTCGAGACGCGGATCTGGTCGCGCAGCTTCGTCTTGTCCTGCTTGTCGAGGATGCCGCCGGGGTAGACGAGCACGGCGAAGTCGGGGCGGCAGCCCGCCTTGTCGGCGTCGTCGATCGCGTCGTACGCGCGGCGGTCGAAGTTCGTCGAGACGTTGGCGGTGAGGTGGCCGCCGGCGGAGAAGCCGAGGAAGCCGATGCGCGCGGGATCGACGCCCCACTCGGCCGCCTTGCTCCGGACGATGCTGACGGCGCGCTGGGCGTCCTGGAGCGGCAGTTTGTCCTCGGCGTCGTCGGGCCGGCGCGGGACGCGGTAGCGCAGGAGCACCGCGGTGACGCCGATCGACGTGAGCCACGAGGCGACGTCGGTGCCTTCGTGGGTGATCGCGAGCATCCGGTAGCCGCCGCCGGGGGCGACGATGATCGCCGCGCCGGTGTCCTTGTCCTTCGCCGGCCGGTAGACCGCGATCGTCGGACGGGTGACGTTGACGACGCCGCCTTTCTCCATCTTGTCCTCGCCGCCGGGCGCAGTTTCTCCGGGCGCCTGGCCGGGCCAGAGCGGGAGGAGTTCCGGCTTCGCGGCATCCTGGGCGAGCATCAAGGCAAGCACGAGCGTCATCATGGGCGTTGTTCCTCCTTCTGTAGTACGTCGCGAAGCGCGGGCTCGAGTTCCGGATGGCGGAACGTGAAGCCGCTCTCGAGCGTCCGCTTCGGCCGGCACTTCTGGCTTCCGAAGAGGACTTCGTAGACCTTGCCGAGCAGCAGGCGCGCGCCGAGGCGGGGCATCGGCAGGATCGTCCAGCGGCGCAGCACGCGGCCGAGCGTCTTCGTGAACTCGAAGTTGGTCGCCGGGTGGGGCGCGGTTCCGAGCACCGGGCCCGACATCGACTCCTGCTCGACGGCCCGGAGGATCAGCTCGACGAGGTCCTCGCGATGGATCCAGCTCATCCACTGGCGGCCGTGACCCAGGCGCCCGCCGAGGCCCAACTTGAAGGGGAGCAGCATCTTGGAGAGCGCGCCGCCGTCGGGGCCGAGCACGATGCCGATCCGGACCAGCACCGTCCGAATTCCCGACGCCATGGCCTCCGTCTCCCATTCGCGGCAGACGCCCGCGAGGAAGTCGGCGCCCGGCGGGGAATCCTCGGTGAGCTCCTCGTCGCCCCGGTCGCCGTAGTAGCCCGTCGCGGAGGCGCAGACGAGCGCCATCGGCCTGGCCTCCCGGATCCCCGCGACGAGGTTCCGCGTCCCGATCACGCGACTGTCGCGGATCCCCGCCATCTTGGCCTTCGTCCACCGTCCGGACGCGACGGGATCGCCGGCGAGATGGACGACGGCGTCGGCTCCGGCGAGCGGCGCGGGTCCCGACATCGGGTCCCAGCGACGCTCGCCCGTCGTGCGGCCCACGGTGATGACGCCCCAGCCGCGGTCGCGCGCCGCGTCGCAGAGCCGGCGGCCGATGAAGCCGCTCGCGCCGGTAACCGCGAGTTTCACGCGGGCCTACTTCGGGGTGAACTGCGAGAAGGTGATGGTGGCGGACTTGAAGTCGTCGCCGCTGTAGACGAGCTGGAGGGTCTTCACCTTCGTCGTCCGCCGCTCGGCCTCGACCTTGCGGAGGAAGTCGATGATCGGATTCTTCTTCACCGGATCCTTGCCCATCAGCGTCGCGGTGTAGACGGTCTCGGTCCACGAGGCGAGGTTCGTGGGCGGCGTCTTCGAGAAGGTGATTGCGCCCGAGCCGATCTGCGACTCGCGCGCCTTCCGGTCGAGGAAGACCATCATGTCCTCGGTCGACTCCGGGGCCGCCTTGCCCTTGTTCTTGCGGAGGAAATCCTCGACCGGCTTCTTCCAGCCGGCCATCTTCCGGTACTCCTCCTTGGAACGTTCCAGCAGCGACTCGGCCTTCACGGACTCGTCGTAGCAGTAGTAGACGCCGCCCGCCGCCGCCAGCGCCAGCAGCGCCGAGAGGGCGATCACCATCGTCGAGCCGCTGTCCTTCTCCTTCGCGTCCTTGGCCATCTACTGCTTCCCGCCTTTCGTCGACCGGAGCGTGAACTGCTTGAGGCCGCCCTCGACGTCCGGGATGCTCCCCTGGAAGTCGGCGTTGGCGAACAGGTCCACGGCCCGGATCTCGTTCTTGAGGAGCCCCGCGAACTCGAGGTTGCGGATCTTCCCGCGCATCATCATCGTGAACGACTCGTTCCCCGGCGTGGTGCTCTGCTGGAGGTCGATGCTCTCGATGTCGAGGTAGAGCGTGCCGTCGCTCAGGGTCTTGTTTCCGTGCTTGCTCTGGAACGCCTGGACGGCGCCGATGAGGTCGCGCCACGCCTCGCGCGCGGAGGCCTTGAGGGGCAGGTCGGACGACCCGCCGCCCGAGGCCTTCAGGTACAGCTCCTTGAACTTCGGGTACGCCTGCAGGGGGTCGGTCAGATCCTCGCCCGTGGCGTTCTTGTACAGGTCCAGGTGGAAGTTGTGGACCGACTTCATCGCGACGTCGATGTCCTTCTTCTTGAAGTAGAAGTGGAGCGCGATCGCGGCGAGGAAGACGATGACGAGCTCGACGGTGACGAGCAGCGTCGTCTTGAGCGCCTCGAACCGCTTCGTGTACTGGAATTCGTCCTGGCGGAAGTCCATGCCCATCGCGTCGACGCCCGCGCCCTTGAGGGCGAGGCCGAGCGGGACCGCGATCCGGGCCGTCGAGGGGATGTCCTTCGATCCGGGGCTCACCGCCTGGACGAGGTCGACGGTCTTGACCGGAATCCGCGTCGCGCTCTCGAGCATCTCCGCGGCCCCGTTCGCCTCGAAGTCCCCCGAGAGGAGGATGTGGGCGGGGCTGGAGCTCGACGCGTTGGCGAGCAGGAAGCGCGAGATTTCCTTCGAGAGGATCCCGATGAGGGCCGACTGGTGATCGGGCGGCAGCTGGTCGAACGCCGGTCCTTCGCCGGTGTCGGTCTCCGACACCATGACGAGCGGGATGACCTCGCCGGTCTCCGTGGGGGCGTTCGCGGGCCGGGCGGCCGCCGCGGCGACTTCGGGCGATCCCGCCATGGAAAAGCGGATCGTCCGGATCGATCGGGGCCGCCGCTCCTCGATGAAGACGAGCTTCGTGAACTTCGGCGTGCCGTGGACCAGGAGGAGCGGCTCGTTCGTCGCAATCGCCCCCGCGTGGAGCATCGCATTGATGACGGCCGCGGCGTCGAGATCGAGCGCGACCGGGTCGACGCCGGCGCTCTGGAACAGCTTGAGCCGCTTCTCGATCACGGTCTTGGGAACCGCGGCGGCCAGCAGGAGCGACGCCTTGTCGGTCTCGCCGGTCTTGTAGTGGGACACGACGAGCTGCTCGATCGTGTAGTTGTGGATCAGGCTCTCCATCTCGAACCGGACGGTCTTGCGGATCTGGTCGTCGCCCTTGAAGGGGAGGGAGACCTCGCGGAGGATGGCGTCGCCCGAGTCGAGCGCCGCGACGATGCGGCCCTTGGAGACCTTGGTGACGTTGCACGCCTCCTGGATCGCCGTGACCGCCCGCTCCTCCCACGGCGCCTCGCCGGGCAGGATCGGAGCCTCGTAGAACTGGAGAATGGCCGTGGTCTTCCCCGCATGCTCCAGCGAGAGGATCCTCGCGTGGGCCGGGGTCAGCTCGATGCCGACCGAACGGGCCATGGGGGTTTAACGCCTCCGGGGACCCTTGGTTGGCTTGCCCGCCGAAGCTTTAGCGGAGGCGGGGTACTCGCCCGAGAAGACTTCCACGGCGGGGCCGGTCATCCGGACCCGGCCGTCCGGGCTCACGTCGATCTGCAGGGTGCCGCCCAGCAGGTCGATCCGGACCGACCGCTCGGTCAGCCCCTTCGAGGCAAGGGTGAAGCCGACCGCGCAGGCGCCGCTGCCGCAGGCGAACGTCTCGCCGCTGCCCCGCTCCCAGGTGCGCTGCTTCACGTGGGTCTTCGAAAGGATCTCGACGAACTCGACGTTCACGCGTGACGGGAAGTCGGGATGCTTCTCGATCAGCGGCCCCCGGGTCGTGACCGGCGCCGACTCGGTGGACGGCACCGGGATGACGAAATGGGGGTTGCCCATCGACGCGACGAAGCCCGAGACGCCCTCGACGGTCTCCTCGAGGATCGACTTCACGCCGTCCGCGCGGACGTGGAACTCCTTCGGCACCGGCCGGGCGGCGCCCATGTCGACGGTGACGAGGTCGACCTTGCCGTTCTTCGCCTTGAGGTCGAGCGACACGGTCCCGCTCTTGGTCTCGACCGTGATGGACTTCTTCTTCGTGAGGCCGTGGTCGTAGACGTATTTCCCGATGCAGCGGATGCCGTTGCCGCACATCGAGCCTTCGGAGCCGTCGGCGTTGAACATGATCATCCGGAAGTCGGCCTTCTTCGACGGCGCGATGAGGATGAGGCCGTCGGAGCCGACGCCGGTATGACGGTCGCTGAGGGCGATCGAGAGCGCCGAGGGATCGGCGATCTTCTCCTTGAAGGCGTCGACGTAGACATAGTCGTTGCCGGCGCCGTGCATCTTCGTGAATTTCATGGGCTCGACATGGTACCCGTGCCGTTCGTTGACGTCAACCCGGCGACACTGGTAGGGTACAGCCGTGACCCTTACCGTCGGCATCGACGAAGTCGGGTACGGTCCGAGCCTGGGACCGCTGGTGGTGGCCGCGGCGTCGGCGTCGCGTCCTCTTCCGGCGGGCGTCCGGATCGGCGACTCGAAGAAGGTCTTCTCGCAGCAGAAGGGCATCGAGACGCTGGAGCCCGCGGTGCTGGGCTTCCTCCGGGCCTCGACGTTCGCCGATCTCCTCGAGATCCTGTCCGCGCCGATGCCGCCGTCGCCGTGGTACGCCGCGCCGATGGGCCTCCCCCTTTGCGCGCCGCTTCCGGAGCTGACGGGCTCGTGGGCCCGCGTCGTCGAGCCCGAGGAGTTCAACCGCGAGACGCGCGACCGCAACAAGAGCGACTACCTCTTCGAGATCGCGGCGGGGCTGATCAACAAGGTCCGGGCGACCCATCGCGGCCCGCTCCGGTTCGTGGTGGGGAAGCACGGCGGCCGCGCCTTCTACCTCCGGGGCATCCAGACGCTGATCTCGCCCACCGTGATGGTGATCGAGGAGTCGCGCGCGCGGTCGGCCTACCAGATTCCCGGCGCGACGATCGAGTTCCTGATGGACGCCGAGGAGTGCCACGAGCTGGTCGCGCTCGCGTCGATGATCGGCAAGTACGTCCGCGAATGCGCGATGAAGCTCTTCAACGACTGGTGGGCGCGCCACCACGGCCCGGAGCTGCGCCGGACGGCGGGCTACGGTCCCGACGGCCGCCGCTTCTTCCGCGAGATCCAGCCCACGCTCGCCCGTCTCAAGATCGAGCGCGAGACCGTCCTTCGCCTTCGGTAGGGGTTCTTCCCCTTTCTCCTTCTAATTCTGATTCTTATTGTTCGCCAGATGTTATACTTCGTGTAAGGATAGGTCATGGGACCTCAGATGTCATTCTTAGGGAGAGAGGTATGGGCATGCGCCGCAAGGAACGGGGCCGCCAGCTGCTGCGGATCCTGAAGCTCATCAAGCTGTTCGAACATTCCCGCTACGGGCTCACCATCAACGAGCTCTGCCGCGAGATGACCGTCACGCGCCGGACGCTCTACCGCGACCTCGAGATGGTCGAGGATGCCGGCTACCGGTTCGTGAAGGAGGGCGGCGGCGGGGGCTTCTCGAAGAAATGGCGCTTCCCGCCGGGGATGCGGAAGGCGCCCGACAAGCCGTACACCGAGAGCGAGCTCCTCTCGCTCTACTTCTGCATGAACCTCCTCCAGCCGTTCCGGGGGACGCCGCTGCGCGACGGCCTGGAGTCGCTCCTCGCCAAGATCGAGGCGACGTTCACCGAGGAAGAGCGCGAGTACTTCGGCGACCTGGTCTTCACCCACGTGGCGAAGATGACGCCGTCGAAGGACTACCGCCGCCATGCCGCGACCGTGAGCTCGCTCTCGCGGGCGTGCCTCGAGCACCGGAAGGTCGAGGTCACCTACAAGGCGGGCGACGACCAGTCGAAGACCTATGCCTTCTCGCCGTATTGCATCGCCTACTACGGGGGCGAGCTCTACACGATCGGATGGAGCGACCACCGTCAGGCGGTCCGGACGCTCCGGATCGACCGGATCAAGACGATCAAGCCGCTCACGTCGAAGTTCGAACGGCCGAAGGACTTCGATCCGGAGGACTACCTGGGCCGCAGCTTCGGCATCTACTCGGAGGGCGAGCAGGAAAAGGTCGCGATCGAGTTCGCCAAGGAGGCGTCGCGGACCGTGCTGGAGCGCGAGTGGCACCCGACGCAGCGGATCGAGCAGCAATCCAACGGCAAGGTCACGCTGAAGATGACCGTGCAGGGCATCGCGGAAGTGGCCCGCTGGGTGCTCTATCACGCGCCCTACGCGAAGGCGCTCGAGCCCAAGGAACTGCGCGCGATGGTGGCCGAGAACGCCGCGAAGGCGGCGGCCACGCACAAGAGCTGACCAGAGTTGGGTCGGATTCCGGGAATTGTCGACAGTTTCTGTCGGCATCCTCCTCTTCGGCGTGATTTCGCAGGCACGCCGGTTGCGATAGGTCGTTCATGGCCTTTGGCGATCGATGGGGCGGCGTGCTGGTCCTGCCGGCGACCCTCGCGTTGACGGTCACCACCTCCGCGTTCCTGGAGTACGACGATCGCGCGTCCCTGCCCGTGGACCGGGACAATCTCCGGTGGCGCGACGCGATCCGGCGCTATTCGGGGCGCTACGAGGGTCTGACGGCCGCACAGGAACAGCAGGTCCGGATCCAGGAACGACGGTTCGCCTCCCTTCTCGATCAGCTGACCGCGATGGACGGAATGGGCAGCGATCACGGGAAATATCACCAGACGAAGCCGGAGAGGGAGGCGGAACTCTGGGCCCTCCTCGGCGAGCTCCCGAATTATCCCGGCGCTCCCCGCCTGGTGCTGGCGGCGATCGATGACGTCTATCTGGGGTTCCATGGCAACGGCTGGTGGGGATACGGGTGGCATTGGCCGTATCTCGATTGCGCCAAAGCGGTCGCGCTGGCGGATCGCCTCGCGGCCCTCGATTCGGAGTTCCGGGAAGAGGCGCTTTGGACGAAGATCTATTGCTATCGGGTCCAGGGATGGGCGGAGTTCGTGGAATTGCCGGGACCGACGGCCCAGGAGAAGTGGAAGTCCGACGAGCGGCGAGCCCGCGCCCTCTGCGACGAACTTCTCAAGTGGTTTCCCGAGGGAAAGTACGCCTCCCGGGTGAAAGCCCTGATGGCCGAGAAGAAGCTCCTGCTCCAGCTGCCGGGGTATCCGGTGATGGGTCGGACCCCCTCCGGGCTCGGGGGATACTCCCACTCCGAGCGGCGCTACGACGGCCCCGAGTTTCAGATCGTGCGGTAGCACCCGCGGCGGATTCTCTTGCTCCTGAACTCCTTGGTCCTAAGATGAGATCGTCGAACTGGGGAGAAGGACCATGACCAAGCATTGCAAGCGCATCGCGCTGCTGGTTCTCGTCGCGCTGGTCGTCCCCGCCTGCGGGGGCGGGTCCGACACGACGATCGTCACGAACGGAGCCCTGGAATCCGGCTCCTTGCTCTTCCTGACCACCGCGAGCACCCTCCTGAATACGTCCAGCGGCGATCCCACCAACATCCTGCATGGCGTCGCTATCGGTGGTCTTCAGGTGGGGGAATCCATTGTCGCCATCGACTGCCGGCCGGCGACATTGAGGCTCTACGGCCTGTCCGATCAGTTCCGGCTGTATACCATCGACCCGGAGACCGGCTTGGCAACGGCCGTTAGTGCGACTCCGATTGCCGGATTGACGGGCCAGGTCAACAGCTTGGACTTCAATCCAACGGTTGACCGAATCCGAATGGTCAGCAACACGGGCTCCAACTGGCGCGTGAATCCCGATACCGCACTCGTGGTGGCGACTGATACATCGATCAACCCGGGCGGCATTGAGATCGGAGAGCTGGCCTATTCAAACAATTTCGCGGGAGCGGCGACGACGACGCTTTACGGAATCGATGTCCTCGGCGATCAGTTGGTGGTTCTGAATCCGCCCAATGCCGGGACGGCTGTCCCGGTCGGGTCCCTTGGAGTCGCTGCCGCCGCCGGCTTGACGGGATTTGATATCTCCTCCACCGGGATCGCTTATCTGGTTGTTGGAACAAATCAACTCAGTCGAGTCAACCTTGCGACCGGGGCCGCGACATTCATCGGATTGGTCGCGACCAGCTCGGCGATCCGCTCGGTCGCGGTCATCCCGTAGGGCGGCACAGTCGGCTACTTGAGCGACTCCAGGTAGGCGACCAGGTCGGCGGCTTCCTGCGCCGTGAGGTGCTGGAGCAGCGATTCCGGCATCAGCGACTTCTGCTGCGGAACCATCCTCTCGACCGCGGTGAGGGCGAGCCTCGTCTCCTTCTCCGCGTCGCGCAGGACGAGCTCCGTCTCGCTCTTCGACGCCACGATGCCGCTCAGCACGTCTCCCGACTTTGTCTGGAGGATCACGGCGGCGAACTTCGGATCGACCAGCTTCGACGGCTCGAGGATCGACTCGAGGATCTGGGCCGCCTTGTACTTCGTGCCGATCTTCGACAGCTCCGGACCGACCGTCTCCTTGCCCTCGCCGACGCGGTGGCACTTCGAGCACTGGAGCGTCGGGGCGGCGAAGATCGCGCGGCCGCGGGCGACGTCCCCCTTCAAGGCCAGGATCTTCTCGGGCTGGATCGACGTTCCGAGCCGCTCGCGACGCTGGGAGGGCGGCTCGTAGGTCTCGAAGAGATCGCGGATCAGGCCGGGCGGAAGTTCCAGCGCCTTCTGGATCGCCTCCTGCCGCGCCGCCGCGGGAAGCGTCTCGAGCGCCTCGAGCAGATCGAGCGCGCCGGTGGTCGTCGAGAGCAGTCGGGCGAACTCATGGTGCGAGAGCGCGGCCTTGTCGGCGGCGCGCGACGCCTGCGCGGCCGCCTCGCACGGCGCTTCCTTGAGCGACGCGATCCAGCGGCGGATCAGCCGGACGCCCGCCTCGTCGACCGCGCTCGATCCGATGTGGGGCATCCGGCCCTGGCCGAGCTTCGACATCCGGAAGAGCAGCGCGGAGCGCGACGGGTCGCGGCCGCAGACGATGTACGGGTCGGTGAGCTCGAACGTGCCCAGCGTCGGGCGGACGCCGTCGATGTTGGTCTCCGAGAGCGGCGTCTCGTGGGGCAGGATGATCTTCGCCGCGCCGCCGCCGCCGAAGCGGTGGCAGTGGGCGCAGTTGGCCGCGAGGTACGACCGCGCGCGGTCGTCGAGCGGCGCGCTTTCGTCGTAAGGATCGACGAGCGGCCGCGACGCGGCCATCTTCGCCGGCAGGATGTCCCAGCCCTGGAACGAGCTGAGGGCCGACGGCTCCAGCTGCGCGCTGTTGATCGTGATCGCGTAGCCGGGCCAGGGATTGTGGCAGATCAGGCAGGCCGCACGACCCATCACCTTCCACTTCCGGCCGCCGCCGAGATCGATCTCGGTCCCTTCCGCGGGCGCGAGCGTCGCGTCGGTCTGCGCCTCGTTCCACACGTACGTGTACCCGTTCCACGACAGCCCGTCGAAGTGGAGGATCTGCGTCTCGAGCTTGCGCTTCTCGAGCGACAGCGTCTTCGCCAGGACGCTGTCCTTCGGCCAGATGCTTTCCTTGGGCCACTCGTTGTTCTTGTTGATGAGCTGGATCCGCTCGCGGCTCGGGATCCCCAGCCAGCGCTGTCCGACCGCGCCGTCCATCCACGCCGACGCGCGGATCGAGTACGGGAGGACGCCCGGCGCGGGCGCCTGGGCGGCGACGTTCGAGAAGAGGCCCGTCGCGGAGATCGACTGCGGGAAGTTCGCGTTCCGGGTGCCCGCCTCGTTCGGCACAAGCCGGTGGAGGCCGCCGCCTTCGTAGTCGACGATGAGGAGCTCGCCCTCGGAATCCTCGGCGAACGCGACGATGCGCGCCGTCGTGCGCGCGGCGTCGATGCGATTGCCGAGCGTCGCTCCCTGGACGGGATTGGCGAAGACGCGGCGCGTCTCCCAGTCGCCGTAGATGTACCACCCTTCCAGCCCTTTGAGCTTCGTGCCGCGGTAGACGTAGCCGCCGGTGACGGAGGCCGAGACCGTGTGGGGCAGCACGTGGGCCGGCGGGAGGATGGGCGTCGGCCCGCGCTTGCCGTCCGGCAGGCAGGACTGGAGCCCTTCCATGACGCTCCAGCCGTAGTTGCCCCCTTTCTGGGGGGCGATGATCATCTCCCAGCGCTCCCAGCCGACGTCGCCGACCCAGAGCTGCCCCGTCTTCCGGTCGAAGCTCATTCGCCAAGGGTTGCGGAACCCGTAGGCCCACACCTCGGGCCGGGCGTTGGCGAGGCCGACGAACGGATTGTCGGACGGAATCGCGTACGGCTTCCCATTCGACGTCTTGTGGACGTCGATCCGCAGAATCGAAGACATCAGATCGCTGATGTCCTGTCCGGTCTGGAGCTTGTCGGGGGGCGAGGGATCCTCGCCGTCGCCGGTGGAGATGTAGAGGTAGCCGTCGTTGCCGAAGTGCAGGTCGCAGCCGTTGTGGCCTTCGGCCAGCCAGGTGAGCAGGATCTCCTCGCTGCCGGGATCGATGCGGGGCGGGTCGGTGTCGGTCACCCGGAATCGCGAGAGACGCGAGCCCTGCTCGACGGCCTTCTTCCTCTCCTTCGAGCCGAGGATGTAGACGACGTAGCAGAGCCGGTTCTTCGGGAAGTCGGGATCGAACTGGAACGCGAGGCTCTGCTTGACCCCGCGGGCCCGCTCGACCTTTTCCCAGCCCTTGATCTCCTTGGTCAGGTCGATGAAGAGGTCGGGTTTTTCCACGGCGGGGTCGTTGCGGAAGGTGTAGAGGACGCCTTTCTCCTCGACGAGGACGTACCGCTTGCCGCCGGGGAAGGGGACGAGCGCGACGGGCGCCTTGAAGGTGAGCTTCGGGAAGGCCCGCTCGGCGCGCGCGGGCGGCGGCGGCTCGGGCGACCCGGTGAGGCGCGACGTCGTCCAGACGACGCGGTCGGCAGGCCTGGACTCCTGGGCGTCGGCGCAGGTGCCGACGAGCATCGCCAGAACGAGGAACCGACTCATCCCCAAACTCCTTCGATGAAGGTCACAGAATAACCCATTTGGTGCTCCGGAGCTTCGATGAAATAACACGACGCTCCGCTATACTTTGGCCATGCGCATGGTCCATGTCCTGCTCCTCCTGGCCGGCGTCTTCCGGCAGGATTCCGAGCCCGCCGCCGAGTCGCGCGTCGCCGCCGCGGCCGTTCCTCCCGGCGCGGTGCGGGTGATCGACAAGGGCTCCGTCGAGCAGATGACCGCCCTCCTTCAGGGGGCCTATGAAGGCATTCCGGTGGGAGGCGTCGAGGTCCTGATGTGGCCCGGCGACCATCTCGGCGACAAAGGCGCCGCGCTCCGGCAGGATCTCGGCAAGCTGCTCGAGAAGGCGGGATATGAGGTGAAGCAGGCGGCCTCCGACCGCAAGCTGGAGGGGCGCGAGGTGTTCGTGGCCTCCGCAATCCGGAAGGGCCGCCGCATCGTGGGCGTCTGGATCCTGGCGAAGGAAGCCGCGGCGCTGATCTGGGGGACCGCCGAAGCGGCGGAGGAGAAGGTCTTCGGCAACGTGGTGTACTCCGTCCCCAAGGGGTGGAAGGAAACCGTCACCGACACGGTGACCCTGATCCCCAACGATCTCCTTCCGGAAGAAAAGTTGTTCGTGCTGATTCTTCCGGGCAAGGAGTTCAAGGGCGAGCTGCAGGCCTCGGCCCAGGCGCTCTGGACGGAAACCTGCGGCAGCTTCCAGGTGGACGGTGGGAAGCTTTCCGGGCCGGTCGATGTCTATACTTCCCTCAAGGGCTGGAAATATTTCCGGACCAGCAGCGAAGTGCGCAACGCGAACGGTCGGCTGTTCCTCAACCTCTCGGTGATTCACGTCGGCGACCGGGTGGAGCGGGTGGCCTGCCTCACGAACTATGTGAATCCTCCCTATCAGGACACGCCGTATGACAGTCCCCGGTATCACGACGTCGTCGACGGGATCGTGTTCGGCCTGAAGTTCAAGAACCACGTCGATCCGAAGATGGAGGAAGGGTCTCTCCAGGGTGCGGGGATCGTCGGCGTCTGGGCGGGCCTGTCGCTGGGCCTCACGGCGCGGACGGGCGACCTGGAGTACAAGTCGACCACCGCCGCGTTCTATTCGAACGGGATGGTCTTCTACTCGGCGAAGCTCCAGACGTTCCTCTTCGACGGCGTGAACCCGGCGTTCGCGCGCGAGATCACGCCCCGCTGGTGGGGCACCTGGACGTTCGACAAGACCGTCGGGTCGATGAAGATGATCTACGGGGAGATTCCCCTGGAGCTCCAGGGGGAGATCCTCGCCCTGACGACGAACAAGACGGCCCACAAGTTCGGCCGTCTTCCGAGCGTCGACGGCGCGCGGTTCGACGGCACGTACGCCTTTCAGCCCGATCAGGGAAAGGTTCCGAAGATCACCTTCAGGGCCGACGGGCGGTTCACGGACGAGGGGGCGCTGAAGGTCCTCGAGCACAATTCCTACCCCCTGTACGGAGTGGCCCGGAAACCCGGCGAGGGGACGTACGAGGTGAAGAACTGGACGATCCGCTTTCGCTATTCGGACGGGCGGGAGCTCCAGGCGGCCTGCCTGGGGCTGGCGGCCAAGCCGGGGGATCCCCGGCCGAAGGAACTGACGCTCGGATTCAACCACGACACGCTGAAACGCCAGTAAAAGCTTGTTATTTCCGGGCCCCGAAGGCGATATACTAATAGCAATGGTTGGACGCTGGAAAGAGCGGCTGAAGAAGCTGGGCGAAGCGAACGAGCAGGCCCGCTCCACCGAGACGCGGCGCCTGACCGTCAACCGCGCCTCCCGCATCATGGAAGGCCTGCTCTCCAATCCCCCCGCCCCCGCGCAGTTTCGCGAAGACCACCCCGTCTCGTCGGGCCACCGCACACGCCGGAAGAATGTCTAGCCCTCGGGCTGTTCTCCTCGCTTCCCTGGACGCCGTCGACTCCGGTCAATTCGAATACCTTCTCTACGGCGGCCTCGCCGCGGGACTCTGGGGCGAGCCGCGCTACACGGAAGACGTCGACTTCGTCCTCTTCGTCCCCGAGCGCCACGCGTACCGCTTTCTCCGCGTCGCGGCGAAGCACGGGTTCTCGATCGACGAGGACCTCGCGATCCAGCAGATCCAGGTGAGCGGCTGGGCGCGGCTGCCGTTCGGCGAGGCGAAGAGCCCGTGGCATCTCGACCTCACGCTCGGCGACAGCCCCTTCGACAAGAGCGCGCTCGCCCGGCGGAAGCAGGTGGAGCTGTTCGACCGCAAGGTCTGGGTCGCGGCGCCCGAGGATCTGCTGATCTACAAGCTGGTGTCGTGGCGCGACCGCGACATCATGGACGTCCACGCCATCGTGAAGCGACAGAAATCGATGGACCACGCCTACCTGAAGAAGTGGGTCGGCTGGTGGGAAAAGCAGGGCATCGACGGGGTCACGAAGCGCTTCGAAGAGCTAGGCGTCCGCTGACCGCTATTCCGCGCTGCCCGCCACCCGGCACTTCGCGCAGCCCAGCCCGTACTTCGAAATCAGGCCCGTCGACTCGGTCGGATCGTTGCAGCCGGGGCAGTGGTGCAGGTACTTGTCGACCGCCTGCCGCGCGCCGGCATGGGGCGCCGAATAGAGCCACGTGGGGACGGTGGGGGTCAGCTTCTGGGCGACCTGGCGGCCGAGCAGGTTGACCTTGCTCTTGCCGCCGTCGAGCTCGCCCTTCGCCCAGTCCTCGTACTCGCCGCTGGCGAACCAAAGCATCTCGATCGCGTACGCCTGGTCCACCCACCGGCGGAGCAGGTGGATGGCCTCGCGGGGGCCCTTGATGCCGTCGATGGCGATCCTTCCGCCGCACGTGCCGCAGGGGACCTCGTCGCGCGAGAGGGTTACCGTGAGCACGATCGCCTGCTTGGGTCCGCACTTACAGCCGTCACTCATGTGCGCAGCTTCCTCTTGAGGGTTTGCTCGACCTTCGACACCTTCGACTCGAGGCGGCCTCCGGCGCCGCGGCGCCAATCGCCTTTGATGGAGAACGTGATTCGGACCGAATCCTTGGCCATTCTGTTCCAGCATTTCCGGACGACGGCCAGGACCTCGTCCCAGTCGCCCTCGATGCAGGTCCCCATGGGCCCGAGCCGGTAGTCGAGCCCGCTCTTGTCGATGATCTCGAGCGACCGCGACACCCATTTGGACACCGACGGCCCCTTGTCCATCGGCGACATCGAGAGTTCGATCAGCAGCATGGACGGAATCTCACCACAAAGGCACAAAGAACACAAAGGGAAAATTCGGCGGGCTACTTCGGCGAGAGAACTTTCTGAATCTCCAGCAGGAAGAGTCGCCGGATCGCGTCGTAGCCGCGGTGGTTGGGGTCCTCGAGGTTGTCGTAGTACCAGTACCCCGGGTTGTCCTTCCGGTAATGTTTGTTCCACTTCTGGGTGCAGTGCATCCCATGACCCAGGAACGCGTCGTGCATCGGGACGACGTGCACCTGGGGGAATCGGGCGGCGGAGGCGCGGATCGCCGCGTTCATGGCGGCGAGGATCGTCTCGCCGTCGGGCCACGGCGGAAGCCCGGCGCTCTCGATGTCGCCGACGCCGTCGGTGGGATCGTAGATGTCGGCGATGAAGATCTGGCAGCCGCCCGGGAACGCCGCGACGACCCGCTCGAACAGGCGGTCGAGACGCTTTTCGTACTTCGCGATCCACGGCCGCGCCTGTTCCCAGGTCGCCCCGAACATCGCGCCTTCCTTCGGCGGGTTGCGCCCGTAGCTGTGGATGAGGTCGTTGCCGCCCGTAGTCATGACGACCAGTCCCATCGTGCCGGTGTCCGCCTTCTCGAGCTTGGGCAGCTGCTCCTCGACGTGCTCCTGCGAGATCGTGCCGGACACGGCGAGGTTCAGCGTCTTCAGGTCGGGGAAGACCTCGCGCAGGCAGATGCCCTTCATCTCCGTGAACTCGTCGTCGGGATTCGCGGCAAGGCGATTGAAGTACGACTCGGGCGGCGGCGCGCCGAAGCCGGCGGTCACGCTGTCGCCCACTCCGACCAGGAGCACGGGACGGGTCGACCAGGGCTTCGTCCAGGGCTCGCGAGGGACCGCCGGTCCCGCGGGGCCGACGCCGACCGGGTGCCTCGGGGTCGCCCGGTGGAGCTGGACGTAGGTGAGGACGGCGAAGACCACGCCGAAGACGAACAGGACCGCGATCTGAAGGGGCTTCCGCAGCGGAACCATTCGATTGAAGTATACCGGTGGTTCGGGTATAGGGACGGAACCATGGAGAAGCACGTCTGCGACCACCTGCGGGCCGTCGAGGACCACCTGCGGGCGCTCGGCCGGAAGATCACCGCGAGCGGCCAGGTCTGGACCCAGAACTGCCGCTACTGGGTCTACTTCGACGCGGTGCTCGACTGCGACGCCCTGAAGAAGAAGTTCGCGCTGCCCGACGTCGTCCGGATCGACCAGAACGACGATCCGAGGTCGGGGCGCGAGCGGGGGCTCGTCTGCACCGCCGACCACGATGCCGTGATGGGGTTCCATCCGCTCGACCAGCCCGGCGCCGCGCCGCTGAGCTGATCGCCCGGCTTTGTGGTCATCGGGCCTCCAGGTTGATATACTCCCGCTCGAGATGGTCTTTGATCCGGAGCCGGAAGTCGAGCTCGTCAGCGCCCACCAGAACCCGTACAACACCGTCATCGCCGCGGCCCGGACCTGCTACTCCTCGCGGGTCGTGACGCCCGGCGACGTCGACAAGGACGACAAGTCGCGGGAGCTGCGCGACCGCATCTACGACGGCATCTACGACGCCGGCCACCACACGACGATCCAGCACCCGACGTTCGTCTTCACGCTCAAGAAAGTGTCGCGCCAGTTCATCTGGAGCTTCCTCCACGCCCACCCGTTCTACAACTCCGAGCAGGTGAGCCAGCGCTACGTGGAGGTGAAGCGGCAGAACTTCATCACGCCGCCGCTGGAGGGGAAGCCCCTCGAGGTCTACACCGACACGGTCGACCGCATGATGAAGGCGTACTTCAAGCTCATCGACCTGCTCGGCCCGTCGATCGAGGAGGAGTACTTCAAGCTCTATCCGGCGCGGAAGCGGCAGAAGGAGAAGTGGGAGAATTCGATCCACAAGCGGGTCCTCGAGGCCGCCCGCTACGTCCTCCCCGTCGCGACCCACGCGCACCTCTACCACACGGTCTCGGGCATCACCCTCCACCGTTACAAGAAGCTGTGCGACCAGTTCGACACGCCGCAGGAGACGCGGCTCGTGGTCGACAAGATGGTCGCCGCCGTCCACGCGTTCGACCCGCTCTTCTTCCGGAAGATCGACGACCCGATTCCGATCGACGCCACCGTCGAGTACCGGATGTTCGAGGAGACCCGGAAGGCGATCGGGCCCGGCGGCAGCGAGGCGTTCGTCCGCGAGTTCGACGCCGACCTCGGGCCCCTGCGGTCGAAGCTCGTCGACTGGAAGGCGAACGCGGAAAAGGTCATGGCCCAGTCGGTGCGGTCGATGCTGGGCCTCGCGGCCGCCGACCTCACGGACGACGCCGCGATCGACCTGGTCCTGAACCCGTCCAAGAACCGCATCCTCGGCGAGTCGCTCGTGCTGACGACGATGTCCAAGCTCTCGCGGGCGATGAACCATCCGCACTATACGTTCCGGAAGAAGATCTCCCACACGGCCGACTCGCAGGACCAGCGCCACCGCATGGTGCCCGGGTCGCGCCCCGTGCTCGCCGCCCACTTCGTCCCGGGCAAGCCCGACCTCGTGCTTCCGCCGGTGATGGAGGAGAATCCCGAGGTTTCGGAGCTCGTCGCGAAGCTGATGAAGCG
>Ga0134121_10000139_pt1 | contig 84092 bp, 85 predicted proteins | sample KB301_FD_96463 | JGI IMG/M metagenome (GOLD analysis project Ga0134121, IMG submission 96463) | Terrestrial soil microbial communities without Nitrogen fertilizer from Kellogg Biological Station, Michigan, USA - KB3-0-1 | ecosystem: Environmental > Terrestrial > Soil > Unclassified ...
GCGGTCGATGCGGACGTAGACCTTGCCCTTCTTGTCGATCTCGAGCTCGAGCCAGGAGCCGCGCGCCGGCATCAGGTTCGCGATGAAGACCTGCTTCTCGCGGTCCTTCGCCTCCATCAGATACGCGCCCGGCGAGCGCACGAGCTGCGTCACGACGACGCGCTCGGTGCCGTTGATGATGAAGGTGCCCCGCTCCGTCATCCACGGGAAGTCGCCCATGAAGACCGACTGCTCGCGGATCTCGCCCGTCTCGCGGTTCACGAAGGCCACCGTGACGGTCAGCGGGCGGGCGTACGTGAGGTCCTTCTCGCGGCACTCTTCGAGCGAGGCGACCGGCTCGTCGAAGATGAACTTGCCGAACTGGACGGCGAGGTTGCCCGTGTAGTCCTCGATCGGCGAGATGTCGTCGATCGTCTCGCGCAGGCCGCCGTGTTCGGCGTCGGTCAGCCATGCGAAGGACTTCTTCTGGATGTCGATCAGGTTGGGAACATCAAGGGCCTTGGAGAGGCGCGCGAAGCTACGGCGCGTCCGGGGGGCGTCAACAGGTGCCAAGACGGCAACTCCTCGAGCGGTCGAGAGCGAGCAGAGAGGCGGCGCGAAAGCGCGACCAGCGAAGATAGCACACGGCATCGCTGCCCTGTGCGGGGGGCTGTCAGCGCTCACGGACCCCGCCCTGGAAGACCGCGTATGTGGCGCGATCCTGCCGTCTTCGAGCGGCTGCGACTATCGGCTGACCGGCGCAGTGTAGCGCCGAATCGGCTCCGGAGCGAGCCGTGCGGACGGCCGTCCGAGCGCGCGTGAGAGGATGCCCGCGCCGTGGCGACCACGTTCTCCGTCGCGATCCCGACCCACGACCGCCGCGAGCTCGTGACGCTCGCGGTCCAGAGTGCGCTCGCGCAGACGCGCGCGCCGCTCGAGGTGATCGTGCTCGCCGACGGATGCACCGACGGGACGGCGCAGGCGCTGCACGCGCTCGGCGACGCGCGCGTGCGCGTGGTGGAGCTGCCGAAGGGGCCGGGCTACGCGTACGCGCATCGCAACCTGGCGCTGCGCGAGGCCCGCGGCGACGTCGTCTCCTGGCTCGGCGACGACGACCTCTACCTGCGCGACCACCTCGCCGTGATCGGCGAGCTGTGGGACGCCGGCGAGGTCGACCTCGTGCAGGCCTGCGCGGTGCTCGTCGACGAGGCGGGCGCGTTCGCGGCGATGGGATCGGACTGGGGGATCGAGCGCTTCCGCGCCGAGGCGCTGCGCGGCCACAACCGCACGCCGATGGCGGCCGTCAGCCACCGGCCGGCGCCCGCGCTCGCAGCCGGCGGCTGGGACGGGGCGCAGGAGCGGCGCGGCGACATCCACCTGTGGCGGCGGATGCTCGAAGCCGGCGCGCGCACGCGCATGAGCGCCACGCCGACGGTCCTGCACCCCCGCGGCAGCGGACGCGAGCAGACCCCCGAGCAGCGGCTCGAGCAGAGCCGCGCGCTCGCGGCGGCGCTCGGTGAGCCCGGTGTGGCGGCGCGGATCCGGGCGCAGGCCGCGCGGGCGGCGCAGCGCGAGCTGGCCGCGCGCGAGCTGGAGCTGGAGGAGGCGGCGGCCGAGCGGGAGCGGATCGCGGCCGAGCTCGACGCGGTGTACGGCGAGACCGCGCGCCAGCGCGAGCTGCTGGCCTCGATCTACGCCGGCGGCTGGTGGCGGCTGCGCGACCGGCTGCTCGCGCTGCCGCTGATCGGGCGCGTGCTCAGCCGTCGCGCAGGCTGAAGTCGAACGCGATCTCGCCGCCGTGCGGGTCGATGCGGTACTTGTCGGGCCGCTCGCGGTCGTAGGCGACGGTCGGGAAGTTGACGACGCGGACGTCCGTCTCGCCCCAGTTCTGATCGGCGTGCCAGACGCCGGGCGGGATCCGGAGGCGGCCCGGCGAGGCGTCGGTGAAGTGGAACTCGGCGAAGCGACCGGCGGTCGGCGAGCCGACGCGGCCGTCGTGGAGCACGACGCGCAGCGAGCCCGACAGCACGACGTAGCGGTCGGCCTGCAGCTTGTGCATCCCCCAGCCCTTGATCCGCCCAGGTCGGACGGTGAACGCGTAGGCGTAGACGATCCCCTCCGACCAGAACGGCTGCGTGACGTCGATCGCCTCGGCGAGTGCACCGCGATGGTCGTGGTGCGTCACGAGTCGTTCGAGCACGACCCCCTCGATCCCGGAGTCGAGCCGCCGACCCGCCGCGTCGACCGTCGGCTCGTCGCGCGGCGCCTCGGGGAGAACCTCGATCATCGCGGCGGATCGTAGTGCCGGCCGGAGACGACGAAGGGCCGGCATAGAGCCGACCCTTCGCAAACCGTCTAAGCGGTGGGCGCCTACTTCAACTCCACCGACGCTCCGGCCTCCTCGAGCTCCGCCTTGAGCTTGTCGGCCTCGTCGCGCTCGATGCCTTCCTTGATCGGCTTGGGCGCCTCGTCGACGAGCGCCTTGGCCTCCTTGAGACCGAGGCCGGTCGCCGCACGGACGACCTTGATGACCTGGATCTTCTTCTCCCCGGCGCCCGTGAGGACGACGTCGACCGTGGAGGACTCCTCCGCAGCGGCTGCGTCGCCGCCCCCTCCGCCACCGCCGCCGCCGGCGGGGGCCGCGGCCGCGACCGCGGCGGCCGAGACGCCGAACTCCTCCTCGAGCGCCTTGATGCGCTCGGCGAGCTCGAGCACCGAGATCGCCTTCAGCTCGTCGATCCACTCTTGGGTGGTCGCCATGTGTCAGTCCTCCTTCGCGTCGGAAGCGTCGTCGGCATCCGCCGCGGCGTCCGTCTGTTCGTCAGTGTCAGGGGTGCCGGAGCCGGCCACGTGGCCGGCGGAGGCGGGCCCCCCGGGGGTCTCGGAATCGGTGTCGGCTGGGGCGGCGTCGGCCGGGGCCTCGGCCTCCGGCTCGGCGGGCGCCTGCTCGTCCGTGGGCGCGTCCGCCTCGGCGGCGGGCTCAGCCTCGGCCTCGGCCTCGGCCGGAGCCTCGCTCTCGGCCGGGGCAGCCTCCGCCGGCGCGGCGCTGCCGCCGACGAGGCCCTGGTCGTGGATCGCCTTCAGCTGGATCGCGACACCCGCGATCAGCGCGTTCAGCGTCCGCACGAGGCCATTCAACGGCGCCGCGACGGTGCCGACGAGCTGCGCGTAGAGCACGTCGCGCGAGGGCAGCTTCGATATCGCCTTGATCTCGTCGGCCGAGACGGGCTTGCCGTCCATCAGGCCGCCCTTGAACGCGAGCACTTCGGTGACGCGCTGCGCGTCACTGAGCGCCTTCGCCGCCGCCGCCGCGTCGCCGCGCACGAACGTGAGCGCCGTCGGCCCCTGCAGCAGCTCCTTCAGCGCCTCGGCGCCCGCGCGGTCGGCGGCGCGCTCGGTGAGCGAGTTCTTCACGACGGTGAACGTCGCGTCCGCCGCGCGCAGCTGCGCGCGCAGGTCGGCGACCTGGCTCACCGTGATGCCGCGATAGTCGACCGCGAAGACCGCCTGGGACTGCTCGAGCTCCCCGGCGAGGCGGTCGACGACCGCGGCCTTCTCGTCTCTGTTCATGTCGGTTCGTCTCTCTCTCGAAACGCGCAACGCCCGCACAGGCGGGCGTCGAGAGAGCGAGCCGTAGGCCGAAGGCCGGGCTCGTCTTCGAGGCGCCGCCTACCCCCGGGCTTACGGTCGCCGGGGGTCTCGGGCAGTGCGCTCTGGAACGAGGCTACGCCGCGATCGGCGTCTCCTCCACGATGTCGCGAATCCGCGTCGGATCGACCTTCACGCCGGGACCCATGGTCGAGGCGAGCGAGATCGAATGGATGTACTTGCCCTTGGCGACGGCCGGCTTCGCACGCACGAGCTCCTCGATCACGGCCGCGTAGTTCTCGAGCAGGCGCTGCTCGTCGAAGCTGGACTTGCCGATCACGAGGTGGACGATCGCGGTGCGGTCGGTGCGGTACTCGACCTTGCCGGCCTTCGACTCCTCGACGGCCTTGCGCACGTCCATCGTGACGGTGCCGACCTTCGGGTTCGGCATCTTGCCCGACGGGCCGAGGATGCGGCCGAGCCGGCCGACGACGGGCATCAGGTCGGGCGTCGCGATCGCGACGTCGAAGTCGTCGAAGCCCTCCTCGATCTGCTTCGCGAGGTCCTCCGCGCCGACGACGTCGGCGCCGGCCTCCTCGGCCTCGCGCGCCTTGTCGCCCTGAGCGAATACGGCGATCTTCACGTTCTTGCCGAGCCCGTGCGGGAGCGCGATCGTGCCGCGCAGCTGCTCGTCCGCGTGACGGACGTTCAGGCCGGTGCGCACGTGGACCTCGACCGACTCGTCGAACTTGCCGTGCTTGAGCTGCTTGACGAGCGCGATCGCCTCGGCCGGCGCGTACTCGTGTTCGCGGTCGTAGCGCTGGCGCGCCTCGGTGTATGCCTTGCCGTGCTTGGCCATCAGACCACCTCCACGCCCATCGAGCGGGCGGTGCCCGCGATGATCTTCGCCGCCTGGTCGATGTCGTTCGCGTTCAGGTCCTCGAACTTGATCTGGGCGATCTCGCGCAGCTGCGCCTGCGTGATCTGCGCGACCTTGTTGCGGTTCGGCTCCGCGGAGCCCTTGTCGAGGCTCAGCGCCTTCTTGATCAGCACGGCGGCGGGCGGGCTCTTCGTGATGAACGTGAACGAGCGGTCCTCGAAGACGGTGATCTCGATCGGGATCACGGTGCCCTGCTGGGAGGCGGTCTGCGCGTTGAACGCCTTGACGAACTCCATGATGTTCACGCCGTGCTGGCCCAGCGCAGGACCGACCGGCGGAGCCGGGCTCGCCTGCCCGGCGGGCGCTTGGAGCTTGATGACTGTCAGAACCTTTTTTGCCATTAGATCTTCTTGACCTGGTCGAAGCCGACCTCGACGGGGGTCTCGCGGCCGAAGATTGATACCAGGACCTTGAGTCGCGCGCCGTCCTCGTTGATCTCCGAGATCTCGCCCGAGAAGTCCGAGAGCGGCCCCGAGATGACCTTGACCGACTCGCCGATCGAGAACTGGGCGCGGGTGCGCGGGCGCTCGGCGGTCTCGCGATGGAGCAGGCGGTCGACTTCCACCTGGGTCAGCGGGACGGGCTCGTTGGACGCGCCGACGAAGCCGGTGACGCCCGGGGTCCCCTTCACGAGCGCCCACGAGTCCTCGTTGAGGTCCATGTTCACGAGCACGTAGCCGGGCATCGTGCGCCGCTCGCTGACGACCTTCTGGTTGTCCTTCATCTCCGAGACGGTCTCGGTGGGCACGACGACCTGGCGGACCGCGCGCTTCTGGCCCAGCGAGACGACGCGATGCTCGAGGTTGTGCTTCACCTTGTTCTCATGACCGGAGTAGGTGTTGACGACGTACCAGCGAAACATGGGCGGGGGCTTCCTTCGGGGGAGGTGGGGCGGGACGGGGCCTTGGAGCTCAGACGATGAGGTCGACGATCCTCGCAGCGAGGAAGTCCATCAGACCGAGGAAGGCGCCGGCGACGATGACGAAGCCGATGACGACAGCCGTCGCCTGCGCGACGCTCTGGCGGTCGGGCCACTGTACCCGCTCCAGCTCGCGCCAGCTTCCACGCATGAAGTTCGCGACGCGGTTGCCCTCCTCGCGACGAGCCGCCTTGCGCGGCGCGCGCGGGGTGCGCTCGGCGACCGTCGTGCCCGCCTCGTCGCCGTTGAGCCCGGCCTCGAAGCGCTCCTCGGCGTCGTCGACCTCGTCCTCGAGCTGCTCGAACTGACCCTCTTCGGCGAGCTCGGGCAGCTCGACGACGTCCTCGTCGACGTCGGGGATGGGGCTGACGTCCGCGTCGGCGAGATCGGGCCGGCCGAGCGCGAGCTGCGCATCGGCGAGGTCGCGGTCGCCGCTGGCGAGCTCCGGCGGCTCGTGCTCGTGCTCGACGGCAGGCGCGACGCGCCGCTCGACGCGGCGGCCCTGGGTGCCGGCAGCGCGCGCTTGGCGCTCACGGCGTTGCTTCGCACGTTTGCGGTCGCGGGCCACGGCACAGGTCTCGGCTAGCGAGTCTCCCGGTGCGCCGTGTGGCCCTTGCACCAGCGGCAGTACTTGCGCAGCTGGATCCGCTCGGGATTGTTGCGCTTGCTCTTGTTCGTCTGGTAGTTCCGGCGCTTGCAGTCTTCGCATGCGAGCGTGACTGCGATCCGGACGTCTCCGCGGGCCATTCGGCTGGCTCCAGGGTCTGTGGTGTGGGCAAGTGACAGCGACCGGCGGCGGACAGACCGTCGCCCGCCAGTCGGCGCGAGGTTGGGAGTGTAGCGTGGACGCGGGGTCGGCGGGACGGTCGAAAGTCGCGCAGCGCCCGAGCTGGGACCGCATTAAATCTTCCTGAGTGGGTACCGTCCCGGCATGCCGTTCGCCGCGACCGGACCGCTGAGACGCGAAGTCGCTGCCGCGCTGCCCGCGCGACCGTTCTCGATCCGCTTCTGGGACGGCTCGGAGCTGCCCGCGACGAACGGCGGCGGCCCCGGGTTCACCGTCCGCTCGCCCCGCGCGATCGCACATGCGCTGCGCGCCCCGGGTCAGCTCGGGATCGGCCGCGCGTATGTCGCCGGGGAGCTCGAGGTCGACGACATCGACGCCGTCATGCAGCTGCTGGACACATGGCAGCCGCCGCCGCTGGACCTCGGTGCGCGGGCGCGGCTGATGCTCGCCGCGCTGCGTGCGTGCGGGCTGACGCTGCCGCCCGCGCCGCCGCAGTCCGAGCTCGCACCGCGCGGCACGCGCCACTCGCGCGAGCGCGATGCGCGCGCCGTACGCCACCACTACGACGTCTCCAACGAGTTCTTCGCGCTCTTCCTCGGTCCGACGCTGACGTACAGCTGCGCGCTGTTCTCGCGCGGCGCCGCGACGCTGGAGGAGGCGCAGGAGGCGAAGCTGGAGCTGGTCTGCACGAAGCTCGGGCTGCGGGCCGGCGAGCGCGTGCTCGACGTCGGCTGCGGTTGGGGGGCGTTCGCGCTGCACGCCGCCCGCCACCACGGCGTGCACGTGACGGGGATCACGCTCTCCCCCGCGCAGGCCGACCTCGCCCGGCGGCGCGTGGCGGAGGCGGGGCTGCAGGAGCAGATCGAGATCCGGCTCGTCGACTATCGCGAGCTGGACGCCGAGCCGTTCGACGCGATCGCGTCGATCGGGATGGTCGAGCATGTCGGCGAGGCGCAGATCGACGTCTACGCCGCGACGTTGGCGCGGCTGCTGAAGCCAGGCGGGCGGCTGCTCAACCACGGCATCGCGCGGCTGCGCCACAGCGACCCGGCGGCGGGCGACTTCTCCGAGCGCTACGTCTTCCCCGACGCCGAGCCGCTGCACCTCAGTCGCGTCCTGCTCGCGCTCGAGCGCGCGGGCTTCGTGACCCAGCATGTCGAGGGCTTCGGCGCCGACTACGCGGAGACGCTGCGCCACTGGGCCGAGCGGCTGGATGCGCAGCTCGAGGAGGCGACCCGGCTTGCCGGCGCGGAGCGGATCCGCGTCTGGCGGCTGTACCTGCGCGCCGCGCGCAACGGCTTCCGCTCCGGCTTCACGGGGATCTACCAGGTGCGTGCAGCATTGCCCGGTGGGGCGCCGCCGCCGGAGGCACCGGGCGCGTCGGCGCTGACGCGTCAGACGTAGCGGCGGAGGCGGCGGCGCTCAGGCCGCGGTGGTGCGCAGCTCGGCGAGCAGACCGGCGCAGGCGGCCTGGATGAGATCGAGGGCGGTGTCGAAGTCCTCGGGGGCTCCGTAGTAGGGATCCGGCACGTCGAGGCTGGCGGCGCCGGCGCTCGCGGGATCGAACTCGCGCAGCAGGCGCACCTTCGCGGCGGCGACCCCATACGGCGCCAGCGCCCGCAGCGCGCGGAAGTTCTCGGCGTCCATCGCGAGCAGCAGGTCGAACGCGTCGAAGTCCTTGACCGTCACCTTCCGCGCCTTCCCGCTCATCGCGATGCCGCGCCGCGCCGCGGCAGCGATCGCGCGCTCGTCCGGCGCAGCGCCGACGTGCCAGGTCCCGGTCCCACCGCTGTCGAGATCGAACTCGGCCTCGAGGCCCGCCTCGGCGACGAGGGCGGTCATCACGGCCTCGGCCGTCGGCGAGCGGCAGATGTTGCCGAGGCAGACGAAGAGCAGGCGCGGCATGCGGCGCAGGCTACGAGATCGCGAGGACGGCCTTGGCCGGCGTTCGAGCTCGCCGCCGGATGCCTTGCGGCTGGGATCGTCGTCGCGCGGTGGTGCCGCGCGCTTCCGCCCGACGGGTAAAGAACCCGCGATGGTCGACGTGCGGTTCGCCTACGCTGAGCATAATGCCTCAAAACGGTCAAACGACGGCCATCCTTATGGTCGAGGAGGACGCGTCGATTTCCGTCCCATTCTCCGAGGCGCTCGGAAGCGCTGGCTTCGCGACGACGATCGCCGCCACGGCACTCGAGGCGCTCGCGTTCGCCCACCATGCGCCGCCCGACCTCGTGCTGCTGGAGCTCGTGCTCGCGGGCACAGACGGGCACGAGGTGCGCGAGCAGCTGCGCGAGCTCGCGCACGCGCCGATCGTGATGTTGACGGCCACGCAGGCGGAGGCCGACTATGACGCCTGGCACGGAGACGACGGCGGCGCGGACGACTACGTCGTCAAGCCGATCCACGACGACGACGCGATCACGCTGATCCGCGCGGCGCTGCGCCGCGCGGATCACGCGGCCGAGGCGCTCGGGGCGATCGTGCACGTGGGGCCGATCGAAGTCGACGTGCGGCTGCGCCGCGCCCGCCTCGAGGGCGTCGAGCTCCCGCTGGCACCCAAGGAGCTCGAGCTGCTCGCGCGGCTCGCGCGCGACGCCGGCGAGGTCGTCACGCGCGACGAGCTGATGAAAGACGTCTGGAGCGCCGGCTGGTTCGGCTCGACGAAGACGCTCGATGTGCACATCAGCTGGCTGCGGCGCAAGCTCGGCGACGATCCCGGCCACCCGCGCTTCATCGAGACGGTGCGCGGGGTCGGCTTCCGCCTTGGGCATACGGGGTAGCGAACGGACCCGCCACGCGCAGCAACCTCCGTGGAAACCACGGATACGTCGCCGTGCCTCCCGCGGTGGCGCGGGCCAGGCAGATCGGTAACGTCGCCCCTTCGATGAGCGAACAGGAGCAGCGGCCGGCGGACGGCGAGCTCACGCGCGTCGTCATCGCCGACGACCACGCGGTCGTGCGCAGCGGACTGCGGATGGTGCTCGACGCCGAGCAGGGCATCGAGGTCGTCGCCGAGGCGGGCGACGTGCCGTCGGCGATGCGCGCCGTGCGCGCCTACCACCCGCACGTGCTCGTGCTCGACCTCAACATGCCCGGCGAGCCGAGCCTGCAGGCGATCCCGCGGATCGTGGAGCAGGCGCCCGAGACGGCGATCGTCGTGCTGACGATGCAGCAGGATCCCGCGTTCGCGCGCGAGGCGCTGCGCGCCGGCGCGCGCGGCTACGTGCTGAAGGAGGCCGCCGACGCCGAGCTCGTCCAGGCGGTGCGCCTCGCCGTGCAGGGACGCACGTACCTCAACCCGGAGCTCGGCGCACGGATGGCGGCCGAGCCCCCGCCCAGCGGGCCGCCCGACGACCTCACCGAACGCGAGCTCGAGGTCCTGCGGCTGATCGCGCTCGGCCACACGAACAGCGAGATCGCCGCCCAGCTCTATCTCAGCGTGCGCACCGTCGAGTCCCATCGCGCGCACATCCAGCAGAAGGTCCGTCGCTCCTCGCGCGCCGAGCTCGTGCGCTACGCGCTCGACCACGGGCTGATCGAGGCCGGCAGGCGGTAGGAGGGATCTGCGGACCCCGCGTGAGCCTGCCAGCTCAGGCGACGCGCGCGACAAGCTCGCCGTCGCCGCCGGTGCGCAGGCGCGCGTGCACGGTCGTGCCGGCGCCCGCGGCGCTCGTGATCTCGAGCGTCCCATCGCACAACCCGACGCGCTCGCGCATGCCGGTGATCCCGAAGCCCTCGCGCGGGACGTGCGGGTCGAAGCCCGCGCCGTCGTCCGTCACGGTCAGCTCCACCTCGTGCTCGTTCGTGACGATCTCGATCGTCACGCGGTTCGCGTCGGCGTGCTTGACGACGTTCGTCAGCGCCTCCTGCACGAGCCGGAAGACGGTCGTCTCGAGATCCGGGGAGAGCCGCTCGCCGTCGCCGAGACTGACGTCGGTCTCGACCTCGAGGCCCTGCGCCGCCGCGACGCGGCTCGCGAGGCTCTCGAGCGCCGGCTGCAAGCCGAGCTCGTCGAGCGCCGCCGGGCGCAGCTCGGTGATGAGCGTGCGCAGCTTCTCGATCTCGGTGCCGATCTGCTCGACCGCGGCGCGCACCGAGCGCTCGAGGCTGTCGGCGTCGCCTCGACGCAGCCCCGAGTTCAGCAGCACCTGGAAGCTCGCCAGCCCCTGCAGCGTCTCGTCGTGCAGCTCGCGCGCCCAGCGATGGCGCTCCTGCTCGGCGGCGGCCATGGTGTCGCGCAGGCGCTGCTGCTCGACGGTCTGCGCGGTCGTGACCGCCGTCGCGGCGCTGGCCGCGAACGACAACAGCAGCTCCTCCTGCTCCTGCGCGAACTCGCGCTCACCGCCCATGCGATCGAACGCGGCGAGCACGCCGAGCACGCGACCGCGGAACTCGAGCGGCACGAGCAGCGCCGTCTGCGCGTCGCTGACGCCGAGCCGCTCGGAGGAGATGCGCAGGCGGCTGCCGACGTCGCGGATGCGCTCCGGCTGTGCGCCGTAGAGGACCTCTCCCGCGGTCGGGTCTTCGACCGTTATGCGGCGACCGACGACCTCCGGCTCCACTTCCCCCGCGCACGCGACGACGACCAGCTCTTCGACCTCGCGCAGCAGGATCACCATCGCGCGCGCGTCGACGAGCGCGCGCCCGCGCTTGACGATCAGCTCGAGCACGCGGTCGAGCTGCGTCTCGGCGCCGACGGCGCGTGCGATCGCCGTCGTGGCCTCGAGACTGTGCACCACCCGCTCGAGCTCGTCGCGACGGACCTGCAGGCGCTGGTACAGGCTCGCGTTCTCGATCGCGACCGCCACCCAGTCGGCGAGGATGACGGCCGACTGCTCGTCGACGAGGTCGAAGTCCCCGCCGCCATCCTTGTCGGTCAGGTAGAGGTTCCCCCAGGCGCTGCCGCGGATCATGATCGGCACGCCGAGGAACGTGCGCATCGGCGGATGGTTGGCGGGGAAGCCGTAGGAGCGCGCGTGGTGGCGCAGGTCGTGCAGCCGCAGCGGCTGCGGCTCGGCGATCAGCAGTCCGAGGATCCCGCGCCCGTGGGGCAGATCCCCGATCGCGCGGTGCGTCTGCTCGTCGATCCCGCGTGTGAGGAAGCGCTCGAGCACGTTGCGCGACTCGTCGAGCACGCCGAGCGCGGCGTAGTGGGCGCCGGTCAGCTCACGCGCGACGTCGAGCACGTGCGTGAGCAGCATCTCGAGGTCCAGCTCGGAGACGAGCGAGCGGCCGACGTCGATCAGGCGCCGCAGGCGTGCCTCGTCGAGTGCCTCGCTCACGAGACGACTTTAGTGCAGATCGAGCGAGGGTCAGCCGCGCGGTTCGAGCACGACGAGCGGGATCTCGCGTCCGGCACGCTGCTGATAGGCGTCGTAGCCGCGGTAGGTCCTCACGGCCAGCGGCCACAGCCGCACGCGCTCCTGCGGGGTGGCGACGCGGGCGTGCACGTCGAGGTGCTGCGAGCCGACCTGCACCCGTGTGTCGGGGTGGGCGAGCAGGTTGTGATACCAGCCGGGATGCTTCGGAAAGCCGCCCTTCGAGGCGATCACGACGTAGTCCCTGCCGTCGCGCACGTAGACGAGCGGGCTCGTGCGGCGCGTGCCGCTGCGGGCGCCCACGTGGTCGAGCAGCAGCATCGGCGGCAGGCCTGGATGGCGGTGGCCGATCCGCCCGTTCGTGCGCTGATACACCGCCGTGTGCCCGCCCATCAGGCGCATCAGGAACGGCCAGAGGCGATCAACGATCGAGCCCATGTGCGCCGACCCTAGCCGCCGCGTGCACCAGGCGCGCCGGCGACCGCGGCGACGTAGTCGACGAGCGCGTTGAATTCGCGTTCGGTGAGGATCCCTTTGAACGCCGGCATGCCGGCGTGGTAGCCGTGTCTCATCACGAAGCGCGCGAGTTCGGGTCTCTGCGTCGATTCCGACAGCGGTGAGTGGTCCATGTCCACGTAGCCGCTGCGCGCGCCGGCGTCGGCGAGTCTGTGACAGCTCGCGCATATCTCGTCGAAGAGCGTCCGCGCGTAGACGAAGCGGTCTCTGCGCGCCGGCACGGGCGTCGTGCGCACCGGCGGCCGGGCCGGCACGTGCCGGCCCGCCACGGCCGCGACATAGCGCGCGAGCGCGTCGAAGTCCTCGGGCGGCATCATCTCCTCCTCCACGGGCATTCCTGGGCCCCCGTGCAGCATGACCCGGCGTGCGATCGCGGTGGCGTGCGGCGCATAGGCGAGCCCCGAGTGGTCGAGGTCGGAGCGCCGGCCGTGCGCGCCGGCGTCGGCGAGCGCGTGGCAGCCCGCGCACTTGACGCGAAAGAGCGCCCGCGCGTGCGTCCAGCGATCGTGCGGCAGCCGCGGATGGTGCACGGCGACGGACGCGCTCCCGCCGCCGCACCCGCCGACGACGAGCGCGAGCACGGCGATGAGCCCGGCGACGCTCGACCGTCGTGTGCGCCCTGCGGATTCCGCCCCCATGGTGTCCCCCTTGCGTTCGGCTCCCCGAGCCGACCCCCATGCTCAGGATCTCAGTTTTTCGATGTGGCTGTCTCAGCTCACGAGATCCGTGGTTCCCCGCGGGACCTCGGCGGCATTGCGCGGATGCGCCCCGGTCGAGACCGGAGGATGCTGCGTGCAGCAGGGAAGCACCGGGACTCGGCTCCCCGCCTGATCTCCCGGCCGGTCCATCGTCGTCGACGGCACGCGCCGCCCCCTGGCACCAGCGCCGTCGACGACGACCGGTCAGCGCGCTCAGGCCGCAGCGTGGCGGTCGAGCGCAGCCGCCAGCCGCATGACCTGCTCGTGCTCGCACGCGGCGAACGGCCGCCGGGCCGGCACGCCCGCCTCGCCGAGCACGCGGGCGATGCGACCTGCGGGCGCACCGCGAAAACCTCCGACGAGTTGCGCGACCGTCAGCTGCTCCCAACCCCAATGCGCGTCGCTGCCGCGCAGGCCGGTGGCCAATGCGGGCCAGCCGTCGTGCACGGGCAGCACTCGCGCGGCAAGCAGCGCGCGTGCCTCGTCGAAGATCCCTGTCGCCAGGTCGCCCGCGGCCTCGCGCCGCACGTCCTCAGCGGCGACGTCGACCGGCTCGTCCGGCAGCCCGGCGGTCAGGACCTGAAGCTCGGCGGCGAGCTCGGCGATCGCCTCGCCGAGCAGCTCGAGCTCGGCCGCGACGTCGTCGGTCAGCGTCACGGTGCCCGTCGCGCTCAGCTCCGCGCCGACCTCGAGCCGGTCGACCTGCGCCAGCGCCAGCTCGTGCGCGCGATGGCTGCGTCGCAGCAGCTCGCCGATCTGCACGAGGCGCCAGCCGTGGCGACGATCCGGAGTGACGCTCACTGCGCCCCCTCGAAGTGGAAGTTCCTGGAAATGCTCACGGCCCCGGTGACCGAGGGGGGGCGGACACCGGAGCCGCCGAGCACCGCACACGCACCATGGGACCCGCAGTCGAGTTCCGGCGGAGATACGTGGCGCGATGTCATCGATGCGCATGGTCGTACCAACCAACGGGACGGTCTAGTCTGCGCGTGAAAGTTCAATAGGTTGAATTGCGGCGTGTTCGCCACTAGACTTTTCGGAAACGTAAGCGTTTCGGGGAGCGATGAAGGCAGGCACCAAGTACGCGGTGTTGGGACTGCTGCTCGAGCGACCGAGCTACGGCTACGAGGTCCTCGTGCGTTTCCGGCGTGCCTTCGACGCCGGTCAATGGGCGATCACGCCGCAGGGCCTCTACGCGTCGCTCGACCGCCTCGAGCGCGACGGGCTGATCGAGCCGATAGCGCTGGAGTCGGCCGACGTCAGCCGGCGCCAGCCCAAGACCCCCTACCGCGTCACCGCTGACGGTGCGCGCGCGCTGCGGCACTTCCTCGAAGCGCCGATGGGACCCGACCCGACGCGCGCCGAGTTCCTGGTGCGACTCCAGTGCGCGGCCTCGAAGGACGCCGAAGCGCTGCTGAGCATGCTCGACGGCTATGAGAACGCCTGTCTCGACGAGCTCGGCCGCCTCACGCCGGGAACGCAGGATGTGAACGGGCTCGCGCAACCGGGCACGCTCGTCGAGCGGCTCGCGCTCGAGGATCGGCGGCTCGGCATCCAGGCGCGCCTGACGTGGATCGACTACGCGCGTCAGCAGCTGCGCAGCGCGGCCCCCGCGCTGGCGGGGCGGAGCTGAAGCACGTGCCGCTGCTCGCGCTCGACGGCGTCACCAAGACCTACGTGCGCGGACGCCGCGAGCTCGTCGCGCTGCGCGGCGTCACGCTCGAGCTCGACGCCGGCGAGATCGTCGGGATCTGGGGGCGCCGCTTCTCCGGCCGCACGACGCTGCTGCGGATCGCGGGCGGCCTCGAGCGCCCCGACGAGGGACGCGTCCTGCTCGGCGGCGTCGACGTCGCGACCTGCTCCGAGCGCGACGTGCGCGGACGCGTCTCGTTCAGCCACGGGGGCTTCAGCCGCGCGCATGCGGAACTCGTCGTCGAGCACGTCGCGGTGCCGCTGCTGGCGACCGGAGCGCGCATCGATCGCGCCTGCGCCCAGGCGCACGCGATGCTCGAGCGGCTCGGCGCCGGCGCATGCGCCGAGCTGCGCCCGGACGAGCTCGACCATGGCGAGATCACGCGCGTCGCGATCGCCCGCGCGCTGCTGCCGCAGCCGCGGCTGCTGCTCGTCGACGAGCCCACCAACGGGGTCGACCTGACGGAGCGCGACGCGCTGCTGCGGACGTTGTGCACCGTCGCACGCGAGGACGGCGTCGCGGTGCTGATGACCGGCGCCGAGACAACCGCGCTCGCGGGCGCCGACCGGATGCTCTCGATCAGCAGCGGCGAGCTGCGCGGCGAGACGGTGCCGAGCAGCGCCGAGGTCGTGCCGCTCGCGCGCCAGCGCGTGAGCTAGAGCTCGCCGCGACGCGGCGTGGCCGCCGCCCACGCCGCCACGGCCGGCAGTGCGAGCACCGCTGCGAGCGAGCTGAGCTCGGCGACCGCGTCGGCGGTGCCGAAGGCGTCGAGGTGTCGCGCGTGGAAGACGAGGTGGGAGAGCGAGAAGACCGCCCAGCCGGCGCAGGCGGCATAGACGAGCTGGCGCTGCAGCGTCCACGCCGCCCAGGCGAGCAGCACGGCGAAGCCGAGGTAGAGCCCGCCGACGTCGGTCACGAGGTGCTCGTTGTAGGGCGGCAGGCGGTCGACCCAATGGGCAGTGAAGGGAAAGTCGTCGTAGAAGGTGCGCGGTGCGAACGCGGCGGGCCCGCCGACCCCGGCGGCGCCGAGCGCGAGCAGGGCGAGCGCGGCGCGCGCGACGCGCGGGGACCTCATCGCGGCGTCGCCAGCCACTGCGCGAACGTCGCCCCGCCGGCCGCCGCGGCGGGATCGGTCAGCCCGCCGGCGCGCAGCGCCCGGCCGACGCGGCCGACGAACGGTACGCGCAGCCCCAGCAGGCGCCGGCCGTCATGGGTGCGCCAGGCGGCCGCCAGCTCGGTGAGCGTGCGCACCTCCGGACCCGCGAGGTCCGGCAGCCGGCCCGCCGGGCCGGCGTGGACGGCGGCGACGAGCCGCTCGGCGACGAGCGCGGGATCGATCGGCTGCAGCAGCGCACGCCCGGTCGGCACGAGCCGCCAGCGCGCCGCCTCGGCGAACGTGCCGGCGAGCAGCGTGTGGAACTGCGTCGCGCGCAGGAGGCTCCACGCGACCGGTCCGGCCGTCACGGCGTCCTCCTGCGCGGCCTTCGCGTTGTAGTAGGACCACGGCACGCGCTCGCAGCCGACGATCGAGATCGCCACGTGATGGCCGACGCCGGCGGCCGCCTCCGCCGCCAGCAGCCGTCGCGTCCCGCCAACCAGCACGGTCCGCGCGCGGCGCAGCTCGTTGACGGCGTCGACGACGACCTCCACGCCGGCGACCGCCTCGGCGAGGCCGTCGCCGCTCGCGAGATCGGCGCGGTGATGCGTGACCCCGTCGGCGAGCTGCGACGTCGGCGCATGACGGCTGACGGCGCGCACCTCGTCGCCGTGCGCCGCCAGCCCGGCGGCGAGGAGCCTGCCGAGGCCGCCGGTCCCGCCGATCACGGCCACGCGCATGGCGCACACGCTATCGAGACGTGACGGACTCCAGGCGCGCTTCCGCCGCGAGCGGCGGGCGGCGCTCGGACCACCGCTCGACGGCCTCGAGCTGGGCGGCGAGCGACAGCAGGCGACCCTCGCTGTCGGCGGGGCCGAGCAGCTGCGCGCCGACGGGCAGGCCGTCGTCCGTGACGCCGGCGGGCACGTTGACGCCGGGCCAGCCGAGCACGTTCCACGGCCACGTGTACGGGCAGGCGGCGACCATCAGCTTGTCGGTCTCCCAGGCGCCGAGCCCGTCGATCGCGCCGATCGGGCGCGGCGGCTGGGCGGTCGTCGGCATCAGCACGACGTCGAAGCGGCGGAAGATGCGTCCGACGTAGGCCTGCATCGGGCGCTCGAGCGCGTGCGCGAGGCGCACGAACGGGCGCAGCAGCCGGCCCATCCGCATCGTCTCGCGCGTGCGCGGGTCGAGCAGCGTGTGGTCGTCGACGTGATGCTCGATCCAGTCGCGCACGCCCGCGGTGGAGCGCGGCAGGAAGCCGAGGCCGAAGAGCGCGTAGGCGGGGTCGGCGAGCTCGACCTCATGACCGAGGCCGGCGAGCGCGCCAGCGAGCCGCTCGACCGGCTCGCGCACGGCGGCGTCGAGCGTCGCGGGCGCGATGCTCCACGGGATCCGCCACGAGAGCGCGATTCGCAGCCGGGTGGGTGGGCCGTTCGCTCCGCGCGCAGCGGCTTGCGCGAACGGCTCCGGCGGAGGCGCCGGTCGGTGCGGATCGCCGGGGTGGTTGCCGCTCAGCACGTCGAGCAGCAGCGCGGCGTCGTCGACGCTGCGCGCGAGCGGCCCGATGCAGGTGAGCCCGTTGAAGGCGTTCGTATGCGGCCAGGTCGAGACGCGGCCGCGCTGGGGCTTGACGCCGACGAGGTGCGTCCAGGCGGCGGGGACGCGCACCGAGCCGGCGCCGTCGGAGCCGGCCGCGCCCGCGACGAGACCGGCTGCGACGGCGCTCGCCGAGCCGCCGGAGGAGCCGCCGGGGGTGTGGTCGGTCGACCACGGGTTGCGCGTCGCGCCGAACGCCGGCCCCTCGGTGAAGGGCCATTGGCCGATCTCGGGCGTGTTCGTCTTGCCGACGATGACGGCACCGGCGGCGCGCAGCCGCCGCGCGACCTCGCCGTCGCCGGCACGCGGGTGGAACGTGCCGGGGCAGCCGAAGCGCGTCGACTCGCCGGCGAGGTCCATATCGTCCTTGATCGCGACCGGCACGCCGAGCAGCGGAGCGGTATCGCCGGCCGCCCGGCGGCGATCGGCCTCGTCGGCCTCGGCACGCGCCGCCTCCGCGCGCACGCAGCGGAAGGCGTTGAGCCGGGGCTGGGCGGCGTCGATCCGCGCGAGCGTCGCCTCGAGCAGCTCGCGCGCAGACAGCTCTCCTGCGGCGATGAGCTCGGCCTGCGCGCGCAGGCCGGCGAAGGCGAGCTCGGTGTCGGTCGGTGCCGGTGTGCCCATGGTCGTCTCCCTGCGCTGCGTCGTTCGTTCGAACGAACGATAGGGGATCTGCGGCTATGCTTCGCCGCATGGCGAGCGTCGCCCCGCCCAGCTCGAGCCCCACCGCCGCGCCCGGTCCCACGCGCGCAAGGATCCTGCACGCGACGCTGCGCACGATCGCCGTGGGCGGGATCGCGGCCGTCAGCAACCGCCGCGTGGCGGCGACGGCCGGCGTCGCGCTCGGCTCGCTCACCTACCACTTCCCCAGCCAGAGCGACCTGCTGCGCGAGAGCCTGCTGCTCTACGCCGCCGAGGAGGTCGCGCGCCTCGACGCGCTCGCCGCCGAGCTGCGCGCCGCGAACCCGACCGCAGAGCAGGCCGCGGCAGCCGTCGAGCAGATCGCCGCGCACCGTTCCGGACGCGCGGAGGAGGTCGCCGAGCTCGAGCTGCACCTGCACGCGTCGCGCGATCCGGCGCTGCACGACGCCTCGCGCCGCTGCTTCGACGCCTACGAGCGCGTCGCCGCCGCCGCGCTCGAGGTGCTCGACGTGCCCGAGCCGGCACGCCATGCGCGCACGGTCGTCGCGCTCCTGTGCGGTCTCGGCGTGCGGCGACTCGGCACCGGCGAGCACGAGGCCGCCGGCACCGCGGACGCGCTGCTGACGATCGTGCGCGGCGCGCGCGGCTGAGGCGGGCTACTGCCGCGCGACTGCGGTCCTCCACGGAGCGGGAGCCGTCGCCCGAGCGGATGGCGGGGGTCGCTCCGAAGAATTGAATGATGACGTCAACCAGGCTCATCTCACCGAGGAGGCGCCGTGTCCGATCAGTTCACCGAAGATCGCGAAGCAGCCCGAGCGATGGCGTATGAAAACGGTGCGCCGCCCCCGACGCTCGCCACCGTGCTCGACGAGGTGCGCGAGCAGAGCGCCCGCACGCGGCGCGTCCAGCAGGGCTTCGCCTTCTTCGCGGTGCTCGCGTTCGTGATCGCGCTCGTGAACCTGGTCGTGATCGCGGCGAAGCTGAACGACACGAAGACGGTGACGGTCACGACCGCCGCGGCCCCGGCCGCCGCGACGGGTGCCGGCGCGGCCGCGGGCTCCGGCGCGAGCGACGCAGGTGCCGCCACCACCGCGGCTCTCCCGCACAAGGTCGGGATCAAGCTCGCCGAGTTCTTGGTGACGCCGACCGCGCCCGCCGCCGCGGCCGGCAAGGTGACGTTCGACGTTCAGAACGCCGGCAAGGTCACGCACGAGTTCGTCGTCCTGCGCACCGACAAGAAGGCCGCCGACCTGCTCGAGGGCTCGCGCGCCTCGGAGGCCGGCAACGTCGGCGAGACGGGCGACCTCAAGCCCGGTCAGGCGAAGAGCGTCACGTTCAAGCTCCCCGCCGGCCACTACGCGCTCATCTGCAACCTCCCCGGCCACTACGCGGCCGGCCAGCACGTGGACTTCACGGTGAAGTGAGCGCATCGGGCGGGACGTAGTGCGCCCGGCACGCGCCGGTCGCATTACAGTCCCGCCCGATGCGCGCGATCCAGATCGCCGAGCTGACCGGACCCGACACCGCGTTGCGGCTCGTCGAGCTGCCCGAGCCGGAGCCGGCGCATCCGCTGAGCCCGCACGGCGAGGAGGCGGTCGTCGTCGAGGTGCACGCCGCCGGGGTGTCGTTCCCCGAGCTGCTGCAGACGCGCGGCGAGTACCAGTTCAAGCCGCCGCTGCCGTTCATCCCGGGCAGCGAGGTCGGCGGGATCGTGCGCAGCTCGCCCGCCGGCTCCGACCTCGCGCCCGGCGACCGCGTCGCCGCGTTCTGCGCGCTCGGCGGGTTCGCCGAGACGGCCGTCGCGCCCGCGTTCTTCACGTTCAGGCTGTCCGACGAGCTCGACTTCGCCCAGGGCGCCAGCCTCGTGCTCAACTACCACACCGCCTACTTCGCGCTGCGCACGCGCGGGCGCCTGCAGCGCGGCGAGACGGTGCTCGTCCACGGCGCCGCCGGCGGCGTCGGCACCGCGGCGATCCAGGTCGCGAAGGGGCTCGGCGCGCGCACGATCGGCGTCGTCTCCAGCGACGAGAAGGAGCGCGTCGCGCGCGAAGCGGGCGCGGACGAGGTGATCCGCTCCGACGGGCCCTGGAAGGACGACGCGCGCGCGTTCTCCGACGGCGGCGTCGACCTCGTGCTCGACCCGGTCGGCGGCGACCGCTTCACCGACAGCCTGCGCTCGCTGCGCGAGGGCGGCCGCGTCGTCGTCGTCGGCTTCACCGGCGGCTCGATCCCCGAGGTGCGCGTCAACCGCCTGCTGCTCGGCAACACCGAGGTGATCGGCGCCGGCTGGGGCGCCTACGCGATGCCGAAGCCCGACTTCAACCGCGAGGTCGGCGCCGAGATCGACGACCTGATCGCGGGCGGCTTCGTGCGGCCGATCGTCGGCGCGCGCTTCCCGTTCGAGCAGGCCGCCGAGGCGCTGAAGCTGATCGACGCGCGCGGCGCGGTCGGCAAGGTCGTGCTCGACGTGCACGAGGACTGAGCCATGGACCTGACGTTCAACGAGCAGGAGCTGGCGTTTCGCGACGAGCTGCGTGCGTGGCTCGCCGCCAACCAGCCCGGCACGGAGCCCGCGGGCGACGAGGACGCCGCCTACGGCTGGCGGCGCGACTGGCAGCGCCGGCTCGCCGACGGCGGCTGGGCCGCCGTCCACTGGCCGCCCGAGCACGGCGGCCGCGGCGCGTCGCTGACGCAGTCGGCGATCTTCTACGAGGAGCTGGCGAGCGCGAACGCGCCGCTGCCGGCGAACGTGCTCGGCCTGCTGCTGGCCGGGCCGACGATCATGACGTGGGGCTCGCAGGAGCAGCAGGAGCGCCACCTCGTCCCGATCCTGACGGCGGAGGAGATCTGGTGCCAGGGCTTCTCCGAGCCCGACGCCGGCTCCGACCTCGCCGCGCTGAAGACGCACGCGGTCAAGGACGGCGACGAATGGGTCGTCACCGGCCAGAAGGTGTGGACGAGCGGAGCGCAGTACGCCAAGTGGTGCATGCTCGTCGCGCGCACCGACGCGCAGGCGCCGAAGAAGCACCAGGGCCTCACGTACTTCCTGATGGACATGGAGCAGCCCGGCGTGCAGGTGCTGCCGCTGCGCCAGATCACCGGCGAGTCGGAGTTCAACGAGCTGTTCATCGACGGCGCGCGGGTGCCGGACTCCAACGTGCTCGGCGGCGTCGGCAACGGCTGGAAGGTCGCGCTGACGACGCTGATGAACGAGCGCGCCGGGCTTGCCTTCTTCCTGCAGGTGCGGTTGCGCCAGCTGCTCGACGCGCTGATCCGCGAGGCGTCCGGGCGCGGCCTGCTGGAGGACCCGGTCGTCGCCGACCGCCTCGGCGAGCTGCACCTGAAGGCCGAGGTCCTGCGCCTGACCGCCTATCGCGGGCTGACCGCGATCGAGCAGTACGGCCAGCCCGGCCCGGAGGGGTCGCTGACGAAGTGGATGTGGTCGGAGACGAACCAGCAGCTCACCCAGCTCGCGGCCGACCTGCTCGGGCCGAGCGCGCTGCGCAGCGGCGACCGCTGGGCCTACGAGCTGCTGCGGGCGCGCGGTAACTCGATCGAGGGCGGCACGACCGAGATCCTCAAGAACATCGTCGCCGAGCGCGTGCTCGGCCTGCCGCGGGCGCGCTGATCGCGATGCACTTCGACCTGACCGAGGACCAGAAGGAGATCCGCCGCGTCGCGCGCGAGCTGCTCGCCGCGCGCTCGGGTTGGGAGCAGGTGCGGGCGGCCGCCGAAGGGCGCGCCTACGACGACGCGCTGTGGCGCGAGCTGTGCAGCCTCGGCTGGCCGGGGATCGCGGTCGCCGAGCAGCACGGCGGCCAGGGGCTCGGCGCGGTCGAGCTGGCGGTGCTGCTCGAGCAGCTCGGCTACGCCTGCGCCGCGACGCCGTTCCTCTCGAGCGCCGTCGCTGCGGCGGCGATCCAGGCCGCCGGCAGCGACGACCAGCGCGCGCGCTGGCTGCCGGGGCTCGCCTCCGGCGAGACGACGGCGGGGATCGGCACGAAGGCAAACTGGGGACCCGCCTCCGCCGGCCACATGGCCGGCTCCGGCACCCCATGGCTGGCGGCCGACGCCGTCGGTGCGGCGGTGCTGGTGCTGCTGGACGGCGACGCGGCGCAGCTCGCGGTGGGCGCGGAGGTCGAGACGCTCGAGGCGATCGACCCGACGCGACGCTACGCGACGGTCAGCGGCGGTGACGCCGAGCCACTCGGCCCCGGCGCCGCGGACCTGATCCGCACGGCGATCGCCGCCGAGGTCGTGGGGGTCTGCCAGCGCGCGCTCGACATGACGCTCGCGTACGTGAAGGAGCGCAAGCAGTTCGGCGTGCCCGTCGGCTCCTTCCAGGCCGTCTCGCATCGCTGCGCGCAGATGCTGCTCGAGACCGAGAGCGCGCGCTCGACCGCGCTCTACGCCGCCTGGGCCGCGGGTGCGGAGCCGGCGCGCCTGCCCGAGGCGGCCGCGCTCGCCGCAGCAGCCGCCGCCGACGCCGGCCGCACCGTCACCGCCAGCGCGATCCAGGCCCACGGGGGCATCGGCTTCACGTGGGAGGCCGACGTGCACTGGCTCTACAAGCGCGCCCAGCTCGACGCGGCGCTGCTCGGCGGCGCGCGCCGGCATCGGGCGAGGCTCGCGGCGCTGGCTGCGCACCGAGCTGCCACGCCCGCGTGATCGCGTCCCCGCTCACCGGCGTCGTCGCCGAGGTGCTCGTCGCGGAGGGTGAGCGGGTCCTCCCCGGGAGTGCGGTGCTGGTGCTCGAGGCGATGAAGATGCATCACGAGGTGATCGCGCCGGAGGCCGGCGTCGTGCGCGAGCTGGCGGTGGCGGTCGGCGAGCAGGTGGCCGAGGGGCAGCGCCTCTTCCGCGTCGAGGCGACGGAGCACGAGGCACCGACGGAGGTCGCGCGCGAGCAGGAGGTCGACTTGGACCACATCCGGCCGGACCTCGCCGAGGTGCTGGAGCGCCGGCGCAGCGCGACCGACGACGCGGCGCGCCCGGCGGCCGTCGAGCGGCGCCATGCGGCGGGCCGCCGCACGACCCGCGAGAACGTCGAGGACCTCTGCGACCCCGGCTCGTTCTCGGAGTACGGAGCGCTCACGCTCGCCGCGCAGCGCGCGCGACGGCCGCTGGAGGAGCTGATCGAGAAGACGCCCGGCGACGGGATCGTGGCCGGCGTCGGCGCGATCGACGGCGCGCAGTGCGCGGTGCTCGCCTACGACTACACGGTCCTCGCCGGCACGCAGGGCATCCGCAACCATCGCAAGACCGACCGCGTGCTCGAGCTCGCCGAGCGCCAGCGGCTGCCGGTCGTGCTGTTCGCGGAGGGCGGCGGCGGACGGCCCGGCGACACCGACAGCTCGGAGCTGTTCCACCTCGTCGTGCCGACGTTCCACACGTTCGCGCGCCTGAGCGGCCTCGTGCCGCGCGTCGGGATCGTCTCCGGCCGCTGCTTCGCCGGCAACGCCGCGCTGCTCGGCTGCTGCGACGTCGTCATCGCGACGCCCGACGCGTCGATCGGGATGGGCGGGCCGGCGATGATCGAGGGCGGCGGCCTCGGCTCGTTCGCGCCCGAGGAAGTCGGCCCGGTCGCGATCCAGGAGCCCAACGGGGTGATCGACGTGCTGGCCGCGGACGAGGCGGACGCGGTCGCCACCGCGCGCCGCTTCCTCTCCTACTTCCAGGACCCGCTCGCGCCCGCCGACTGGTCCTGCGCCGATCAGCGGCTGCTGCGCAGCGTCGTGCCGGAGGACCCCAAGCGCGTCCACGACGCGCGCCGCCTGCTCGAGCTGCTCGCCGACGCGGGCTCCGTGCTGGAGCTGCGGCCGCGCTTCGGGCAGACGGTCATCACCGCGCTCGCACGGATCGAGGGCCGCGCGCTCGGGGTGATCGCGAACGACCCGCGCCATCTCAGCGGCGCGCTCGACGCCGACGGCTCCGACAAGGCCGCGCGCTTCGTCCAGCTGTGCGACGCGTTCGGGCTGCCGCTGCTGACGCTCGTCGACACGCCCGGCTTCATGGTCGGTCCCGACGCGGAGCGCACCGCGACCGTGCGCCACACCTCGCGCCTGTTCCTGGCCGGCGCGACCGCGTCGGTGCCGTTCCTGTGCGTGATCGTGCGGCGTGCCTTCGGCCTGGGCGCGCAGGCTATGGCCGGCGGGCACCTGCACGCGCCCGCGCTGACGGTCGCGTGGCCCAGCGGCGAGCTCGGCGCCATGGGCGTCGAGGGCGCGGTGCGGCTCGCGCTGCGCGGCGAGCTGGAGGCGATCGCCGACGACGCGCAGCGCGAGCAGCGCGTGAAGGAGCTCGTCGCCGCGGTGCGCGCGCAGAGCACGGCCCTGAACGTCGCGACCTACTTCGAGCTCGACGACGTGATCGACCCCGCCGAGACGCGCACGCGGATCGTCGCGACGCTGCGCGCCATGCCGCCGCCGCAGGCGGACGCAGGACGCCGCCGCACGATGGTCGACGCCTGGTAGGGGCTACGACGCTTGCTGACGCGCCCATTGACCGGGGCGCCCGGGCATGCTTGGATCGCGTCCACCCGACCGGAGGCTCTCTCACCCATGTCACGTCGCATCCCCGCCCTCGCGGGCTCCGCCGGCGCGCTCGCGCTCGTCGCCGGGCTCGCGCTCGTTCCCGCCGGCTCGGCAGCGCCCACGGCGCTCGCCGCGGCGAGCTGCACGCCCGTCTCGAACATCGAGGCGATCATCGACGACTCCGGCTCGATGGCGGGCACCGACGCCGACAAGCTGCGCGTCGCCGCGCTCGAGCTGCTGATCGACACGCCCGGGAACGAGAAGATCGACCTCGGCGCGATCGAGTTCGGCGGTCAGATCTTCTCGACCCCGGGCGAGCCGCCGGCTGCCGACGTGATCTTCCCGGTGGAGTCGATCGGGCCGAACGCCGCGGCGATGAAAGCGGCGCTGAAGGCCAAGGTCAACGCCGACAACGGCCTCACCGACTACAACGCCGCGTTCGCGACCGCACAAGCGGCCGACCCGGCTGCGAAGGCGCGGATCTTCCTGACCGACGGCGGCCACGACGCCGGCACGTACAACAACGGCCATCGCGGTGGCCCGCCGACGTACGTGATCGGCTTCAGCGGCGCGGTCACGGGCGAGAACGGCGCGCGGCTCAAGCAGATCGCGAGCGAGACCGGCGGCAAGTACTTCCCGCAGACCGACTCCAGCAACCTGCAGGCGGTCATGAACGAGGTCGGCACCACGCTGACGTGCCAGTCGCCGCCGAAGGCCTTCCACGACGCCTTCACGAAGCTCAGTCAGAGCGACGCGCACGCCGTGAAGCTCGCGAGCAAGGCCCACTCGGTCCAGCTGACCCTGTCGTGGTCGAGCCCCCAGGACGCGTTCACGATCGCGGGGCTGCGGATCGTGCGCCATGGCAAGCCCGTCGCGGTTGCCTCGCGCAAGCGCCACCTGAAGCTGACCAAGCGCCATGGCTCTACTTTTCTCGTAATAAAAGTCTCTAATTTGGTGCGTGGTTCACTGCATTTCAAAGTGAAGCCGACGAAGATCGGATCCGGTGCTCCGCGGGTGAACCTGACCACCCAGGTCACGCAAAGCCGCCGCTAGCGCGCTATTACCCGGTCGGTTGCAGCCGACGCAACCGACCGGTAGGTTCTTCGTAAACGTCGGCGTTCTCACCGTTTAGCAGATCGCCGACGCCCATAGAGGAGCGTAATCGGCGTGAGCGGAAGCAGGCTGAAGCTCTGCGACGTCATCAAGCACTACGCCACCAGCGGCGAGGTCGTCCGAGCCGTCGACGGCGTGTCGCTGACCGTCGCACCGGGAGAGTTGGTGGCCCTGCACGGCCCGAGCGGCTCGGGCAAGTCGACCTTGCTCCTGCTGGCCGCCGGCCTGCTCGCGCCGGACGCGGGCACGATCCACTTCGGCGATCGCGACGTCGGGGCGATCCGCGACGGCGACGTCGACTACCAGCGCAACGAGATCGGCTTCATCTCGCAGTCGTTCGACCTGCTGCCCGGCGTGCCGGCGGTCGAGAACGCCGCCGTCAAGCTGTTGGCCGACCGCGTGCCGCTGAGCCGCGCGCGCAGGCAGGCGATCCCCTGGCTCGAGCGCGTCGGCCTCGGCGCGCGTCTGGATCACACGCCGGAGCGGCTGTCCGGCGGCGAGCGCCAGCGCGTCGCCATCGCGCGCGCGCTCGTCAACGAGCCGCGCCTGATCCTCGCCGACGAGCCGACGGGCAACCTCGACAGCCGCCGCAGTCAGGACGTGCTGGCGCTGCTGCGCTCGATCGGACGCGAGCGCCAAGCCGCCGTGCTGCTCGTCACGCACGACCCACAGGCGGCAGCGTTCGCCGACCGTGCGCTGACGCTGCGCGACGGCAGGCTGGATGACGGCTCGCGGACTCCCGCCGCAGAGCAGGGATCGATCGCACCACAGACGATGCGGGGATAGGGTGCGCCTCGAGACGCTCGTCTACTTCTACCGCCGTCGACTGCGCACGCACCCGACGCAGGAGCTGCTCGCCGGCATCGGGATCGCAGTCGGCGTGGCGCTCGCCTTCGCCGTGCTGGTCGCGAACGGGAGCATCGCGGGCTCGGCCGACAACATCGTGCGCGGCGTCACGGGCAAGGCGGACCTTCAGCTGACCGCCCGCGATGCGCGCGGCTTCGACGCGCGCCTGCTCAGCGCGGTCCGCCAGCTTCCGGGCGTGGAGCGGGCGGCGCCGCTGTTGGAGCAGCGCGCCATCCTCGTCGGCCCCGACGGCCAGCAGGCCCCCGTCGACCTCGCGAGCATCGACGCGAGCCTTGCCGCGCTCTCGGGCCGGCTGCCCGCAACCTTCGCCGCCGGGGGCCTGGAGCTCACCGACGGGATCGTGCTGCCGCGAGCGACCGCCGCCGCGCTCGGCGTCACCGCCGAAGCGGACCCCGCGTTGGGACATCTGCCGCGTGTGACGCTCCAGGTGGGGGGCCACGCCTACCGGGTGACGATCGCCGGCATCCTCGGCCCCGACACGATCGGGCCGCTCGCCGATGCACAGCTCGCCGTGATGTCGCTGCCGCGCCTGCAGGCCGTCAGCGGGCTGCGCGGGCGCATCACGCGGATCCTGGTCCAGTCCCGACCCGGACGGGCAGCCGACGTGCACAACGGGCTGACTGCGCTGGCACAGGGGCGCCTCACAGTCGGGCCGGCGGACGCCGAGACCGGGCTCCTGCAGCGTGCCGTGCGCCCGAGCGACCAGGCGACCGGCTTCTTCGCCGCGATCAGCGCCTTGCTCGGGTTCCTGCTCGCGTTCAACGCGATGCTGCTGACCGCTCCGGAGCGTCGCCGACTGCTCGCCGAGCTGCGCATCCAGGGCTTCAAGCGCCACCAGCTCGTCGTGCTGACGCTGTTCCAGGCGATCGTCCTCGGCGTCGTCGCCTCGACCGTCGGGCTGATTGCCGGCAACGCGCTCGCGCGCAGCCTGCTCCACACCTCGCCGGACTACCTGGCACCGCCGTTCACGCTCGGCGCCGGTACGATCGTCGGCGTCGTGCCGATCGTGATCGCACTGCTCGGCGGGATCGCCGCAAGCTGCCTGGCCGCCGCCCCGCCGCTGCTGGACCTGCGGCGCAGCAACGCAGTCGACGCCGTCTTCCACTCCGCCGGAGCTCCCGGGAACGCGCTCTCCCCCACCGCGCGCCAGCGGATGCTCGTCGGTGCGATCGCGACGCTCGCGATCGGAGGCGCGTTGCTGCTCTGGGTGCCCTCGACCGCCCTGCCCGCCAGCATGCTGCTCGCACTCGCCACAGTGCTCGCGATCCCCGCGACGTTCGCCGCCGTGCTGCGCATCGGCGAAGCGCTCGCTGCGCGCGTCCAACGGCTCAGCATGCTGACGATCGCGCTGCTGGCGCTGCGGGCTACGACGCTGCGCTCGCTCGCGCTCGCGGCCACCGGCGCCGTCGCGGTGTTCGGCTGCGTCGCGATCGGCGGTGCACGCGACGACCTGCTGCGCGGGATCGGCCATTACACCTCCGACTACGTCGGCACGGCAGACCTGTGGGTCGTCAACGCCCGCGACAACCAGGCGACGAACCCGATCGCCACCCGCGGGCTGGCGGCACGCGTCGCCGCGGTGCCGGGCGTTCGCTCCGTGCGCCGCTACCGCGGTGGCTTCCTCGACGTTGCCGACCGGCGCCTGTGGATCATCGCGCGGCCATCGACGGACCCGGCGATGCTGCCGACGAGCCAACTCGTCAGCGGCGACCTCGCGACGGCGACGGCCCGCCTGCGCGCGGGCGGTTGGATCGCCGTCTCCGATCAGGTCGCCCACGAACGGCACGTGTCGATCGGCGGGCGGCTGACGCTGCCCACGCCGACCGGAGACGTCTCCTACCGGCTCGCCGCGACGACGACGAACCTCGGCTGGCCGCCCGGTACCGCGATCCTCAACGGCGCCGACTACGCTCGCGCCTGGGCCGGCTCGTCCCCCACGGCGCTCGAGGTCGACGTCGCGGCCGGAGCGAGCGCGCGCGTCGTCCAGCGGGCGATCGCGCGAGTGGTGGGACCGCGGAGCGGGCTGATCGTCGACACCGCGCGCCAGCGGGCTGGTCGCATCAACGCCGCGGCCCGGCAGGCGCTCGCCCGACTCAGTCAGATCTCGCTGCTGCTGCTGCTCTCCGCCGTGCTTGCGATGGCCGCGGCGATGGGCGCGGCGATCTGGCAGCGGCGCGCATCGCTCGCTGCGCTGCGGATCCAGAGCTTCACGCCACGCCAGCTGTGGCGCGTGCTGCTGCTGGAGGCCGGCGTGGTGCTCGGCGCCGGATGCCTGACAGGCGCACTGACGGGCGTCTACGGGCAGGTGGGCGCCGATCGCTACCTGCGACTCGTGACGGGCTTTCCAGTCGCGTCCGATCCAGCCGGCTGGCGCACCGTGCAGATCTTCGCGATCGTCGTCGCGGCGGCGCTGGCCGTCGTCGCGGTGCCGGGCTGGTTCGCGTCTCGCGTTCCGCCGCATCTCGGGCTGCAGGAGTAGGCCGCTGTGGCCAAGCGTTTAGCGCTCCTTTAGCCAGAGAACCAAAGCAACGCAAACTACGCCACATGAACCATCCGGCGAACGGTCGCGTGACGGCGGGCCGTATGACGCTGGCGCTGGCCCTCGCGAACCTGCGCTATTGGCTCACCGTCTCACGCCGCGTACGGCGCGAGTTGCAGCGCTGGCAGCGCCACGCGCACGCGATCCCCGATCGCCTGCTGCGCGCGCACGCCCTGGGCAAGCTCGCCGACGCCGGAGCCCACGCCCAGATCACGGCGACGTTGGCGACGCTCGCCCCGCTGCGCCGGCGCGCGCGCGTCGTCACGGCGATCGTCGCGTTCGAGGTGATCTACGACTATCTCGACGCGGTCAGCGAGCAGCCGGTCCCCGACCCACTGCGCAACGGCCGCCAGCTCTATCGAGCACTCGGCCTGGCGCTCGGAGGCGAGGACCCGCAGACGGACCCTTACCGCCACCATCCGCAGTGCGACGACGGCGGCTATCTCGACGCGCTTGTCGCGACCTGTCGAGCGGCGTTCCTGACGCTGCCGGCGGCGGCCGCCGTCGCACCCGTCGCATGGCGGACCGCCGCCTGCTGCGGTGAGGCGCAGACCCGCAGCCACGCGGTGGCCCGTGAGGGCACAGGACAGCTGATGCGCTGGGCGGCCCGCGTGGGATCCGGGTCCGGACTGACGGCGTCCGAGGTCGCCGCCGGCTTCGCCGCCTCGGTGCTGACGGTGCACGCGTTGATCGCGGCGGCAGCCGACGTGCGCACCACGCTGGAGGAGGCGAGACGCATCGCCGTCGCCTACCTGCCGGTGTGCGCGCTCACGACGCTGCTCGACAGCCTCGTGGACCGCACGCAGGACGCCGTCAGCGGCGACCACAGCTATCTCGGCTACTACGTCGATGACAGCGTCGCCGCCGAGCGTCTGTGCGTCGTGGCCGGGCGTGCGCTCGCCGGCGCCGGAGCGCTGCGTCACGCTGCGCACCATGCGATGGCGGTGTCGGGGACCGCTGCCTACTACCTCTCCACATGGCGGGCCGGCAGCGCCGAGACGCCGCTCGCCGCGCAGCGGGTGACACACGAGCTGCGGCCGGTGATCACGCCGATCCTGCTGCTGTTCCGCACCTGGCGACTGCAACGACAGCGGAGCGCCGACCGGCGCTCCGCTCGCGTGGCTGCTGCGCTTTACTGGAAGACTGCGGTCTGCGCCGGTTCTGCGGCGCTGAATCTACCTCTTATGAAGCCGCTGGCGGGGCATCTTTCCGAGTCTTCTTCTCTCTTTCTGAATCTAACGGATTCTAGAACCGATAGCGAACCCAATGAGTAAGAGAATCTGCCTTCTCTTTCTCTTGTTCTCGTGAGCGGCAGTAGCGCTGCGGGACTTTCGCCTCTGCCTCCATATAGGCAGGGTATTGTTTCCAATTCAATCCGGAAGCCAACCGGTCTTCCGCCACCGGATTCGACGAGGCTGACTAGCCCCCCGGTGATCGCTTCGGGTCTGATGCCGGCTATTCTCGCTTCGCCCAGGGTTTCTAGCAGGCTGTTGATCTGGATCGTCCACGGGACGTTTAGGATCGAGAGGATTTCGCCACCCGAGCACGGTCTCCATTCGATGCTCGTCACTAGCCCCGCGACTATGGGGAATTCCCCGGTGAACGGACCGGATCTCAGTTCGCCGTTGAGCGTGAGGTTGCACGAGACGATCAGAATGCCGCCCACGAAGCTGATTTCTCCCGTGGAGACTTGTCTTATCGTGCCCCCTCTTTCGATTATGAGCGATCTGTATGCCCCCGCGCTCGGCGCGATCGCGGCAAGCACGATAAGTGCCGCCACGACGACGACCAGCGGTTTCGCCTTACGCAACATGAATTACCCTCCATTCGTGCGTGATACGCAACGGACGCGAATACGTGCATCACCCCCCAGGCAGTCGTACGGGCATCAGGCAGCGCATCTCACGGTCTGGCTTGCTACAGCCCTCCCAGCGGGGAGAGCGCCTCACGTGGATTCTCGTGGCCCCTTCGTGCCCGTACCGATGGACAGCGAAGACGTTGGCATCATAGCACGAACCCTCACGAGATACAAGATATAGGACGACAAATACCACACAAGCCAGGGCGCTGATACACATTATTTTAGACTAATTTGGATCAACCGTTTGCTCTGGGCCTTGAAGACCTTGCGACGCCCGGCTTGCATAGAGAATCGAAGCTGTTTATAGTCGCAAGTGCGTGAAACTTGGTGTGTCGTGGGCCCGCGTCAGACGCTCCGAGCGCGTCGATGCCCGTGGTGCCCGCATCACACGGCTCGCGCTCGCGCTCTGCCTTGCCGGTCTGCTCGCGACCGCCTCCGCCGCCGCCGGCTCGAACGACGTTCCGCGCCCACCGGGCGCCGTCGACGGTCGCGGCTGGGAGCTCGTCAGCCAAGCTGACAAGAACAGCTACCAGGTGGCGCAGGCGCTGCCGATCTCGAGCGACGGCACGCGCGTTCTCTACCGGCTGTTCGCCGGGGGAGCGGCGGGCTCCACGTCGGGGCAGGGCGTGTTCGTGGCGACCCGCACCCCCACGGGATGGCGTTCGCACAACGCTCTCCCGCCGCGCGCGACGCTTCCCGCGAGCACCGTCAGCATCGGCGCCGCGACGCCCGACCTGACGAGCTGGATCGCATCGGCCTTCGAGGGCGTCGGCGTCATCCAGCAGGCACCGGACGTAAGCGTCATGCGACTGGACGACACTGGAGACCAGGAGCTGTTGCACACGTTCCCCGTGTTCATCGGGCTTGCGGGCGTGCCGGTGGTCACGTCGGGAGACCTGCGGCACGTGCTCGCGGCGATCCCACGCGGAGCGGACCCCTCGCTGCCGGGCTACGTCGCCGGCGCGATCGGGGCCGACAACACGAACGTCTTCGACCTCGGCACGAGCCCGCCGACGCTCGTGAGCGCGATGGGGCCCACCGGACTGCCGCCCGTCTGCGGTCTCAACGGGCGCGGCGGCACGATGGACTTCCCAGGCGGCGCGGTCAACGCGACCTCCGAGCACTGGATCTCCGACGACGGCGCGCGTGCCTTCTTCAGCACGAAGGGCGACGCGTGCTCCAATCCGCGGCAGCTGTACGTGCGCGACCTCGCCGCCGCCACGACGAGGCTCGTCTCCGGTCCGCCGCTTGCCGGCGACCCGGACAACGGCATCGACCGCTTCCTGCAGGCAACGCCGGACGGCTCGCTCGCCTTCTTCCGCAGCTCCACGAGCTACGACCCCTCAGACGACGCGGACGGGAGCAGCAGCGACCGCGACGTCTACCGCTGGACCGCGGCGACGGGCGCGCTGACGTGCGTCACGTGCGTCGTGCCGGGCGCCAACGTGCCGGGCGCCGCCGTCAACCAGCTCTCGAGCGCGGTCGTCGCCGCAGACGGCTCACGCGTCTACTTCCCCTCCCCCGCCCAGGCAGCCGGCGCACCGGCAGCGGGCACCGCGACGGTGCAGAACCTCTACGTCTGGCGGGCGGGCGACGGCAGCGTCCACTACGTCGGACCGATCACCGTCCTCGATCCGGGGGGGGACCCCGACGGCCTCGCGAACGTGCCCTACGTCGGCGGCCAGACGACGCCGGACGGCACGGTGCTGATCTTCCGCTCGAACACGCCCGGGCTCGACGCGCTCAGCGGCTCGCACAACGGCGGCCTGTATCAGTACTACCGCTACGACGACCGCGACCAGGACCTGTCGTGCCTCTCATGCCCGCATGGCGCGAGCGCGACGGCCAACGTCCCGGTCGACCTCACGGGCGGGTTCCCGCACCTCGCGGTCGCGCCGGACGTGCGCTCGTTGACCGACGACGGCAGCATGGTCTTCTTCGCGACGCGCGACACGCTCTCCGTCGACGACGTGAACCGGACGTGGGACATCTATGAGTGGCACGACGGCGTCGAGCAGCTGATCACGAACGGCGTCACGCGCTATCCGGGGACGCTGCGTCCGTATCCGACCGGAGTCTCGGCGGACGGACAGGACTTCCTCTTCCAGGATCCCGCCCAGCTGACGTGGGAGGCGCAGGACAGCTCCTACCAGCTCTACGACGCCCGGATCGGCGGCGGCTTCGCCCAGCCGACACCGCAACCGGGGTGCGACGGCGATCAATGCCAGGGACCGGCGTCGAGCCCTGCGCTGTCCGACCCCGGCAGCGCATCTTTGCGCGGCGCGCACGACCTCGCGCCGCCGGCGCGCTTCAGCGTCGGGCGCCCGACCGCCGCCCAGCGGGCCCGCCTTGCGCGCACCGGGCGCCTGCGACTCTCGCTGCGCGTCAGCCGGCCCGGCCGCATCTCGGCCTTCGCGCAGACGCTCCTCGGCGGCCGGATCCGCAGCGTCGGGCACGCCTCCGTCGTCATGCGCGCGGCCGGCCGCACGACGTTGACGCTCCGGCTCACGCACGCAGCACGGGCGCGCCTGGCGGCAAGCGGTCGGCTGCGGCTCGTGGTCGCGATCCGCTTCTCGCGGGCGCCGACGAGCAGGCGCCTCGTGCTCGTGCTGAGGACGGGGAGCCATGCGCACGGCCGCTGAGCGACGCCTGCGCGCGCTCCTCGCGGCGGCGTGCCTGGTGGCGCCGCTGCTCGCGGCCGCCCCCGCGGCCGCGGACGTGCAGTGGCACGTGACCTCGGTGCACGGCCCGCAGAACATGCCACCCGGAGGCAGAGGTCAGTACGTGATCGCCCCGTTCAACGAGGGCGACGCGGACACGGACGGCAGCGCGTATCAGCTCGTCGACACGCTGCCGCCGGGAGTCACCGCGACGGCCGCGTTCGGGCAGGACTGGTCGTGCGACGGCGTCGGCACCGGAACGGTGACCTGCACGGGCACCGACGGGGTGCCCGCACCGGGCGCCGACTCGGAACTGCGCGGCGCGGCGTGGCCCGTGCAGATCACGGTCGACGTGCCGGACGGCAGCGAGGGAACGACCGGCGAGAACGTCGCCGTCATCTCCGGCGGAAGCCCCGGTGCGACACCCGGCTCGACGACCGACACGACGACGTTCAGCTCCGCGCTGCCGACGGGGACGACGCCCACGGGCTTCGGCTTCGCGCCGGGCAGCGTGATGGCGGACGCCTACGACGCCGCCGCTCCGGCCGGCGTGCCCGCACGTCAGGCCGGCTCGCACCCGTTCGAGGCGCGCGTCGACTTCCGTCTGGGCCTCGGGCTGCGCGAGGATCCCGACGACGTCACGTTCGGCGACCTCTTCTACACCGAGCCGGCCGAGCACCTGCGCACGTTCGAGGCGCGACTGCCCGCGGGCCTGATCGGCGACCCGCAGGCGATCCCGAGCTGCCCGGCGATCCAGCTGAACGTCGGCGGCCCGAGCAGCAAAGGGAGCTGTCCGGCGAACACGCAGGTCGGCACGCTCGACCTGTCGCTCCAGCTCGGCAAGCTGCTCGGCGTGACCAACGGGTCGACGGACGTGCCGATTTACAGCATCACGCCGCCGAAGGGCGCGGCTGCGGCGTTCGGCTTCTCGCTGATCGGCAACCCGGTCGTGATCGTCGCCTCCGTCGACCCCTCCGACCGCTACGCCGTGATCGCGCGGATCGAGGGCGTGCCGGAGCTCGTGCTGCTGCGCGGCGCCGAGCTGACGCTGTGGGGCGTCCCGGCCGACCACGCGCACGACCGACTGCGGATGGACCCCGTCAGTGGAGCGATGGGCGTTGCGTTCGACGGCGCCCCGATCCGGCCGTTCCTGACGCTGCCCTCGCAGTGCGACGCCGGTGGGACGATCGAACTGCGGGTGGACTCGTGGCTGCATCCGAACGTGTTCGCCGGATGGATCCAGGCGACGCCGGGCGATCCCGCGACGGCGATGACCGGCTGCGGGGACCCACGCTTCCGCTTCCAGCCGTCGCTCGACGTGCAGCCGGACGCCCGCACGCCGAGCACGCCGACGGGCCTCGACGTCGACCTGACGGTGCCGCAGAAGGACGACACGGTCCCGAGCGCGAGCCTGCTCTACGCGGCCTCCGGCGACGACCGCGCGATCGCGACGCCGCCGCTGCGCGACGCGCGTGTGACGCTGCCGGCCGGGATGACGATCTCGCCCTCGGCGGCGGGCGGGCTGCTCGCCTGCTCCCCGTTGCAGATCGGGCTCGGGAGCGAGGCGCCGCCCGCGTGCCCGGACGCGTCGAAGATCGGGACGGCGAGCGTCGTGACGCCGCTGCTGGCGGATCCGCTGTCGGGCTCGGTGTATCTCGCCGCTCAGAACGAGAACCCGTTCGGCTCGCTGCTGGCGATCTACCTCGTCGTGACGGGCCCGGGGGTGGTCGTGAAGCTGCCGGGCAAGGTCGTCGCCGACCCGGTGACGGGGCAGCTGACGGCGACGTTCGACGACGACCCGCAGCTGCCGGTCTCGCGACTGCACCTGCACCTGAAAGGCGGCGCACGGGCACCGCTGGTGACGCCGGCGACGTGCGGCGTGCAGACGACGACGGCGACGCTGACCCCGTGGAACGCCTCGCTGCCGGCGGTGCAGACGTCGGACTCGTTCACGATCAGCGGCGACGGGCATGGTGCGCCGTGCGGCCCGCGCGGCTTCTCCCCCGGCTTCGTCGCCGGGACGACGAACCCCGTCGCGGGGCACGACTCGCCGGTGGTGGTGCGCGTGAGCCGCGGCGACCGCGACGAGCAGCTCAGCCGCGTGGACGTCACGCTGCCGCGCGGCCTGCTCGTGCGGCTCGCACGCGTGGACCTGTGTCCGGCGGCGGCGGCCGCGGCGGGGCGCTGCGGAGCGGGCGCGCGGATCGGGACGGCCGTGGTCGCTGCGGGCCCGGGGCCGGATCCGTTCTTCATCAGCGACGGCCGCGTGTACCTGACGGGCCGCTACAGGGGCGCGCCGTTCGGACTGGCGATCGTCGTGCACGCGGTGGCGGGGCCGTTCGACCTCGGCAATGTGATCGTGCGCGCGCAGGTCCGGGTCGACCGCCGCACGGCGGTGCTGCGGGTCGTGACGGATCCGCTGCCGACGATCCTCGACGGGATCCCGCTGCAGGTGCGGATCGCGCAGGTGACGGTCGACCGGCCGGGATTCACGTTCAACCCGACGAACTGCCGCGCGCTGCGCTCGCGCGCGCGGATCACGTCGACAAGCGGGACGCTCGCGACGCCGACGAGCCGCTTCCAGGTCGGCGACTGCGGGGCGCTGCCGTTCCATCCGCGGCTGACGGTGACGGTCGGGCGCCGCGGCCACACGGCGCACGGGACCTCGACGCCGCTGACGGCGACGGTGAGCATGGGGCGCGGCCAGGCGAACCTGGCGGGGGTGGCGGTCGACTTGCCGACGACGCTGTCCGCGCTGCTGACGGTCGCCAACGACGCCTGCACGCGTGCGCAATACGACGCGGGCGACTGCGCGAAGGCGCGCCTCGGGCACGCGATCGCACGGACACCGCTGCTGCGCGCGCCGCTGGAGGGCGACGCCTTCTTCGTCCAGGACCCCACCAAGCCGGCCGGCGCCCTGCCGAACCTGATCGTCGCACTGCGCGGCCAGGTCGCGTTCGACCTCGTCGGCACGATCAGGATCCTCAACGGCTCCGGCCTCGGTGCGCGCTTCAACGCCCCCGACGTCCCGATCCGCTCGTTCACGCTGCGGCTCTTCGACGGCCCGCGCGCGACGCTCGCCGCCGCCACGAACCTCTGCTCAGCGCACAGCCGGCGCGCGCGGATGCACGTGGTGATGCGCGCGCAGAACGGGCGCGAGGTGGACCGGATGCAGCGGCTGGCGGTGCGGGGGTGCGGGAGGTGATCTGATCGGCAGATCGGCGCCGTGACGGGGCGGACCGCTCGTAACCGAGTTTTGGCCACGAAATGGCCACGACGCTGCACTCCGGCCCTTCAAGCCGGCGCCCGCCTTCGAGAAGTCCCGGCGCGTAGAGCCGACGCGGGGACTCGAACCCCGGACCCCCTCCTTACCATGGAGGTGCTCTACCAGCTGAGCTACGTCGGCGCGGAGGGGCATTGTAGGCGCTTCTGCTGTGGCGGGGTGAGGCGCTTGCGTTCCCGGGGTGCGGCGACCGGCCCTGAGCCAGGTTCTGGGTACGGCGGTTGTCGTCCGACAACGCAGCGACGCGCCTGGTCCATGAGACCCGCCTGTGGATCGACCGAGCGCACGGAGAGCGTCGTACAGACGACCGGCAGATGACGGCAGTCCTTCGCCCGGCGTGGTTCGCTCGCGACCCGGCTCCGTAGTGCCCGCTATCGGACACGCCGCTACAGCAAGCTGTCAGAACGCCGCCTTCCTCGATCGCACTCCTCGATAAATCGGGAATCGCTGCACGCCCGGAATTCGAACGCATCCGGCCATCGCTCGCGAGATCCATGCCGCAGGTGTCGCTGGTTTGGACTCCGACATCCCCGCTGGACCGTGCACCGTATTTTGGTAGCGTCTCCCTGCGGATTACGGGATAAAGTTTCGCCTGGACAGGGGAGCTGTCGCGGCACGATCGGCAACGGCGAGTCGGTGCCTATGCGTATTCCGAATTACACTGTTGGTAAACCCAAGCGGGAGGTTCATACATGCGCCACGATAGAGCCCCTCTGACGGCATCGTTGGCGCAGTCATTAGCTTGAGTCAGACAGATCACTACACTGCCTAATTAGGCAAAAAGGGGTTTGACGTGTTTAGAGTGGTAACGATGCGCAGGGCGCGCACCTCGGGCAAGGATCTGATGATGGGGGTCGCACTGGTGGCTGCAATTCTCGCCGCGCCGCCCTCAGATGCGTTGGCAACGAGTTGGGTAGCACACTCGCTGACCTTCCCGTCTGGGGTGACGCAAGAGGCGCTTTACGGTGTCGGCTGTTCATCCTCCACCACATGTACCGCTGTGGGTCAGGACTACAACGGCACCTGGGGCGCCCATGCCGAGTCGGGGTCGGGGTCGGGGTGGGCATTCCAGACCGGTGTCACGCGCAACCCCGGCCCGAAAAACGGCAGACTGTCTGGCTCGTCCTGCCCGTCAACCACTTGGTGCATGACGGTCGGCTCCTACGGCAACTCGAGCGGCACGCCCGCGATCATGGCACAGGTCAAAAACGGGTCGACTTGGACGCTTTACAACATCGGGATCCCCTTGGGTGCGAGCCAGGCGGAGCTCAACGCCGTCTCGTGCACGTCGTCGTCCTTCTGCATGGCCGTCGGCTACAAGATGGTGTCCGGCGACGACAAGCCGTTCGCGATGGTCTTCAACGGCTCGACCTGGACCGATTCCAGCGCTACCACCGCGACCAATGCCACGCTGAAGGGCGTCTCGTGCCCGACGAGCACCTACTGCGTGGCCGTCGGGTCGACCGGCGGTGCCGCCCTGGCCGAGGTCTGGAACAGAGGCGCGTGGTCGACGACCTCGGCCGTGGTGCTGCCGACCGGTGGCTCCAACTACTTGCTCAACAGCATCAGTTGCGTCTCCTCCACCTGGTGTCTGACCGTCGGCACATATACCACCGGCAGCGGCAACCGGGCAATCGCGTCCCGCTGGGACGGCGCGCTGTGGCATGCCGTGGCGAACCTCACCTGGGCCGTCGGCACGAGCCCCATCGCCTACGGTGTCTCCTGCGTCTCGACGACGCAGTGCTTCGCGGTGGGCACATCCTCCGGTCAGCCTTTCGCCGACGTCTACGACGGCGTGACCCCTTGGTCCACGATGCCGCTCAGCGTGCCACTGGGCGCCACCGGTGGCGAGCTGCGTGGCATCTCCTGCGTCTCGTCGGTCCGCTGCGAGGCGTCGGGCTGGTCGTACTTCGGCGGCACGCCGACAGGCCTGATCGAGACCTACTCGTAGTCACACCGGCGCTGCCGGGACATCTGATCGGACTTAACGCAGCGAAGGGTTTTGGCCACGGAGACCATCTCGTGGCCAAAACCCACAGGAATCCACAGGGTATCCACGGGTATCCGGCGCAACCATCAGCGATCGACGCTCGCGCCGCCTGCAAGCCGCTCCGCCTCCTGCCATAGCGCCGAGCCGTCAGCGCTGGTCGGACGTTCACCCCCGCACTTAAGCCACAGGCACGGTCGCCGACCCCACGACCCCGTCGTCATGCAGCCGCCCGATCTCGGCTGAGCTGAGGCCGAGCAGCTCGGCGAGGATCTCCTCGGTGTGCTCGCCGAGGAGCGGAGCGCGGCGGACGGGGACGCGTGGGACGGCAGAGAAGTCGAGCGGGGAGGCCGGCATCAGGTAGCGCCCGGCGCCGGGCTGGTCGATCTCGGCGAACATCGGGTTGGCGGTCGAGGCGCGGGGGTCTTCCTCGACGAGCTGGCGGAACGTCTGGTAGGGACCCCACGAGATGCCGGTGCCGGCGAACAGGTCGCGGATCGTCGCGAGGTCGCGGGTGGCGAACCAGGGGCGCAGCAGCGCGGCGAGCAGATCGCGCGCCTCGTAGCGGCCGCTCTCGGTGTCGAGATCGTGCCCGGTCACGCGCTCGAGCTGCTTGCACGCCTCGCCGATCGCGGTCGTGTCGCGCAGCGCGTGCCACTGGCGCGGCGTGAGCGCGACGACCATCACGCGCCGCCCGTCGCGCGTCTCGAAGTCGTGTCCGAACGCGCCGTAGAGGTAGTTGCCGTCCTTGGCCTGATCGCGGGCGCCGAGCTGCGCCTCGGCGATGCGGCCGAGATTGCCGACCATCGCGAACGCGACGTCGGAGAGCGAGAGCCGCACGAGCGTCCCCTCCCCGGTGCGCGTGCGGTGCCGCTCGGCGGCGAGCAGCCCCGTCGCCGCGAGCGTCCCCATCGCCACGTCCCACGCGGGCAGGACGCTGTTGAGCGGGCCGGCGAGGTCTCGCGGCCCGGTCGCCCACGGGAACCCGGTCGCCGGGTTCACGGTGTAGTCGACCTCGCTCGTGCCATCCGGGTTGCCCGTCAGCGCGACCATCACGAGATCCTCGCGCTGTGCGCGCAGGCGCTCGTAGGCGAGCCAGCCGCGCGCCGGGAAGTTCGTCAGGAACAACCCGCCCTGCTCGCCCGGCGCCGTCACGAGCGCACGTGCCAGCTCGCGGCCCCGCTCGCTGCGCAGATCGAGCTGGATCGAGCGCTTGCCCTTGTTCATGCCCGCCCAGAAGAGGCTCTGGCCATCGGCCGCCAGCGGCCAGCGGCCATGGTCGAGCCCGCCGCCCACCTGGTCGAAGCGGATCACGTCGGCGCCGAGCTGCGCGAGCGTCATCCCGCCGAGCGGCGCCGCGACGAACGCCGAGCCCTCCACGACCCGCAGACCGGCGAGGATGCCGGCGCTCATGCCATCACCGCCGCGAAGCGCCAGTCGAGCACCTCGTCGGTCGCGTCGCCGGCCAGGTCCGCGCGCCGGGCGCGCACGCGCGAGCGCAGGTGCACGAGCGCGCCGTCCGACGCCTCCCCCCCCGGCAGCGGCTCGATCCGCTCCAGCTCGAGCCGGCTCGTCAGCGTGTCGCCCTCGAAGACCGGCGCGAGGTGATCGCAGCCGTGCCAGGCGAGGATCGCGACGAGGTTCGGCAGCGCCCGTGTCGCCTGGGCGGCCGCGAGCCCGATCGTGTGGCCGCCGTAGACCAGACGCCGACCGGAGGCCGTGCTCGCGGCGTCGTGATGGGCGGCGGCGACGTTGAGCGACAGCCTTGCCAGCTCCGGCGCGCTGCTGACGACGTCGCCGTCGCCGATCGTCCAGACGGTCCCCGTTGCCAGCTCGGCGGCGTGACCGCCGGGAACCGCCGCACGGAAGGCGTCGAGCCGCCAGTCCGCGACGGCGCCGGCGAGCGCGGCGGCGTCGAGCTCCCCGGCGCCGACCGCGTCGAGCTCGTCGGCACGCCCGGTACGCGCATCGGGGTCGCGCAGCGGCAGCAGCGCGCAGCGATGGAAGTCGAGCACCGCCCGCTCCTGCTGGTCGACCGTGCGGATGCGCAGGGCGGCGAGCCCTGTCGCCGCCCGGCCCGGCTTCGCGCTCGTCTGACGCAGCGCGACGACCTCGGTGCTCGTGCGCAACGTGTCGCCGATCACCGGCAGCCGCCGGAACGCGAGGCCGCGATAGAAGAGGTTCGCGATCACGCGCTGCGTCAGCAGCGTCGACTGTCCGATCGCAACGTCGCATACCAGCTGCGGATGCACGAGCGGCGCCGCAGCGCCGGTGACCTCGCGCGCCAGCCCGGCCTCGAGCGCGAGCCGCAGACGACCGCCGAGGATCGCCTGGTGCGCCGCCGCATGGCCCTCGGTCAGCGTCAGCCCCGGCGCGGCGTCGGCGCGCAGCCCGACGTGGAGATCCTCGAAGAACGGGCCGGCGACGTCGTGCTCGGAACGCGTCACGACCGTCTCGACGGCGCTCATGCGCCGTCGGGCTCGAGACCGGCCCGGATCAGCGTCCTGACCGCCCCACGCCGCAGCGGCTCGTCGAGCATCCGGCCGTCGAGCGCCACCGCGCCCTGACCGCCGTCGCGCTCGGCCTGCGCGAGCGCGACCAGCACGCGGCGCGCCTCGGCGACCTCCGCCTCGCTCGGCGCGAACGCGACGTTGAGCGGCGCGACCTGCGCGGGGTGGATCGCCCACTTGCCGTCGAAGCCCGCGTCGCGCGCGCGGGCGACGGCCGCGTCGAAGCCCGCGTCGGGCTTCAGGCCGAGGTACGGACCGTCGATCGCCTGCAGCCCCTGCGCCCGCGCAGCGAGCAACACGAGCTCGCGGAGCGGATCCCACGCCGCGAGGTCGGCGGCGCCCGCGGGCGTGCGGCCAAGCGAGGCGGCGAGATCCGCGTAGCCCACGATCAGCGCCTCCAGCCGTGCCGAGGCGGCGGCGATCTCCTGCGCGCGCGCCACGCCGGCGGCCGTCTCGATCAGCGCCTGCACGCACAGCGGCTCACGCGGCGCGGCCCCGGCCTCGACCCCGTCGAGCAGGCGCTCCACGAACGCGAGATCGCCGGCGCTCTCCACCTTCGGCACCACGATCGAGCGCAACGGGGTTGCGGCGCCCGCGAGCGCCGCGAGGTCCTCGTGGCACCACGGCGTGCGCGGCGGGTTGACGCGCACGCTCACCACCACGCCCGACCAGTCCTGCGCGGCCAACGCGTCGAGGACCGCCGCACGCGCACGCGCCTTCGCGGCCGGCACGACGGCGTCCTCGAGGTCGATCACGATCTCGTCCGCACCGAGCGCGGCCGCCTTCGCGAGCTTCTCCGGCGCAGAGCCGGGCACGACCAGGCAGGAGCGGCGGCGGGTTGCGTGCGATGCGTCGAGCGAATCGGCCACGCATCGACCCTAGATCCGCCCGTGCACCTGGCAAGGCGCCTCGCCCGCCAGACCCCCCGAACGGGTTAGCGGCGCTGGATGAAGCGCGCGGTCGGGGGCGTGTGCGTCAGGCGCAGCGGTGTCCGGAAGCCCTGCTCATGCCGAGAGCACGGCGGCGACGGTGAAGCACGCTGTCGCTGTGGCGGTGACGAGCACCGGCCCGTAGAACCAGTAGCGGAGCGAGATCACGAAGTAGGCGGCCGGGAAGGCGATCGTGAGCGGCCGCAGGGCGTCGATGCGCTTGACCAGCTCGAAGTCCTGCGTGGCGATCAGCAGGCAGAGCAACCCGAACGTGAAGACGCCGAGGCCGTGGCTGATGTTGATGCCGAGCCACATCCTCCACATCGACGGTCTCGCACCGCTGCCGCCGACCATCCGCACCAGCCGGACACCGGTGCCTTCCACGACGGGCTTGGCCGAGCCGTCGATCGGCGCGAAGAAGGTGGGGCGAACGGTGTCGATCAGCGCTCCCAGCGCATGCAGGCCGCCGGCGAGGATGAGCGGGATCGTGCCCGCGATAAACCACGTCTGCGCGGCGCCCGCGTTCACGGCCGACGCCCGGAGTCGCAATCAGAGAAGGGAGAGCGCGTCCTCATTCCGCATCACTATACGGTACCGTATGGAAGAGCGCGCCATCAGCTGAAGCGGCGCCCCATTCGCCGCGCAACGCGGCAGAGGAACGACCATGACCCTTCCCCGCACGCCTCGCAGCAGCTGGATCGACGAGGGGCTGCGGGCGCTCGCCGCCGGCGGCCCGGATGCCGTCCGCATCGAGCCGCTGGCGCGGGCGCTCGGCGTCACCAAAGGCGGCTTCTACTGGCACTTCGACGGCCGGCGCGCGCTGCTGGACGAGCTGCTCGACACGTGGGAGCGCGTGAGCGTCGACGAGGTGATGGAGCGCGTCGAGGGCGAGGGCGGCGACGCCAGGGCGAAGCTGCGGCGGCTCTCCGCGATCGCCGCCTCGGCCGACGAGGTGCTGCGGATCGACCCGTTGAAGATCGACCTCGCCATCCGCGACTGGGCCCGGCGCGATCAGGTGGTCGCCCGCCGCCTCCGGCGCGTCGACAACCGGCGAATGGACTACATGCGCTCGCTGTTCGGCGCCTTCTGCCCGGAGAACGACGTCGAGGCCCGCTGCATGCTCGCCTTCTCGCTCTGGATCGGCAACCACTTCATCGCCGCCGACCACCCCGGGCGCAGCCGCGCGGCGGTGATGGAGCTGGCCTTCGGGCGACTCATGGCCGAGCCACGTCCTGCGCCACCGCCACCGTGAGGACGCGTCGATCGCCTACGCGGCCGTCCGCCATCGACTGGTCCGCGACGCGATCCACGGCCGCATCGCCCGATCGGGATGAGTCGAGACACCACGCGCGGTCGTACGATCACGTCCATGGTCGACGGCTTCACCCCCTGACCGTGGCCAGCGGCGATACACCCGCGGGCGTCACGCCGAGCGCGAGCGCCGAACCGGCGGTCGGGTCGCTCATGCCCCGCGCGCATCATCTGATGATGTTGGAGTTCGGGGATCGCAGGGACTTCGACGATCCGCGGCTGGAGTGGCGCCGGCTGTTCTCCGAGCTGTTGGGCACGTTCATGCTCGTGCTGGTCGCCGCGGGTGGCGGCATCCTGCACGGCAAGGGCCAGATCAGCCTTGCCTCCGCCGTGGTCGCGCCGGGGCTGATGGTCATGGCGATCATCCTGTTCATGGGCGCGGTGTCCGGCGCGCACCTGAACCCGGCGGTCTCGCTCGCGTTCGCGCTGCGTGGAGACTTCCCCTGGAAGCGTGTTCCGGGCTACGTCGTCATCCAGCTGGTCGGCGCCACGTTGGCGTGCCTGTTCCTGCTCGCGGTGTTCGGCAACGTCCAGCACCTCGGCGCGACGGTGCCCGGCCCGGGATATGCGAACTGGCAGGCGCTGCTCATGGAGATCGCGCTCACGGCGGTGCTGGTGAGCGTGATCTTGGGCACCGCCTCGGCTGCCCAGAACGTCGGGGCGATCGCCGCCCTGGGCGTTGGCGGGTACATCGCGCTCGCGGGCCTGTGGTCGGCACCGGTGAGCGGCACGTCGATGAACCCGGCGCGGTCGTTCGGCCCGGCGCTGGTGAGCGGTGACTTCTCGAGCTACTGGGTGTATGTCGCGGGCCCGATCGCCGGGGCGCTGATAGCGGTCGGCTGCGCGTTCGTCCTGCGAGGCAAGGGCGGCGACGCGATCGCCTACGCCGCGGGCTCCGGAGTCCTCGACGAAGGACGCCTCGCCGCCAAGCAACGGCTCTCACAGGCCATCGATCGAGGAGACGCCGTACCACCCGGCATCCCCGGGGCCGATCCGCCGCGCTCGGACGCTGCGCCCAGCTGACCGAGGAGCTGTGCGCGCGAAGCCGAGCGATGCCGCTCAGCGCAGCGCGGGCAGGACGTGCTCGCCGTAGGTGCCGATCGCGGCGAGCGGATCGGTGCCTGAATTGTTGGTGAGCACGACGGTCGTGGCGCCGAGGTCGATCACGTCGCGGATTCGCTCGACGTGAACCTGCGGGTCGGCGCCGATGATCATCGCCTCGCGCAAATCCTCGTCGGAGGTCTGGCGCTCGCCCTCGGCGTACATCGCCGCCGGGTCGTGCCAGTCGTCGGTGTAGAACTCGGCCGGCTGCGATCCCTTCCACGGGCGCGCGCCCTCCAGCGCCGCGTCGTCGTCGGGAGCCCACGAGAACGCCGCCTGCAGGACGATCTCGCCCGGCTCGTGGCCGGCGTCCCCGGCCGCGGCGCGATAGGCCTCGATCACGCCCGGCGCCTGCTCGGGGTCCGCGAGCGTCCACAGGCCGTCGCCCCAGCGCCCGGCGACCGCAGCCGCCTTGGGTCCGAACGCCGAGACGTAGATCGGCGGCCGCCGCAAGGGGCGGCTGTGCAGGAACGCGCCAGCGGTCGAGAAGTGCGTGCCGCGCGTGCTCACGCGCTGCCCGGCGAACAGGCGGTGGATCAGCGACAGCGCCTCCTCCAACCGTTCGATCTGCTCGCCGACGGGCGGCCACGGCGCGCCCAGCGGCGACTCGTTGAGCGACTCGCCCGAGCCGATGCCGAGGAACGGGCGGCCGGGGAACATCAGCTCCAACGTCGCCCACGCCTGCGCGATCAGCACCGGATGATGGCGCGGCCCCGGCGGCGTGACCGCCGTTCCGAACGGCAGGCCCGTCGCCTGCCCGACCGCGCCGAGCCACACCCACGCGTGGCCGGACTCGCCCGGCTCCCACCACGGCTGCAGGTGGTCGCTGCATGCGATCCCGTCGAACCCGGCCCGCTCGGCTGCGACCGCATGGGCCAGCAGCGCGTCGGGCGGGAACTGCTCATGCGAGGCGCAGTAGAAGAGGCGCGTCGGTGCCATCAGCGCGAGACGGTGGAGACCGGCTTTCGCATCAGCCCCGGGGCTGCCCGCGAGCCGCGTTCGTCAAACAGCGGGTGCACGAGGCATGCCGGCGTGCGTCCCTGATCGATCTCCTACGTCGTCTCGGGGCCGCGCGGATCCGGCGAGGGCACGTCCGGCGGCTCGGGATCGGGCTCGTGCGGTGGCTCCGGGTCGGGCAGCTCTGGGCCGAGCGGCGCCTCGGAGGGCTGCTCGGGCGGAACGGGGTCCGGCACCGTCGGGCCGGGCTCTGGCGGCGCCGGCTGCTCCGGCGGCGCGGGATCGGGCACCTCGAGGACCGCGCCGGGCATCGTCGGGTCTTCAATCGCCTGGGTCATCTCAGGCCTCCTTCCTGGGAGCCTCACTTCCCGCTCGACCGCGCTCCTACTCGGTTTTTCGCGCATGAGACGCGCCGCGCCGACCGTTTTCGCGGCCCGCGGCTCGGGAACGCTGGCCAAGGATTGAGTGTGAGCGCCGTAGAGATCGACTGGAGCAGCGCGCAGGTCCGCAGCGGCAAGCTGAACGTGAAGTTCGCCGCCGAGCCGTCGAGCGCATGGCGCAAGCGCTTCGAGCTGCTGGCACGGCGCCTCGAGCGTCCGGGCGAGTCGTGGGGCGAGATCACCGTCAAGAAGACGCGCATCCGCGTCCGCGAGGTCAGCGAGGGCGCGGAGAGCGACGTCCACCATTTCCTCGAGAGCGTGCTGCTCGAGACCAACGCCGCCGAGCAGCAGGATCCCGTCACGACCGACGGCGAGCAGGACGGCCTCGACGCCGTCGACCGTCGCATGACCGACGCGTTCCGGCGCTTCCAGGGCGACGACGGCGACCGCTCGACCGCGAGCAGCGACCCGGCGTGAAGCGCGACACGTGCGGCGCTCAGGAGCTCGACCTCGCCGCGGCAAGGGCGGCGAGGTCTGCTTGCAGCGCCCGCTCCTGCGCGACGACGCGCTCGCGCGCCCGGGCGTAGGCCGTGCGGCGCGTGGCGCGCGCCGCCGTCGCGAGCGCGGCGTAGGCCCGACCGGTCTCCTTCAGCTGATTGACGAGGCGCGGCAGGTCGCCGGGCGCGCCAACCGTCCCCAGCCTCCCCGCGCCTGCGGCGGCGCGCGCGTACGCGGCGGCCAGGCCGTCCGCCGTCGCGGCCTGTCGCCGCCCCGTCGCTGCGGCCGCCAGTGCGCGGCGCTCGCTTGCGCGCGTCCGGTCGAGGTCCGCCACGATGCGCGCAAGCTCGCGCCGTGCCACGACGTCGCCACCGAGCGCAGCAGCCCGACCGGCGGGGAGGCGCAACGTCGTGAGCGCGGCGGAGCACCCCGCGCGCACGGAGGCGGGCGCGGCGGACGGCCCGAGGCAGGCCGCGACGATCGGGCGGCCGTCGCCGTCCTCGAGCACGTACACGTCGGCGACGCGTTCGGCGCCCACCGCGACATCCCGGTAGCGCCATGCGTCGTAGTCGCCCAAGCGCACGGCCTCGGGCACGGCGTCCACGAGCTGTGCGAGCAGCGGCGCGGCCGCGCGCGTGACCACGAGCGCCGTCGCGCCCGACCGCCCGGGCGGGTGGGCGACGAGCGCCGGCGCGCCGATCGCCGACGGGCCGGCGCCGGCTCCGGCGCGCAGCCAGCCGCGCGGCGCCTCGACGCTGAGGCCGGCGCCGGCGAGCGTCACCGCCGCCGGTGGGTCGGACGCCGTGGTCGCCGACCCGGCGACGGTGCCGATCGCCGCCGCGACGAGCAGCACGGCGGCCGGGATCGCGATGGGGATGGGGCGACGCCCCGGCCTCGTCCGCCGGCGCCCGCCCGCCGCACGGGCGCGTCGCGTACGGGTCGCGCGCGGCGCGCTCACGTCGCTGTGCGACGGGTGAACCCCGATCGCGTCGCCGAGCGCCTGGACGAGCGCCGCCGGAGTCCCGTAGCGCTCGGACGGGCGTTGGGCGAGGCCGCCGCGCAGCACCTGCTCGAGCCGCGCGCTCGGGGTCGTCGGCGCAGGACTCGCACCGCCCGGCGGCCGGTGGATCGCGGCGGCGACGATCGACGCCAGCGCGTAGGTCATGCTCTCCGCGGTCGGGCTGGCGGCACCCCGGAGCGCGGCCCGGACGCCACGCCGTCGGTCGGCGATCGCGGCAGCACGCTCGGGGGCGAGGTGGGCGCGGTCGACGCACGCGTGTGCGAGCGGACCGCCCGGCAGCCCGACGTCCGCGAGCAGCCGGGCCCGCTCGCCGACGAGCACGACGTCCGCGGGGCTGACGTCGACGGGAGGCACGCCGGCGCGTTCGAGCGCGGCGAGCGCGGCCGCGACGTCCGCGCACACCGCGACCGCCGCCTCGGGCGCCATCGGCGCGCGGGCGATCCGTCGTGCCAGCGGCTCGGCGTCCGCGCAGTCAAAGCTCAGGTGCGGCCAGACGTCGAGCGCGATCTCCTCGATCGGGACCAGCCGCGGGTCGACGACGTAGGCACGCTGAGAGGCCGCCAGGTCGAGCGCGTGCCACTGCTCCGCCGTCGGCAGCGCCGGGTAGAGCCGCAGCAGCGTCTCGCCGCCGTCGTCGTCCTCTGCGAGCCACAGGCCCGTGTCGCCGCGCGTTGCCAGCAGCTCGTGCAGCCGGCGCGCGCCGAAGCGATGGCGGGTCGCCTCGAACTCGCTGCCGGACGGGTGGCTGTTCGCGCCATCCGGCACGTTCAGCCCGAGTCGTCGAAGGTGAGGGGCTTCTTCGCGGGCGGCTTCGGCTTGGGCGCCGGCGCCGGCGTCGGGGCGGGCGGGGGCGTCGCGGCGGGCGGGGGCGTCGCGGCGGGGACGACGGACGGTGAGCTCTCGATGACCGGCGCGGGCTCGGCGGGCGTCGGCCGCGGTGGCGGCACGATCAGCGCCGGCAGCGGGCTGACGCGGTGGAGCGCGCCGATCGGCTCGTCCTCGAGCCGGATCGCCGTCGGCGACGCGGGCGCCGGCGTGGGGTCGGCCGGCCCGTCGTGGGCGAGCGCATACGCGCCGCCGAACACGGCGCCGGCGAGCACGGCGCACGTCGCGATCGCCGCCAGGCTCAGACGCTCGGGCATCGGCTTCCGCGGGTCGCCCCCGGCACGAGGCATTGGTCGACACGCCGAGGCGCCTTGCCGCGCACGATCGTGAAGCGCGTGTACTTGCCGATCCGATCGGCGCGCCAGACCCGCACCACGATCACGGTGCCGCTGCGATACACGTGCGCGAGGCGACTGAAGTCGATCGCGTCGCTCTTGCCCATCGTCGCGGCAGCGCGCAGGACGCGGCATCGCCGCGACGACCGTCTCTTCCTGCTGCAGGCCGGGCTGACGCTGACCCGCACGAGCGCGCCGCGCGGAGCACGCACCGAGAGCAGCCTGATGCGCGCTCCGGTCGGGGTCAGCGTGCCCGCGATCCGCACCAGCGGGAACGGGCTCAGCAGTCGTGGACCGGAGGGCGGGGGCGTCACCGGGGGAACCACAGGCGTGGGATCCGGCTTCGGGCTCCCGGGCACGTGTGAAGCGGTGTCGACCGTGAACGCGCGCGTGCGCAGCGTCTGGTTGCCCGCGTCGTCGGTCGCGCGCACGCGGAAGACGTACGCGCCGTCGGCCAGCGGCGCGACCGCGGCGTCCGTCGTCGCGCTCGCGCACGGGCCGTACGCCGGCGTCCCGCGGTCGATCGAGCACTGCACCGTCGCCCCAGCCTCCGCCGAGAAGCCGAACAGCGGCGTGCTGTCGCTCGTCGTCCCGGACGGGCCGAAGCCGATCGACAGCGACGGCGGCGTCGTGTCGATCGTGAACGTGCGCGAGACGACCGCGTGATTCCCGCCGCTGTCGGTCGCCCGCACGCGGAAGACGTGCGTCCCCTCGGGCAGCGGCGTGCCGAGGGCGTGCGTGGTCGCGCTGGTGCACGGCCCGTACGGCGGCGCCGCTTGGTCGATCGAGCACTCGACCGTCGCTCCGGCCTCGGCCGTGAACTGGAACGACGGCGTGGTGTCGTTCGTCGGCCCCGCCGGACCGGAGTCGATCGACAACGACGGCGCCTCGCTGTCGACGGAGAAGTCCTGCACGGCGGTCGCGCGGTTCCCCGCCGCGTCCGTCGCCCGCACGCGGAAGTGGTAGGACCCGTCGGCCAACGGACCCGCCGCGGTGTGCGAGCTCGCCGTCGTGCAGGGCCCGTACGCCGGCGTCCCGTGATCGACGGAGCACTCCACCGTCGCGCCAGCCTCGGCCGTGAACCCGAACGACGGCGTGACGTCGTTCGTCGGCCCCGACGGACCGGAGACCACGCCGACCGCGGGAGCGACCGTGTCCACCGAGAAGGACTGCGTCATGACCGCTTCGTTGTCTGCGGCGTCCGTCGCCCGGACCCGGAACACCCACGTCCCGTCGGCGAGCGCCGTCGCGGTGTGCGAGCTCGCCGTCGAGCAGGGCCCGTACGCCGGCGTCCCCTGATCCACCGAGCACTCCACCGTCGCGCCCGGCTCGGCGGTGAACACGAATGACGGCGTGGCGTCCTTCGTGGGCCCCGCCGGACCGGAGCCGATCGACAACGACGGCGCTGTCGTGTCGACCGAGAACGCCTGTGAGGCGCTGGCCGAGTTCCCCGCCGCGTCCGTCGCCCGCACGCGGAAGAAGTACGCCCCCTCTACCAACGGCACCGCCACCAGCTGGGAGGCCCCCGTCGTACAGGGCCCGTACGCCGGCGTCCCCTGATCCACCGAGCACTCCACCGTCGCGCCAAGCTCGGCGGTGAACCCGAACGACGGCGTGACGTCGTTCGTGGACCCCGCCGGGCCGAAGTCGATCGACAACGACGGCGCCACCGTGTCGACCGAGAAGGACTGCGACGCCTCGGTCTCCTCCTGCTGGTCGTCGGTGGCCCGAACCCGGAAGACGTAGTCGCCGTCGAGCAGCGGCGCGTCCGGCGCATGCGTCGCCGCTCCCGAGCACGGACCGTACGCGGGCGTCCCCTGATCGATCGAGCATTCGACCGTCGCGCCTGCGTCGACCGTGAACCCGAACACCGGCATCGCGTCGTTCGTCGCCCCCGACGGACCGGAGTCGATCGACAACGCGGGCGCGGCCCATGCCACGGTGGCGATCGCCAAGCCGATCCCGAGCGCCAGCACCGCCGCGACGATCGCGTGCCGGTGGACCGTGGAGCTGGGTGGCGCCTGGCGCGGCGAATGCACGAATGAGCGACCTGAGCGTGGACCGGAGCGCAGGCACTGTAGCGCAGGTTGGGAGCCCGACCCGCGCATAAACCATCGCCGCCCGTCACTCGGTCCGCGTGAACTGGAAGATGGCGACCGCCATCATCGCCAGGCCCAGCGCCAGCACGATCCCCACCTCGACGAGCGAGGGCACGCGCCAGCCGAACCAGGCGATGCCGGGCTCGAGCGTGCGCAGGGCGGCCGCGGAGATGTCGAGATGGTCGAAGACCAGCCGCCGCATCGGGTCAACGGCGTAGGTCAGCGGGTTGAGGCGGGTGAGGACCTCCAGCCAGGTGGGCAGGCCCGCGACGGGATAGAGCGCGCCGGAGAGGAAGAACAGCGGCATCACGAGCATCTGCATCACGGTCGTGAACGTCTGGATCTGCTTGATGCGGACGGCCACCATCACGCCGAAGGCGGTGACCGTGAAGGCGATCAGCAGTTGCAGGCCGAAGAGGCCGAGCAGCAGCCCGGGGTCGTAGGGCACGTCGACGAAGCCGGCGAGGGCCAGCAGGATCACGCCCTGGAGCGACGCGACCGTCGCGCCGCCGAGGCACTTGCCGACGACGATCGACGACCGCCGGACCGGCGCGACGAGCATCTCCCGCAGGAACCCGAACTCGCGGTCCATCACGAGCGAGACCGCGTTGAACATCGCGCTGAAGACCAGCGCCATGCAGAGGATCCCGGGGAAGATGAACGTCTTGAGGTCGACGCCGTCGGTGGACGCCGCCGAGAGCCGCTGCAGCCCGGCCCCGAGCACGAACAGGAACAGCAGCGGCTGAATCAGCATCGCTGCGATCCGCATGCGGTCGCCGGTGAAGCGGATCAGGTCGCGCCGCCAGACGATCCGCGCCGCCCGGACCTCCGAGCGCCAGGAGCGCTCGGGCACGCGGACGGCGACGACCTCCGTGACCGCGGCGCTCATCGGCCGGCCCTCGAGAGCACGCGCATCGTCGCGCGGCTGAGGTCGCTCACCGATGCCGTCTCGGCGTCTCGGATCGCCGAGCCCGTGTAATGCAGGAAGACATCGTCCAGGCGGTCGGCCCCGACGCTCGCCTTGAGCGCCGCGGGCGTGTCGAGCACGACGATCTTCCCGTGGTCGATGATCGCGATGCGGTCGCACAGCTCCGCCTCGTCCATGTAGTGCGTGGTCATGAAGATCGTCGTGCCCTCGGCCTCCTTCAGCGCGCGGATGTAGCGCCAGATCGAGCTGCGGGTCTGCGGGTCGAGGCCGATGGTCGGCTCGTCGAGGAACAGCACGCGCGGCGAGTGCATGAGGCCGCGCGCGATCTCCAGGCGTCGTCGCATGCCGCCCGAGAAGGTCTGGACCGTCTGGTCGCGGCGGTCTGAGAGGTCGACCATCTCGAGCATCTGGCGCATCCGCGCCGGGACGACCCCGGCGTCGATGCCGTAGAGCTCGGCGTGCAGACGGAGGTTCTGCTCGGCGGTGAGGTAGCCGTCGAGCGTCGGGTCCTGGAAGACGAGGCCGATGTGCCGGCGGACGTCGTCGCGCTCCGCGGCGACGTCGAAGCCGCTCACGCGGGCGCTGCCGGAGGTGGGTCGCGCCAGCGTGCAGAGCATGTTGATCGTCGTGCTCTTGCCGGCGCCGTTGGGGCCCAGGAAGCCGAAGACCTCGCCGCGGGCGACGGTGAACGAGACGCCGCGGACGGCCTCGACCTCGCCGTAGGTCTTGACGAGGTCGTCGACCTCGATGGCGGGTGGTGTGGAGGTGTTCATGGCGCGGCAGGATAACACTACAGTGACTGTAATACTACTGTCGCTATAGTGCTATACTCATGCCAGGAGACGTTCCCCAGGGCCTGCGCGAGCGCAAGAAGCGCGCCACGCACGAGGCGATCGCCGCCACCGCGCGCCGCCTGTTCGCCGAGCGCGGCTTCGAGGCCGTCACCGTCGCCGAGATCGCCGTCGCCGCCGACGTCTCCGAGAAGACGGTCTTCAACCACTTCGCCGCCAAGGAGGACCTCGTGTTCGCCGGCGGCGACTCGCGGCTGGCCCGGCTGCAGGCGGACATCGCCCAGCGCCCGCCCGGCACCTCGGTGCTCGACGTCTTCCGCGCGAACTCCGAGGCGATGCTCGACACCGTCGCCGCAGGCGAGACCGAGGACAGCCTCGTCGTCCCGCGCATCGTGCGCGACAGCCCCGCGCTGCAGGCGCGGCTCGCGGCGGGGTGGGAGCGCGAGGCCGAGGCCCTCGTCGCCGCCATCGCCGAGGCGACCGGGGCCGACGCCGACGACCTCGTCCCCGCGGTCGTCGCCCGCACGCTCGCCTGGACGCTCATCACGATCTTCCGCGCTGCGTTCGACGGGCTGCTGGCCGGCGAGGACCCCGAGCGGCTGGCCGCGCGCCTGCGGCCCCAGTCCGCGCGCGCCTACGACCGGCTCGCGGCCGGCCTCGGGGACTACGGGGTCGCCGGCCCAGCCGGCGACCCCGCGCCGTAGGCGTCGGACTGTCCGACGCCTACGCGAGGTCAGCTTGCCGACGCCGGCTGCATCACGGTGAACGACGCTCCCTGGGGATCGACGAAGCCGGCGAAGCGGCCGATCGGCATGTCCATCGGCCCGTTCGTGACGGTCGCCCCGAGCTCGCGCGCCTTGGCGATCGTCGCGTCGCAGTCGGCGACCGCGAAGCACACGCTCCAGTGCGTCGGGATCTCCGGCGGGAAGTACTCGTCGGTCATCTGCATCATGCCGCCGACGGGCTTGTCGTCGAGCTCCCAGACGGTGTAGCTCTCGGGCGCGCCCTCGAACGACGGGCGGCCCGCCGCCCAGCCGAACACGGCCGGATAGAACGCCTTGCCGGCTTCGGCGTCGCGCGTCAGCACCTCGTTCCAGCAGAGCGAGTTCGGTTCGTTGACGAGATCGGCGCCGGCGAACGTCTTCGGCTGCCAGACGCCGAACGCCGCGCCGCTGGGATCGGTGAAGAACGCCATCCGTCCGATGTCCATCACGTCCATCGGCTCGACGAGCACGCCGCCGCCCGCCGCCTTGACCTTCGCCGCCGTCTCGTCGGCGTCCGCGACGCTGATGTAGGTGGCCCACACGGTCGGCTGGCCCTCCTGCATGTGACCCATCAGGCCGCCGACGCTCTGGCCGTCCTGCTGGAACATGCGGTAGCCGCCGGTCTCTGCGGCGGGACCCGGCTCCGTCGCGGTCCAGCCCATGAGGTCGCGGTAGAAGGCGGCAGAGGCGTCGGCATCGGGCGAGGACAGCTCGACCCAGGACGGGGTGCCAGGCGGATACTCGGACATGCGGTCCTCCTCTGCTAGCGGTGGGGCCTCTCATCCTTGCACGACGCGCATCGCGGCCCCGCCGCGCAGACGCCGCGCACCGCCCAGCTCGTGCTCGGACCTGCCCGGCGAGCACGCGTGGCAAACGAGACGTCCTCGGGTAGCTGAACCGGAGAACCGACCCGAGCGATCACGAGGTGAGCGACATGGCTGAGGAGCTGAAGGGCAGGCGGATCGCATTCCTTGCAACGGAGGGCGTCGAGCAGGTCGAGTTGGAACAACCCTGGAAGGCGATCCGCGAGGCGGGCGCCGAGGTCGACCTCGTCTCGATCGAGGACGGCGAGATGCAGGCGTTCAACCACCTCGACAAGGGCGACACGTTCCCCGTCGACAAGACGGTCGACGACGCGCGCGCCGCGGACTACGACGGGCTCGTGCTGCCGGGCGGCGTCGCGAACCCGGACCTCCTGCGCACCGACGAGCGGGCGGTCGCGTTCGCGCGCGCGTTCTTCGAGCAGGACAAGCCGGTCGCGGTGATCTGCCACGCCCCTGGACGCTGGTCGAGGCCGGCGTGCTCAAAGGCCGCACGATCACGTCGTGGCCGAGCCTCCGGACCGACATCCACAACGCCGGCGGCACGTGGGTCGACGAGGAGGTCCACGTCGACAACGGGCTCGTGTCGAGCCGCAAGCCCGACGACCTGCCGGCGTTCTGCGCCAAGGCGGTCGAGGAGTTCGCCGAGGGCCGCCACGAGCAGCACGTCGCGGCATAGCGATGGCCTCGCGATGTGCGATCACGAATACCGATTACGCCGACGAAGCAGCTCAAACAGACCCTTGAGGCAAGACCAGCGCCTTGACGACCTGCGCGGTCGCGACGAGCCGCTCGCCGTCGTGCACGGTCGCGCTCAGATGCGCCAGCCCGCGCCCGCGTCGGTCGATCCGGCCGTGCGCCCGGACCCTCGCGCCGGCCGGCACCGCCGTCAGCAACGAGGAGGCGATGCTAACGGTGACGGCGTTCGCACCCGGCTCCAGCTCCGCCATGACTGCCAGGTAGCAGGCGACATCCATCATCAAGGGAGCAACCGCGCCGTGCAGCACGCGACTCGGGTTGAGCGCGGCACCCCGCACGTCGAGCTCCACGCCCGCGGCCGCGTCGTCGGGATCGATCAGGCGCAGCCCGAGCGTCCGATGCAGCGGCACGGCCAGCACGGTCTCGACCAACTCCGGCAGCGGACCCTCGTCGGAGAGCGTCTCGCGGGTGCGCTCGGCCGGCTGCTCGTCGTACGCCATCCGCCGGAAGTCTGCCGCAGCCAGGTCCGAGCGGGCGCAGCAGGCTTCGGAGGCACTGCCTTGCAGTTGGACGTCCGGGTCGGAGATACTCCGCGTCATGGCCGACATCGCGGCGATGAAGCAGCAGGCGCGCGCGACGTGGGCGGCGGGAGACTTCGACGCCGTCGTGCCTTTCATCTGGGAGGCGGGCACCGCCGCCGCCGAGGCCTCGCAGTGCGGTCCCGGCGACCGCGTGCTCGACATCGCCGCCGGCAGCGGCAACGCCGCCATCCAGGCCGCCCTGCGCGGCGCTGACGTGATCGCCTCCGATCTCACGCCCGAGCTGTTCGAGCCCGGCCGACGTCGCGCGGCGGAGCACGGCGTCGAGCTGGAATGGGTGGAGGCCGACGCCGAGGACCTCCCGTTCGAGGCGGCGAGCTTCGACGCCGCCGTCTCGACCTTCGGGATCATGTTCGCGCCCCGCCAGTCGCTCGCGGCGGCGGAGCTTGCGCGCGTGGTCAAGCCCGGCGGGCGCATCGCACTGTGCTCGTGGCGACCCGCAGGCTTCGTCGGCGAGATGTTCGCGACGATCGCGTCGTTCCTGAGCCCGCCGCCCCCGCCGGAGGGACCTCCGGTCCGCTGGGGCACCGAGGAGGGCGCCCACGAGCTGCTCGACGGCACGTTCGAGATCAGCTGCGAGGAGCGCACCCTGCTCCAGCGCTACGACGGACCGGTCGACGAGATGACCGACTACTTCATGGACCGCTTCGGCCCGATGGTCATGGCACGACGCGCGCTCGAGCCGCAAGGCCGCTGGGAGGAGTTCCTCGAGGCCTATCGCCAGCTGACCCGCCGCTGGAACCAGGGCGAGGCCGACTCCGCAGCGCTCCCGGCCGCCTACCTGCTGGTCACCGGGATCCGTCGCAGCTGACGGCGCAGGCCGTCACCGGCGCGGCGCCGGATCACGGGTCATGGTGTCCTCCTGCGTGAACTTGGCGCAGATGTATTAACCATTAAGTCAGGTCGAGGACGCGCGCGATTAAAACGTCCCGGCGTGGGTAACCAAGGAGGAAGCGAGCGAGAGGGAGACATGTCCCGAAACATCGCCGACTTCGGTGACGCGCTTGGCTCCGCAGTGGGAAAGGCCGCGCGCAGCGCGACGGATGCGGCGTCGCAGAACGGGCGCGGGCGCGGCAAGCCGTCGGCACGATCGGGCGACGGAGAACTCTCGGGCACGCGCGGAGTCGTCGCGGGGGCGGCGTTGGCTCTGGCCGCCCCGCTCGCCGCGAAAGAAGCCGGGAAGGCGCTGCGTCACACGGTGGCAAAGCACGCCGGGAACCCGGTGGAGGCCGCGAAGGACGCGGCGGGCGGCCCGATCCGGCGAGCGGCCGAGGGCGTCAAGGGGGTCGTCGGCGGCGTCGTCGAGAAGCAGATCGACCAGGCCGGCGGTGCGCCGGGCGCGATGAAGGAGGCGGGCAAGCAGATGCTCTCAGGCGGTGGCGGTGGCAAGGCGAAGGGCGCTCCGGGCGTCGGCAAGGGTCGGCGGATGCCAGTGCAACAGGCCGTCGAGATCGCGGTGCCGCTGGAGGTCGCCTACAACCAGTGGACGCAGTTCGAGGAATGGCCGCAGTTCATGCATCGCGTGATGCAGGTCGCGCAGCAGGACGACTGCACCGTCTCCTTCAAGGTCAAGCTGTGGGGAATGTCCAAGCCGTTCGTTGCGGAGATCGTGGAGCAGCGGCCCGACGAGCGCATCCAGTGGAACACGTCCGAGGGCGTCACGCACACCGGCGTGGTCACCTTCCACGAGCTCGCGCCGCGTCTCACGCGCATCCAGGTCTCGCTCGCCGTCGAGCCGGGCTCGCTGATCGAGAAGGCGGCGCGCGGGATGCGGCACGTGAAGCGAGCCGTGCGCGCCGATCTCGCGCGCTTCAAGGCCTTCATGGAGATGCAGGAGATCGAGACCGGCGCGTGGCGCGGGGTCATCCACGACGGCGAGGTCGTCAAGCAGCACCCCCGCAGCTACGACCGCGGGCGCGACTACGCGGAGGTGGAGGACGTCCACGACAGCAGCAGCTCGCACGCGCCGCGCCGACCCGAGTCCGCGAGAGCGAGATCGGCGGCGAAACCGAGCGGAGGCGGCGGTGCGCGCGCACGCAGCCGCTCGAACGGTCAGCACGCGAAACGCGCGTCCGACAGACGTGCAGGCACGAGCAGCAGCTAGACGGGAGACACGCGATGCGCAGGTTCGTAAGTCGTACAGTGTTCGATCGCGTGGGCGGCAAGCGGCCCGCGCCGCCGCGTGCTGCGGCTGCCGCGCTCGCCGTGGGCGGCACGGCGGCGGCGATCACCTATCGGCTGCTGCGCCATGAGTCGAAGCGGTAAACGGGACGACGGCTTCAATCCCGAGCGGATCGTCACGGCGGCCGTCGACGCGTTCCTCGGTAGCGAGTCCGGTGGACGCGACGTGCATGTCGACGAAAAGCATGCGCGGCGCCGTCGCGGTGGTGCTGTGGCGCTTGGCGTGATCATCGGGATCGGCACCCGTGCGCTGTATCGCCGCGCACGCGAGTTCGATCTCGAGCGCGCCGCCCGGGCGGTCGAGAAACGGATGGTGAATTGAACGTCCCCGCGCCAAGCGGCGTCACTCACCGGTGACGCTGTTTGTCACTGCATTTCATGGGTAGCCCATAAGGGACCGATGCGAGGAGAGGGTGAGGCCTATATGGCTACGACGAGTTCGCCGCAGCGTTCGCGCTCCAAGAAAAATCCCACCGACCGCGCTGCGCGCAGCCGCGCGAAAGCCAACGGCAAGCCGGCAGGCGCCGAAGCCGGCACGGAGGAGAGAACGACAAACGTGGCAGAGGGCACTGCCGGCACCCTCCATCAGGTCATCGACAAGGCCAAGGGGCCTGCACTGGGCGGGGCGGCGCTGGCGGCTGTCGCGGGCGGCGTCGCGCTGGCGCGCAACGGCCGGCGGAGCTCGGGCTTCTCGCTCCCGGGCATGGGAGGAAAGCACCGCGGCATCCACATGCCCGACGTCTCGATGCCGCATGTCTCCCTGCCGCATCTGCCGCAGCGGTCCAACGGCGATACGACGAAAACGCTGCGTGCCACGACCAAGGCGCTCGGCGCCGCGACGGTGGAGGTCGGCAAGGCGGGCTATCGGGTCGGCGAGTTGGCCGCGGAGCTCCGTCGCGTGCGTGAGCAGGCCGCGCGCAAGGCCGATTGACGCGAGACGAGAGAGGGATTGGGGAGCTCATGGCCGAGCGCAAGGGCAACGGACGATCATCCTCGCGCAGGACACGTCGCAGCGACGAGTTCGCCGACTACTCGATCCTCGACCCGCGCGACCTTCCGCCGGGCCCTGACGTCCTGCTGGACGTTCCGGTGGTCAAGGTCGACGAGATCGACATCGAGGTCGACGACCTGCGCGCGCAGGTGGCCGTCCTGGCGGAGGTGCGCGACCTCGTGCAGATCAGCGTCGGAGCCGACGTGAGCCTCGGCAAGGTCGAGCTGAAGATCGAGGGCGTCGAGGCGCAGGTGCTGCTGAAGGCGCGGCTCGACAACGTGAGCTTGATCTTGGAGCGTGTCCTCACGACGCTGGACCGCAATCCGCAGCTGCTGGAGAGCCTCGGCCGAACAGTCGAGCAGGTAGGCGAGGGCGGCGGACGGCTGCTGTCCGAGACCGGCGAGGCGATCGACGAGATCGGCGAGGGCGCCGAAGGGGCGGTCGAGGATGTCGGGCGTGGCGCCGGCCAGGCGGTGGGAGAGGTCGGCGAGGGCGCCGGCGAGGCCGTCCAGCAGGTCGGCCAGGGCGCGCAGCGAGGCGTCGCCGATCTCGGCGGCGGCACGGCGCGAGGCGTCTCGCAGGCCGACCAAGGCGCCGGTCGGGGCGTCGCCGGCGCCGGCCAGGGTGCGCGCCAGGCGACCGAAGGGCTCGCACAGGGCGATCCACCGAGCGAGGGCAAGACAGGAAAGGGCGGCTGATGGCGGCACAGCGGACGAGCTCGAAGGATGCCTCCGGCGGCGGACGCAGAGGCCTGACCGCAGAGGACGTCAAGGCTCCGCAGCGCGGTGAGCACCGCGGGCGCCGGGCCTCGGAGAAGACGGACCGCTACCGCTTCGCGCAGAACGTCGCGGGCGCCGGCACCGCCGCTGAGCGGGAGTACGAGGCGTACGCGCTCGCCGGGATCGACGATCCCCGCGGCGACCCGGACGTGCTGCTCGACGTGCCGGTCGTCAAGGTCGACTCGATCCATCTCGAGCTGGACGACCTCGACGCGCACGTTTCGCTGCTGGCCAAGGTGCTCGACCTCGTGAAGCTGAGCGTCGGCGTCGACGTCCACCTCGGTCAACTGCGAGTCGACGTCAAGGGCGTCGAGGCGCAGGCGCTGCTCAAGGTCCGCCTCGAGCGCGTGACGGCGATCGTCGACCGCGTCCTCACCACGCTCGACCGCAATCCCGAGCTGCTCGAGAGCCTCGGGCGCACGCTCGAGGACGTCGGCCAGGGCGCCGGGCACACGCTCGGCAAGACCGGCGAGGCCGTCGAAGACGTCGGCAGCGGTGCCAAGAGCGCCGTGCGCGACGTCGGCTCCGGCGCCGGGCAGGCCGTCGGCGACGTCGGCGCAGGAGCCGGGCAGGCAGTCGGCGACGTCGGCGAGGGTGCCGGCCAGGCGGTCGGCCAGGTCGGCGGAGCCGCCGGGGAGGCGGTCGGCGACGTCGGCGCCGGCGCTGGGCAGGCAGTCGGCGACGTCGGCGAGGGCGCCGGCCAGGCGGTCGGGAACCTCGACCAGACGGTCCAGGGTGCCGGGCAGACCGCCGGACAGGCGGTGGGCGGGCTCTCCGAGGGCGCCGGAGCTGCGCTGGGCGAGCTGGAGCAGGCCGTGACCGGCGCACTGCACGGCAACGGCGGTGGCGCCGATCCGAGCGCCCTCGCCGCCGCTGCGAGCCCGAAGAACGTCGCGAAGCTCGCCGCCAGGTACATCGTCCACGAGCTGAAGCAGGCCGCGGTGGAGGAAACCAAGGGGCTCGGACTGGCCGCGACGCGCAAGGCGATCGAGATCGGCGAACGACGCAAGCAGCAGCAGGCCGAGCAGCATCACGCGACGACGGCGGCCCTGCGCAAGGCGCAGGAGCTGGACGTCGATCTCGACGAGATCGACGGCACCGGGGCGGACGGCCGCATCACCATCCGCGACGTCCACCACGCGCACGTGGGGTCGTGACGTCGTGGCGCCCAAAGGCGATCCCGATCGCATCGACGAGCCCGACGTCGAGATCGGTGCCCGCGCGCGTGCTCGCGAGCTGCGCTTCCGCAGCACGCCGCAGACCCACGTCGAGCTGCACGGCGAGATCACGGAGCACGGACGCGGCGAGCAGACCGTGGAGACCGCCTCCGGCAGCGAGCGCGAGAACCTGCCCGAGGAGGTCGAGCCGGGCGTGACCTACCGCGACGTCGACATTCGCTGGGGGGCGACCGCCCGCCTGCCGTCCGCCGATGCTTGACCGCCGTTGCATCCCGCCGCGGCCGGTGCCCCTGGTGATCGAAAGGAGGTGAGAACGGAGCATGTTGTGGCTGATCCTCGGTGTGGTGCTGCTCGTCATCGCCATCGCCGGCGGAGTGATCGTCAACCCGATCCTCTTCGTGCTCGGCATCCTGGCGCTCGTGATGTTCCTTATGCGCTCGCGCTACGCGTGAGCGACCGATTCGACGTATGGGAAGGAGGCCGGCGATGGCTGGCAAGACACAGAAGGCGAAGGGGCGTGTGAAGGAGTCCGCAGGCGCGCTCGCCAACGACAAGGAGATGAAGGATCGCGGCCGCGTCGACCAGGCAGCGGGCAGCGTCAAGAAGCAGGCGGGCAAGGCGGCCGACAAGGTCGGCGACGCGGCCAAGAAGGTCCGCGACAAGGTCGATTGATCAGAGCCGCGTGCCGGTAGGGCACGCGTCCGCTGGCGGCAGGCCCGCGCTGCTCAGCCCGCGTCGCTCGCAGGCCGCTTCAGCGCACGACGTCGAAGCTCACGCGCCGCGAGGCACCGGTCAGACCAAACGCTTTCGGCGTGAGCGTCGCGCGGTACCGTCGCGGCGCGAGCGCGCGACGCCCGATACGGCCGCTGAACGACACGCGCGCGCGGCCGGCCGAGAGGCGACGCATGAGCCTGCCGACCCCCACGAACCGTGTGCAGCGGGGGCGGCTGTGCAGGCGCCGGCTCGACGCGACGCATCGCCCACGCGAGACACGTCCGACAACGGGCCGCGCGAACGCGATCGTCACCGCCGCGGCCTCGTCGAGCCTGAATCGGAACGCCGTGCCGACCGACACGGGCATGCGACGGCGCCGGACGCGCGCGGCGATCGCCGCCGACACGGGGCCTACGCGGAAGCGCCTGTCGACGAGAGAGAGACGCGACAGCGACGGCGCTCGCGCAACGACGTGCACGACGCCCGACCGCGAGGCCGCGTTGCCAACGGCGTCGGTCGCCGTCACCGTCGCAGTGAACCTGCCGCCGCGGTCGAACGCGTGCGTCGGGGCGGCGCCGGACGCCGAGCCCCCGTCCCCGAAGCTCCACGTCAGCGACACGGGGCCCCAGAAGTCGCTCGCGCTCGCGGCGAACGCCGTCGCTCGACCGGCGTGCGCGCCGGTCGGGATCGAGACGGTGCCGAGCTGCGGCGCGGTCGCGTCGAAGCCGCGCACGTGCGCGGGGTGCGGCGCCGAAGCCTCTCCGGTGTTGTGCCATGAGACCGCCCCGTCGCCGGCGTCATCGAGCGCAAGGTGCTCCCCGAGCGCGTTGTCCGCCGAGCTGGTGATCGCAACCGGAGCTCCGAAGGTTCCACCGGGCGGCCTCATCGAGGCGAGCAGCGCGTCGCCGCCAGTCGTCGGCCCCTCCCACACCGCAAGCGCGCTCCCGTTGGCCGCGAGCGCGACGCGCGGGACCCCTGCACCAGGCCATGAGCCCTGGAGCGTCTGCGCCGGACCGAGCGGGACCCCCGCCAAGTCGAACGCGCGCACCTCTCCCTGAACCGCGAAGCTGGACGGACTCACCCCGTAGCCGAGCAGGATCCCGCTCGGACCGATCGCGATGCCTCCGACGCCGAGCGGCCACTCCGGGACGACCGACGAGGCCTCGCTCGCCGCGGGAGGACCGCCGACCGGCGTCATCGCACCGCCCACCGGCAGCACGAGCCGCAAGTCGATCGACGTGGAACTCGGCCTGCGCTGGGTGCAGCTCGGATCCCACGTCTGCGTCTGCGTCGACAGCACGCCGACCGCTTGCCCCTGCGAGTCGATCGCGACGCCCGACGGCTGCTCGGAGATCGTCGGTGCCGGACAGCTCGTGCCGGAGTCCGCCACGATCGGCGACACCGTCCAGCTCCCCGCGCGCCGCAGCGCGAAGATCGCGCCACCGCAGCGGAATGCGGCCACCGCATCGCCCGAGGGCGCCACGGCGAGCTGCATCTGGTCGGTGTCGCAGTCGGCCGAGACCACGCGCGGCGCCACCGCGAGCGCAGAGGAGCCGACCGCGAACGTGCGCTCGGCGACGTCCGGCGAGCGGTCGTAGAGCAGCGTCACGCGGCCGCCGGCGTCGATGCCGACAGCGGGGTGAAACGCCTTGCCGGCACTCCCGTCCGCGAGCATCTCGGGCGTGCCGAACGCCGCGCCGGCCGGTCGCGTCGCGACCATCGCCTGCGCGCCGCCTTGGTCGACCGAGTCCTCCCACGCGACCGCGGCCTCACCGGCGGCGTCGATCGCTACGGACGGCTCTGCCTTTGAGATCGAACTCTCATCGAGCGCCTGCGGCGCCGACCACGCGCCGCCGGGAGGGCGAACGGACACGTCGACGACGCTCGGCCCGCCGTTGTACTGGTTCCAAGCGACGATGCCGTAGCCGTTGGGCGCGAACGCGATCACCGGCACGTCCGCCCCGTTGGACGAGAGCGTCTGGGCGGCGACGAACCCCGGGGCAGCAAGCGCCGGGGCGCCGCACAGCGCCAGCAACACGAGTGCGACGAGGCCCGCCCCGACGATCCACCGGATCATGGATCGGCAATTTAGGCTGTTCGCACCGCGAAGTGCGCCGCCAAGCGCCACTCGCCCGCGGCGACGACGCTGATCACGCGGCCGCGGCGGCCAGGAGCTAACTCACACCGGCCCCTACGACACAACGACGACTTCCAGGACCTGCCGAGCTGGCGGGAGCTGGTGGTTTGCGACGGCGGTGTCGCTGTGCAAGCACCACGCGGACACGCTCATTGTCCCGATGTCGCTCATCCGCGACACGTATCGGGTCGAGATTCTGGGGGGCTTGGCCGACGCGGGCGAGGAGGTCCTACACGTCTTCCTGGAGGCCGACGTCGAGGTGCTCCGAGAGCGACTCGATGCCCGCGGCGGCCCGCCCGACAATCCGGGAGCGAATCAGTCGGCGCGCGAGTGGGCCTTCAGCCGAGTGGATGCGACCATCGCCGCCGCCGCCCGGCAGCCGGAGGGGACGCTCATGCTGCGTTCGGACAGGCTTTCGCCGGCCGAGTTGGCTGACGAAGTGCTCGCTGCCGCGGACGTGCGCCGGGTCGACTAGAGCGGCTGCCGGTCGTTGGCGCTTCGAGAGCCGCCGCTACGCCAGAGCGTGGCTCCCCCCACCGTGCATCGCGCACGCTCGAGCCCGAGCCATGAACAACGCGTCGCACGGAGCGCTGAACAGAGCTTCGTGCGCGTGCACACGCGCTCGCATTCACGCCCGCTATCGTCAACAGAACGAAATAGCGTGCATTTGCAGGCTATTTTCAATAGCGGGGGCGGGATTTGGACGCATTTCCCCGACCGCACCTATCGGTTCGTTGAGGTGCGGGATCTGCCGTAAACGGCTCAAGATTCGTGGCGCCGGATTCCCGCGTCCGCCTTGCTAGCGAGTGGCGGCCCTCGACGTCGCCTCAGAACGATGACCTGCTAGCGCACAGGCAGAGGCCGCAATGATCGAATACATGAACGATGGGGTTCTTCGATCGTGTGCGGAACCGGACGCTGCGGCCAGACGGTCCGGAGCATCAGACAGAGCCCGTTCGTGCCGCCGTCGTGCTGCAGGGCAGCGAGACGCTCGAGGTCGTCGGGGAGTCCTACCGCCAGGATGATCTCTGGCACCTTGTGGGAGGCTTCAGCGCCGACCGCATCCGTCGCGACGTCAGCGCCGTGCTCGTTCCTGAGCCCGAGAACAAGCACGACCCGAATGCGATCAAGGTGCTCATCGATGGTCGCCTCGTCGGCTATCTCTCACGCGAGGATGCGGTCATCTACCTGCCCGGCCTTCTGCGCCTGATGGCGGTGCACTCATCCCCGATCGCGCTATCGGGACAGATCGTCGGCGGAGGTCAGCGAGAAGACGGAATGGGCATGCTGGGCGTCTTCCTCGATCACGACCCCGCAGACTTCGGGCTGCGCCCCCGCCAGACCGGCCACATCGGCGAGTTACGCACCGGCTTCTCCGAAGCCCTCGCCACCGACCTAGAGGACGACACCTATGACCTGTCGTGGTACAAGCAGCTGTCGGGCAACCGTACGCCCGCCGACATCGTCGTCCTCCGCAAGCTGCTCGCAGGCGAGAGCGATCCGATCGACCGACACTACATGCTCGCGGAGCTGGGCAGGTGCCTCTACAAGAGCCGGGATGCGTTCGCCTCCGCGCTTGACGAGTACGATGCCGTCTGCGTCGAGCACCACGCCGAGATGGACAGCATTCGCTCTGCGCTTTATGACAAGTTCGGCTCCGTCCCGCTCATCGAGATGTAGACAGGCCGCGATCCGCTGTCAGAAAGCGCGCGATTGGCCGCGCATGCGCTCTTGGGCAGAGCGTGGCCTCGCCGTCTACGGCTCCGACGCCGCGCGGCCCGAAGCGGTCGAGGATCTCCGCAAGCGCCTCGCGTACGCGGACGCCAAGCTGGCCGGCGGGAGCACGCCGCCATCACCCCGGCCGGCGGCACGAACGACCAGCACCACCTCCGCGACAGCAGAACCCCCTCATGGAGACGCTCATGTGCTCGAACTGCGGTGCCGAGTTCCAGCGCGTTCGCAGCAGGGGCCGCAAGCCTCATAGGTGCCCCGACTGCCGCAACGCACCCACCGCTCCGGACGCAGCGACCGGTTCGTAGGTAGGCGAGGTTTCCATGGGCCATCCGGCAATGGTCCTCGCGTCCGTGCACGTGCCTCCGCTCTAGCGTGATGGATTCTACTTCGATGAGAGCGGCGGCTTCGCGCTACCGAACAGCACTTTCGATTGCTACACCCAGGCAGCCGTCCTCTGTCCGGACTCGTTCGCGAATCAGTTCAAGAGCTTTGCGGCTGATCGCCGTTCGCAGTGGAACGTCGAGGAGCTGCACGCCAAGTCATTGACACCCGGTCAGCGTCTGAACCTGTGCCGCTTCATTGCGGCAAGCCCGCTGGAGCTACTTGTGCAGGCGACGGACACGGACATGCTCGACCGCGGGGCGCTCGGTAGGTGGCGCTCGACCAGGCGGCCCAGATCAAGAAGAGCCTGGATTGGTACCGAAGTGCCGGCGGCGAAGCAGCCGACATCGAGCACTGGATGGACGCGCAGATCAAGCGCGTCGGTCTGGCGACTCGAATCCCGGATGCCGAGTTCCTCCATACGATCCTGTACGTCGAACCCATCCACGATGCGCTTCAGAAGTCCGTTCTCGTATTCGCGGATGACAGATGGAGGGCTGACTTCACGGCCTTCAGATTCATCCTCGATCAACGCTTCCGGGCAAGCTTGCAGCAGGAGAGAAGCTTCTCCGCGATGGGCTTGTGCCCATGCTCGGCAGCAATTCGCGGTTCCGCCTTCTCTGATTGAGACATGGAAGGACGCCAGGCCCCCGCATCCGTTCATCGAGCGCTTCGAGCGCGACAGCGGCTGGTCGGGTGCACAGCGTCGACACGTCACCGAGAAGATGATCGACATCTCAAGCATCTTCGAGAACGGTCTGGGCTTTGAGCAGTCGCACGCTTACGCCGGCCTGCAACTGGCCGACCTGACCGCTCATGTCGTCCGGGCCGCCGTGCTCCACCCCACTGACTGGCAGGCGCAGCTCGCGTACGACCTCTTGCGCCCGAAACTGCGTCGCCTCGACGGCCCTCCTTTGCGCCTCGCGCGTCTGAGTACGTCGACCTCGCCTCCGCGCGCCGCGCACTACCGAGGCATGCAACGCACCACCTGACGCAGTCGACCGTAGTGGACCTTCAGGACACCGCTGACCATGGGTCGACCACGGTGATACCTGTCTCATCGAAGTCGCGGACGTTGCGCGTTGCCAAGGTCGAAGCGCGCAGGCGGCAGATCGCCGCGATCTGACCGTCGGCGGTGCTGATCGGCCGACCCTGCCGCTCGCGCTCAGCAACGAGATCGGCATAGTGCGTGGCGGCCGCAGCGTCGAACGGCAGTACCCGGCCAGCGAAGTCCTCCCGCACGAGCGCATCCACCGCGGTGGCTAGCTCGGTCTTGCGCGCACCATCTGCTAGCCGCGCGACGCCATAGAGCAGTTCGGCAACCGTCACCGCGGTGATCGCCAGGGCGCTCGCGTCCTGCTCATCGACCCAGCCGACCACACGCGCCGCCGGCCGTCTCCGCATCAACTCGGAGATGATGTTCGTGTCGAGGACGATCATGCACGCAGATCAGCGGCGCGCGGCAGATCCGTGCGTGGCGGCAGGTCGAGCTTGTCAGCTCCGAGCCCCGCGAAGCGCTCATGGATCCGGCTACCCAGCCGATCGTGCGCGCCGGTCTCGCCGACCAGCGTCGAGCGCAAGATGGCGCGAGCCTCCGCCTCCATCGAGCGACCGTTCTCAGCCGCCCGCACCCGCAGGCGCGCCTTCAATCCGTCGTCCAGGTTCCGCACCGTCAACGTCGACATCTCACCTCACGATCAAGCGTTGCATCCAATGCCAGCAATGCTAGCAGTCCTGGATTCGCGTACTGCCAAGTGGGCACACCCGACCCTATGACACGCGAACGACTTGAGATCAGCCACAACGTCCATGTCCTCACCGAGGACGAAGATCCCGACGGTGCGCTGCGCGACCGGCAGCTCAGCGCAATCGTCCGCCTCCTTCGACGAGCGACCCGGATGCAGCGAGAAGAGGCGGCCAGGAGAGACGCAGACGACGACATCACCCGGCGCAAGAGCCCTGACGACCGGAGAATGCGGCTTGTACCGCAGACCCCCAAAAACGACCTTTCTCAGGGGGAGGATTGTTTCTCGAATAGCGGGGGCGGGATTCGAACCCGCGACCTTCGGGTTATGAGCCCTCTGGGGGTGTGCGGTGGGGTGCGTTGGGGATCGGCCGCGCCCGCTGCGGTGGGGTATCTTGGCTCCGACTCGCCGCCGTGTGCTGCCGCGCTCCGTGGCACGCGTTGCCCCAAGGGTTGCCCCACGCCGACCTTCGAACATCACTCGTCGTCGAACAGGCGGTCACGTTCCAACGATTGCCGGATCGCGCGCTCCGCTTGCCGAACCATCAGTGTCCAGAATGCCGCGGCACTACTTCCTGGACGGGCTGACTTGGCGTACTCGGCCGAGCGATCGCGCAGTGCAACATCGCGCGGGAAAGGCTTGCCGGGAGTGCCTTGTCTACTACCCATCGTCAACGCAGATGAAAGCGCACCCTGCGCCTCGTCCAGCACGGCCGTGTCGACCGTTTCTAGCAGGTTCGCCACCCAGCTTGGATTGGCCAAGATAATCCCGTGCGGTCCGTGGGAGAGGATGCCCAACGCGGCATCCCATAGCTCGGCGTCCGTGCTGGCAATCGCCTCGGCGAGAACATCAAGCCCTTCCTGCCGCCCGTCAGCGTACGACCAGAACAGCGAGGCCGCACCGTAAGGCCCCATGCCGTCGGAGCGTGCAGCAGACTCCACAATCTGTCGTGCCGAACTCGCGCGCAGGTGTGGATGTCGAGCGAGCGGATCACCGCTGAGCCCGTCAAACGGCACGGCCCAGTATCCCTGGCGATCCTGATTGTCGATTCGTGCAAGCAGGTATTCGAGTACCTGCTGAGGCTCGCGTGCAGACATGGCAACAAGCATGCGGTCATGCCAGTAAGCGACCTCCGGACACTGCAGCAAGCGTCGGAGAAGCTCCGCATTATCGCTCTTCGTCAGCCCAATCTCGTGAGTGAGAACCATGCAGACGTCCTCCGCAAGTATCCGATCCCCGAGCGTCGGGAATGCGAGCACTACTGCGCGGGCAAACTCGGGTTCTTCGTCAGCAGCCCGAAGCGCCGCGAGTGCGATGCACCTCACGACAACCGGATCACTGTCGGCGGCGAGGGTCACGGCGAGTCTCCGCTCCGGCGCCTCGGGATCGGAGACCCATGCCATCCGACTAATGTGGTCAGCGGCATATCGTCGCAGTACGACATCTTTCGCAGTTACGAGCTGTTCGAGCACTTCTCGAGCGCGTCCGGGCGCACTCGTCACTGCAACAGTCAGCAGGACCCCTAGAGCACGTGCCACCGGTCGTTGTGGGGCAGCTGCGAGAATTCCCACGGCTTCCAAACCCCAGTCAGCGTCTTGCTCCATCAGGGCGCCCATGAGAGCACCGGCATCAGTGTGCCGTTGTGGATCACTGGCAGCGATCTTGGTAAGCATGTCGTCGATGCGCATCAAGAGCCCATCTACACGGGGATTCTCAGTCATAAGCATTTGCGCTATGCCTCGGATGCGACGCTGAGCTGCCTCATGCGACTCGAAATGATCGAAGCCACCTGTCAACACGCGTAGCAACAACTCGTCCGTGGACATGCCGTTTGCCCGCTGGATACGTCGCACAGCCGTCTTGGTGCCTCGAATCGTGCTGTGCCGCCCAGGCCAATCCAGACTGTCCCGCAGGCGCGCTATGACCACCACGTCGTCGCTGCGGTGCAAGAGGTCACTAATGTCCTCGAGAAGGGCAAGTTGCTCGGTCCGCCATTGCGCGATCGCAGCAGGTGGTGCACTTGCCCCGAAGTAGCCGTGAGGCTGTCGAAGCATCTCGCCAAGCAGGCCTCCCGCGGCGAAGCGAGTTCGCGGGCCGCCATGCAAGCAACGATTAACGAGTAAGACCCGTAGCCGATCGCGCAGCTCCTTCGCAGCAATGGCATCGACGAAGTACGCGCCGAGCGAAACCGTGTATCCCTTACTCGACGAGGTGGTCCCCTCCCGACTGGTCAGGGGCATGAGCAGGGTGATGGGGACAATCCTGTGGCACTCCGCCTCGTCCTCATCCATGACGAGCTGCTCCACGACTTCTAGAAGTGTCTCCTGGTAATGCCTGTTCAGCTCATAGCTCCCAAACCAGCGTATGGCATCGAGAGGCTCTTCGCCGCTGAAAGCTCCTTTCGGCTCAACGTCGCGACCGATCTCCCACAGCAAGCGGAGCGCGGTCGCCGTGTGAACAGGCACAAGCCCCGCACTTCCGAGCAACGGGACAAGCGCACGACGCGCATCTGTGTCCGTAACTTCGTGCTCGGCAAAGAGCACGCTGTCCTGAGCAGGACGATCCAATACGTGGCGCGCGAGCGTGACGATCCAGTCCGCGAGAAAGACCGCGCTTTCCTTCAGCCGCTCGAGCATCTGACTTCGATCCCACGCGCGAGCGGCCAAGATCTCGCGCTCCAGCCCTGTGAGAAGGGTGTCGAGTACTGGATGCTCACCCGGAGAGCCAAGCCGCCAGTCGAGTTCCGCCAGATTGGCGAGAACCCGGGACATCGCCCAAGGCGGCGCGAGAGCAAGCAGCTCGTCGGCCCGTCCGCTCGATCGACCGTCGGCTTCAACACAGGCCTCGCGGAGGACATGATCAGCAAGCACGTCGGGCACAATCCGGCGACGTTTCGTGCCTCCGAGAAGTCCGCTTTGCTCGATACCTCGAATGGCGTGACGCACTTCAGCCGGGCTGCGGCCGACCTGCTCTGACAGCCATGTGGCGATCTCGTTACCTGTAAGTTCGAGTGGCTGCAAGGCGGCGATCAGAACGAGGAGTCCGCGCACCACCGCAGGATCAACTTCCTCGGAGATCTTGCCAACCAACTCGTCGCGAAAGCGGGCGAGGATGTCAGCTCGAGCAGCCTCATGATTGACCAGTTCGCCAGGGGCCAGGTCACCGTCATTGATGAGGCGTGCGCCGAGTACACAGAGCGCGGGGACGTCGCGTGTGAGCACAGCCAAGGAATCAGCTGCTCCCTGATGTGCCTCGTCGAGCTCGTCCAAAGCTAGGGCTTGCGCCTGGTCGTGCGTGAGCGGTGCCAAATGGTTGAGTTCGACGACCGAAGCCGGACTGATTCCGGTGTTGAGCAGATCAGCGCGCAGAGCGGCGAGCCGCTGTGGGCGAGTAGCGAGAACTACCGTCCTTGGTTCGTCCGACGTGAACACCGTGGCGAGAATCGCCGGCAAGCCTGAGCGACGGTGCGCATCGTCGATGAGCAATGTAAACCGACATGTCGGCAGTTCCTCGGCGAGGGCGGCAGTGACCTCAACGCCATCACGCAGCAGTAGCACCCGATCGTCATCCAGCGTATCCGCAAGCGCGCGCAGCATGCGCGTCTTTCCGATTCCACCCCAGCCGACCAGCAGCACAACGCTGTAGTCGAGGCCGTGAACTGCCTCGACCATCCTGTCGAGGAGCTCTCCCCGTCCTCGGAGGGACTGGTTGGTTCGCAAGGCAGCAGCACGTTCGTCGCTCCGCGCGAACCATTGATTCGCTGGCGCAATACACAGGTCAGCCTCTGGACCCAGCAAACGCTTGCGAGCACCGCTTCCCAGATGATCTTCGATCATCCAGCGCCCAACTTCTCGCGGCAGCCCGCGCACAGCGCTGCTCAGTTGCTCAATGTCCCAGCCATCCCATTGGGCAACCCCACGCAACACGTCCCGGGCGCCCGCGGACATCGGGCATGTACACCACACCCAGTGCTCATCTGCTTGGTACGTGGTGTCCGCAATGAGCTTTTCCGCGGAGGCCTTGGTGAAGCGCTTGACGCGGCGACACTGGATCGTGCGCACACGGCCATCACACAGGTCCGCATGGATATCGATGCCTCGTTGCCTCTCGCCATGACGCGCGTACAGGTGCGCGTCGGCGACATCGGGCAACGCACGAACTAGGTCCAAGCAGAAGCGCTCGAAGCGCTTCCCGCTCAGATCAGGATCCTGAAGGTCGAGGATCGGCTCGCGTGGCGTCCTCGCCATCAGCTCAGTACCTTCGTAACGGTCAGGACATCCACGCCAGTGATGATGCACTGACAACCGGCGACATGCCGAACCGCGTGTGAAGCAAGCGGCCTAGCGGCTCTTCCCGGTTGACGCAGGTGCTAGATCGAGCGCTGGCATCTCCTCCCCCGGCAGCAGATGTGTGTACACCGAAAGCGTGAATGCTGGCGAGTGGTGGCCGAGGACGCGCGAGAGCTGCACGATGTTGACACCGCCCACGAGCTGCAGCGAAGCGTACGTATGCCGCAGCGTGTGGAACCCAGCCCACGGCGCGCCGATCTTGCCGACCAGAGGCTTGAGCATGCGGGCGCGAAGGTTGTCGGGGTCGAGCGCGGTTCCACCGGCCGCCGAGAACACGAGCACGTCGGCGTCGCCGGGGAGCCCTGCGAGGTGTGCGCGCAGGCGGTCGGCGAGCCCGGTCGGGAGCGGCACGTCGCGCCGGCCGTGCTTTGTCTTCGGCGGCTCGACACGCCGCTTCACGATCGCGCGGCGGATCCTCAGGTGTGGTCTGTCGCCCGCGAGCTGGACGTGCCGCCGCTGCAGCGCGATCACCTCGGACACGCGGAGCCCACACGACGCGAGGACTTCAAGCAGCAGCCGGTGCTCCTCCGGCGCACCGGTGATCAGCTGCACGACCTGCTTGCGCGACAGCGTCTTGACCTCGTCCTCCTCGTCCTCGCGGATCTGCTCGCGGTGCGGCAGGGCGAGCTTCACCGCCGGGTTGTGGCGGATCAGCCCCTCGCGCTGCGCCGTAGCGAGCGCCGCCCGCACCGGGATCGCGGCGTTGGCGACCGTCGAGTCCGACAGTCGCTTGCCCTGAGCGACCTCGTCGCAGAGCCAGTCGACGAACCGCGCGAGCCGATATGGCGTGACGTCCGTAAGCCGGAGCTTCTCCGAAAAGTGCTTGTAGGCGTACTGCGTCAGCAGCCGCCGGTACTCATCGCGAGTTCCCTCGCGGAAGCCACGACGACCCTGTCCGCGGTAGCGCTCGACCCACTCCTCGAGATAACCCCGGAGCGTGATCGCGGTGCGTTCCTGTAGCTCGCCGCGGTCGCGATCTGTCTCGCGCTCGCGCTTGATCCGGCGCGCCTCGTCAAGCGTGCCCGCGAACTCCTTGTGCTGGCGGCCGCCGGCGCGGTAGACGACGACGTAGGACTTGCCGCGCCGGAAGATGCCAGGCGTGCGCGTCTTCACGAGCTTGCGCGAGTCCTGCTTCGAAGCATCCGCGGTGCCGGCCGCCGTACCCTTGGCGTGCATCAGAGGGTCACTCCTCTCGGTGCCAGGCCGGGGGCGGTTGCAGCCGCGCCCCGGCCACCTATCGAACCATCGAGGCTAGTAGGCGAGCCGGTCGACGGCACGCACTCGCGGTCCCGCTCACCGACCGTTCGCACGCACATACGCGTCAAGCGTCTGACGGAGGAACAACGGCGTACGCCCGTCACGCCCATCCGGCACGAGCGCACGCATCGAAGTGAGGTCGTAGATGCGCTTGCGCGAGACACCGAGGTAGCCGGCCGCCGCCTCCGGAGCGAGATAGCCGGCCGGAGCCCCGTCGACCGTCGGCAGTTGTGCCGTGATCAGGGGCGCAAGGGCGTGCGCGAGCCGCAGCAGTTCGTCTTCGCTGAGCGCGACGTTCATCGGACGCCGCCCAGCTGGCTCGGAGTTGAGGCCTTCACGCGACGATGTCGAGAAAGGGCCGTCCGCATACCCCCTGATCGCGCGCCGCTAAACGATCGTCGTATGCAGGCCAGCCCCCGAATCGTGCAGGTCAGCCCCGAGAAAACGCAGGTCGGCCCCCATTTCTTGCAGGTCAGTCCCGTTTTTCCGGCACCCCGGCCTGCACGATTCCGCCCCCTTTGCGACTCGCGTTGGCAGGGGACAAATACCTGCAAATACGTGAGATCTCGCGGTACCCGACCTGCAACTGCTCCGCCCCTTTGGAGCCGGTGAATGTATAGGGGTTTCAGGGAAGGGTCTGGTGTCTCGACGACGAGACGAGGCGGGACGCGCGCTTGCCGCAGCGCGCGCCCCGCTCTCGCCGTCTTCCGGTTCTATGTGCCCGTGACCTCGGGGGGGAGGCCGAGGGATACGGGCAGCCCGGAAGGTGTGGGGACGCGGGTTCGGAGCTCGTGGACGGTCAGCTCTCCCGTGAACACTCGGGCGAGGTCGGCAACGAGATCGCTCAGCTCGGCTGGTCGTGGCTCGATGCCGCCGGCGATCTTGGCGATCGTGCCCAAGCCGGGGTTCTGCTTTCTGCCGGCTTCGATGCTCGAGAGGTGGCCTCGATGCAGTCCGGTGATGGCAGAGAGTCGTTCCTGGGTGAGGTCGGCTCTGCGTCGTTGAAGCCGGATAGCGGCGCCCATCTCCGACGCTCCGTCGTAGCCCTCCTCGACAGGCCGGGAAGGCTGGAACGCCGCCCGTGAGAGCGGTATCGCGCTGGGTCGGACGAAGTTCGCCGCGAGGACTCCGACGCTGACGCCGAGTGCGTTGGCGATGCGGCTCGTCGTTACGAGACCGGGGTTGCGGACCTTGCCGCGCTCGACCGACGAGAAGTAGTTCACGTGCATGTCGATGCGCGCGGCAAGCGCCTGTTGGCTCAGGCCGGTCAGGCGCCGCAGGACCACGATCGCCTCGCCCATCGTCAGAGCGCCGCCGATCGTGTCGTATGTCTCCCCAGCCCCCATCCCCATGATGCCGGGGATCCTCGATGGGCATCGAGGAGGCGGATAGGTCTGGCGCAAGTGTTCCGAACTGGAACAGTCGCATCCCCCCGTAGCTGGCGGATGTCACTTATTGCTGGGCATTGCAGGGGCTTCTGGATTGAAGTACGGTCATGTTTTCTTGGGTCTGGCCCAAGCTGAAGGCTGTCGGAACGATCGGGAGACGGACCGTTGGGAATCATTGCGGGGGCCGCCGGATGGCGATGAAGGACGCTGTGCTCGGCCTGATCGTCGAGCGGCGCGGGTACGGCTATGACCTGATCCGGCGCTTCAACGAGCGGTTCGGTGACGCCTGGGATCTGAATCCCAGCACGGTGTACGCGGCGCTCGAGACGCTCGAACTCGAGGGGTTCATCGTCGAGCACGAACCGAAAAGCGCCGCGCAAGGGGCAAGCCAGGGCAGGAGCCGACGGCAGCCACGCGTGATCTACAAGGCGACCCATCCAGGTGAGGAGAAGTTCCTCACCTGGCTCACCGCGCCCGTCGCCGAGATCGACCCGGTGCGCGCCGACATCTTCCTCAAGATCGGGACGACCACGAAGCCGCAGCAGGCGCTCGCGTTGATCCAGGTGCTCGACGCGCAGATCGACGCGCACGCGAACGAGCTGGCGCGTCACCTCTCCCGCTATCACCTGGACATCGGCAACGCCCGGCATGTGGAGTGGCTGACGGCGGTCCCGTGGTTCATGACGGAGGCGGCGATCACGCGCCTGCAGGGCGACCTCAACTGGCTGCGCCGCGTTCGCATCGGCGCAGAGGCGTTCCGCGCGCACGGCTTCATCCCTCTGGCGGACCTGCCGACGCCGCGCAGCCTCTCACTCGGCTGATCGGATGACGGCCGCCCCAGCCCAGCCGGCATCGCTGCTCTCGCTCTCAGCGGTAAGCAAGAGCCACTGGCGCGGCTCGCACGAGATCCCGACGCTGCGCGACGTCTCGTTCGACCTCAACGCCGGCGACTTCGCGGCTGTGCTGGGCGACCGGCGGATGGGCAAGACGACGCTGCTGCGCATCGTCGCCGGCCTCGAGGCGCCGGATGCGGGGACCGTCGCGTTCCGCGGCAAGCCGATGAGGTCGATGTCGGACACGAAGCGGGCCGAGCTGTGGAGCAACGACCTCGCGTGCGTGTGGAGCGGCGCGACGTGGCCGGCGCGCCGGGTGCTCGACACGGTCACCGTTCCGCTGCTCGCCGGCCGGATCGCGCGACGCGAGGCGCGCCGCCGCGCACACGAGGAGCTCGACCGCTGGGACGTCGGCGAGTCGGCGAACGCGCAGATGCACGAGCTCTCCGACGCGGAGCGCCAACGAGTCGCGTTCGCGGAGGCGCTCGTTCGCCGCCCGCGCGTGCTGCTCGCTGACGACCCGACTGACACGCTGAACCAGATGGAGCGCAACCACGCGCTTGCGAACCTCCAGCGCGTCGTGCGCGAGGAGCGGATCGCCGTGCTGATGACGGCGACGGACGCCAGCGGCGCCGTCGGCATCAATCGCCTGCTGCTGCTCGTCGGCAATGGCGAGCTGCGCGAGGCGCAGTCGTTGCAGCCGGCGCCCGTCATTCCGCTGCCCACTCGCTCCTCCCCAGCTCGCACGGGCGATGCTTGAGCTGCGGGAGGTCGTCAAGACCTACACCTCAGGCGAGGAGCACATCCACGCCGCGGCCGGGATCTCGCTCACCGTCGCCGCCGGCGAGTTCGTCGCGCTCTACGGTCCGAGCGGCTCGGGCAAGACGACGCTGCTGCTCCTCGCGGCCGGGATCCTGCACCCCGACTCGGGCGACGTGCTGTTCGACGGCCGCGACGTCGCGCGGATGTCGAACCGCGAGACGGAGACCTACCGGCTCCAGCAGCTCGGGATCGTCTTTCAGTCCTTCCACCTGATCCCCGGCGCCTCGGCGATCGACAACGCCGCCGTGAAGCTGCTCGGGCGCGGCACCGCCCGGCGCGACGCGCGCCGGCGGGTGCAACCGTGGCTCGACCGCGTCGGCCTGGGCGCGAAGGGCACCCGGCATCCGGCGAAGCTCTCGGCCGGCGAGCGTCAGCGCGTCGCGATCGCCCGCGCGCTCGCGAACGACCCGAAGCTGCTGCTCGCCGACGAGCCGACGGGCAACCTCGACAGCGAGAGCGGCCGCGCCGTGCTCGGCCTGCTCTCCGAGATCTGCCACAGCCAGGACCTCGGCGTGCTGCTCGCGACGCACGATCCGGCCGCGCTCGACTTCGCCGACCGAGCATTCGTGCTGCGCGACGGCAAGCTCACCGACCAAGTCCCAGAGGCGCTCCCGCCCGGCCAGATCGCCGCAGACGCACCATGAGACCCTCGACCGTCGTCCTCTTCTACTGGTGGCGGCTGCGCACGCAGCCGTTGCAGGAACTGCTCGCGGCCGCCGGGATCGCGGCCGGCGTCGCGCTGCTGTTCGCGGTGCAGGTCGCGAACTCGAGCATCAGCGGCTCGGTCGAACAGCTCGTGCACGGCATCACCGGCCAGTTCACGCTCCAGGTCGCAGCACGCGACGCGCGCGGGTTCGACCAAGCCTTGACGGATCGCGTGAGCGCCGTGGACGGCGTGCGCGTCGCCGCGCCGGTGCTGGAGCAGCGCATCGGCATCACGGGGCCGCGCGGACACACGAACGTCGACCTCGTCGGCGTCACCGGCGCGATCTCCGACGTCGGCGGCCCACTCGTCAACGGCTTCGGCGGGCGCTTCGGGCCGCGGCTCGCACCAGCGCTCCTGCTGCCCAAGCCGCTCGCCGAATGGATCGGAGCGCGTCGCGACCACTTCGTCACGCTCGCGACGCGCCAGCCCATAGCGCTCCGGGTCCCGGTGTCCGCGACACTCGACCGCAGCCAGATCGGCACCGCGCTCGACAGCCCGCTCGCCGTCGCGCCGCTCTCCTACGTCCAGACGCTCACTGGGCTCCCGCATCGCGTCACGCGCATCCTCGTCGCCGTCGAGCCGGGCAACGAGGGGAAGGTGCGGGCGGCGCTCACGACGCTCGCGGCCGGGCGGCTCTCGGTCGAGCCAAGCGACATCGAGATCACGTACGTCGACCAAGCCGCGACGCCGAACAACCAGTCGACCGGGCTGTTCGCCGGCATCTGCGCGATCGTCGGGATCCTCTTCACGTTCAACGCGATGCTGCTGACCGTGCCCGAGCGCCGCCGGCTCGTCGCCGAGCTCCGGATGCAGGGCTACAAGCGCCGCCAGGTGCTCGTGCAGCTCGCGTTCGAGGCAGCCGTCCTTGGCATCTTCGCCTCGATCGTCGGGCTGGCCCTCGGCGACCAGCTCTCACACCACGTCTTCCACTCAGCGCCGGGCTACCTGAGCTTCGCCTTCCCGGTCGGGGGGCAGCGCGTCGTGCACCTGCAGAGCGTCGCGCTCGCGCTCGCCGGCGGGATCGGCGCAACCTTCATCGCGACGACACCGCTCGTGCGCGACCTCTTCTCGCGGCGGCCGGTCGACGCCGTCTACCGCAGCAACGACGAACCCGGCGAGGCGATCACCGGACACGCGCGCAGGACACTCGCGCTCGCCGGCGCCGGACTGCTCGCGGCAACCACCGTGCTTGTGGCGCTCGTCCCGCAGGCGACGATGCTCTGCGTCGCGCTGCTGGCCGTCGCGATGCTCGCGCTCGTGCCAGCGGCGCTCGCGGGCGTGCTCGCGCTCGTCGACCGCGTCATCGACGGCATCCGGGGAAGTTCCCTCCCGCTGGCCGTCATGGAGCTGCGCGGCTCGCTCACGCGCGCGACGGCGCTCGCCGCGACGGGCGCCCTGGCCGTGTTCGGGACGGTCGCGATCCAAGGCGCGCACCGCGACCTCCTGCACGGGCTGGACGTCACCGCCAGCAGCCTGCTGGGCACGACCGACATCTGGGTCACGGCAGCCGGCGACGAGAACATCCTGATGACGACGCCGTTCAAGCAGCCCGACCACCACGCGCTGCTGGGAACCGGTGTCGTCTCCAGCGTGCGCGCATACCGCGGCGAGTTCCTCGACATGGCCGGACGGCGCGTGTGGGTCATGGCCCGCCCGCCGAACGACCGCACGCTGATCCCGCCGACACAGGTCCAGGAGGGTGAGATCAACCGCGCGACGAGCGAGATCCGCGCCGGCGGGTGGGCCGCGCTCTCCGCCTCGATCGCTGACGACCTCCACGTCGGCGTCGGCGACCCGTTCACGATCCCCACGCCCGCCGGGCCGCAGCAGCTGCGCGTCGCCGCCGTGGTCTCGAACTTGGGATGGGCACCCGGCTCGATAGTCCTCAACGGCGACGACTACCGCCGCTGGTGGCCCGGGTCCGACGTGACCGCACTCGAGGTCGACCTGCGGCCCGGCATCAACCCAGCCGCCGGCAAGGCCGCGATCCAGCACGCGCTCCCCGCCGGCTCGCCGCTGCTCGTCGAGACCCAGGCGGCGCGGAAGGCGCGCTTCGGCCGGCTCGAGCGCCAGGGCCTGAACCGCCTGACCCAGATCTCCACCCTGCTCCTGCTCGCCGCCGTGCTCGCGATGGGCGCCGCGATGGCCGGCGCGGTCTGGCTCCAGCGCCGCCGGCTCGCAACGCTGCGGATGCAGGGCTACAGCGTCGGGCGCGTGCTGCGCCTGCTGCTCACGCAGGCGACGCTCGTGCTCGCGGCCGGCGCGCTGATCGGCGCCGCGTTCGGCCTCTACGGTCAGGCGCTCGGCACACGCTGGCTGCAACTGACGACCGGCTTCCCGACGATCTTCAGACTCGCCATAGCCCTTGCGCTCACCACCCTCGCGACGATCGCCGTCCTCGCGCTGCTCGTCGTCTCGATCCCCGGCTACTTCGCAGCGCGCACCGGGCCCTCGCTCGCCTTCCACGGCGACTGAGACCCCACATATAAGTGACATTGCCGACCTCGGCGTCCCTAGGATCGGCCGATGGCCGACCGCCGCCTCGCGTGGGCGCTCGCAGCGGTCATCGTGCGCTACCTCACCACGATCCAGCCGCACGCCCACCGAGAGCTCGCGCGATGGAGGCAACGAGCACACGCCATCCCAGACCCCGAGCTGCGCACGCACGTCCTGCGCCCCTTCGACGCCGACATGAGCGCCCAGGGCGCCGCACTCTTCGCCGTGCTCGCGCCCCTCCGCCAGCAGCGCCAGCTCGTCCCCCTCCTCGTTGCCTACGTGCTCCTGTGGAGCTACGTCGACGTCCGCACGGAGCGCGACCCGCACGCGGACCCACACCTGCTCGATGCGCTCCTCGACGCGCTCCGACCCAGAGGCTCCCCTGGCCCTCTCCACGCGCTCGACGACGGCGGTTACCTCGGCGCGCTCATCCGAGCGTGCCAGGAGGGTTGCGCAGCGCTTCCGGCGTGGGACGCGATCAACGCCTCTGCGCTGCGCCTCGCGGACGAAGGCCGCGCCGTCCAAGCGATCAACCACGGTCCGCGCCAGCTCGCCGAGCAGCGCCTGCGCACCTGGGCTCGACCGCAGCTGCGCTGGCACGAGCAGTGCGCTGCGGCGAGCAGCCCCCTCCCGATCCACGCGCTGATGGCACTCGCCGCGAACCCGGCGGCCACCGCGGACGATGCACACACGACCGCCACCGCCTACCAGTCGATCTCCGCCCTCGGCGTCCTCTGCGACCACTTCATCGACCAAGCCGAAGACAACGGCCTCGCCAACCACAGCTACCTGCGCTACTACGACACCCCGGCTGAGCGTGCCCGAGGTCTTGGTAGCCTCGCCGAAGCCGCGCGAAGCGGTGTGCGCCACTTGCGCGACAGCGAGCAGCACACCGTCATCCTCGCCGCGATGGCCGGCATGTTCCTCTCGGACCCAAAGGCATGGGCAGATGAGAGTGCGCTGACCGCGCGCACCGTCCTTAACGCGATCGGCGCGCCCACACGCCCACTGCTCGTGCTCCTGCACGCGCGGCGGCGGCTCGCGACTTGACCGCGCCGTCGTCAGGTCTCCTCCCACCTCCGTCATCGTGAAGGAACGTCGCGCCCTGGCCGCGGCACGACAACCTCAGCTCGGACAGTTCCAACCTGGAAGCCCGAGCTATTCGTTCGTCGGAGAACTCGCCCGCCGCGCATCCTGCATCGTGAGCACCGTCACCGTGTCCGCACCGGCGTCGTACTCGTAGACGATCACGAGCCACGGCCATGGACCGAGCAGATAGCGCGTGCCATCCCAGTGTCCGCTGAGCGCCCGGCCCATCTCCGGGAAGCGGGTGAGCGCGCGCAGACGTCGCACCACCCGCGGTGTCGTGTTGGGCGGGAGCTCGTGGGTGAGGATCAGCTCGCGGAGGTCCTCGACGGCCGCCGCGGCCAGGCGAACGCGCGCCACCTACAGCTCGTCGAGACCGACCGTCTCGTCTCGACCGACCTGCTCACGCCCGAGCTGGAGCCGCTCCAGCGATCCAGGGACGCGATCCAGCACATCGGTCATGTCCGCCGGGCCACGCTCGAATTCGGCCAACGCGTCCGAGAGCAGCGTGACCGCAAGATCATCCTGCTCTGCATGAGCGCGCTCCGCGAGATTCGCAAGACGAGCCGCGGCCTCGTCATCGAGATTCAGATGGATCTGATGAGCCACGCCGCTCAGAGTACCGCGACCGACCGCCGAAGAAGCAGCCCGCACGTTGCCCCATCCGTTGCCCCACCACCGCGGCGACCGACCCCCAGAACGACAAAAGCCCCGCACCAGCGGGGCCTCTGTTCATAGCGGGGGCGGGATTCGAACCCGCGACCTTCGGGTTATGAGCCCGACGAGCTACCAGACTGCTCCACCCCGCGGCGTGGACGAAGCACTATAGCGAATGACCCCTGGCTTTCGGGGGTGGATGGGTGCTGGGGCGCCTGATCTACGATCTCGCCGTGGCTCGCGTGTTCGTCACCAGCCCGGTCGTCGGGAACGCGCTGGAGCGCCTGATCGCGGCCGGGCATGAGGTCGATCTATGGAAAGGCTCCGCCCCGCCATCCGGGGCCGGGCTGCTCGAGCGCGCGCAGCGGGCCGATGCGCTGCTCTGTACGTTGGTCGATCGGATCGACGCCGACTTCCTCTCCGCCTGCTCCCACCTGAAGGTCGTCTCCAGCTGCGCGGTCGGCGTCGACAACGTCGACCTCGGCGCCGCCCGCGCGCACGAGATCCCCGTCGGCAACACCCCGGACGTGCTCACCGACGCGACCGCGGATCTCGCCTTCGCGCTGCTGCTCGCCGCCGCGCGGCGCCTGCCGCAGACCGCCGAGGCCGTCCGCCGCGGCGAGTGGGGGCCATGGAACCCGACCGCCTTCCTCGGCCATGACATCGCCGGCGCGACGCTCGGCATCGTCGGCGCCGGCCGCATCGGGCAGGCCGTCGCCCACCGCGCCGCCGCCTTCGGCATGGACGTGGTCGCGACGACGAGCCGGGGCGGCACGCCGCTCTCGCGGCTGCTCGCCGAAGCCGACTTCGTCTCGCTCCATGTCCCGCTCACGCACGCGACGCGCCACCTGATCGACGCCGCGGCGCTCGCGCGCATGAAGCCGACCGCGATCCTCGTCAACACCGCACGCGGACCCGTCGTCGACACCGTCGCGCTGATCGCCGCGCTGCACGCCGGCACGATCGCCGGCGCCGCGCTCGACGTCACCGACCCCGAGCCGCTGCCCGCCGACCATCCGCTGCTCGCCGCGCCGAACGTGCTCGTCGTCCCGCACATCGGCTCTGCCACCACGCACACACGCGCGGCGATGGCGGACCTGGCCGTCGACAACGTGCTCGCCGGGCTCGCCGGCGAGCCCCTGCCGCACGCGGTCACCGCGTAGCATCAGGCGATGCGCGTCGGCGTGGTGGACATCGGCACGAACTCCACTCGCCTGCTGATCGCCGACGCCGAGGACGGCGCGATCGACGAGCTCGACCGCCGCTCGCAGGTCACGCGCCTCGGCGACGGCGTCGATGCGACCGGCCGCCTCGGCGAGCCGGCGATCGCCCGCGTGCTCGAGACGCTCGGCGCCTACCGCGCGGCGATGGACGCGGCCGCCGTGGCTGCCGCGATGCGGGTTGCCGTTCTGACCAGCGCGGTGCGCGACGCCGAGAACGGCGCCGCCTTCACCGCCACCGTGCGTGACGAGTACAGCCTCGACGCGCGCTCGATCACGGGCGAGGAGGAGGCGCGTCTGACCTTTCGCGGCGCGACCCACGATCGCACGCCCTCCGCGCACGAGCGGCTGCTCGTGATCGACATCGGCGGCGGTTCGACCGAGCTCGTCGTCGGACACGCGGACAGCGCCGAGCTGGACTTCCACGTCTCGCTGAACGCGGGTGTCGTGCGCCAGACCGAGCGCCACATCCATCACGACCCGCCGCAGCCGCACGAGCTGCAGGCGCTCGCCGACGAGGTGCGGGGGCTGATCGAGTCGGCCGTCCCGGCGGCTGTTCGCGACAGTGCCGCGCGCGCGATCGGCGTCGCCGGCACCGCCACCTCGCTCGCCGCGATCGACCAGGAGCTCGAGCCCTACGACCCGGTGCGGGTGCACGGCTACGCGATTGCGCTCCCCGAGTGCGAGCTGCTGCTCGCGCGTCTCGCGCAGCTGCCGCTTGCACAGCGCCGCGAGGTGCGCGGCCTGCATCCCGATCGCGCGCCAACGGTCGTCGCCGGGGTCGTGATCCTGATCGAGGCGCTGCGGGCGTTCGGGCTCGACCGCGTCGAGATCTCCGAGCACGACATCCTCCACGGCGTCGCGCTCGAGCGCGCAAGCGCCTGAAATCAGGCGATCCAGCCGCGCGCCCACACCGCCAGCCGGATCAAACCAACGGCCACTCTGGACGGATGTTCGATTGTCCGGTCCATGACACCCTAGGAATATGCGGTCGTCGGGCATTGGGGTTCGTGCAAGCGAGCAACCACCCGACCCATAGGTTCAGGCGAAGCCGCATCGACGGCGCCTCCCGCCGTCTGAGCCACTGATAGGCCCTTTCAAGGCACGTACCCCTGCCCGTCCTGATGGGGCCGCTTCGAGGAAACCGTCCGCACGACGCGGGCGGTTTCCTCTTTCTCAGGCCAGATTCGACTTGCGCGGGTACACCACGGCCGGATCCGTCAGCACGTTGACCAGCGCCGGCACGTTCGCGGCGAACGCGCGATCGAGCCCGGCGCGCAGGTCGTCCGGCCGCTCGACGAGCTCGCCGTGGCCGCCGAGCGCCGCCACGACCTCGTCGTAGCGCGTCGCCGGCCGCAGCTCGGCCGCGACCGAGTAGCCGTAGAGGAACTCCATCGGGTGCTTCTCGAGCGCCCAGATGCCGTTGTTGCCCATCACGCCGACGACGTTGACGCCGTGGCGCGCGAGTGTGTCGTACTCCATCCCCGAGAAGCCGAAGGCGCCGTCGCCGAGCAGCAGCACGACCTGGCGGTCCGGTCGCGCGAGCTTCGCCGCCAGCGCATAACCGGGACCGGTGCCGAGGCAGCCGAACGGCCCCGGATCGAGCCAGCAGCCCGGCTCGTAGGAGTCGACGACTCTGCCCGCGTAGGAGACGAAGTCGCCGCCGTCGCAGACGACGATCGCGTTGCGGTCCATCACCTCCGCGAGGCCCTTGTAGACGCGCATCGGATGCAGCGGCGCGCGCTCGTCGTTGAGCTCGGCGGCCTCGGCGGCGTGCTTCTCCTCCTCGACGGTGCGCAGCTGCTCGAGCCACGCGTGCGTGCCCGCCGGGCCGGTCTTCAGCGCGACCTCGCGCAGCGCCCCGAGCGTCGCCGGCAGCGCGCCGTAGAGCTCGGCCGCGACCGTGCGCGGATGCTCGCGCAGCGGCTCGGCGACGTCGATCACGACGAGCTGCGTCTCGGGCCCGAACGACTCGCCGAAGCCGAGCCGGAAGTCCATCGGCACGCCGATCACGAGCGCGACGTCCGCGTTCGTCAGCGCCGCCCCGCGCGCGCGGGAGAAGAACAGCTCGTGATCGGCCGGCAGGCAGCCGCGCGCGAGCCCGTTGAGGAAGACCGGCACGCCCCGCTCCTCGGCGAGCGCGCGCAGCGCCTCCTCCCCGTGGCCCCAGTAGAGGTTCGTGCCCGCCATCA
>Ga0134121_10000140_pt1 | contig 83837 bp, 81 predicted proteins | sample KB301_FD_96463 | JGI IMG/M metagenome (GOLD analysis project Ga0134121, IMG submission 96463) | Terrestrial soil microbial communities without Nitrogen fertilizer from Kellogg Biological Station, Michigan, USA - KB3-0-1 | ecosystem: Environmental > Terrestrial > Soil > Unclassified ...
CCGTCCGACCGGTTCATCCTGATGCGCGTGCCGAAGGATCGGATCCGCGAGCGTGCGTCCTACGAGTTCTTCAGGAATCGCGACTCGGCCGGCAACCCGGTCTGGACGACCGACATCGCGCAGCGGGGGCCGGTCTTCACCTTCGCCGGCCGGTGCCGTCGGTCGGGCATCACCTACGACGCCGGGATCCGCCGGTATCTCTGGTGGCAGATGATCCACGAGGACTCGGTCGACAATCGCTTCGCGGGCGGCTTCGGGGTGTACGACGCGCCCGAGCCGTGGGGCCCATGGACGACCTCGTACTTCACGACCTCGTGGGACGTCGGTCCGGGCGAGACCGGATCCTTTCCGACCAAATGGATGAGCGCCGACGGGAAAACGGTGAATCTGGTCTTCTCCGGAAACGACTCGTTCTCCGTCCGGCAGGCGACGCTGTCGGTCGCGGGGACGCCGACGCTCTCGGTGACGATCAATTCGGTCTCGACGGGAAAGCCCTACAGCCTGACGGCGGCGCAGGTCGGCGCGCTCACGTACATCGATCGCAGCTACACGGTCTCATCGCTGTCGGCGGCGCCGGCGGGAGGCACGTTGATCCGGACCGCGAACGACGACAAGGCGGTGACGTCCCCGAGCCACCTCAAGTTCACGGTCGGCGCCAACGCCGACGTCTACGTGGTCTGGGATCTTCGGATTTCGGGACTGCCGGCGTGGCTGAACGACGGGACGTGGACCGCGACGGGCGAGACGTTCACGTCGGGCGGTCTGAGCGGCGGACGGGTTTATCGCAAGTCCGTCGGCGCCGGACAGGTGACGCTCGGCGGCAACCTGGCGGCGCCGGCATCGGTGAGCTCGACCGGGTACTCGCAGTACGTGGTGATCGTGAAGGCTCGATGAAAGGAACGAGACATGATGAAGATGACGACGGGCGTTCTGGCCATGGTCCTCTGGGCGGCGTGCCAGGAGCCTTCGCAGCTCCCGTCGGACGCGTGGGTGAACTACGGCGACTCGGACGGCGACGGCCTGAAGGACGAGTTCGAGGTGCGCCATGGTTTGGATCCTCACCAGGCGGTGTCGTTCGCGGACGGCATCGAGGACGAGGATCGACTCGCGTCGAACGGGAAGACGATGTGGGAAGTGCAGAAAGAGGAGTCGGGGACGCCGGTCGCGGGCGCGAGCTCCGGCGGCGCCTGCGGCCTGATCGGACTGGAGGGACTGGTCGCCCTCGCCCTCGCGATGTGCTGTCGGCGCCGACCCTGAGCGAGGATTCGGTCACCTTTCCATCCGAAATCCGGTAACAAGACAGGGGGATGGGATATAAATCGATAATGAATTTTGCATTAAGGGCGGCCGCTGCCGTGGCGCTTCTCCTGTCGGTCGCCGCGGCAGATCCCCAGCAGGCCCCGAACGCCCTGGCGCCGGTCGGTCCGCTCGGCCACTGGAAGGGCGATGACGGCGATGCGCCGAAGACGGCCGCCGATTCCTCGGGCAACGGGTTCAACGGCAGCTATACCAAGGGCGCGTCGAAGTCCGCGACCGTCGCCGCGTTGAAGTTCGAGAACACCGGCAGTTTCAACCTCGACGGCGCGACCGGCATGGTCACGGTGCCCGACGCGCCCGCGCTTCGCATCGTCGGCGATTTCACGGTCTCGCTCTGGAAGCGGAAGACCGCGCTCGCCAAGGACTATACCCGCCTTGTCGGGAAGGGGAACGGCGCCCAGCGCAACTTCGGCATCTGGGAGGCGCCAGAAGGCGACGGCCGCATCCTGTTCCAGATGTACGGCCCCGGCGGCGGGTCGGTCATCGATCTCTGGTCCAACGTCCAGACGCCCATCAACACCTGGACCCACATCCTCTGCACCGTCTCGGTGAACGCCGTGGCGATGTACATCAACGGCCAGCCGGCCGGAAACGGCCTGCGGACGGGCGAGCCCGGCATCTCGGCCGACCCGCTCACGTTCGGCTTCGCCGGCTATCACGCCTACTGGGCCGGCCAGCTCGACGACATCCGGATCTACAATCGCGCGCTCTCGATGAGCGAGGTCGCCTACCTGGCGGCGGGCCACGGGCCGCCGGTCGCGCCGACCCAGCTCGCCTCGACCGCCGCGACGCCCCAGTTCGTTTCGGTGAAGTGGACCGCGACGACGACGCCGCCGCCCGCCGGAACCGCGACGTACTACGTCCTCAAGCGGTCGGCGACCCAGGGCAAGGACTACGCGCCCGTGGCGTCGATGCTGCCGGGCACGACGTGCATCGATCCGACGGTCGAGCCGGGGAAGACCTACTACTACGTGGTCACCGCGCTCAACACCGGCGGCGAATCGATCGCGTCGAACGAAGTCACGGTCGCGACGCCCGCGAAGTGAGCCACCTCCGCAAGAAGCGCAAGCCCCGCTGTCCCGGCTGCGGCCTTCCCCCGGCGTCCTGCGCCTGCGCGCTGTTCCCCCGGCTGCGGTTCCGGACGCCGATCGCGATCGTGCAGCATGTCCGCGAGAAGTGGAAGCCCACGAATACGGGACGGCTGTTCGCGCGCATGGTCGAAGGGACGCTGCTCCTGCCGGTCGGCATGCGCGATCCGTTCTTCGATCCGTCGCCGCTCCAGGATCCGGAGATCGAGTGGCGGCTGCTCTTTCCGAAGGGCGGGGCGCGGGACTTCGACGGTCGGGAACCGTCGGGGCGCCGGATCGGTTACGTCCTCCTGGACGGCAGCTGGCACCAGTGCTCCCACCTGAGCCGGCGGCTGCCGGTGATCTCCCGGCTCCCCTGCGTGGCGCTGCCGCCGGGGCCGCCGACGTTCTGGACGGTCCGCGCGCAGCATCTCGAGCAGGGGAAGTCGACGTTCGACGCCGCCGTGCAGGCGCTGGAGCTGAGGGAGGGAGCCGAGGCGGTCGCGCCGCTGCGGCGGGCGTTCGCCGAGGTGACCGCGCGGATGCTCCACCTCAAGGGGAAGCTCCGGTCGCCCGAGATTCCCGCCGCGTGGGGAGTTACTTGAGCTCTTCGGCGACCTTCTTCATGAAGGCGAACGACTTCTTCATCCCCGGGACCGGATCGTTCGCGTCGATCTCGTACTCGAGGTTGACGTAGCCGCCGAAGTTCTGCTTCACCAGCTGCTTGAAGATCTCGGCCACGGGCATCTTGCCGTCGCCGACGGGGACCTGCGAATTCTTGTTCATCAGGTCCTTCAGGTCCTTCATGTGCATGTCGAGCACGCGGGCGCCGGCGTCGGCGATCTCCTGAACGACGTCCTTGCCGGTGCGCGTGGTGTGGCCGACGTCGATGCAGAGGCCGACGCGCGGATCCATGTTCTTGATCAGCTTGAGCGCGTCGCTCGGCGCGGGGAACATCTTGTCCTCGGGCCCGTGGTTGTGGATCGCGACGGGGATGCCGCTCTTCTTCACCGCCTCCTCGATCTGGGGGAGGAGGTCGGGCTTGGGCGCGATCACGAGCAGCGGGAACCGCGCGTTCTTCGCGTACTCGAAGACCATCGCGATGTCCTTCTCGCTGTTGATGCTGTTGTTGCCGCTGCCGACGACCTTGAGGCCGGCGTCGTCGAACTCCTTCCGGCCCGCCGCGAGCTCCTCGGGCGACAGCTTGTAGTCCAGGTGGACCGACTTGATGTTGACGTACGTGACGCCGCACGCCTTCACCGCCTCGATCGCCTGCGGCCGCTTCAGGTTGCGGAGCGAATAGGACGCGACGCCGAGGCGGATCCTCTCCTCGCTGCGCCACGCCGGCAGTCCGAGCGACGCCAGGCCGAGCGCCGAGGTCTTGAGCAGGTCGCGCCGAGTAATCATCATTCCTCCTGAAGCAGGCGAAGCATTGTGCCGGGCGGTCCTCCGGCGGTCAATGTCCTTTACGCCCCTCGGAGCCGCCCGCTACCATGGAACACGAATTCGGACAGGGAGGTTGCGATGGCCTACGTGGACGGTTTCCTGATCGTCGTGCCCCGCAAGAACCTGGCGGCCTACAAGAAGATGGCGCAGTGGGGCAAGCGGCTGTGGATGAAGTACGGCGCGCTGGAGTACCGGGAATGCGTCGGCGACGACCTCCAGACGCACTGCGGCACGACCTTTCCGAAGGTCCTCAAGCTCAAGGCGGGGGAGGTTGCCGTCTTTTCGTGGATCGTCTACAAGTCGCGAGGGCATCGCGACCAGGTCAACGCGAAGGTGATGAAGGACCCGAGCATGCAGGAGATGCCGCCGAAGATGCCGTTCGACCCCAAGCGCCTGTCCTACGGCGGGTTCAAGGTGTTCGTCGGGACTTGAGGGAGGCCAGGATCGAGATCAGCAGGATCGATCCGACGACCGCGAGCGAGAGGCCGACCGGGATCTTATAGACGTCGGCGAGGATCATCTTCACGCCGACGAACGCCAGGATCGCCGCGAGGCCGTACTTCAAGTGGCAGAAGAGGCCCATCACGCCGGCGAGCGCGAAGTAGAGCGAGCGCAGGCCGAGGATCGCGAAGACGTTCGACGTGTAGACGATGAACGGGTCGGGCGTCACCGCGAAGATCGCCGGGATCGAGTCGAGTGCGAACACCAGATCCGTGAACTCCACGGTCAGCAGGACGAGAAAGAGCGGCGTCGCCCAGCGGCGGCCTTCCTTTTTCACGAAGAACCGGCCGTCGGAGTAATCGTCGGTGACCGGCCAGATCCGGCGGAAGAGCCGGACCACGGGATTCCGCTCGGGATGGATGCCGTCGCCTTTCTGGACCGCCAGCTTGATCCCCGTCAGCAGCAGGAACGCGCCGAAGAAGTACATCATCCCGTGGAAGCGGCTCAGGAGCACCGAGCCGACCGCGATCAGCGCGGCCCGCATGACGAGCGCGCCCAGGATGCCCCAGAACAGCACCTTGTGCTGGTAGAGCGCCGGAACCTTGAAGTACGAGAAGAGCATCAGGAAGACGAAGAGGTTGTCGACGCTCAGCGACTTCTCGATCAGGTAGCCGGCGACGAACTGGAGCGAGGGCTCCGATCCCTGCCAGAGATAGATTCCGCCGGCGAAGGCGAACGCCAGGGCGATCCAGACGACCGTCCAGATCATCGCCTCCTTCACCTTCACCGGGTGGGACTTGCGGTGGAAGACGCCGAGATCGAGCGCCAGCATCAGAAGGACGAACGCGTTGAAGGCCAACCACAGGAGTGGAGTGGACATGACGTGACCCTCTAGGGAGCCGATGGATCGAAACCGCGGACGTGGAGAGGGGGTTACGTCCGTGGAGGCGGTCGGGTGAAGACCGCGGGGGTCCACTCGGTCAGCGACCGGGTCGGCAGGTCGGCGACGATCCGCCGGACGGCAGGGCGGGAAACGGGAGAGGCCTTGGTGGACTCTTTGGAGGAGACGGGACGGACGGCCGTCCTCAGCGTCTGGACGACAACTTCTTCCTCGGCCGTGAACGACTCGGCGAAGGGTGCGGGAACGGCGAACGCAAAAAGGGCAAGAAGGGCAAGTTTCACGATATGATTAAGACCCGGCGGACCCGGTCCGCATGACAAGGAGAGCGCAATTCTCGCCGCGATTCTGCTGATGGGCCTCGCGCAGGAGGGCGCGCTCGACGTCCTCGACGGAGAGACTCTGTACGAAGACGGCTGGCTCGTGACGGCGGGAACCGAATTCCGGCTCCGCCGGGGGCTGCTGGACGGCTCGGATCCGGTCGGCGATCCGCTCCATCGGCGCGAAGTCTCGAACATCCCGGTCGTCAGCGGCCACTACGGCATCCTCCATACGCTGCAAGCCGGCGCGATCGTCCCGTTCGTCCTCCGGGAGCTGGAAACGGACGCGGGCCGCTTCTCCGCGGACGGAATCGGCGACGTCACGCTCTACGGCAAGTGGCGGTACTACCGCTGGGACGACGTCGGGAAGGCGATGAACTTCGCCCTCCTGGGCGGGTTTGAATTGCCGACGGGGAAGGACGACGTCGTCGACAAGGGTGTCCTGCTCCCCGCGGAGATGCAGCCCGGGACGGCCTCGTGGGACCCGTTCCTGGGAACGGCGGCGACGTATGAGCCGGGCCGGTGGCGGTTCAACGCGATGGCGCTGGTGAAGCGGGTGGGGCAGGGGACCCATGAGCTCAACCAGGGCGATCAATTCTTCGCGGAGCTCGCGGCGGGAAATCGATTCTGGCTGGAGCCGTATCCCGGTCCGTTCATGAGGGCGGACGTCGCGATCCGGTATCGTTGGGAAGGAGCCGATCGCCAGGGCGGCGCGACGGTGCCGTCGACCGGCGGTCAGCTCCTCACCGCGGCCGTGAATTGGGCGTTTCGTCCCCGGCCCACGGTGGATCTTCAGGTGTCGGTCGAGATCCCGCTCTTCGAAGAGGCGCGGGGCATCCAGCTCAAGAACATCGTGTCCGTCTTCGCGGCGTTCGGACTTCGGTTTTGAGGGACGACCCATGAGGCGATTGTCGGCGGCGCTCCTGCTGGTCCTGGCGGCCTGCGGCACTCCGGGCGTGGAGGTCGTCCCGCAGCCGGGCGACTTCGCGTTCCTCGAGGTGAAGCTCAAAGGCTGAACCTGAAGCGAGGAGATGATGGGGCTCGAGAAGCTCCTCCGGGGCCTGTACGGCTCCGTGCCGCAGCTCGACATGGACCGCCAGTTCGCGCGCGTCCGCGTGATCCAGCCGATGACCTTCGACTTCAAGGCGCTCGCCGACGGCATCCAGCGCAACAACGTCGGCACCGCCGCGATCGAGCTCGAGGCGACCGTCGAGGTCGCCGGCAACCGCGTCGTGATCCAGCCGACGGGCCAGTCGTTTCCGCTGGTCGGACCGCCGCCCGAGAGCGGCCGTCGCCGGCTGAAGATCCTCGACTGGCAGGATCCGCCCAAGACGTTCGTCGAGAAATCGCGCTGACCGCCCACATCCGGTCCTCCCGCGCTTTACCCAGGAAGCGGGAATCGGGAGGGCGAGATGCTGACGATCCGGGGAGAACAAAGCCGCCGTGGGTTTCTGCGCGTCGGAGCGCTGGGCTTCGCCGGGCTGGCGATGCCGGACGTCCTGCGGGCGCGGGCGGCGACCGGCGACGCGAAGAAAGACGGCGCGGTGATCCTCCTCTTCCTGGCGGGAGGCCCGAGCCACCTCGAAACCTACGACCCGAAGCCCGGCGCGCCGGCCGAGTATCGCGGCCCGTTCGGCGCCATTCCCACGAACGTCTCCGGCATCCGGATCAGCGAGCTGCTGCCGAAGCACGCGCGGATTGCCGACAAGTTCGCGATCATCCGGTCGTGCTCCCACGAGACGCCGGCCCACGAGGGCGGCAAGAAGCGGGTGCTCACGGGCCACGTGACGCGGCCCGGCGACGAGGAGCCCGTCATGGACCTGCCGCCGATCGCGGCGATCGTCGCCCGCCAGAAAGGGGCGAACCGTGCCGGAATGCCCGCCTCGGTCGCCTGCCCGCCGAATACCTACTACGCCAAGGCGGCGTATCTGGGCCGGGCCTACGACGCGTTCGACTTCTACGCGGGGAACGCGCCGCGCGACCTGACGCTCCCGCGGAACATGACGCTTCAGCGGATGGAGAATCGCCGCGAGCTGCTCTCGAGCCTCGACGGCATGCGCCGGGACATCGACGCGAGCCGGACGATGGACGGCATGGACGCGTGCGCCGCGCGGGCGTTCGAGATCGTGTCGGGCCCCGCGGCGCGCGAGGCGTTCGATCTCAGCCGCGAGCCCAAGTCGGTCCAGGATCGATACGGAACGGACTGGGTCTCGAAGGCGTGCCTCCAGGCCCGGAGGCTCGTCGAGGCAGGGGTGACCTTCGTCACCATCGGCTGGGCCGGCTGGGACGACCACGACGCGCTCAAGGACAAGATCACGGAGCGGACGCCGATCCTCGACCAGGCGGTATCCGCGTTGATCCAGGACCTCTACGCCCGGGGCCTCGACCAGCACGTCACGCTGATGGTGCTCGGCGAGTTCGGACGGACGCCGAAGATGAGCGCGAACGCCGGACGCGATCATTGGCCGAACGCGATGTCGGTGCTGCTCTCCGGCGGCGGCATGAAGATGGGTCAGGCGATCGGCGCGACCGACGCCCGCGGGGAGGCGCCAGTGGAGCGCCGGATCGCGCCGGAGGATATCCTGGCAACCGTCTATGCCAACCTCGGGATCGATCCGCGGACGGAGTTCGTCAACCACGCCGGCCGCCCGATCCCCATTCTGCCCGGGGGGACGCCCATTGCGGAACTTCGCTAGGATCGCGGCATCGCTGGCTCTCCTGGGCGCGGCGCAGGACGCGTCGCTGGAGAAGTTCTTCGCGCCGCCGGAGGAGTACCGGGGAAAGTTCGGCGAGTATCGCTCGGTCCTGAAGTTCGACGACGGCACGCCGCTGAAATCCCCGGAGGACTGGCCCCGCCGGCGCGAGGAGATCCTCAAGTACTGGCACGGCGTGATGGGCGCCTGGCCGCCGCTGGTGGAGAACCCGAAGATCCAGGTCGGCCCTCGGGAGCACGTCGAGAACTTCACCCGCACCCGCGTCGAGGTGGAAATCTCGCCGGGCCGGCTGGCCGGGCCGCAATACCTGCTGGTCCCCGACGGCAAGGGCCCGTTCCCCGCGGTCCTGGTGACCTGGTACGGCTCCCAGGACAGCGCGGGACTGACGGAGAAATATCGCGGCCAGCTGGACTTCGGCGTCCAGCTGGCGAGGCGCGGCTTCGTGACGCTCTGCGTCGGCGGGGTCGGCCCGGCGAAGAACATCCAGCCGCTGTCCTATCACGCCTATGTGGCCGCCAACTTCTGCAATGCGCTGGCCGCCCTGCCGGAGGTGGATCCCGCGCGCATCGGCGTGGTGGGCCACTCGTTCGGCGGGAAGTGGGCGATGTTCGCCTCCTGCCTGTACCCCCGGTTCGCCTGCGCGGTGTGGATCGATCCGGGCATCGTCTGGAACGAGAAGGACGCCAACGCCAACTACTGGGAGAAGTGGTATCTGGGCACCCAGTTCGACCTGCCCGACGACCGCCAGCGCAAGGAGGGCGTCGTGAAGGAGGGCTGTCCGCGGACCGGCGCGTACCGGACGCTCGTCGACGAGGGCCATGACCTGCATGAGCTGCACGCGCTGATGGCGCCGCGCCCCTTCCTGGTGTCCGGCGGCGCCCAGGACCGGCCCGCGCACTGGACGGCCCTGAACCACGCCATCCGGCTGAATGAGTTCCTCGGACGAAAGGACCGCGTCGCGATGACCATGCGCGACGGACACACGCCCACGCCGGAGTCCAACGCCCAGGTCGCCGCGTTTTTCGACCGGATTCTCGGCGGGAAGTAACCGGCGCCGTTCCCCGGGTTCTACCAGGGGAGGGGGATTCCCCACATGGCGACGGCCCCGGCGACGACCATCCGCACGCGCTGGCGGCGGGCCACCGATGTCCGGACGCGGGACCGGTTCGTCCGCATGTTCCGGCGGTTCGCGGCGTCGGAGGCCGGCCACCGGGCCCGCTGGCTCTTCGCCGGGCTGATCGTGCTGCTCGTCACGATCAACGGCCTCAACGTGCTCAACAGCTACGTCGGCCGCGACTTCATGACCGCCCTCGAGCGGCGGGCGACCCCGACGTTCATCCGCCAGGCCTTTCTCTACGTCGGCGTCTTCGCCGTCTCGACGCTCGCCATCGTCTTCCTCCGGTTCACCGAGGAGACCCTCGCGCTGACGTGGCGGGAATGGCTGACCCGCTGGGCGGTGCGCCACTACCTGCGGCCGCCGGTCTATCAGAGGCTGAGCGACCGCCTGATCGCGAACGGGGAAGTCGCCAACCCGGACCAGCGGATGTCCGACGACATCCGGACGTTCACCACCGTGACGCTGTCGCTGCTCATCCTGTTCCTCAACGGCACGTTTACGATCATCGCGTTCTCCGGCGTGATGTGGTCGATCAGCCCCGCGCTGTTCCTCGTGACGGTCTGCTATGCCTTCGCGGGGTCGCTGATGACGATCTCCCGGGGCCGTCCCCTCGTGAAGCTGAATGAGGCGCAGCTGGACAAGGAGGCGGACTTCCGCGCCGAGCTGATCCACGTGCGCGAGAACGCCGAATCCCTGGCGATCGCGCGCCGAGAGGACCGCCTGCGGTTCCGGCTCTTCCGGCGCATCGACGCCCTGGCGTCCAACTTCCGCCGGATCATCCGCGTGAACCGCAACCTGGGGCTGTTCACGACCGGCTACAACTACCTGATCCAGATCATTCCGGCGCTCCTTGTGGCGCCGCTCTTCATCGCGGGGAAGGTCGAGTTCGGAGTCGTGACGCAGTCGGCGATGGCGTTCGCGCAGCTCGTCGGCGCGTTCTCGCTGATCATCACCCAGTTCCAGTCGATCTCGTCGTACGCGGCCGTGGTGACGCGGCTGGGCGTGCTCGACGAAGGGATCGAGCAGGCGCGGATGCGGCCGGTGAGGCCCGATGAGGTGTGCACCCACCACGACCGGAAGGGAGCGTGTCCGGTCTGCGCCGAGCGGCCGCTGCCGGCGTCATCGATCGAGACGACGATCTCCCCGACGGACATCGCGGTGAGCTACGACCGGCTGACGCTTCTGTCGCCGACCGACGGCCGGGTGCTGACGAAGGAGCTGAGCGCGACGGTCGCGCCCGGGAACCGGCTGCTGATCCTGGGGCCGAACGACGAGGCGAAGTCGGCCCTGTTCCGGGCGATGGCGGGCACGTGGAGCCTGGGAAGCGGGCGCATCCTCCGTCCCGGCGACGACCGGATGCAGTTCATGTCCGAGCGCCCCTATCTGCCCCCGGGCACGCTGCGGGAAGTGCTGACGAGCGTCGGGCGTCCCCTGACGCCGGAGCGCCTCCTCTCGACGATCGAGCAGCTGGAGCTCGAGACGATCCTGACCCGCGTGGGCGGCCTCGAAGCGGAGCGGCGGTGGGACAACATCCTGTCGCTCGGCGAGCAGAAGCTGGTCGCGTTCGCCCGGATCCGGCTGACGGACCCGGCGGTGATCGTCCTGGAACGGCCCGACGCGGGCCTCGATCCGGATCAACTGCGGCGGATCCTGGATCGGTTCGCCGCGGACGGGGTCAGCATCCTCACGATCGGCGTTCCCGACGACGCGCGCCGCTTCTACCAGGCGGTGCTGGAGCTCAAGAACGACGGCGGCTGGCAGTGGACGCCGCTCGCTTCCGGTTGAAGTACCGGAACTGGTGGTACGAGATCCCCAGGAGGCGCGCGGCGCGGGCCTGGTTGCCGCCCGCCTCCTTCAGCGCATCGGCGATCAGCCGCCGACGGTAAGCGTCGACCTTCTCCTGCAGGCCGCCGCGCTTCGGCGCGGGCTCGTCGTCCAGGATCAGCCCCAGGTCGTCGAGCGTGATCTCGCGGCCCGTGTCGCGGTACGCGGCCCGCTCGATGATGTTCTTCAGCTCCCGGACGTTGCCGGGGAAGCGGTAGCGGTTCAGCCGCTGAATCGCTTCGTGGGAGAGCTGCCGGTCGCGGAACGTCGGGATCTCCAGCGCGAACTGGTTCAGGAAATGGCGCGCGAGCACGTCGATGTCGCCCGTGCGGTCGCGCAGCGGCGGGACCGGGATCACCTCGAACGCCAGCCGGTCGTAGAGGTCGGAGAGGAAGTCGCCGGACCTCATCCGCTCCTTCAGGTCGACGTTCGTCGCCGCGAGGATCCGCGCCGACGCCCGGATCTCCTTCGTGCCGCCGACGCGCGTGAACGTGCCGTACTCGACGACGCGGAGGATCTTCTTCTGGAAGACCGGGGACATGTTGCCGATCTCGTCGAGGAAGAGCGTCCCGCCGTCGGCCTGCTCGAACTTCCCCTGGCGCGCGTCGTCTGCCCCCGTGAACGCCCCCTTCTCGTGGCCGAAGAGCTCGCTTTCCAGCAGCGCGTCGTTGAACGCGGCGCAATTGACCGAGACGATCGGCCGGGTCGGCGGCCCGCCCGTGAAATGGATCGCGCGGGCGACGAGCTCCTTGCCGGTGCCGCGCTCGCCGGTGATGAGCAGCGGCCGCGGAATCCGGGTGACCCGGTGGATCTGGTCCACGAGCTTCTTGATCTGCGGCGATTCGCCCACGATCTGGAAGCGGGCCTGGATCGACTGGCGCAGCCGCGCGTTCTGTTCGTCGAGCTTCCGGTTGCGGTCGATCGCCTCGAAGAGGCCGCGCATCTTGCCCAGCAGGGTCCCGATCCGCTCGCGCAGCTTCTCGCCGGTCACCAGGAAGTCGCTCGCGCCCGACGCGATGGCTTTGGCCGCGCGCTCCACGCTGCCGCGTTCGGCAACGAAAATGACCGGCGTCGAGGCGTCGATCTGATGGATCTGCCGGATCAGGTCCGTGCCCGAGGTTTCGGGCAGCACGACGATCGAGGAGCGCGAGCGGTCCCGGACGTGGCCCAGGAGCTCCTTCGCCGACTTGATCAGCCGGACCTCGTCTTCGGGGCGGACCTCGACCGAGAAGGCGTCGCGCAGCGCGTCGAGCCCGCCCCGGCCGGCATCGAGGATCAGGATGGAATGGATCATCCAGAACAGTATATGACAAAAACCATCAGATATGGTGAAAAGTATCACATCCGCCTCTGAACCGCCGCCGATTTGGGGCCATTCCCCTGGCATGTCGCTTGCAAGGGAAGGGGAACTGCGAAGGAGGTCCTTATGAACCCTGCGATGCTGGTTCTGATGGCGATGGCGGTGCTCCTGACGATCCTCGCGATTCCGGTCGTGCTGGGAATGCGGGTGATTCCCAACAACAAGGTCGGGGTCGTGGAGAAGCTCTGGTCGGTCGGCGGGTCGCTGCCGGAAGGCCGGCTGATCGCGCTGAACGGCGAAGCGGGGTTCCAGGCGGAGATCCTGCGCGGCGGCGTGCACTTCGGATACCCGATCTGGAAGTACCGGGTGCACCAGGTCCGGCTGACGGCGGTGCCGCAGGGCAAGATCGGCTACGTCTTCGCCCGGGACGGGAAGGCTCTGCCGCCGGAGCAGACGCTCGGCCGCGTCGTCGAGTGCAACCACTTCCAGAATGCCCGGGTGTTCCTGACGACGCGCGGGGAAGTGGTGGGGCAGCGCGGCCGCCAGCGGGCGATCCTCCGCGAAGGCGTCTACGCGATCAACGTGGCGCTGTTCGTGGTGATCACGGAGGAGGCCGTTTACAGCCTCGATCTGGGCGACCGGCAGGAGCTCGAGACTTTCAAGAAGTGGCAGCGGGAGTTGCTGGACATGAGAGGCTTCAGTCCGGAGGTCATCGATCGGAGCCCGGGACGTCATCGGGAGGATGCTCCCGATTCGGACGACTCGATCGCGATCGTGACCGTCCACGACGGGCCGGCCCTGGGGCCGGGCGAGATCATCGCGCCGCCCGTGGGGACGAATCCGGCGGAGCCGTCGTACCACAGCAACTACCAGGATGTGGAAGCGTTCCTGCGCGCCGGCGGGCGTCGGGGCCGACAGTACGTCCCCCTGACGGACGGCACGTACTTCCTGAACCGGTGGTTCGCGTCGGTGGAGATCGTGCCCAAGACGGTGGTTCCCATCGGCTCGGTGGGCGTGGTGGTGAGCTACTTCGGGCAGAAAGGAGAAGACCTGACGGGCAAGGGCTTCCGTCACGGCGAGCAGGTGGTGGAGGGCGAACGCGGGGTCCTGGCAGAGACGCTGGGCCCGGGCAAGTATCCGTTCAACACCTACGCCGGCTGCGTGTACCTGGTGCCCACGACGAACTTCGTCCTGCACTGGATCACGGGGCGCACGGAGTCCCACCGGTACGACGAGACGCTGAAGTCGATCGACCTGGTGACGGCCGACGCGTACGAGCCGGTGCTTCCGCTGTCGGTGGTGGTGCACATTGACTATCAGAAGGCACCGAGCGTGGTGCAGAGGTTCGGAGACGTGAAGAAGCTGATCACTCAGACGCTCGATCCGATGCTGAGCGCGTACTTCCGGGATATCGCCCACAAGAAGACGATGCTCCAGCTTCTGCACGACCGGGATCTGATCCAGCAGGAGGCTCGGCGCGAGCTGCGCTTCAGGTTCGCGGAGTTCGACATCGAGCTCGTGGACGTGTTGATCGGAAAGCCCGACACGGCGGGTGCGGGCGGCGCGATCGAGACGCTGCTGGAGCAGCTTCGGATGCGCCAGCTGGCGCGGGAACAGGTCGAGACGTACGAGCAGCAGCGGGTGGCCGCGGAGAAGCTGCTGACGCTCAAGACCGCGATCGCGCTGGCGGAGAAGCAGACGGAGCTGACGAACTCCAAGGTGCAGGTCGAGATCGCCGGCAACCAGGGCGAGGCGAAGCTTGCGCTGGCGCGGAAAACGGCGGAAGAGGTCGTGGTGACCTCGGAGGCCGAGGCGAAGCGCCGGGTCGTGCTCGCGGAGTCCGAAGGCCGGTCGAAGGCGCTGGTCGGCGAAGGTGAAAGCAAGCGTCTGTCGCTGGAAGGCGAGGCCGAGGCGCAGGTGCAGCAGCGGAAGATCGCGTCGTTCGGCGATCCGAGGCTCTATGCGCTGGCCAAGGTCGCGGAGCAGCTCTCGGCGAGCAAGCAGCCGCTGGTGCCGGAGCGCCTCCTGATTACGGGAGGCGGCGACGGCCCGGGCGGCCAGAGCCTGGTCGGGACGCTGCTCGGCCTGATGGTGGCGGACAAGTCCGGGTTCGACTTGGACGGGCCGCGGAAGGCGGCTTGAGTTCTTCGGGCGGCGGGGATGAAGGAGCAAGTCCTTCATCCCCGTCCGCTCCCGGAGGGAAAGGAGCCGGTATGAGGCGGCGCGAAGTCGCGATGTTCGGCGTGATCCTCGGAGGCCTGATCGTGGTTTGTATCGGGGCCGGCACCGGGATCAAGCCGCTCGTCGGCGCAGGCACGGTCATCGCCGGAGCGTCGATGGCGATCGGCCTGATCGAGAACCAGCGGGTCGGAATCATCCGCACGAACTGGGGGATCTTCCGTCGATCCGACTGTCGCCTCTGCTTCAGGCTCCAGCTTGGCTTCTGGTGGGTCGTCACCTTGCTCTGGACGCTCGGCGGCGTGCTCCGCGGCCTCGGAAGGATATGACAGTTGTTATATCGTTGAAAGCCGTTCCTAACAGATGTTATATTCGCCCCTATGGAACGGGGATGGCTCCTCCTGATCCACCAGATCCCGCCCAAGCCGCCGTATCTGCGGGCCAAGATCGGGCGGCGGCTCCAGCAGGTCGGCGCCGTCGCGGTCAAGAACAGCGTCTACGTCCTCCCGGCCGGCTCGGGCCCCCACGAGGACTTCCAGTGGATCGCCCGGGAGATCGTCAAGGGCCACGGGGAGGCGACCATCTGCGAGGCCCGGTTCGTGGACGGCCTGAACGATGACGCCGCCCGCCGGCTGTTCAACGACGCCCGCGACCGGGATTATCGGCTGATCGCCACGGAGGCCCGCATCTCTCGGGGGTTGGCCCCGGCGACGCGGGACGCCGACGCCTCCCGGCTCCGGCAGCGCCTGGCCGATCTCCAGGAGATCGATTTCTTCGGCGCGCTCGGCCGGACCGCGGCCGAGTCGGCGGTCCGCCGGCTCGAAGGAGCCCCGCCGGAGAAGGTTTCCGAGGAGAAGCCCCGGCTGCGGACGGAGGATTATCGCCGTCGGACGTGGGTGACCCGTCGGGGCATCCATATCGACCGGATCGCCTGCTCGTGGCTCATCCGCAACTTCATCGACCCGAAGGCCCGGTTCAAGTTCGTGCCCGGGAAGACCTACGAGCCGAAGAAGGGCGAACTCCGGTTCGACATGTTCGACGGCGAGTTCACCCACGAAGGGGACCTCTGCTCCTTCGAGACGATCCTCGACCGATTCGGGCTGGAGTCGCCTGCTCTGCAGGCCGTGGGGGAGATCGTCCACGACATCGACCTGAAGGACCGCAAGTTCAAGCGGGAGGAGGCGGCGGGGATCGACCGGCTCATCTCCGGCATCTGCATGGCCCAGAAGGGCGACCTCGAGCGGCTCCGCCGCGGGTCGGCGGTCTTCGACGACCTTTCCACGTATTTCCTGAAGAAGCTGGGTTAGGGAGGACGACCATGGCGACACGCAGAGAGTTCATGGCCCTGTCGGCGGACGCGGCGTTTCTCGGCGGCCTGCCGGCCGAGGCGCAGGAGGCGGGCGGCTCCGGCCTCGTGACGGGCAAGATCAAGCCGATGAAGTACGAGGCGCTGCCCGGGTTCCTGTCGAAGGATCAGCTCACGCCCCATCACCAGGCCCACTACGGCGGCGCGCTCAAGAGCCTGCTCCAGGTCGAAACGGAACTGGAGGGCGCCGACCGGTCGAAGGCCAACGCCAACTACTCCGCGATCCGCGAGCTGAAGAAGGAGGAAGTCCACGCGATGAACAGCGTGATCCTCCATGAGCTTTACTTCGACGGCATGGCCGCCGCCGGGGGCGATCCCGGCGAGGCGGCGCAGGACGTCCTCAAGAAGCGCTTCGGCTCCGTCGACAAGTGGGTCGACGACTTCAAGGCGGCCGCGGTCTCCGCGCGCGGCTGGGCGATCCTCGCGCTTCACCCCGTCAGCGGCAAGCTCTATAACTTCGTGAGCGACGTCCACGACGTCGGCATCCCCGTCACCGGCATCCCCCTCGTCGTCATCGATTGCTACGAGCACGCTTTCTACGTGGACTACAAGAACAAGAAGGGGGAATACGTCGCCGCCTATCCGAAGCACATCGACTGGACCGAGGTCGACCGCCGCGTCAAGGCGGCCAAATAGGAGGTTCGGATGAAGACGCTGATCCTCTTCGCCTTCGCCGTCGCGGCCCAGGACACCGTGAAGGACGATTTCGAGAAGGACAATCCCAAGTGGAAGTTCGCGGCGGGGAAGTGGGAGCGCCGGTCGGGCGTGCTGGCCCACACCGCGGAGACCCAGCCGTGGGCGGTCGCCGTTCTGGAGGACAAGAAGTTCGGGGACGTCGACGTCACCGTGAAGTTCCGGCCGATCTCCGGCAAGGAGGACGCGTCGGGCGGGATCCTCTTTCGAGCGCGCGATGCGAAGAACTACTATCTCGTGCGGGCGAACGGGCTCGAAGACAACTTCCGCCTCTACACGATGAAGGACGGAAGCCGCAGCCAGCTCGCCAGCGCCAAGGTCGATGCTCCGAAGCTCGGCGAATGGCACACGATCCGGGTCGTCGCCAAGGGGGCGAAGATCCAGGCGTATCTCGACGGGAAGCTGAAGCTCGACCATGAAGACAAGACTTACGCCGAGGGGTACGTCGGACTCTGGACAAAGGCCGACTCGGTGACGGAGTTCGACGACCTCGAGGCCTCCGGCAAGTAGATGGGGACGGTGATGCTCGCCGCGCTCCTGCTCCAGGGCGGCCCGCCTCTGCTGACCGACGACGCCGCCACGCCCGGCGACGGCCGCAGCGAGCTCAACGTCGCGTTCGCGGTCGAAAAGCTCCGGCACGAGACGGTCTACGGGGCCCCGCTGCTCGACTTCAACTATGGGGTCGGCGAGCGCGCGCAGCTCAAGATCGAGCTGCCCTGGCTCCTGAAGCACGAACAACCGGGTCTTGATTCGTCCGGGCTCGGCAACATCCTGGTCGGCTTCAAGTACCGGTTCCTGGATCAGGCGCAGGCGGACGTTGATGTGTCCTTCTACCCGCAGACGGAGTTCCGCACGACCGCCCACTCGAGGCGCGCGGGACTCGTCGGGGAAGGCCTCTCGCTGCTGCTGCCGGTCCAGGTCGAGCGCGATTTCGGCCTCGTTTCCGTCAACGCGGAGTTCGGGTATCTTTGGGTCGAGGAAGAGGACGACGCCTGGGTCTGGGGCATCGCCGTGGCGCGGGACCTGATCGAAGGACTCGAGATCCTCGGCGAGATCCACGGCGAAACCGGGCGCCGGTTCGATCGCGGAGAAGTGGTCTGGAACCTCGGCGCTCGGATCAAGCTGAGCGAGCTCAATTCGATCCTCGTCTCCGCGGGCAGGGGATTCCGGGGGACGCCCCAACTCATCGGATACCTGGGACTTCAGTTCAACTTCTGAGGTGACGCATGTCCTTCCTCCTCGCCATCCTCTCTTGTGCGGCACAGGAGGCTCCCGTGGAACTGGTGCAGACGATCCCGATGCCGAAGGTCGACGGGCGCATCGATCACCTCGCGTTCGACCCCAAGTCGGGGCGCCTCTTCGTTGCGGCGCTGGGCAACAACACGATCGAAGTGATCGACCTCGCCCAGGGAAAGGTGATCCACAGGATCGACGGCCTTCACGAGCCGCAGGGCGTCCTGTCGCTCGACGGCCGGATCGTCGTCGCGTCGGGCGGCGACGGCTCGTGCCGATTCTATGACGGGTCGACGTTCAAGCTCGACAAGTCGGTCGACTGCAAGGACGACGCGGACAACGTCCGATACGACGCCGACGCGAAGCTGGTCTACGTCGGGGCCGGGAACGGCGCGCTGGCCGTGATCGATCCCGAGAAAGGCGGGCGGATCGCCGAGATTCCGCTCGACGCCCATCCGGAATCCTTCCAGCTCGAATCGAAGGGCCGGCGGATCTTCGTCAACGTGCCCAAGGCCGGCAACATCGCCGTCGTGGACCGCGAGGCGCGCGCCGTGGTCGCGAAATGGAAGGTCTCTGCCGGCGCCAACTTCCCGATGGCGCTCGACGAGCCGGCCCGGCGGTTATACGTCGGATGCCGCCAGCCCGCGAAGCTCCTCGTCTACGATACCAAGACCGGCAAGGAGCTGGCCGCGGCCGAGTGCTCCGGCGACACCGACGATGTGTTCTTCGACGCATCGTCCAAGCGCGTCTATCTTTCGTGCGGCGAAGGCGTCCTCGACGTGTTCGACGCGTCGGAGACGGCGCCGAAACGGATCGGGAAGATCGCCACCGCCCCGGGCGCCCGCACCTGTCTGTTCGTCGCCGATCTGGGCAAGATCTTCCTGGCGGTCCCTCACCGCGGCAGCCAGCAGGCGGAAGTGCGCGTGTACAAGACGAAATGATCGACCGTCGGATCCTCTACGCCGCGGCGTTCCTCCGGGCGCTGGCGACCGGCATGATCGGGGTCCTGCTCGGAGTCTACCTCGGAAAGCTCAAGCTGGACGCCGCGGTGAGCGGGCTCGTGATCGGCGCGGGTCTGGCGGGCGTCGCGACGGCGGCGCTTCTGGCGACCCTGGCCGGCGACCGCCTGGGCCCCAAGCGGTTCCTGATGTCGCTGGGACTGCTCGCGGCGGCGGGCGGAACGCTCTTCGCGCTGACGAAGGAGCCCGCGTTCATGGCCGGCGCGGCGTTCCTCGGCATGGTCAACGGCATGGGCCGCGACCGCGGCGCGGCGCTCATCCTCGAGCAGGCGCTGCTGCCGGGGACGACCTCCGACGACCAGCGGACCCGCGTCTTCGCGGTCTACAACATCCTTCAGGACGTCGGCCATGCGCTCGGCGCATTGATGGCGACGCTGCCCACGTATCTCGAACGGTTCGGCGTCGCCCGGCCGTTCCAGGTGTCGATCCTGGTGTACTCCGGGATCATGGCCGCCACCGTCCTCCTCTACGTGCCCCTCCGGGTCGCTCCGCGCGCCGCGATCAAGGCGCCCGTCACCCCGGAGAGCCGTCGCATCCTGTGGAAGATCTGTCCGCTGTTCGCGATGGACAGTCTCGGCGGCGGATTCCTGACGAGCGCGCTGCTGTCGTACTTCTTCTACGAGCGGTTCGGCGTCGAGCAGGCGTCGCTCGGGCCGCTCTTTTTCGGCGCGCGGGCGTTGAACGCCGCCTCGCATGTCGGCGCCGCCTGGCTGGCGAAGCGGATCGGGCTGGTGAACACGATGGTCTTCACCCACATCCCCTCGAGCCTCCTGCTCCTGACGGTCCCGTTCGCGCCGACGTTCTGGATCGCCGCCGTGCTCTTCCTCCTGCGCGAAGGGCTGGTCGAGATGGACGTGCCGACGCGGCAGTCGTACGTGATGGCGGTGGTCCGGCCGGAAGAGCGGACGTTCGCGTCGGGGGTGACGAACCTCGTGCGGGTGGGGGCGTGGGCCGTCGCGCCCGGATTCGCCGGGCTTTTCATCCGGACGGTGACACAGGCCGCGCCGCTCTTCATCGGCGCCGGGCTCAAGATCGTCTACGACATCGCGCTCTACGCCGCGTTCCGCCGGCTCAAGCCGCCCGAAGAGCGGTCAGTATCCTGAAAACTCCTCGATCCGGATGTCGTCCTCGCTGACGTCGGCGTCCGTCAGCATCGCGCGGAGATCGCCGACCATGCCGGGCGGCCCCGCGATGTAGAACATCGGCGCCGCCGCTTCGTCGACCGCGCCGTCGCGCAGATGGCGCGTGATCAGGTCGAACTCGATCCGGCCGGCCTCGCCGTCCCAGGGCAGGCGCGACCCCTCGGGCCGCGACATCGTGGGGACGAACGTGAAGTTCGGATTCTCCCGCGCGAAGTCGCGGAACTCGTTGAGGAAGGGCGCGTCTTCCGGCCGCCGGTTGGAGGAGAAGAGCAGAATCCGGCGGGTGGAGCCGCGATGGGCGTACTGCCGCACCATGCTGCGGAACGGCGTGACGCCGATGCCGCCGGCCAGGAGCACGGCGGGACGCTCGGGGTTGTGATGCAGGGTGAAGTCGCCGTAAGGTCCCTCGATCTGGATTCCGGTCCCGAGCGGCATCTTCTGGAGCCACCGCTTGAACGCCGAGTTCCGGAGGCGGGTCGCGATCGCCAGTTCCTCGTCGTCCGGCGCGACGCAGAGGGAGTAGCTCCGCGTGTTTCCCTCGTCGTCCGTCTCCGGGGGCGAGAGGAGCGTGAGGTCGACGTATTGTCCGGCCTTGAACGTCATCCCGGCGGGCTTTTCGAAGCGGAACTCCATGGTTCGGTCCGCGATTTCGGCCCGTCCGCGGAGCGCAACCGTCTGGGCGGAAAGGGGGGCGTTCTGGATCACGGAGGGACTCCTTTCTGCTACCCTACTGATCCGCCCCGCGTTCCGGAGTTATTGTCCCGGCGGTCTATCGCATGTAGTCCGAGAGGTCGCGGATGCCGAGAGGAGGGACGTCGGCGCAGGCGTCGCGAGGCGCCAGGGCGAGGGACACCGCGAACGGGTACTTCCCGGGGGGATGGCCCTCCCCGCGGTTCCAGGCCAGGCCTCGCGCGACGAGATCGAAACGGGTCACCTGGCCGTCGCGGACCTCCAGAGTTCCCGCAAGCCGGGCCTTGTATCCGCGTTCACCCGATTTGCTCTCCAGATGGACGCTGCCGGTCATCCGACCTTCGATCGGCGACAGCTCCAGCCGCCGAACTTCTTCGGGCTCCCAGGGCGTGGAGCCTCCGCGCGTGATGTCGACCAGGCAGAACCGCGCGATGCGCCGGCGGACGGCGTCCGTCAGTTCGCCGCGGGCCAGCGCGTCCGCTTCGTCCTTCCAGAGCCACAGGCGATTGCGCGCCAGACTCTCCTGGAGGATCGTCTCATACCGGTCGGTCGTCGGCGAGTAGCCTCCGAGCACCCGTGCCGTCACGCCGGCCACCAATCCGTTCGGCGGCGCCTTCCAGTCGAACGTCGGGTCGACGGGCTCGCGGGGAATCGGCGCGACATCCGTGGGGACGAACCGGTCGAGCGCTTCCCGGAGCATCTGCTTGAGCCGATCGGCGAAGTAGTGGTTGGTGTGGGACAGGGCCTTGCCGTCCGGCGAGCAGGCGTACTTGCCCTCCAGGGTCCGGTTGACGGCCGGACCGTGGACCTGAGCGACGAGTTTTCTGAAGAAGTCGCCTTCGGCGTCCTTCCGGTTGCGGACGTTGATCTCGTCGACGGCGACGGGAACGAAGTAGGTCTTGAGGATCTTCACGGCATCGGGATCGCCGAAGAGGGAAGCGCGGTCGGCGAGCGCCGTCGGACCCGCCGCCCCCAGGGGATGGCCGATCATCGCCCACAGGAACATCGGCTTCCGCTCCCGGGCCGCCTGGTGCTGCGCTTCCAGAAGCGACAGCTTCCAGGGAATTTCCCGCCACGGTTCGTTCGCCGGCGGCCGGAGCTGCCGGTGGAGCGCCTCGGCGTCGGATCGCGACAGGCCCTCGTCCGGACTCCGTAGAAGCGTCCCCGCCGCGATCAGCCCGGCGGCGACCGCGCCGACCGCCGCCCATCGGATCCATCGCGGCCGCACCGGCGATGCCGACGCCTCGACCGGCCTTCCCGCGAGATAGTTCTCCAGGTCGCGGGCGAACGCGCCCGCCGTGGCGTATCGACCCGAGGGATCCTTCTTCATCGCCTTCCGGGCGATGTCTCGAAGCGCCTCCGGGCCGGGAGGAGATGCCGCCTTCCCCTCGATGACGTCGCGCAGGATCGCGGTCATCTCGCCGCCGGTGAACGGAACCCTTCCGGCGAGAATCTCGTAGAGGATGACGCCCAGCGCATAGACGTCGGTCCGGGCGTCCACCTCGTGCACGCGTCCCGCCGCCTGCTCCGGCGCCATGTAGTGGGGCGTGCCGAGCACGGCGCCGGTCCGCGAGAGCTCGCCGGCCGAATCGAGATCGCGGGAGAGTCCGAAGTCGAGGAGCCGGGGCGATCCTTGCGCGTCGACCAGGATGTTCGCGGGCTTCAGGTCGCGATGGATCAGTCCCTGCTGATGGGCGTAATCGACCGCGAGGGCGACCTGCGAGAGGATCCGCACCCGCTGGGACAGCTCACCCGCGGCGGGGTCGAAAGGCCGGCCCGGCACGAGCTCCATCGTGTAGTACAGCACGTCGCCTTCGCTCCCGGTGTCGTAGATCCCCACGATCCCCGGATGCTTCAGCCGCGCGACGTTCCGGCCCTCGCGTTTGAACCGCTCCGCGAGCGTGGGGCTGAAGCTCTGGACGGTCTTGAGCATCTTGATCGCGACGTCGCGTCCGAGCGCCTCGTCGCGCGCGCGGAAGACCAGTCCCGTCGCGCCTTCGCCCAGCAGGTCGAGGAGCTCGTATCGGCCCAGACGGCGCCGCGGCGGCCGGCTGGCCTGCTTCCGCTGAAGCTCGAGAAGCGTCTCGACCTGGTCCCGGGTGAGGAGGCCCTCCTCCCGGAGCGCATCATAAAGGGGAAGTCCCGGACGCCGTTTCAGGCAGCTCTCGAGGTGCTCGGTCGTGACGAACTTTTCCCGGACGACGAGATCCGCGAGCGCGTCGTCCTGGGTGCGCGCTTCAATCTCGGGCTCCTGGGAGAGGAATCGGCGGACTTTGCCGGCCTTGTCGTCCGGGGGGCTCATCCGTTCAGGAAGCCCATCAGCTCGCGCTCGACGTCGGCGTCGGATTCCACGTACTCCCGGATCCGCTCCCGGAGCACCTGGCGCAGCGCGGCGCGGCAGTAGTGGAGGTAGTTGCGCACGTCGCTCTCCCGGATCCCGAGGCGCGCGGCGACCTGCGCGTAGGTCGGCAGCGATTCGTCGTCCAGCAGGTAGCAGCGGAAGACGCGGACGTAGACGTCCTTGCCGTCCCGCGCGAGCGCCGCCTCCAGGTCGCGGATCGAGGACTCCACGAGGTCGCAGAACCACTGGCGGTCGTACGCCTCTTCCGGCGTCTCCTGCGGGGACGCCGGCGTGATCCGGGCGAGCTCCTCGGACGTCGCCTCCAGGCTCAGCAGCGGACCCTGAGGCTTGCGCACCGACGCGTCGCGTTCCGCGTTGATGAGGAAATACTTCAGCGCCTGTTTCAGGTACCCGCGGAAGCTTCCGCGCTCCGGCTGGAACCCGGCGACGAACGGCTTCTCCAGGAGCCGGGCGAAGAACGCCTGGGTGAGATCCTTGGCGTCCTCGACGGGCTTGTGCCAGGCGATCCGGATGTAGGTGAAGGCGGGCTTCCAGTAGGAGCTGAGGAGATGGTCCAGCCCCCGCCGGTATTCAGGATGCGAGGGGTCGCCGGCCGCCTGAAGCTGCGACCAGACCGTGCTGGGGAACGCCTGAGCGGGCCCGCCGATGGAGGTGTCGTCGAACCGCATGTGCTTTGAAGTATATCGTACGGCCGCTCCGACTATTCGAACGAGCAGGATTCGCTAAACGTTTCACCCGCGCGCGTGAACAGGAGGGTGTCTTTCGCCGGGAGGAACGATGCTGAACCGATGGGTCACGGCCATTCTGGGGATGGCCCTGTTCTCGCCTCAAGACCCTGCGCCCCTCACCGTCCACGACGGCAAGTCGTTGCGGGCGGCGGTCACCGAAGCGAAACCGGGGACCCGGATCCTGCTCGCGCCCGGAGAATATCCGGGCGGACTCAGCTTCTCGAACCTGCGCGGGGAGCCCGGTCGCCGGGTCGTGATCGCGGCCGGCGATCCGCGGAATCCCCCGGTGATCAAGGGAGGCGGGTCGGGGTTCTACCTCTCCAATCCCTCCCATCTCGAGATCCGGGACCTCGTCTTCACGGGCGCCGCGGTCTGCGCCATCAACATCGACGACGGCGGAGCGAGGGAAGGGCCGCCGCCCAGGGACATCGTCCTGCATGGGCTGAAGACGGCGGACACGGGCTCCGACGGCAATCACGACGGCTTCAAGCTGTCGGGTCTCGAGGATTTCCGCGTCGAAGCCTGCACGATCGAACGGTGGGGGAAGCGCGGGGAGGGCATCGACATGGTGGGCTGCCACGGCGGGACGATCGAGGGCAACGTGTTCCGCCACGACGGTCATGCACTGGTGACGGGGATCCAGATGAAGGGCGGGACGAGCCGGATGGCCGTGCGCCGCAATCGGTTCGATCAGGTCGGAGGTCGGGGACTCAACATCGGCGGTAACACGGGGCTGGAGTTCTTCCGTCCGCCGCTGAAGGAGCCGCCGTACTCCGAAGCTCGGGAGATCCTGGTCGAAGGAAACGTCTTCATCGGCGGGACCGTTCCGTTCGCGTTCCCGGGGACCGACGGCGCGACCGTGCGGTTCAACACGGTGGTTCACCCGAAGCGCTGGGCGCTCCGGATTCTTCAGGAAACCCGGGAGGCCGGCTTCGTGCCGTCGCGGAACGGGACGCTGACGGACAACCTCTTCGTCTTCCGTTCCGACGACTGGTCCGAAGGCGGCGTCAATCTCGGGGACGGCGTCGACGCGAAGTCGTTCCGGTTCGAGCGCAATTGGTGGTACTGCGAGAACGATCCGGCGAGGACCAAGCAACTCGTCCGCCTTCCGTCCGAGGAGGTCGACGGCATTTACGGCCGCGATCCGGAGCTTCGGGAGGGGGAGGCGACGGTCCGACCCGACAGCCCGGCCTCGCGGGTGGGGAGCCAGGCGCTGCCCCGGTAGGATTCGCGAATGTCCTAAACCAATTCCCGCGCCGCGTGAACAGGATCGGGCGAACCTTTTGGGAGGCATTCATGGGTATCCGGCTGACGAGCGCAGTCCTGGTGATCCTGGGGCTCGGCCTCTCCCCGGCTTCGGCGGACGTCGGCGATCCGCAGACGAAGACCGACCATCCCTGGTATCCGGGGGAGCTTTCCTGCTCGACGTTCCCGAGACTGTTCAAGACCCAGGCCGAACTCTACCGCCGCGTGGTCGGCCGGGTGCCGGAGACGGATGAGGACAAAGCCCTGGCCGCGCTGCTCTGGCGGCTGACGCACTACTGGCACGGGGAGGAAGGCCAGCAGAACCTTTGGGGCAAGGGGTTCACCGAGGGCGGAGACCTGTGGAACCGGGAGTACTGGAGCGGACTCCATGCCCACGGGTTCGGGATCTGCGGCACCAGCCACTCCCAGTGGGTCGCGGAGATGGACGCCCTCTTCGGCTTCGGCCGCGGCCGGATGGCCGGCGTTCCGGAGCACAGCTCCTTCGAGGTCTTCCTGACCGGCGGCGCCTACGGCCCGGGGAAATGGGTGCTCCTCGACCACGACATCTCGACGGTGATCTGGGACTCGGAAGGGAGGGCGCTCCAGAGCATTGACGAGATCAAGGCCGACCTCGGCCGGCTCGCCGATCCCAAGTTCAAGCCCGAGCGGCAGAGCGGCTGGCCGATGTGTTCGTACAACGCGAAGGCCGCGGCCAGCGCCTTCCGGGAACACTACGGCGCGTCGCCCCTGAGCGGGTACGCCGGCCCTCCTCCCCGGATCCACCTCCGGCGCGGAGAGACGCTTCGGCGGTATCTCAAGCCCGGCCTCGAGGACGGGAAGACGTTCGTCTTCTGGGGGCGGAATTACATGACGGCCGGCGTGCCGGGGCCCGAGCGGTGGGGCTCGTGGGTCAATCAGCCGGAGAACGCGTTTCCTGCAAAGCCCACGGCCGGCTACCACGAAGGCCAGGCTCGGTACGCCAATGCGGCGTACCGCTATGCTCCCGACTTCGGCAACGGCGATTACAAGGAAGGCGTCGTCGACGAAGGTCCGAATCAGGTGACGTTCGGATTCCAGAGTCCCTATATCATCGGCGCGACGCCCTCCGGCAACGGGGAGTGGTCCTGCTACGACGCCGGCGGACGGAACGGCCTGGTCCTTCGGGGGAAGGGCGACTGCGCCGTCTCCGTCTCCGTGGATCGCGGTCGGACCTGGAAGGACGCCGGACCGCTCAAGGACGGCCTGGATCTCACGGACGCCGTGAAGGGGTACTCCCAGTATCGGATCCGCCTCGGGGCCGGCGCTCCGGCGCTGGCCGGCTCGGGTCTCGTGATGACGACGGTCTGCCAGTGCAGCGTGTCGATCATTCCGCGCCTGAAGGACGGAGGATCCCGGGTCGAGTTCGAGGCGACGCATCAGGTGGTGGACTCGGTGGGGCCGCCGATCGAACAGGCGAAGACGCACGTCGTCTCCGGCGCGTTCGACTCCCCGGAGGTCACCTTGGAGCTCCGGGCGGAGTCCCCCGTGACGGTCACCGCGGCGGCTCACGTCATGACGTGGGCCGACCCGAAACTTCAGGCGACGTATTCGCTGGATCTCTCCACCGACTGCGGAGCATCCTGGACTCCCCTGGTGGAGAACTGGCGGATTCCGAAGAACGTCGCCGCGCCCGAATCGCGCTGGTCCCAGGCCTATGTCTGGGGCTCCCGGGAGATCTCCGCTGCGCCGGTGCAGGTGCGGTTCCGTAACGATCGCCGGGTCCCGATCGCCCGGGCGGAGCTGCATCTGGTGAGGCGGACGCCGGGCCGGGATCAGACGCGGGTGACGTTCGACTGGTCCGACGACGCGGGCGCCCACCGCGAATCGCACGATTTTCCCGCCGAAAAGGCGCCCGTGTGGGCACTTAAGACGGGGCGGAACGTGATCACCAACTGGGTGGAGTACGGAGTCGTCGCCACCCGGTAGCAGGCTTCGGGAGGACCCATGACGGCGGCGATCCTTCTTGCCTTGTTCGCCTTCCAGGACCAGAGTCCCGCGGACTGGACGCAGCCTAAGTTCGACGCGCGACGCTCCGGAAACGTCCCCGATCGCGACGTGGCGGAATCGCTCGGACTGCTGGCCGCGATCCCGATGACCGACGCGATCCTGACCTCGCCCGTCGTGGCCGGCGGGAAGATCTACGTCGTGGACGCGTCGGGAAGGGCGGCGTGCTTCGACGCGACGACGTTCCAGGAACTCTGGCACTACGACAGCCGCGGCGGCGCCGCCAACTGCAACAACGTTTCTTCGCCCGCGCTGGCGGGGAAGTACCTTCACTTCGGCACGATGGCCGGCTCGTGGATCGTGCTCGACGCCGCGACGGGGGCCCTGGTCCGGGAGCACCGGGTCGGCGAGCCGATCTTCACGAGCGCGCTGGTGGCGAACGGCCGCGTCTATTTCGCCACGCTCGGGTCGCGCGTCCATGCCCTCACTCCCGAGGGAACCCTCCGGTGGACCTGGGACTACGTGAAGGAGGAGCTCAAGTTCGACGGCGATCGCTGGAGCGGCGAGTCGTGGCTCAAGTTCCGCAACGGATCGCTCCGGCAGGGCGACCTTTCCCTCTGCTCCCGAGACCTGGCGGCCACCGACCGTCACGTCCTTGTTCCCGCCGGAGGAGCGCTGGTCTGGCTGGAGGACCTGGGGGAGCGCGCGGTGGCTCGAGACGTCCATCCGAGCAACGGCCCGACCTACGGCCTCTCGATCGGCGAGGACGGCTCGGCCTACCGGCAGTGGAGCTATCTGGACAACGTGGGCCAGGTCGAACGCCTCATGCTCGGTGGGACCGAAGCCTTCGCGGGTCCCGGGGACGGGATGGGACCCGTGGCGGGCACCGACTCCGCGTTTTTCGGGCCGGGGCTGGCGAACCTCACGAGCTTCAGTTCGGTGAGCGTCCGCGGCAACGATGTCTTCCGGACGCGCCCGCAGGACGGATTCGGACTCTGCCGCCATCGGCCGAAGGCGACGGACCGGCTTTTCGGCGCGGCCGCGACCGCGTCGGCGATCGTGCTGAAGAGCTCGGTCGTCTACGGAGATCTCCAGGGATCGGTTCACGTCGTGCCGCTCGCGGCGGGTCGCTCGCCGTGGTCGTTCCGCACGCCCTTCGGCAAGGCCATTACGGCGCCGGTCGCGGTCGTCGCCGGTCGGGTCGCGTTCGGCTGCGACGACGGCTATCTCTATGTGCTGGGACCCGGCGGCCGCGCCGCCGCGCCCGAGAAGGAACTCGATCTCTGGAAGATCCGCACTCCGCGAAGCGTCGAGACGCGCGATCGATTCACGAGCTTCGGCGACTTCAGCAACGCCAACGCGGCCGACGACGGCCTCAAGTTCCCGCTCCGGATGAAGTGGATTCAGCGCTTCGAGGGAACGACCAAGCATCTGCCGACCTTCGGCGGCGGGCGCATGTACACCCACACCGCGGAGGGGCAGATCTTCGCGGTGGAGGCGGAGACGGGGCGCCTGCTCTGGCGCGCGTACCACCCCGGCGCCCACCTCTCGTACACGTCGGCGCTCTATCATCGGGAGCGCCTGCTCGTCCCTCAGGCGGGGACGGCGTCGTGCCGGCTGCGCTGCCTCGACGCCGCGGCGGGAAAGCTCCTCTGGGAAGCGCCGTTCGAAGGCTCGGCGGGATGGTCGAAGCAATCGCCGCCCGTGGTCCATGGAAATCTCGCCATCTATTCGTTCGGGACGGGACTGCGCACGGTCGGGGAGCGCGGGACCTGGCTCTTCCCCCACAACCAGCGGAGTTTCCCTGCGGAGCAGCACCCGATCGTCCGCGCCTACGACCTCGAGTCGGGAAAGACGGTGTGGGAGCGCGATTTCTATGAAGTCGGGTCCGGGGGCGACGAAAGCGGCCTCTGCCTCGTCGGCGATCGCCTGGCGTACTCGTGCTTCTTCGGCCGGAGTCCCGAGCGGGACGGCAAGCCGGCCGCGACGGGCATCACGACGCTCCTGGATCCCGCGACGGGCGAGGAGATCTGGCGGACGACCGACTATTCCGTGCGGGGCGGCTGCACCGTCTCGACGCGGGACGGCCGCCTCTACCTCTCCGGCAGCAGCCCGTCGAGCGGACCCGACGGCTGCTACGTCTGGTGCCTGGACTCGAAGAACGGCTCCCTGATCTGGAAATCCGATCCGCTGATCAAGGTCCTGAACGTGGTCACCGTCGGAGCAAAGTTCATCTACGTGCACGCCCAGTATCAGGAGGGCTACGTCCTGGACAAGGAGACGGGAAAGACCCTGAAGGTCTTCAATCACCCCTACAAGTGCACGCGGTTCACGCTGTCGGAGCCGTATCTGCTCGGGCCGAACCTGGACCTGGTCGACCTGTCGGATCCCCTCAATCCCCGGATCGTCTCGACCGGTCCGCGCCTGGATCCGAGCCAATGCGTCGCGTCCGTGGTCTCCGGCGGCCGGCTCTTCTACACGGCCCTGGCGGGCGGCCTCCAGGTCTCCGAGGTCTTCGGCGCGGAAGCGGAGCGGTTCACGCCGGTCTGGAGCGAACGCTGAAGAACGGGTAATCTGGCGGGCCTCTTGATCAACCACCGCCGCGGCTTCGCCAGCGACAACAACGCGGGCGTCCATCCCGAAGTGCTCCACGCCATCGTCGCCGCGAACACGGGTCATGCGGTCGGCTACGGCGACGATCCCTGGACCCACTCCCTGACGCGGCACGTTCGCGATCACTTCGGCGCCGGCGCGGAGGTGTTCCCGGTCTTCAACGGGACGGCGGCGAACGTGCTCTGCCTCAAGACGCTGGCGCAATCCCATCAGGCCGTGATCTGCTCGGCCATGTCGCACATCCAGGTGGACGAGTGCGGCGCGCCGGAAGCGTGGACGGGGTGCAAGCTGCTGCCGCTGTCGACGACCGACGGCAAGCTGACGCCGCGGGCGGTCGAAGCCGCCTGCCACGGCGTCGGCGACCAGCACCACGTGCAGCCGCGGGTGATCTCGATCGCTCAGTCGACGGAGATGGGCACCGTGTACCGGCCGAAGGAAGTGGAGGCGCTGGCGCGGTTCGCCCACGCCCGCGGCATGGTGGTCCACATGGACGGCGCGCGGATCTCCAACGCCGCGGCGTCGCTGGGGCTCACGCTCCGGCAGGCGACGCGCGACCTCGGCGTCGACGCGCTCTCGTTCGGCGGGACGAAGAACGGCCTCCTCGGGGCGGACGCGGTCGTGCTCTTCCGCAAGGAGCTCGTCCCGGACTTCAAGTTCCTCCGCAAGCAGGGGATGCAGCTGGCGTCGAAGATGCGGTTCCTCTCCGCGCAGCTCGGCGCGCTGCTTTCGAACGATCTCTGGCGCCGGAACGCGCTCCACGCGAACCGGCTGGCGAAGCTGCTCGAATCGCGCGTCCGCCGGATCCGCGGGGTCCGGGTGGTGCAGAAGGTCGAGTCGAACGGCGTCTTCGTCGAGATCCCCCGGCGCGCGATCGCGCCCCTGCAGCGGAAGTACTTCTTCTACGTCTGGGACGACGAGGCCTCCGTCGTCCGCTGGATGTGCTCCTGGGACACGACCGAGGAGGACGTCCTTCAGTTCGCCGCGACGTTGAAGCAGATCAGCTCGTCGACGACGCGGACGTAGAGCCGGCCGTTGCAGAGGACCGGCATGACCATGTCGACCAGGTTGAGCGTCGGCTGCCGATTGGCGTGCGTTTTGACCTCGCCGAGCTTGCGGTAGCCCGCCGGATTCGCCTCGATCAGGTGCAAGGTCTGATAGGACCGCACGAACAGCAGGCCGTCCACTTCCGTCAGCGAGATGCCCTGGCGGAATCCCGGCTCCGACCAGCGGACCTTGCCCGTCGCCGCCTCGAGGCAGACCAGGTTCATCATGCACTTGCTCGCGGCCGTGTCGCTGCTGCCCTCAAGTGATCCGGCGAACCCGTAGAGGAACTCGCCCCTCGGGCGGAACATGTGGAGCGCGGTGAACATATGGAGGTCCTGCTTCCAGGCGATCTTTCCCGGAACGTCGGGGCGCGCGGGATCGAACTGGACGGCATGGGGGACGTCGAGGTCGGGGATGTTGAACATGAGCCGGCCCATCACGAGCGGCGTCGGGATCGTGGTCCCGCGCGCGTCCTTGCGGATGCATTCGGTGCGCCACACCGGCTTCCCGTCGTCGACCGCGAGGGCGATCAGCGAGCAGTTGCCCGTGAAGAGCGCGCAGGTCCGGCCGAAGAGCTTCGTGATCGCCGGCGTCTGGCCTTCGCCGCCGCGGGCGGGGGGCTGGTGGGGTTCAGTGAAGGTCCAGAGAACCTTTCCCGTGGCGCAGTCCAGCGCCCGGGCGTGGACGAAGGGCTGGTCGTCCTTGTCGACGGGGCGGACGCCGTCGCCGTAGTAGAGGATCAGCTTCCCGTCGGCGAGCATGGGCGACGTGGAGTAGCCCTTTTCCCCGGGGATCCATTCGTCCCAGAGATTCTTCATCCAGACGACCTCGCCGGTCCTGCGGTTGAGGCAGTGGAGGTGGCCGATCGCGCCGAGCGCGTAAACGTGACGATCGTCGACCGCGGGCGTCGAGCGGAAGCCGCCGGCGGCCCAGCCGATGTTGCGCTTCCAGTAGGGGCCGACCTCGTAGGTATATTTCCACTTCTCCCGGCCGGTCGCGGCGTCCAGGCAGGCGATCGTTTCAGCGACGCCGTTGACCGCTTCGGTCCAGGCGACGAAGATTTCACCCTGGGACACCGACGGGGAACTCCAGCCCATCTTGATCGGAGCCCGCCAGAGAACCTTGGGCCCGTCGGCGGGCCACGCGCGCAGCATCTTCTGTTCCGGAGACGTGCCGTCGCCCCGCGGACCCTGGAACTGGGCCCAGTCGTCCGCCTCGGAGGCCGAGGCGCCGAGGAGGAGGAGCAGGGCGGCGGCGAAGCGATTCATGGGGGTCTCCAATCCGTCGTTCCACAGGGGGGTGCCCTCGCTCCGGCCCGAGAAATGCAAAATTCTGCATGCGGGGGTGGATTCGCCGGGCACCTGTTATGGGAGCCACGTTCGGTAGCGGGCGGCTTTGATCCTTCGAGGACGGGAGGAAGCGACGATGATGGTCGGCATCGTGTGGACGTGCCTGCTGGCGGCCTGCAGCCAGGACCCCGCGGAGAAACCCCGCGACGCGGAAGCCTGGTACAAGAGCGCCTACGACAAGCGCCACAACAAGGATTTCGACGGCGCCATCGCCGACGCGTCCGAGGCGATCAAGCTTTCTCCCAAGACGGGGAAGTACTGGCTGGAGCGGGGGATCTCGAAGGGGAACAAGGGCGACCTGACGGGCGCGCTGGAGGACTTCAACCAGGCGTGCCCGCTCTACCCGGAGAATGCGGACGCCCTCCGGATCCGCGCGATGATGAAGGCGCGGCTGAAGGACTTCGACGGCGCGATGGAGGATTTCGGCGCCGCGGTGAAGATCTCGCCCAAGTTCAGCCGGGCGTACGGCGACCGGGCCGACGTGTACCGCCAGATGGGCAAGGTCGACCTGGCCCTGGCCGACTACAACCGGGCGCTGGAGATCGACAAGAAGTACTTCTGGTTCTGCGAGGCGCGGGGCGACATCCTCCGCTCGCAGAAGAAGAACGAGGAAGCCGCCGCCGACTACCGCAGCGCGCTCGAGACCTGCAAGGACGACGCGGTGCGCACCCGCCTGCAGAAGAAGCTCGCGAGCGTGTCGGAAAAACCCTGATCCCGCGGGCTCAATCGTCGGCTTCCTTTCACTTCCTTGTGGCCCGCGAACATTTATCCGGATACAGTAGATAGAGAGACCTCCGAGTTGCCCACGTGCGTAAGCACGGGAACCGGTCGCGTCTCGCAAGTGTCGTCCCATTCCCCCCGACTCCCCTGTCGACCGGACCCCGCTCACTCACTTCGTGTCGGGAACGATGGGACCGGTGCCGCAACGATCCTCTTAGGATGAACTCCCGATGAAAACCAAGGCTGAACCAACGCCGCCCCGGAGCTTGTGGGGCGAGCCGGTCATTCTCTGCGTGGACGACGAACCCGAGATTCTCAACGCGCTCCGGAGGTGCTTCCGAAACGAGCCGTACGAGGTCATCACCGCCGGAAGCACGGCGGAGGCTTTGGGATGGTTTACCGAGCTCCCCGGCGTGGATCTCGTGCTCACGGACGAGCAGATGCCGACCATGAAGGGAACCGATCTCCTCCAGGAGGTGCGCCAACGTTCCCCGAGAACCATCCGCGTCCTCCTGACGGGCCATCCCAGCGAAGCCCTGATCCAGAAGGGCCTCGAAGCGGGAGCGGGAGTCTTCCTCTACAAACCCTGGGACGACCAGGTGCTGCGAGAGACCGTTCGGCGCCTGCTTCTGCGGGCGAGACGTCCGCCCCTGGAAAGCGCCGACCCGCCGAGCACCTTCGACGTCGGCGGGGAGTCCGGTTAGGAAAAGGAGCCTTCGATTCGATGAAAACCGTGCTCCGGAAGGTCGTACATACGGCATGCAGTTGACGGGAAGAAGTCCATGAGCATCAGCGAAACCGACAAGCGAACGATCCGACGCCAGGTCGTGGTCCTGGTGGATGACGATCCGCAGATTCTCGCCGCGCTGGGCCGCCTGCTTCGCGACGAGGAATTCGACGTGATGTCGACGATCGATCCCCAGGAAGCCCTCGAGTGGATCCGCTCGCGGGACGTGGGTGTCCTGATTGCCGACGACCGCATGCCGGTCATCAGCGGGACCAGCCTCTTCCATCTGGCCAAGAGCTGCTCGCCCAAGACGGCGCGGATCATGCTGACGGGGTACGCCGGGGAGGGCCTCATCGTCCATGCTCGGAAGGAGGGGCTGTACCTGGTGTTTGCCAAGCCCTGGGACGATCGGGAACTCAAGCGGGTCATCCGGGAACGTCTCCGCGAGCGCGAAGTGGAAGGGATGCTCCCCGAGGCATGAGCAGCATGCTCGACCCTCATCACGCGCGCGTCGCGCTGGGTTCAGCAATTAGGGTGTCGCTCGAGGAGGCTCCATCAACCCGCACCTTTTGGAGGTGGGCCATGGAGGAATGTCCGCCGACCGGATAGCGACGAGAGACTGGGCGTGGTCCAGGGAGAGCCTGGCATCCCAGTCTCTCGTCTTTTATGACGGTTCCGCACGGCTTGCGTCGGGGAATCCTTGCCTCTAGGACGCCATGGTCGGAGGTGGGCGATGTCGAACGAAGTGCCGCTCAATATCCTGTTCGTGGACGCGGACCTCGCGGCCACGCGACCGCTCCGGGTCGACCTCCGCCGACGCGGCGCCAGGGTGCGACTCGTGGGGTCCGCGGAGGAGGCCGTCCAGCAGTCTCGTGTCTCGACCCTCGACCTCCTGGTGCTGGACGACGGCGCGTGCCGCGACGGCGAGACCGATCTCGTGTCGTTCTTCGGATCGAATTCGCCGACAACCCAGATCATTCTCCTCCACTCGGGAGGCGACGCGGCTCCGCAGGGCATCGGGCAGGGGCTCCTCTTCTCCGCCCACAAGCCCGTCTCCAAGGAGAGCCTTCTGGAAGTGATCGTCTCGGCGTTCCCGGGCCGGCTCGGGGACGAGCCGGTCTCCCGGCCCAAGCGGCATACGATCCTCTGCGTGGACGACGACCGGGCCTACCTGGACTCCCTGTCCCGGTTTCTCCGTCGAAGGGGGTATGACGTGAGCTGTCACGAGAGCGCCCGGCAGGCCCTGGAGGCGCTTCCGAAGATCCGGCCCGAGCTCGCGATCGTCGACATCCTGATGCCCGTGATGGACGGCCTCGCGCTCACGAGGCGGATCCACCAGGACTTCAAGGGGGAAGTCCCGGTCGTGGTGCTGACCGGGCTCCCTTCGAAGGAAGCCTACCACCGGGCCCGCGAGAGCGGAGCGAGCTACTGCCTGACGAAGCCCTGCAAGCCGGAGGACTTCCTCAACATCGTCGACTTCATCGCGGGGGACCTGGATCAGGAGGAGCGGGAACTGGTCAAGAACCGCATCCGCGAAAGCGTGGGGGCCGCGGGCTAGGGCCCTTCCTCAGGCGACGCTCTCGCGGGACGCCGAGTCTGCCGTCCTCGTGACGAGCACCGGGACAGCGGATCTTCTCAGCACGCCCTCGGTCACGCTCCCGGTGGTGAGCCTCGAAAGGCCGCGCCTTCCGTGGGTCGCCATGACGACGAGATCGATGTCGTGGAAGCGGGCCACGTCCAGGATTTCCTCCACGGCATCGCCCCGATCGACCAGCGAGGTGACGGCCAGTCCTTGCGATGCCGCCCTGGCCTCGACTGCCCGCAGGTAGGCTTCGCCGGTCTCCCGGTCGTTCTCGGATTCCAGGACGTGGAGGACCAGGAGCCGGGCGCCGAAGAGCCGGCAGATGTCCGCCGCGGGGCCGAGCGCTCGGAGCGCCCGCTCACTCCGGTCGAGCGGGACGAGGACGTTCCGGAAGGGCCGCCGCTCGTCGGTGGGTCCGAACTCTCCGGCCAGGTCGGGGATCATCCGCACCGCCAGCACCGGCACCGGGCTTCCCCGGAGGACCTGCTCGGCCACGCTTCCCATGACGACCCGGGCCGCCCCGGTGCGGCCGTGCGTCGAGAGCGCAATCAGCGTCGCCCGCTCGCTTTGCGCGGCCCTCAGGATCGCCTCTGCGGCAGGTCCGGAATCCGCCACCGTCCTCGCCCGCACGCCTTGCTCCCCCAGGCGGTCGGCGACTCCCTGGAGGTACGAGGTGACCGCTCCGAGGGCGCTTTCGGCGACGAGGCCCGGATACGGATTCGTGAGGAGGGGATACTCCGAGCGGACGAGAATCACCTCCGCGTCCGAGCGACGGAGCAGCCGCCGGACGTCCGGCAGGACGGATTCGGAAAGCGGCGATCCGTCCAACGGAACGAGGATCCGGTCGAGCATGCGGGATTCCGTCATCGCTCGCTCCTACTTCGCCTCCAGGTCCAGCCCCTTCTCGAACCGGTGCCAGAATGCCGTCGACGGGATCACGTGCTTCTCGGCGCCCTCGAACTTCCAGGACAGGATGCAGCGGCCCTCCTTGTTCTGGAAGTACTCCACGCGGATCTCGTGGTCGCCGGCGTTCATCGTGACGGCCTTGCTCGCGGTCTCCTCGGCCGGACAGGTGCCGTCGCGGTCGACGATCAGCTTTCCGTCCAGGCAGAGAGTCGAGCCGTCGAGCGATTTCAGGGTGAAGGTGTATTCGGCGTCATTCGGAACGCGCAAGACGCCCGTCCAGACGACGGCGAAGTACTCCGTCCACGGGATGTCCTTGAAGTCCCGGCCCTCCTTCACGTCGAAATCGAGGACCCGGTCGATATGACAGACCGTCGCGGGATCGCAGACGAGGTCCACGGGAAACTTCTTCATTTCTTTGCCGACGTTCCAGTACTGGCCGATGAGACCCGGCTTCAGGACATCCTGAGCGGGCACGTCCAGGCCGGGGCCCGGCTTGTCCTGGTTGTCCTGAGCGGCGCTCCAGGGCGTCAGGAGGGCGAGCGACGCGACGCAGGCGAGCCACTTCATAGCGCCTCCTCGTCGAACAAATCCTTACTCGGAGGGCCGGGGCGCGGGCGCCGGCGGTCGAAGGGCGGAGTGCCCGGGTTCCGAAACCCCCCGCAGGAGTCGGCCCGCGCGGCTGTCGAGCTCGCATCGGGCGATCTTGGCGGTGGAGAGGTAGCCGACCAGCTTTCCGTCGGCGCCCACGACCGGAAGGCGCCGGATCTGCGCGTCGGCCATCATCTGCTCGGCGTCGGCCAGAGCGTCGTCCGGGGAGCACGCGAGCGGGTCGCCCGTCATGATTTCCTTTACTCGGACTCCAGCCGGGTCCAGTCCCCGCGCGACGACCCGAACGGCGACGTCGCGATCGGTGAGGATCCCGACGACCCTCCCGCCTTCACAGACGGGGAGGGAGCCGATATCGAAGGTCGCCATCGCCCGGGCCGCTTCGGCCACGAAGGTCTCCGGGGCGACCGACCGGACCTCGCGGGTCATGATGTCGCTCACCTTGTAGGGGAAGGCGAGGTGCTTCGGGGACGGCTCGTCCGTCATCGTCGGCCGACGCTTCGGCAGCCGGACGGTCAGAACGCTGCCCCGCGCCTTGGCGGTGACCTGGGCGGCGTCCACGTTCCGGGGGAGCACGATGTTCCGGTGGAAGGCGCGGTATCCGCGATGCCCGGGACGGAGGTCGACGGAGGCCCCCGAGAGAGTCAGCACGTTACCCGAGAGCTGGATCCGGATCTTTCGAGGGTCGATCCCTCGGCTCGCGAGGCGGAGGACCAGTTCCCGGCGCTTGTCGATCACCCGCAGGTCCGGACTCCAGGACGGGGTCCTCGGTGCGGGAGGGGAGCCGGGGCTGCTCAGGAGCTGTTCCAGTCCTTGGCGGAATCTTTGCCACGGGTGGAGTCCGGGTTCGTCGCGGCGCGTGCGCTTGGCTCGAACGGCAGTCATGCGGCACCTCCGGCAGGCCAACCGGCCCACGGTTCCCATTTCGGATGTTCTATATGGCATAGAACCGGGACCGACCCGAATGTGACGGTGCACGGGCTGCTTCGATACGCCGTCGACTGACAAGAATTAGGCCCCGGACGTAGAACCTTCCAGGAATGGGCCTTCTCGCCGCCGCCGTCCTGTCGATGCTCCAGGCCGTTCAGGGAATTCCCGGACATCTCGCTCGAGGTTTGATCGGGCAACTTCGAAGCGATCGGATCGAAGAGCGTGAAGCGGCGGCCCGGAGCCTCGTCGCGCTGGGCACGGTCATCCTGCCCCAGCTCGAGGAGGCCGCGAGCAGCCGCGACGTCGAGGTCGCGGGCCGGGCGCGCGTCGTCGTCACCGCAATCGAGGAGCCGCTCGCCCGGGCAACCTTCCGGAATCTGGAGAACACGCTCAACCAGGCAAAGACGCTGACGCTTCGATTCGGCTCGGAGTATTGGCGCACGGACGTCGCCGAAGGGGTGCGCAAGGGCTCGGGGGTCCTGGTCTTAAAGGGGGATCAGAAGATCCGCATGAGCTATCAACCCCCTCCCTCGAAATGGGCCGAGACGCTCACGTTCGTTTCAGACGGAGCCACCCTGGAACTTTCCGGGCAGAACCCCATCTCTCGAACGCCGTCGCCGCTGTTCAAGAACTCCCTTGGGACGATCTTCGTGCGACGCGGCTTCAGGGAGGCCGAGCGGGTGCTTCTTCTCTACACCGTCGGGGAAATCAACGAAGAAGCGTTCACGACATCCGCGTCGCTGAAGAACTTGAGGAAAGGCCCGGACGACGGCGACGCCAAAACCCTGACGTACGACGTGGAGGCATTCGGGTGTGATGAGTCCAGGGTCACGCTCTGGTACGACCCGAAGACCTCCTTGATCCTCAAACGGAGCACGGACAACACCCGGTTCGGCGCGTGGAGCAGCCGTCTGATCGAGACCTACGATGTTCAACTCGACGCCGCCGTCCCCGAAGAGCGATTCGCGCTCTCCCGCAGGTGACCCTTACGATCCGTTCGAGAACCGGCCCGCGTGATCGGCGGCCCACTCGGCGAACGTGCGGGCCGGAAGTCCGGTGATCTCGGCGACGGTGGAAGTGACCCAGGCAGGATGGCCGGCGGCAGCGGACCACGCGCCGAGCAGCATGTCGAGAAAGCTTTCGGGCCATCGACCGATCCGCTCGCGGCGCCACTCGTCGGGGGAGATCTCTTCGAGGCGAAGCGGGCGGCCGATCACCCGACCGATGGCGGAGACTTGCTCGGCATACGTCAGGGATCGCGGGCCGGTCAGTACGTATTCCGTTCCCGCGTGGCCGCTCTCGCGGAGAGCGCGGACCGCGACCGCGGCGATATCCCGTTCATGGATCGGGGCCGTGGGGAAATCCGCATAGGGCCAACGCACGACGTCGCCGACGCGAATCTGGGGAGCCCACCAGCCCAACGCGTTGGCGGCGAACATTGCCGGCCGGAGGAAGGTCCACTCCCGTCCTGAACTGACGAGGAGTTGCTCGATCCGTTCGACCATGGCCCGAAGCGGATTGGGTTGTTGGAAGAGGGGGTGGGGCGTCTTGAGCGGGGCGGAGAGAAACACGATGCGCCGGGCGCGCGTCGTGATGCGCTCAAGAGCGGGAACGACCGCGGCGGCCGACGCGGTCCACACCAGGAAGACCGCATCGACGTCCTGCAGACATCGATCCAGCGTGTCGGGAAGCGTCAGATCGCCGTGCATCACCTCGATCTGCGGCGGCAAACCGGCCGCGTCGGGGTTCCGCGTCATGGTTCGTACCTTCAGGCCCGCGCTCGCCGATTGAGAGACCACCTCCCGGCCGACCGTGTGCCCGTCGCTCCGATGACGAGGATGCGTTCCATTACCGCCCCGGCTTCCTCTTCGACTCTCGCTCCCGTCGCGCGTCGATGGCCTCGGTCGACGGTCCATACCCATCGAAGGGCCAGCGGTACTCGAGAGCGTCGACGTAACCGGCGACGAAGGCTTCGAAGGTCGGCCACTTGGGTTCGACGCGGGCCTCCTCATGGAGCATCCACCCGGCCTTCTGAGTCGGGTGGAGCAGAACGTGGTCGCCGTTGCGGGCGTGGAACAGGATCACCGCATCCTTCCACTCCCGCTGCTCCTCCGCGGGCAGGTGCTCGTACCACGAGTACTTGGAGAACTTGAGATCCTGCTCGGCTGTGATCCATTGCCGGTGAGGAATGAATCCGCCGGCGAGCCACGGTTCGGATTCGCGGAAGCCGTCGAACGCGCGGACGAAGTCCGCGAGCAGGCTGTCCGGGGGGAACCCGAAGGTCCGAAGGTGCGAGGCGAGACGGGAGTCGTCGACGGGCGGAGCGACGTAGATCGCCCACTCTCGGGCTTCGTCGTCGTGATCCGAGTTGTCGACCGGATTCCGGTCGGCAAAGTCCTTGTAGGCGAGGTACTGGACGTGATCGTCCGCCATCGCCGCGAGTTCCTTCATCGTGAAGTCGTTTCCGCCGGCCAGATAGTCGCGGGCCTTGTCGGGAAAGAACCGGGTCGGCGTGCTCCAGGGTCTTGGAATCCAGGGCAGGTCTCGATTCTTCCCCTCGGCGCCCAGCGTCAGCTCGAGATAGATTCCGTCCAGACGGCCGACGACGGCCGGCTTGCCGGCCTGCAGGATCGTGTCCCGCAACGGAGCCAGCGGGGACGGGAGGGTGCTCCAGCGCTTCGAGAGCGTCGCGCGAACCTCGTTCAACGTGAGCGGAAGAAGGTCGAGAAACCATTGCGACAACGGCTCGCGGACCTCGACCGGAATCCGGCGGTCGCACGGGAGCGCGTACCTCCAGTCGACGCAGGCGTAGCCCTTGTAGCTCATGTTTCGCAGGGATCATAGCACCCGCCTCGCAGCTTGGCCTTGACTTCGACTCGACCGCGCTCCATAACGGGCACTAGTGAAGATCCTGGTCGTCGAGGACGAGAAGAAGGCCGCCGCCTATCTGCGGAAGGGCCTCGTCGAGAACGGCTTCGTCGTGGATGTCGCCTCCGACGGCGACGACGGACTCCAGCTCGCCCGAACGGGAGAGTACGAGATCGTCGTCCTCGACGTCATGCTGCCCGGGCGCGATGGCTGGTCCGTTCTCGGCGAACTACGTCGCGCGGGATCGCAGACGCCCGTGCTGTTCCTGACCGCCAAGGACGGCCTCCCGGACCGGGTGAAGGGCCTCAACCTCGGAGCCGACGACTACCTCGTCAAGCCGTTCGCGTTCTCGGAGCTGCTGGCTCGAATCCGATCGATCCTGCGCCGCGGTCCGTCGCGCCAGCCGGAGATGCTCAAGCGGGCGGACCTCGAGATCGACCTCGTCCGCCACCGGGTCGCCCGCGGGGGAAAGAAGCTCGACCTGACGCCGAAGGAATTCGCGCTTCTGACCCTCCTGACCCGGCGCGCCGGAGAAGTGCTTTCGCGCACCGCGATCGCCGAGCAGGTGTGGGACATGAACTTCGACGGCGGAACGAACGTGGTCGACGTCCACGTCCGGCGGTTGCGAACCAAGGTGGACGAGCCGTTCGAGCGAAAGCTCATCCATACGGTTCGAGGGATGGGGTATGTCCTCGACGAAACCCGCTAGCGGTTCGACTGCGTTCACCGCAGGCCGAGGCAGTCTCGCCACCCGGTTGACCGTCTGGTACGCGCTCTCGGCCTTCCTGCTCATCCTGTCCGTGACCGGCTACCTCTACTGGGCTCTGGAGGGAAACCTGGATCGCGAGGATGACGGCACGATCCTGGACCAGATCCAGATCCTTCGCGTCCTGCTGCGCGACCACCCGGAGGATTCGGCGGGGATCCGGCAGGAGATCGAAGTCGAGTCCAGCGCCCGCCAGCACGCGCGGCTCTATATCCGGATCCTCGACCTGCAGGGGCGCGTCGTCGCCGAGACTCCGGGCATGGCCGACCGGCTGCCTCCGGCGCTCTTCCCGGGGCCCGACCACCGCGACGGCGTCGACCTCCGCCTGAAGGACGTCTCGTATCGGGTCCGGTCCGCCGGGGTCGCCCTCGGCAAGCAGGAGGGCGCCCGGCTGGTGCAGGTGGCGTTCGACCGGAGCGAGGAGGACAAGCTCCTGGCCGAGTTCCGGAGCCGGATCGCGCCGCTGCTCGCGATCAGCCTGGTGCTGTGCGGCATCGTGGGGTATCAGATCGCGCGACGCGGACTGCTTCCCGTGAAGCGGATCTCGGAGACCGCCCGGACGATCCGGTCCACGACGCTCGACGAGCGCCTGGCGGCGGCCGAATTTCCCGCCGAGCTGGCCGAGCTGGCCCGCACCTTCAATGAGATGCTCGACCGGCTCGAAGAGTCGTTCGAACGGCTGTCCAGGTTCTCCGCCGACATCGCTCACGAACTGCGCACGCCGCTGAACAACATCCGGGGCGAAGTCGAGGTCGCGCTGGGAAAGCCGCGCTCGCCGGAGGAGTACCGCGAGACGCTCGGCTCGTTTCTGGAGGAAGCGGCGCGGCTCACGCGTCTGATCGAGAGCCTGCTGTTCCTTGCCCGAGCCGAACACCCCGAGACCCAGGTTCGCCGCGAGGCGCTCGACCTGGCGGCGGTGCTCGAATCCGTCCGGGAGTTCTACGGCGCCACGGCCGACGAGTCGGGCGTCCGTCTCGGAGTCGAGGCCGCCGCGCCGGTGCCGGCCCACCTGGACCGGACCCTCGTCCAGCGCGCGGTCGGGAACCTCGTGGAGAACGCGCTGGCCCATACGCCCAAGGGCGGACGGATCACGCTGCACGGCTCCCGACGGAACGGAGACGTGGTGATCGAGGTCGCCGACACCGGCTGCGGCATCGCCGCCGAGCATCTCCCGAAGGTGTTCGATCGGCTCTATCGGGCGGACCGGTCCCGCACCGCGTCCACCGGCGGCGCCGGCCTGGGGCTGGCGATCGTCAAGAGCATCGCCGAGCTCCACGGCGGCACGGCGGAGATCGCCAGCGACGTGGGCAAGGGAACGCAGGTCCGTCTCCGGCTGCCCGCCGAGATGACGAAATCGTAATCTCGGCGTCATGCGACCGTAAATCGCCGTTCTTATCCTCGGTGCATGGCTCGACGGCTCCTCCTCTTTCTCGTGCTCGGAGGATGTTCGGGCCTGGAGCCTCAGCCTCTCGACCCCGCGAAATCGGAGGCAGACTTTCGCGCCCGAAGGATCGACGATCCCGGCCTCACGGCATACCTTCGGTCGAACGGGGTGCCCGCGTCCTCCGCCTGGACGCTCGAGACGCTCACGCTGGCCGCCTTCTACTTCCATCCGGATCTCGACATCGCCCGCGCCCGTCTGATGGGAGCGAAAGGGTCCGAGATCTCCGCCGGCGCGGTGCCCAACCCGACGCTGAACGGCGATCTCGAAAAGGTCCTGGGCTCGGCGGGATCGGGCGTCTCCCCGTGGGTCTACGGCTTCAATCTGCAGATGCCGATCGACTTCCTTTGGAAGCGCGGCTATCGGATCGACGAAGCGCGGGCGAGAATCACCGGTGTTCGACTGGAACTTGGCGAAGTCGCCTGGCAGATTCGCCGCCGGCTGCGCGCAGCGCTCCTGAACGAGGTCCTGGCGCGTCGGGAGGTCGAGCTGCGCCGGACGGAGGTCACGCTTCGCACCGATCTGGCGACGGCGGCGACCCGCCTGCAGTCGGTGGGGGAAGTCTCCCGGCTCGAGACGGATCGGGCGCGCGCCGAATCGGCCGCCGCCCGGGTGGCGCTGGAAGAGGCCCAAGGACGGGCCGCGTCGACCCGGGCCGCGCTGGCCTCCGCGATCGGCGTGCCGGTGCGGGCGCTGGAAAACGTCCCCGTCGACTGGCCCGGCATCGAGACGCGGACCCCCGAAGCAATCCTGTCGGGCCCGCTCCAGCAGGTCGGTCTGCTCAATCGTCTCGACGTGCGCCGCGGGCTGGCGGAGTACGCGGCGGCCGAGGCGGCGCTGGGTCTGGAACTCGTGAAGCGATATCCGGACGTCACGCTGGGCCCCGGCTATCTCTTCGATCAGGGGGAGAAAAAGTTCACTCTCGGGCTTTCGATCTCGCTCCCGATCTTCAACCAGAACGCGGGCCCGATCGCCGAGGCCGAGGCGAAGCGCAAGGAGGCGGCGGCGAGGTTTCTCGCGACGCAGGCCCGGGCGATCGGCGAGCTCGAGGAGTCGCTCGCCCGGTATCGCGCGAATCTCGCGCAGCTCACCTCGCTCCAGGAGGCGTCCGAGGCGACGCTCCGTCGGTTCGAAGGCGTGCGGCGGTCGGTCGAGCTGGGCGAGTCGGACCGCGTGGCGCTGCTCGGCGTTCAACTCGAACGGGCGGTCGTGGACTTCGCCCGGTTCGAGGCGCTTCGTCGATCTCAGGAGGCGCTCGGTGCGCTCGAGGACGCGCTTCAGCATCCCCTGGGAATTTCCCGGGGAGTCGACATCCTCGATTTCTGGCCGCTCCCGCAGGAGGAGAAGAAGTGAAACGACCCATCGAATGGATCCTGGGGATCGCCTTCGCCCTCGCCGTCGCAGCGAACGTGGTGTGGGCGGTCTATTCGATCCGGAAGACCGACGCGAAGCACGAAGAGGAGCACAAGGAAGGCGGGCGGCTCTCCCGGGACGAGTCGGGGAACTCGGTGCTCAAGATCGACAAGGAGACGCAGGAGCGGACGGCGCTCCAGGTCGAGGAGATCAAGGACGCCTCGCTCCCGAACGAGATGACGGCCTACGGGAGGTTTCTGGAGGATCCCTCGAGGGCCTTCACGCTCCGATCCCCGGCGGCGGGCGTCGCGCGCAAGGCCGCGGACCGCGAGTGGCCGCGCCTCGGAGAATCCCTCGCCGACGGAACCGTCGTGGCGATGCTGCAGCCGCGGTTCACTCCCGTCGAGCGGCTGGATCTCCTGACGCGGCTGACGGCGGCCCAGGCCGACGTCGCGTCCACCACCGCGTCGCTCGAGACGGCGAAGTCGGCGTACGAGCGGACGAAGACGTTGAACGCGGAAGGCAAGACGGCGTCCGACCGGTCGCTTCAGGAGGCGGACGCCCGGGTGAAGGCGGAAGCGGCCAAGCTGAAGGCGGCCCAGGAAACCGTCGCGGCGGTCGAGACGATGCGACCCCTTCCGCTGACGGTGGATCGCGGCGGCGAGGTCGTCGAGCTCGTCGTCCAGCCGGGAGAGACGGTCGAGAGCGGGCAGCCGATCCTGCGGGTCGCAAAGGTCGACCGCCTGCTCGCCAGGGTCGCGCTTCCCGCAGGCTCCCGCGTGCCGGCGGAGGTGACCGCCGCGAGGATTGTGCCGGCGGGGAGGGAGGAGCGCGTGCTCGAGGGGCGTCGGACGGGCCTGGCGCCGACGGATCCCCAGCTCCTGGGAGAAACGTTTCTCTTCAGCGTCGACGCCGGGGAAGGAACCCTGAGACCGGGGATGGCCCTGACTGCGTACCTCCGGCTGCCGGGCGAGCCGGCAAAGGGCGTCCTGCTGCCGCGGTCGGCGATCGTCCGGCAGGAAGGGGCGCTCTGGGCCTACGTGCGGACCGCCGACGACAAGTTCACGCGCCGTGCGGTGGAGCGCGCGATCCCGGTGGAGGGAGGATGGTTCGTGCCCGCGGGCTTCAAGGCCGGCGAGGCCGTCGTCTCCGCCGGCGCCCAGATGCTCCTCTCGGAGGAGCTCAAGGCCAAGATCCAGGGGGAGGATTAGGCCGCCGTGCTGAAGCCCCTGATCCGGACGTCGCTGCGGCTCCGCGGGGCCGTCGTCGCCATCGCCTGTGCGGTGGTCGTCTACGGCTTTTACATCGCCACCCAGGCGAAGATCGACGTCTTCCCCGAATTCGCTCCGCCCCAGGTGATCATCCAGACGGAAGCGCCGGGACTTTCGGCCGAGGAGGTGGAGGCGCTCGTCACCCGCCCGGTCGAGAACGGCGTCAACGGCGTCGGCAATCTCGCCTCCATCCGCTCGCAGTCGATCCAGGGCTTCTCGCTGGTGGTCGCCATCTTCCGGGACGGCACCGACGTGATGCGGGCCCGGCAGATGGTGAGCGAGCGGCTCGTGCAGGTGTCGGGGCAGCTTCCGTCGGGCGCGCGCGCCCCCGTCATGGCGCCGCTCACGTCGAGCACGAGCCTCGTCCTGGTCGTCGGACTCCGCTCCGGCAAGCGCACGCCGATGGAGCTCCGGACGTTCGCGGACTGGACGATGCGGCCGCGGCTGCTCGGCGTGCCCGGCGTGGCGAGCGTGGTCGAGTTCGGCGGGGAAGTGCGCGAGATCCAGGTCCAGCTCCTGCCGGATCGCCTCGTCGCCTACGACCTGCCGGTGTCCGAGGTGATCGCCGCGGCGCGCGAAGCGACCGGAGTCTTCGGCGCCGGGTTCATTGAAACCGACGCACAGAGGATCGCGCTGAAGACGGAAGGCCAGGCGCTGACGGCGGGGGAGGTGGGGGAGGTCGTCGTCGGCACCAGCAACGGGGCGAGCGTCCGGCTCCGGGACGTCGCCCGGGTGGTGGACGGACCCGAGCCGAAGCTCGGCGACGCGGCCGTGAACGGCGAGCCCGGCGTCCTGCTTCAGGTGTGGAGCCAGTACGGAACGAACACCCGGGACGTCACCGAAGCCGTGGAGGAGGCGATCCGGGAGCTGGAGCCCGTGATCAAGGCCGCCGAGATCCAGGTGGCCGACCCGCCGCTCTTCCGGCCGGCGAGCTTCATCGAGCTCTCGATCCACAACATCAACGTCTCGCTCCTGATCGGCGGCGCGCTGGTCGCGGTCGTGTTGACGCTGTTCCTGTTCAACCTTCGGACGGCCTTCATCTCGATCACGGCGATCCCGCTGTCGCTCCTGGTCGCGGTCATCGTGCTCGACTACTTCGGCGTGACGCTGAACACCCTGACGCTGGGCGGATTCGCGATCGCGATCGGCGAGGTGGTCGACGACGCGATCATCGACGTCGAGAACATCTTCCGCCGGCTCCGGGACAACCGGGACGCCGGCTCACCGCGCTCCGCATTCCGGGTGGTGCTCGACGCCTCGATCGAGGTCCGGAGCGCCGTGGTCTACGCGACGTTCGTCGTCGCCCTGGTGTTCATCCCCGTGCTCACCATGAGCGGCGTGCAGGGGAAGCTCTTCGCGCCGCTCGGGATCGCCTACATCCTGGCGACGCTCGCGTCGCTTCTGGTCGCCCTGACGGTCACGCCGGCGCTCAGCCTGCTTCTCCTCGCGAAGGCGAAGGAGACGAAAGAGCCGGGATTCCTCACCCGGCTGAAGGCCGCCCATCACCGGGTGCTGGAGACGCTGAGCGGCCACCCCGTGTGGGTGATGGCGTTCCCGGTCCTTCTCTGTGCGGCCGCGGTGCCGATGATGCTCTCCTTCGGGGGCGAACTGCTGCCCGAGTTCCAGGAGGGCAACCTCATCATCCAGATGAGCGCCATTCCCGGGACGTCGGCGCCGGAGTCGATGCGGATCGGACGGCAGGCGGCGAAGGAACTTCTGGCGCACCCGCACATCGGGACCGTGTCCTTCCAGACGGGCCGCGCGGAGCTGGGCGAAGACACGGTGGGGACGGACTTCAGCGAGTTCCAGGTGACGCTGAAGGACGTGGAGGGGGAGGAGGCGGAGGAGCTCATGAAGGACCTCGGCCGGGAGCTCAACGCCAAGTTTCCGGGGGTGAAGTTCGCGGTGAAGACCTTCCTCTCGGAGCGGATCGAGGAGGTCATCTCGGGGACGAAGGCTCCCTTCGTCGTGAAGGTCTTCGGCAAGGATCTCGACACGCTGGAAGCGAAGGCCAAGGAGGTCGAGGAGGTTCTGTCGAAGGTGGAGGGCGCGGCGGGCGTGCAGTTCCTGCGGCCCGACGAGCCGCAGATGGTCGTCCGGCTCAACCGGGAGAAGCTCCGGCAGTTCGGCTTCCGCCCCGTCGAGGTGCTCGAGACCGTCCAGACGAACTATCAGGGGACGCCGGTGGGGCAGACCTACGACGGCAACCGCGTGTTCGACGTGGTCGTCAAGCTGAACGACAACGCCCGGCGCGATCCGGAGACGGTGCGGGGCCTGCTCCTCCGCAACCGGCAGGGGAGCCAGGTCCCTCTCGGTGAACTGGCCGAGGTGTTCCTGTCCACGGGGCGCCACGCGGTGCTCCACGACGGGACCCGCCGGTACCAGGAAGTGTCCTGCAACGTCGAAGGCCGGGACCATGCTTCGTTCGCGGCGGCGGCGCAGCAGAAGATCCTCGAGGCGGTGAAATTCACGGGCGACACCTATCCGAAGTTCCTGGGGGTGGCCGCCCAGCAGTCGGCGGCGAAGAAGGAGATCCTGATCCACTCGTTGATGGCGGGCGCAGGCATCCTCCTGCTGCTCGGCATCGTGCTTCATCGGGCGCGGAACCTGATCCTCGTCCTGGCGAATCTTCCGTTCGCGCTCGTGGGAGGGGTGCTGGCGGTTCACTTCTCGGGGGGCACGCTCTCGGTGGGGTCGCTGGTCGGATTCGTGACGCTCTTCGGGATCACGACGCGGAACTCGATCATGATGGTGTCCCACTTCGAGCACCTGGTGGAAGCGGAAGGGAAGCCGTGGGGACTGGAGACTGCGCTGCGGGGCGCGTCCGAGCGTCTCGTGCCGATCCTGATGACGGCGCTCGTCACGGCGCTGGGGCTGCTGCCGATCGCGATCGGCAGCGAGTCCGCGGGCCGCGAGATCGAAGGCCCCATGGCGCTGGTGATCCTGGGAGGCCTGGCGACCTCCACCTTGCTCAACCTGCTCGTGCTGCCCACGCTCGCGGTGCGATTCGGCGCGTTTGAGCCCGAATCCGCGCCAGTTTGATTCCGGGTCGGCCGTCCAGCAAAATAGAACTCATGCCGGAATCTGAAGAAATGACTCGTCCGGTCATCTTCCTGGTCCTGATGGGGTGTTCAGACCCTCCGAAGTCGGAGATTCAAATCGGGGAGACGGACCGCTTGACCCCCGCCCAGCGGGTCGAGCTCCGGAGATGGAGGGAAGACAGCCTCGAAAAGAGGACGCGGTGGATCGGAACCGCCCCGTGCGACGTGTGCACCCGGTACATCCGGCCGCTCCTTGAGCGCGAACAGATCCCCCATATCCCCTGGGCCAAGTCGCTGGGGATGACCGAGTTCGGGTCCGACACGCCGGAGAACTGCCGCCGGGCAAGGGCGGTGGTGGAGGCCGACGCTCATCGGAACGGGTACGACTTCTACAAAGGCATCGACCCCGGTCCCGACGAGAAATGAATGCGCGTCATTCTGACGTTCCTGGGCCTGGTTTCGTCCCTGGGCGCCTGTCAGGCCACGTCGAATCATCCTCTTGCATCTGATGCGTATTCTGTTTGGTGCAGGGAGCAAACGGAAATTTACAGGACCTGGCATGCGTCGCAACCGGAATCCCAACAGCGACTCGCCGACGAATTGGTGGCGAACCTGACGCAGTTCCTCTTCCATCCTCCTCCCGGCGACGAAAAACATCCTCGGCAGACCATTGCGGGATGGAGGGAGCGCTATCTGGCCACGGTGAGCAATCTGGGCACGCGACTGAGAGCCTTCGAGCGCTCGACGTCGGTCGTGGCGCTGGCTCCGTTCGGAATGGCGGAACCCGATCCGCCGGCAGACGAGCCGTATCACCGCTATCCCCGGGGAAGCCCATCGATCAACGGCTACCTTCGGTTGCTCTGGGAAGAGCTTGTTCTCCAGGGACGCATGGACCCTCGCATCCTCGAAGAGCCGTTGTTCCGAGTCCTTTCCCCTCGGTTGACGCTGACTCCCGTCTGCGCTCCCGGAGGGCGTATCACCGAAACCTTTGAGGTGAATTACCTGGGCTGGCTTCAGAATCCATCGCCGTTTCAAGTTCGGTTCGACCTGGAGTGGAGAGCGGGAGACTCCGGCCGGACTCCTCGAGCATTTCCGTGGCTTGCAGGCGTCAGCGGCGGCGGAAATGACGACCTGGGAATCATTCGTGCGCCCCGCGAGCCCGGAGAATACATTTTTCGTCCCGTGCTCTACTTCAGGGTCATTGACGAAACGGGAAGGGAGTTCTTCCAGTCTCGTCGTGCGCTTCCCGAAGCGAGAATCACAGTTGGCTCGGATCAGAAGTGACTGTTTGAAGCGGGTGAAGGCGGCTTCGCGATAGCAGCCCCGGGATCACTTCTTCGGCTTCTCGAAGTGGCGCAGGAACGCGGCCTTCGTCTTCTCGGTCGTCGCCTCGTCGGGCTTCGTCCACTCGACGGTCAGGTTCGGCAGCGCGGCCTTCAGCCGGGCCACGTCCTCGTCTGAGGCGACCACCATCGGGAGCCTGAGCTTCTTCAGGCGGGGAAGCGAGGCGAGGTGCTTGAAGCCGCCCTCGTAGGTCAGCCAGATTTCCGAGAGCTCGATCTCCTCGAGGCTCTTGACGCCGCTCAGGTTCCGGAGCGCCGCGTCCGTGAGCCGAGGGGAGTACTGGGGACTGCCGATGAAAATCCGCAGGTCCGGGAGCCTTTGAAGCAGGACGAGCGAGTCGTCGTCCACCCAGCGCGCATGGCCGACATCGAGCTTCTTGAGGGTCTTGATCGTGGCGAGGGCTTCCATCGCCTCGATGCCGACCTGGCAGCCGCCGAGACGCACCGATTCCAGGTTCGGCAGCGCGGCCAGGTGGGCGAGGCCGGCCCCGATGGGCTTGTCCTTGACGGTCCGGAACCAGTGGTCCAATCCGAAATTCTTCAGGCCCTTCCAGGAGGCCAGGGACTTGAAGCCCTCGTCGGTCAGCTGCGCCCCGTTGGAGAAGAACTTCTCCACGCGGTCGAGCCCGGTCAGCTGCGCGGCGGCCTCGTCGTTGAACGCCAGGTCGCCGGCGAGCAGGTGCAGCGTCACGATGTTGCGGCACTGGCCGATCGCCCGGTAGTCCTCGATCGTGATGCCCTTCAGGACCCCCACGTCCACCCCCGTCACGACTCCGGCGGGGGTCTTCTTGACCCGGACGCCCTTTGCTTCGAGAGGGCGCAGGAGCTCCGCGTCGTCCGCGACCGCAAAAGCGAGCGCCGCGGCGATCAGGAATCTCACAGGACTTCCTTGATGAGGCCGCTCGTCCGGCCTCCCTGGAAGGGCTTCTCGGGCGTGCCGGGAAGGGGCATCCCGATGCGGTCGATCATCGTCTCCCAGACGCTGCCGATCCAGGCGCCCTTCTTGGCCACGTGGCCCTGGTGCTTGATCCCCAGCCCGGCGCCCCCGCAGAGCAGGAGCGGCAGGTCGGTCAGCGAGTGGCCCGCTTCGCCCTGGACGGTCCCCCAGACGGCCATCGTGTGGTCGAGCAGCGTCCCCTGGCCTTCCTTGATCCCCTTGAGCTTGCTCAGGAAGTACGCCCATTGCTCCATGTAGACGCGATCCACCGCCGTCCACATCTTGAGCTTCTCCGGTTCTTCGCTGTGATGGGAAAGGGTGTGGTAGTCGTACGGACACTGCGTCAGGTCTTTGAAGGTCGGGCCCGACTCTCCCTTCGGATTGTGCGCGACCACGCGCGTGCTGTCCGTCTGGAACGCCAGCGCAATGACGTCGAAGTACAGCCGGAGGTAGCGCTTCATGCCGCTGCCGTCGTCGTTCGCGTCCGCCTGATTCCGGGGCGGGACCTTGCCGAAATCGATCGGCGCCACGGCGGGCTTGGGCCGGTCGATCCACGCGCGGTCCATCTGGATCCGCTCTTCGACGTCGCGGATGGAGGTGAAGTACTGGTCCAGCGTGGCGCGATCGTCCTTGCCGAGGTTCTTTTCCAGCTGGCGAGCCTGGCCTCTCACCTCGTCCAGGATGCTGGCGTTGCGCTGCAGCTGATTGTCCCGGGCGGCCCGGGCTTTCGGGTCGTCGACCTGGAAGAGCTGATTGAAGACGGCCTCCGGCCGATCCTCCGCGGCGATCGGCGTGCCGTAGGCGGTCCAGGAGGTGGCGGTCCAGTAGGGTCCGCCGAATCCGGTCGAGCGGTTGCTGCCCAGGACGAGCGAGGGAACCCGCGTCTTGCCCTTGTGGAACTCGGCGATCTGCTGGTCGACCGAGATCAAGCGGACGTTGTTGGTGGGCGCGTTCAGGCCGGTCAGGTACGCCCCGGGACCGTTATGGCTGCCGTTGAACACCTGCAGTCCGGAGAGCAGCGTGAAGTCGTCCTTGTAGTCCTTCAGCACGTCGAACGGCGCGGGCAGGGAATAGTCCTTGCCCGTCTCCTTGGGGACGGCCCGGTTGTTGAAGAATCCCCAGACGGAGAAATAGGCTCGGCGGGGAATTTCGTCGCGGGTCATCTCTCCGGCGTGACACACGGAGCCCGAACGGAGGCCCATCGCCTCCAGCCACGGCAGCGTCAGGGAGACGCCGGCCCCTCTCAAGAACGTCCGCCGGTTCAACTGCCACTGATTTCGCTGCACGGCCATGGTCGATCCTCCCCAATTACGATTCGCTCATTTCATCTGGAACGGCTCGCTGGCGATGATTGCCTGGATCAGCGACTGCATTCGGTACTTCTCGTGATCCACCGAGTTGATGATTCCGTCGATCGTCCCGCGGTCCGCCGCGCCGACGGGCCGGCCGAGGGCGTAGGACAGCATCTTCTCGACGAATCCGCGAACGAAGCGGTCCTTTTCCGCCATCAGCGCCTGCTTGAATTCCTTCACGGTCTTGAATTCCCGGCCGCTGGGCAACACGCCGCCGACGTCGAGCAGCGGCGAGTTCTTCTCGGTGTTGCGCTCGCCGTTGTGCCGGTCGCGCCAGGCGCCGATCGCGTCGTAGTTCTCCAGCGCGATCCCGAACGGGTCGATCTTCGCGTGACAGCTCGCGCAGCTGTCGGACTGGCGATGGAGTTCGAGCCGGTCCCGGACGGTCTTGACCTTGCCGACCGGCGGCAGGTCCCCCACGTTGGGCGGCGGAGGCGGCGGGGGCGAGTTCCACAGCGTGTCCAGGACATAGGCCCCGCGCCGGACCGGAAGGGTCCGAAGCCCGTCGGTCAGGAACGTGAGAACTCCCGCCATCCCGAGCACGCCGCCCCGGCGGTGCTCCGGTCGGAGGGCCACTCTCCGGAAACCCGCTCCGGTCACCCCCTCGATCCCGTAATGGGTCGCCAGCCGGCTGTTGATTACCACGAAGTCGCTGTCGAGGAAGTTGAGGATCGAAAGGTCCTGGAGCAGCACTTCCTTGAAGAACTCGAACGGTTCGGCCTGGGAGGAATCGCGGAGATCGTCGTCGTAGGACCTGTACCGGTTCCGGTCGGTGGTCGTCGAATAGAACTCCCGGACCTTCAGCCACTGCCCGGTGAAGTTGCGGACGAAGCCGATCGCCTTCGGGTCGGCGATCATCCGGCGAACCTGGGCGTCCAGGGTCGTCGGCTCGTGCAGCCGCCGGCCGTCCGCCAGCTTCAGGAGCTCGGCGTCGGGCATGGTGCTCCACAGGAAGTAGGAGAGGCGGCAGGCCAGCTCGTGGTCCGTCAGCCGTCGGGGCTTCGCCGACGGTCCCGCCGGCTCCTGGAGCAGGAGGAAGCCCGGCGAGCAGAGCACCATCTTGACCCCTTCCCGGACCGCGTCGACTCCGGAAAGCTGGTTCGTCTCCCGGGCTTTCTGGACCCAGGCGACGACCGAGTCGATTTCCTTCGGATCGACCGGCCGGCGATAGGCTCGCGGCAGGAACCGGGTGAAGATCTCCCGAAGGTAGGTTTCGTCGATCTCCCGACCTTCGCCGTCGAAGAACAGCTCCGTCCGGCCCGGAGGGGGCCAGGCCCCGACCGGTCCCTCGATCTCCACCCACTCCATCCACAGCCGCGGGATTTCGTCGAGATCGACCTCCGGATTGAACACGTAGGCGACGTCCAGCGCCTCCATGCCCTTGCGATAGCGTTCCGCCGCTTCGTCGTATTGCTTCTTGGCCGCCTCCCGCTCTTCCGGAGTGGGGGGCTTCTTGCGGAACGAGGCCTCCTGCTTGTTCTGCCGGTTCCTCCATTCCTGATCGAGGCGCAGATACTCGGGACTGGTCACCACGAGGCTCTTCGGTCCCCCGTTCCAGTGGAGGCGCAGGGATCTGGGGATCCCCATGGTTCCGGCCCGCAGGAAGATCATCAGCTCGAATTCCCGGGGCTGGTCCAGCGGCGCATCGATGACCACTGACTCTTTCGCGGCGATCGGCGTGCCCGGGGTGTATTGGAGCGAGAGCCGGACCTCGTCCACGGCGTTCTCTCCGGTCCCCCTGAAGGCACCGGCCCGGCACCGCATCCGGTACCACCCGTCCGGAAAATCCCCGGATCCCCAGGACTGGCTCCACGAGTGCCAGGTGCCGCCGTGCCAATCCAGTCCGCCGTCGCCGTGATACCCCGTCCCGGCGAATTCGAGCCCACCCCGGACGAGCTTTTCCCAATTCGCTCCGATGGGGACCGTGATCCGTTCTTTATTCCGCAGAGGATGGCCGTCGGGATAGGCAGGCAGGTCGGTGTAGCGGTCGAGATACTTCGACTCGTGCCAGCGGATCTTTTCCCGAACGAACGATCTTCCGCTGGTGATCGATTTGGGCTTGGCCCCGAAGACGCCCCGCGACAGCACGACGTCGGCCATCTCCAGATACTTGGCCAGTTGCGCGCCGTCGATGAACAAGCCTGCACCGCCCCGATCGAATCCGTCGACCTTGCCGTCCATGGGCAAGTCCTGCTCGAGGGCGCGGACGAAGTTCTCGTCGAGGGAGAACAGATCCCGGACCGTGTTGGCGTACTCCGTCCGATTCAGGCGCCGGGTCGGAATGCGGCCGGACAACCCTTTGGCCCGCTTCTCGGCGGTGCGCAGCTGCTGGATGATCCAGTCCGTGACCTTGGACGCCTCCGCCGCGTCGGGGCGGGCTTCCTTCTTCGGCGGCATCGACCGATTGCCGATGCGGTCGTAGACCTCCCTCCAGACGTCGCCCGTCTTGCCGCTGAGGAAGTCGGTCCCCAGGGTATCGAGGCGCAGGCCTGCGAGCGTTTTCTGCTCGCCGTGGCACTTCAGGCAGTTCGACTGGAGGAACGGCCGGACCGTGGTGGTGTAGACCTCCTGGGCCTCGGGGGACAGGCCGTCGCCCGCGGCCGCGGTCGCGCCGAGCAGGAGGAGGGTCGCCAGCGCTTGGATTCTCATCCAAGAGTCAGTTCGGGAGGTCTGCCCGGCGCTGTAGGGAATTCGGAAGAATATTCACTCGCCGAGTTCGGCGGCCTTCTTCTTCGCTTCCGCCAGCCGGGGCTCCAGTTCGGCCTGCAGCAGCCGATTGAGCGAAAGGGTCTCCAGGTAGTCGTTCGCGGCGGCGGAATAGTCCTGCCGGGCCCGTTCCTTCTGTCCTCGCTTCTCCCAGGCGCCGGCGCGGCCGAAGCGAAGCTGGGCGCGCTCCCTCCAGGCGGACGTGAGGTCCTTTCTCTGGGTGATGGCCCGCTGAAGGTCGTCTTCGGCCAGGGCGTAATCCGGGAAGGGGTCTTCCGAGCGGCTCTCGCGGTATTCGGCCCGCTGGACCAGGCTCGTAGCGTGCAGCCGGAGGTACCACGAATCCTCGGGCTGGGCCTTCGTCGCCGCCCCGAGGTGCTCCTCGGCTTTCTTGAACATCTCGGCGGGATCCCGGTTCGTCTTCCCGAGGTGGGACGCCCAGGCGGCGAAGAGCTGGCCGAGATGGGCGTGGGATCCCGCGGTGTCGTAACCCCCTTTGGAGAGCTGCAGGGACTTCTCATAGGCGGTCTGCGCCGAGCTGAACTCGGACAGGGGATCCCGCCCCTGGCTGAGGAAATATCGGCCCCGGTGGAACCGGACGCCCCCCAGGCCGCGCCACGCCTCCGAGAGCTGCCGTTCGAGGGGACGACGAGTCAATTCCAGGAAGTCGGCTTCCGACAGTTTGAACTGCTCGAGGGGATCGGAGACCGGCGGCCGTTCGTAGACGCCGCGAAACGTCCGGTTCTGGGCCCGCCGGAGACGGATGTCGAAGGAGCCCGGATCCTTTTCGAGCGCATCGCTGAGGTCCTTTTCGGAGGCGGCGAAATCGGGCGAAGGGTCCCGGCCGTGCTCCGCGAAATAGTGGCCCCGGGACATCCGGAGCTGTCCGCGGCGGAAAAGATAGGGCACGAAGCCCTGGTCCCGGAGAAGCCCCTGCGTGTAGGACTCTTCTTCCGCTCGGTACTTTCGCTCCCGCTCCTCGAACCCGGGCGCGGTCCCGAGCCGGACCGTGCGTCCCAGGATCAGCCACACCTCGTCCAGGAGCGGATCGGCTCGCGCCGCATCCTCCAGGAGAGCGCGCGCCTCGGCGACTTGTCCGCGGCCGTACGCCAGGATCCCACGGACGACGAGAAGGTTGGCGGCGGTCAACTCGTCCTGGGGGCGAACCAGGATGTTCGAGCAGTCGCGGATCATCGACTCTTGAACCGCGGCGATCTCGGGTTTCAAACGGTCGTTCTCCTCGCCGGCGGTCCCGCCGACTCCCGACGGCCGTTCGAAATCCTGGACGTGCTTCTTGAAGGTCAGGACCGCCCGCTCGTACAGGGCAGGGGCGTACAGGGGATCCTTGCGCAGCGCCGCCTCCTGGGACGCCAGGGCTTTCTCGTCTTCCATCAGCGCCCGATACATCCGGCCGATGAGGTAATCCACTTCGGCGAGGTCGGGAGCCCGGGAAGAAGCTTTCCTGTAGGCTTCCTGCAGCGGCGGGAGGAACTCCCTCATCCTGGCGTTCGCTCCGGCGCGGCGCAGCGCCAGGGCCGCGTCGAGCGCGATCCGGGCCTGATCCCGGAAGGCCTGGAGACTCTCCTTTCGCTCGGCCCGTCCGACCAGGCCGAGCGCGATCGCGACGAGGACGACGGCCGCCATCCCGAACCCCAAGGCGTAGAGGAGCGGGTTCTTCCGGAGTTGCCTCCACCCCTTCCGGGCGACTCCGGCCGGGCGGGTGCTGATCGGCTCTTCGCTCAGGCAGCGGCCGAGATCCGCCGCGAACGACCGGGCATCCGGGTATCGGGCCGATGGCACTTTTTCCAGGGCCTTGAGGACGAGCGTTTCGAAATCCGCTGAGATGCGGGGGTTCCCTTTTCGGGGCGAGACGGGTTCGTCGTGGACGATGTGCTCGTAGACCTCGAGCGCCGTCTGGCCGTCGAACGGGCGGCGCGCGGTCAGGGTCTCGTACAGCATCACCCCCAGGGCCCACACATCCGTGGCCGGACCGGTTTCGCGGGACCGGCCGCGAACCTGCTCGGGGCTCATGTAGTGAGGCGTCCCGATCACCGTTCCGCTCCGGGTGAGGTCTTCGGATCCGATGATCTTGGCCAGGCCGAAGTCGGTCAGCCAGACGTGCCATCGCAGCCCGGAGGGCTCCACCCGGGTGGCCACGTCGACGAGGATGTTCTCGGGTTTCAGGTCCCGATGGACGATGCCCTGATCGTGGGCGAACGCGACGGTCCGGGCGACGGCAAGCAGGATCTCGAGCCTCTCCCTCGGCGTCACTTCCGCGGCGACTTCGGCGAGATTCTTGCCTTCGACGTAATCCATCGCGATGAAGTGGAGCGTGCCGCCGTCGGCACCCAGGATGGTCCCCACTTCGTGGATGGCGACGATGTTCGGGTGCTTCAGCTTCGCGGCGGTCGTCGCTTCCCGATGGAGCCGGTCGATGAGGACGGGATGAACGGCGTCGCGCAGGACCTTGAGGGCCACTGTCCTCTGCAGGTCGGGATCGGTCGCCTTGTAGACGATGCTCGTGCCCCCGCGGCCGATTTCCGAGAGGACATCGTACTTCCCGAGTCGTCGAGGATAGCTTCCGGCGCCGGCGCCTTTCTCGGCCTCGAGGAACTTCTTCAGCCAGTCGATCGAGCCGGTACTCATCGGGAGAGGATGAATTTCACTTCATCCTCCACGTCTTCACCGGGACCCAGGTACCCGGTGACGATTTCGTTCAACAGGCTCCGGAGACGCTGCCGCACGAGACGGAGGTAATTGCCCACGTCGCTCTCCGTGATTCCATACTTCCGCGCCAGATGGACATATGACGATGGGGCGGGGGATCCGGTCGGCTCTTCTCTCCAGATCTCTTCGAACAGGTTGAAGTACACTTCCTTCCCCTCGGCCAGGAGCGATTGCTTCAGCTTGGACACGGCCTGCAGAAGGACCCCGCGAGCCCACTCCCGGTCGAACGCGTCTTCGGGCGTCGAAACGGGAACGCCCTTGCGGGCGTCTTTCCAGGCGGCTTCGGCCTGGTCGAACGGAAAGAAGCGGGCTCCATCCCGAGGGCCGTGAGCCGCAGCGCTGCGGTCCTGGTCGATCAGGAAGTAGCGGAGCGCGGTCTTGAGAAAACCCCGGAAGCTCCCGCGCCCCGGGGCGAGTTTGCTGAAGGACCCGCGATCCAGAAGCATGGTGAAGAACTGCTGAGTCAGATCCTCCGCCTCGGGGACGCCCACCGGGCGAAGCGAGCGCACGTAGTGATAGACCGGCATCCAGTACTGGTGGATGAGCCGATCGAGGTTGGGGGCGTAGTTCGGATTCGCGGGATCCCCGAGCTCGAGGAGCTGAGACCAATGGGTTTCGGGAAAGTGTCGGCCTTTTCCGTCGAACGGCACGCTATCCACTCGTCGATTCCCTCGCCTAGAGTACAATAGCGCGAGACCCCGCGTGATGCGCATCGCGTTAGAGAGGCGGATCATCTTCAGCGCTGTATCATTTTTCTAGCGCAGTATGAGACATCTATCCACGCGGTAGGTTTCCAGCAAAAACAGTACGCTACAGTAGCTTCCCTCCAGCCCTCGTATGCATCCTCATTCGACCTTTACCCATGCAAATCTACCCATATGGGCTCATGGCACATCGCTTGCGATGTGCTGACCGGTTTTCGGATCGGGGATGACGTGGGATAGGGAGAAATCTGATGCTCAAACGTAGCTGGAGTGGGCAGTTGCTGTGGGGAGTGCTGCTGTCGCTGTCGGCGCGCGTCGCCATGGCTCAGGAGGAGTCGAACCAGAGCCAGGAGCTGCAGGATCTGAAGCGTCGTCTGGAGATCCTCGAAAAGGAGAAGGAAGCCCGGGCGGCCAGGGACAACGCGCCGCCCGCCGTCACGCTGATGGATCCGGCGGAAGACAAGTGGTACGACAAGGTGAAGATCGGCGGAGGCGTGCGCGCGTCGTTCCGGAGCGTCACGCAGGGCGCGCCGAACGGGCACAACCCGTCGTCGGACTTCGCCCTGGAGAGCGGCCGACTCTACACCGGCGGCAAGATCACGGAATGGCTTTCCGCGACGCTGAACGCCGAGTTCACCGCGAACAATTCCATCACGGCGCCGATCGTCGGGACGGTGACCACGGGCTCGCCCCAGGTGCTCGATGCGATCGCCGAGTTCAAGATCGCGAGCGCCTTCAACATCTTCGTCGGACGGATGCTGCCGGCGACGGATCGTTCGAACTCCGACGGCCCGTACTACCTGGCGACGTGGGACTTTCCGTTCCTGTCGGACGGCTTCAACGCGGCCGGCAAGCTCGGCGACCGCGACGACGGGATCACGTTCTGGGGAGACATCGGCAACTACAAGTACTGGGTGGGCGTGTATGAGGGCAACGAGAACGCCGCCGCCGGCCTCCACGACAGCCTGCTGTACGCCGCCCGGGTCCAGTATGACTTCATGGACGCCGAGACCGGGTACTACCTGAGCAGCACCTTCTACGGTGACAAGAAGATCCTCGCCCTCGGACTGGTCGCGAACTATCAGCGCAGCGCGGCAGGTGGCGCGGGCAATCCGAAGTCCATGGGCAACGTCGCCGTGGACTTCCTGTGGGAACAGAAACTCGACGCCCTCGGCGGCTGCACGCCGACGGTCGAGGCGGCCTACTACTACTTCGGCCGGCACGGCATGGACGCGACGGTGAGCGCGGTCGGTCCGTTCGACACGGGCGCGGGCACCGGCTTCCTCGCGCTGGTCGGGGTGCTGATCCCGGGCAAGGTCGGCTGGGGCCAGTTCCAGCCTCACATCCGCTACCAGGGATTCCAGGAGGCGTCGACGACCGTGGCGGTCAACCCCACCAAGAGCAACGTCGCCCGCTGGGACTTCGGCGTGAACTACGTGATGTCCGGACACAATGCGCGGGTGTCCCTGGTGTACACGCACACGACCCATCGCGACCAGGCCCCGAACCAGCAGGACGGGATGATCACCCTGGGGACTCAGTTCCAGTTCTAAAGACCTTTTAAGATTGATGGATATCTGTCTGGAGAAAAGATCATGAGGTTGATGAGGGGTATTGGGGCCCTGGCGATCCTGGCGGTGCTCGCGTCGACGGGCCGCGCCGATACGCTGCAGGACAAGGAGCCGATCAAGGTCGGCATCCTCCACTCGCTCAGCGGCACCATGGCGATCAGCGAAGTCTCGTTGCGCGACGTGACGCTGATGGCGATCGAGGAGATCAACGCGACGGGCGGCGTGCTCGGCCGGAAGGTCGAAGCCGTCATTGTCGATCCCGCGTCGAACTGGCCGCTCTTCGCCGAGAAGGCGAAGCAGCTGCTGATCCAGGACAAGGTCAGCGTCGTCTTCGGCTGCTGGACGTCGGTGAGCCGGAAGTCCGTCCTCCCTGTCTTCGAGAAGGAGAACGGCCTGCTCTTCTACCCGGTGCAGTATGAGGGCGAGGAGTGCTCGCGCAACGTGTTCTACACGGGCGCGGCCGTCAATCAGCAGGCGGGACCTGCGGTGGACTACCTGCTCTCGAAGGAAGGCGGCTCGAAGAAGAAGTTCTACCTGCTGGGCACGGACTACGTCTATCCGCGCACCACGAACAAGATCCTCCGGGCTCAGCTGCTGGCCAACGGCGTCGACGAGAAGAACATCATGGAGGAGTACACGCCGTTCGGACACCAGGACTACCAGACGATCGTCCGGAAGATCAAGGAGTTCGCCGCGGGCGGCGGCGCGGCCGTCGTCTCGACGATCAACGGCGATTCGAACGTGCCCTTCTACAAGGAATTCGCCAACCAGGGCCTGACGTCGGAGAAGTGCCCCGTGATCGCGTTCAGCGTCGCGGAAGACGAACTCCGGGGCATGGACACGTCCGCGCTCGTCGGACACCTGGCCGCGTGGAACTACTTCCAGTCCATCGATAGCGCTCAGAACAAGACCTTCGTGAAGAACTTCAAGGCGTACTGCGTGAAGAACGGTCTCCCGGGCGGCGCCAAGCGCGTGACGGACGACCCGATGGAAGCCGCGTACATCGGCGTGAACATCTGGAGGCAGGCGGTCGAGCAGGCGGGCAGCACCAACGTGGATGCGGTCCGTCAGGCGATCGCGGGCCAGTACTTCCAGGCGCCCGGCGGCTGGGTCCAGATGGACGAGAAGAACCACCACCTCAAGAAGCCGGTCATCATCGGCGAGATCCTCGCCGACGGCCAGTTCCAGGAAGTGTGGCGCACCAAGGGCCTCGTCCGTGCGGAACCCTGGAGCAAGTTCGTGAAGGACTCGAAGGACAAGGTTGCGGACTGGACGTTCCCCCATCTGTCGGGCAACGACCCGGAGCCCAAGTTCAAGGTCCCGGCTCATCCGTAGTGAACTAGGCGAAACCCGATTCCAGGCCCCCCGGGGCGACGACGCCCCGGGGGGCTACCTGATAGAGAAAGCTGGGCGTGCATCCATGAGACACCTAGCGCAGTGTCTCCTCGCGGTCTGGAGCCTCGCTCAAAATCCGCCCGCGCCGGCCGATGAGTTTCCGAAAGCGGTCCTCGATCTCGCCTCCCGCGACCGCAAAGTCCAGGAAGCCGCCATCGAAACCCTCGGACGGCTTCGCGACGTCCGCGCCCTCCCGCCCCTGACCGCGCTCCGTCAAGGCGTTCTCTTCCTCACCGGAGAGGGCACGCTGGTCATCGTGCCGACGGAGAAGGAGAAGAAAGTCTTCCTCGCAGACGGGAGCGAGCTCGCCCCGCTGACCGAGGCCGTCTCCGGAAAGCCGATCCTGGACGACGGAGGGAAGCCGAAACTGGTCGACCTTTCCACGCTCAAGCGGGTGGTCGCGACCAATGCGCTCAAGCAGAAGATCGCGCCGGTGCTGAGCTCCCTCAGCCTGGCCAGTCCTGACCCGGAAGCCCGAAAGTCCGCGGCCGGCCGCATGGGAGAGGACCGTTCCCCTCAATCCATTCCTCTCCTCGAAGCGGCGATGAAGGGGGAACAGGATCGATGGGTCCGCTGGTCCATGGACGAGGCCGTCCAGATGATCCGCCTGGCCGATCCGGATCCCGGAGTCCGGAAGGAGGCGGCGAAACGGCTCCAGGACCTCGACGGCTCCGACGCCGTGCCGCAGATGAAGGAGATGGTCGCCCCCGGTGCGGACGGACTTCCGAAAGAGAAGGATCCCGGGGTGCTGAGCGCCGTCCGCTCCGCGATCTCGAGCATCGAAGCGCATGAAAGCCTGACGCGCACGGTGAGCACCTCCTTCGAGGTGCTGAGCCTGAGCTCGGTGCTGATGATGATCGCGCTGGGCCTCGCGATTACCTTCGGCGTAATGGGCGTCATCAACATGGCCCACGGCGAAATGCTGATGATCGGCGCCTACGCCGCCTACGTGGTCCAGAACCTGTTTCAGAGCGCGTGCCCGAACCATTACGACTGGTACTTCGTGGTCGCGATCCCGGCGTCCTTTCTCGCCGCGGCGGGGATGGGATTCGCGCTCGAACGGACGCTGCTCCAGAGACTGTACGGCCGGCCCCTGGAGAGCATGCTCGCCACCTGGGGGGTCAGTCTCATCCTGCAGCAGCTCGTTCGCAGTACCTTCGGCGCCGCCAACGTGGACATCAAGAGCCCGTCGTACCTGACCGGCGGGCTTCAGATCATGGCCGGCCTGACGCTCTCCTACAACCGCATCTTCATCTTCGGATTCAGCTTCGTCTGCCTGCTGGCGATCTACCTGATCCTCTGGCGCTCGCCGATCGGTCTCCGCATCCGTGCGGTCACCCAGAACCGCGCCATGAGCTCCTGCCTCGGGGTCGCGACGGGAAGGATCGACGCGCTCACGTTCGCCATGGGGGCCGGCGTCGCCGGCATGGCCGGGTGCGCGCTGAGCCAGCTGGGGACCGTGGGCCCCGGTCTGGGGCAGACCTACATCGTCGATTCGTTTCTGGTGGTGGTGCTCGGGGGCGTGGGGAAGCTGCTCGGGACGGTGATGGCGGCGTTCGGCATCGGGTGCGTCAACAAGATCCTCGAGGCGATGATCGGAGGGGCGCTGCCGAAATGGGGGCCGATCCTGTCCAAGGTGGCGGTCCTCGCTCTCTTGATTCTCTTCCTGCAGAAAAAGCCCTCGGGGCTCTTCGCGATCAAGGGTCGTCATGCAGAAGCCTGAGTTCCAGTCCGAGACCGGATGGCGACGGCTCCACACGCCGAAGCAGTGGCTGGTCATTCTCGTCCTGTCGGTGGTTGCGATCGTCGTCGTGCCGCTGCTCAACAAGCTTCCCCCGAGCTCGTCCTTCTATCTCTCGGACTTCTACCTGTCCCTCCTCGGCAAGTACCTCACCTACGCGATTCTCGCGCTGGGGATGGATCTCCTCTGGGGGTACACGGGCATCCTGAGCCTGGGGCAGGGAGTCTTCTTCGCCCTGGGCGGGTACTGCATGGGCATGTATCTCATGCTGCACATCGGCCTCGAGGGCCAATACAAGAATTCCCTGCCGGACTTCATGGTGTTCCTCAACTGGCCGAAGCTGCCGTGGTACTGGCCGCCTTTCGGGAACTTCGGCTTCGCCTCCGTTTCGGCCGTCGTCGTCCCGACCGCCTTCGCCGCGCTGTTCGGATTCCTGGCCTTCCGGAGCCGCATTCGCGGCGTCTACCTCTCGATCATCACGCAGGCTCTGACCTACGCGCTCATGCTGCTCTTCTTCCTCAACGAGCTGGGATTGGGGGGGAACAACGGCCTCACCGACTACAAGACCATCGCCGGGTTCCGCCTCAAGGAAATGAGCACCATGCGCGGACTCTACGTCATCACCGGCCTGGCGCTGCTCGGCGCGTATGTCCTCTGCCGCTGGATCACGCGGTCGAAGCTGGGAAAAGTGCTGGAGGCCATCCGGGACGGGGAGAACCGCGTCCGGTTCTCCGGATATTCGCCCGTCGGATTCAAAGTCTTCGTCTTCGTCGTGGCCGCCGCGATCGCCGGCCTGGCCGGCGCGCTCTACGTCCCGCAAGTCGGGATCATCAACCCGAGCCGGCTGGAGCCTGCGGAATCGATCGAGATCGCGATTTGGGTCGCGGTCGGGGGACGCGGAACGCTGTCGGGCGCCATCCTGGGGGCGCTGGTCGTCAATGCCGCGAAGAGCTGGCTCACGACCCGATACCCCGGGTCCTGGCTCTACGTCCTGGGAGCGGTCTTCGTCGGCGTCGTCATGCTTCTGCCGGACGGCCTCGTCTCGCTCCCCGTCCGGCTCGGAGCCCTGTGGAAGCGGCTCTCCCGTCCGTCGCCGCGTCCGGCGGCCGCCCTCGAGGTCGTGCGGGAGAAGGAACAGAGCGCATGATCGCCACCGTCGACGTGGACAAGCTGGGACCCCGCGAATCGATCATCCAGCTCGAAGGGGTGACGGTCAGCTTCGACGGCTTCAAGGCCCTGAACGATCTCACCTTCTTCATCGAGGTGGGCGAACTCCGCGTCGTGATCGGCCCGAACGGGGCGGGGAAGACGACGCTCATCGACGTGATTTCCGGCAAGGTGAAGCCGGCCTCCGGCCGGGTCATCTTCGGCCGCGACCTCGACCTGGACGAGCTCCGGGACTACGAAATCTCCAACCTGGGGATCGGCCGGAAGTTCCAGACCCCGACGGTCTTCGAGAAGCACACGGTGCGGGAGAACCTGGAGCTCTCGCTCAAAGGGGACCGCGGCGTCTGGGCGACGCTGTTCTCGACGCTCCGCCCGGAGGACCGGGAGAAGATCGACGCGACGCTGGAGCGCGTCGGCCTGGCGCCGCGCGCGCGGGAGAAGGCGGCGCTCCTCTCCCACGGCCAGAAGCAGTGGCTCGAGATCGGCATGCTCATGATGCAGGACCCGAAGCTCCTTCTGCTCGACGAGCCCGTGGCGGGCATGTCCGACGAGGAGACCGCCAAGACCGGAGAGCTCATCCGGTCCATCGCGAAGGACCGTTCCGTGATGGTGGTCGAGCACGACATGGAATTCGTCCGCGGCCTCAACGCGAAGGTGACGGTGCTCCACGAGGGACGGATGCTCTGCGAAGGGCCGATGGACAAGGTCCAGAGCGATCCTCGCGTCATCGAGGTCTACCTCGGACGCGACTCCGCGAAAGACCATGCTTAGGATCGAACGGCTGAACGTCTACTACGGGGAGAGCCACATCCTGCGGGACGTGGATCTCGAGGTCCCGCCCGGCAAGATCGTCTGCCTGATGGGGCGCAACGGGGTGGGGAAGACGACGCTTCTGAAGACGGTCATGGGTCTCCTGGCGGCGCGCTCGGGTCGTCTCCTGCTGGGCGACCGGGAGATCACCCGGGAGCAGCCCTTCCGGCGGGCGCGGCTCGGGGTCGGCTATGCGCCCCAGGGACGCGAGATCTTTCCGCAGCTGTCGATCCACGAGAACCTCCTGATCGGGCTGGACGGATGCCGGAACGGGGACCGCACGATCCCCGAAGAGATCTTCGAGCTCTTCCCCGTGCTTCGGGAGATGCTGAAGCGGAAGGGCGGCGACCTCTCGGGCGGCCAGCAGCAGCAGCTCGCGATCGCGCGGGCCCTGGTGGCCCGGCCGACGCTCCTGCTCCTGGACGAGCCGACCGAAGGGATCCAGCCCTCGATCATCCAGGAGATCGAGCGGGCGATCCGCCGGCTTCGGGAGCGGGGGACGGTGGGAATCCTGCTCGTGGAGCAATATCTTGACTTCGCCCAGCGACTGGCGGATGCTTTCGCGGTGATGGAGAAGGGCGAAATCGTCAAGCGCGGTCCCATCGCCGAACTCACGCCGGACGTCATCAGGCGCCACCTGGCGGTCTGAGGAACATCGATGCACTTGACCCCGCGGGAACAGGAAAAGCTCCTGCTCTTCATGGCCGCCGAGCTGGCCCGGCGGCGGAAGGGGCGGGGCCTCAAGCTCAACCACCCGGAAGCGGTCGCGCTCATCGCGGCCGAATTGCTCGAAGGCGCGAGGGACGGGCGGACGGTCGCCGAGCTCATGGAGGCCGGAACCAAGGTGCTGACGCGCGACGACGTCATGGAGGGAGTACCGGAGATGATTCACGACGTGCAGATCGAGGCGACCTTTCCCGACGGGACGAAGCTGGTGACCGTCCACCAGCCCATCCGATGATCCCCGGGGAATACGTCCTGGGGAAGGAGCCGATCCAGGCCAATGAAGGACGGAAAACCGTGACGCTGTCGGTGGCGAACACGGGCGACCGGCCCATCCAGGTCGGTTCGCACTACCATTTCTACGAGGTCAATGCCGCGCTGAAGTTCGACCGTGCGAAGGCCCGGGGGATGCGTCTCAACGTGCCCGCGGGAACGGCCGTCCGTTTCGAGCCCGGCGACACCAAGGACGTGATGCTCACGGCGCTGGCGGGAACGCGCGAGGTCTACGGGCTCAACGGACTCACGCAGGGAAAGGTGCGCCCATGACCTTGCCCCTGTCTCGCCGCCAGTACGCCGACCTCTATGGCCCGACCGTGGGCGACAAGGTGCGCCTGGCCGACACGGAGCTCTTCATCGAAGTCGAGCGCGATCTCATCGACGAGGCGGGCGGCCGCGGCGACGAAGTCGTCTTCGGCGGCGGAAAGGTGATCCGGGACGGGATGGGCCAGTCGGCCCGGGCCACGCGGTCCAAGGGCGCGCTGGATCTCGTGATCACGAATGCGCTGATCGTCGACGCGGGCGGCATCGTCAAGGCGGACATCGGCGTGCGGGACGGCGTGATCGTGGGCATCGGCAAGTCGGGAAACCCCGACATCATGAAGGGCGTCGATCCGAAGCTGGTCATCGGAGCGTCGACCGAAGTCATCGCGGGCGAGGGCTGCATCGTCACGGCCGGCGCCATCGACACCCACGTCCATTTCATCTGCCCGCAGCTGATTCACGAGGCCATCTCGGCGGGCATCACCACGCTGATCGGCGGCGGGACGGGGCCGGCGACGGGGACGGATGCGACCACCTGCTCTCCCGGCGCCTGGAACATCCATCGGATGCTCGAAGCCGCCGAAGCCTTCCCGATGAACCTCGGGTTTACCGGGAAGGGGAACTCGTCGTCGCTCCCGCCGCTCAAGGAGCAGATCGAGGCGGGCGCGATCGGGCTCAAGCTCCACGAGGACTGGGGCACGACGCCCGCGGCGATCGACGCCTGCCTGCGGGCCGCCGAGGCGACGGACGTCCAGGTCACGATCCACACGGACACCCTCAACGAAGCCGGCTTCGTCGAAGATTCGCTCAAGGCGATCGGCGGGCGGACCATCCACACGTACCACACCGAAGGCGCCGGCGGAGGCCACGCGCCCGACATCATCCGGGTCTGCGGCGAGAAGAACGTGCTTCCCTCGTCGACCAATCCGACGCGCCCGTTCACGGTGAACACGATCGATGAGCATCTCGACATGCTCATGGTGTGCCACCACCTCGATCCCAGGATTCCGGAAGACCTCGCCTTCGCCGAATCGCGCATCCGCGCGGAGACGATCGCGGCCGAGGATATCCTCCATGACCTCGGGGCGATCAGCATGATGAGCTCCGATTCCCAGGCGATGGGACGGATCGGCGAGGTGGTGATCCGGACCTTCCAGACCGCCGACAAGATGAAGCGTCAGCGCGGTCGGCTCCCGCAGGAGAAGGGGGAGAACGACAATCTTCGCGTGAGGCGCTTCATCGCGAAGGTCACGGTCAATCCGGCCATCACCCACGGCATCAGCCATCTGGTCGGATCGGTGGAGAAGGGGAAGTTCGCGGACCTGGTGGTCTGGAAGCCCGCGTTCTTCGGCGTCAAGCCCGAGCTCGTTCTCAAGGGGGGATTCATCGCCTGGGCGGCCATGGGGGATCCGAACGCCTCGATCCCCACGCCCCAGCCGGTGATCTACCGGCCCATGTTCGGCGCCTTCGGCCGGGCCCCGCTGGGATCCTCGATCACGTTCGTCTCCAAGTCGGCCCTGAAAGGCCGGGTGCCCGCCCGCCTCGGTCTTCAAAAGCGGGTGGAGGCCGTCCGAGGATGCCGGAAGCTCTCGAAGAAGGACATGGTCCTCAACGACGCCTGCCCGAGGCTCGAGGTGGATCCGGAGACGTACGTCGTGAAGGCGGACGGCGTCGAACTGCGGTGCGAGCCCGCGAAGGTGCTCCCGATGGCCCAAAGATATTTTCTGTTCTGAGGGTGCCATGATCGTCGAAAAGGTGCTCCCTTCGCCGGCCTCCCTGGGCGCCCGTCGGGTCGAGCGCGTCGTCCTGACCAGCGGCGACCTGGCCAAACACCGCCAGCGGGTGAAGACGGATGCCGGCCGGGACATCGGGGTCTCGCTCCCTCACGGGGCCGCCCTCAAGGACGGCGACCTCCTCCACCTGGATGCCGAGTGCGCCATCGTGGTCGAGCAGGCCGAAGAAGACCTCCTGTGGCTTCAGCCCGAATCGCCGGAGCAATTCGGGATCATGGGGTACCAGGTCGGAAACCTCCATCGTGCGGCGATGATCGATCGTCACGGGATCGCCGTGCTGTACGACAAGGCCATCGAAGCCCTGGCGCACCGGTTCCGCATCTCCACCGTGCGCGCCCCGGGGAAATTCCGGCCCGCGCAGAACCAGGGACATTCGCACTGATGGTCCCGGCGCTGTGGAGACTCCTGCAGACGACGGATTCTCTCTTTCCCACGGGCGCGTTCGCCCACTCGGCCGGCCTGGAAGGCTTGACCGTCGAAGGGATCCTGAAGACTGCGGAGGACGCCGAGCGCGCGATCGCGGAAATTCTCCGCCATTCCTTCGCCCGGATCGATCTCCCCGCCTGCGGGCTCGCCCACCGATCGGCGCTCGCGGGGGACGTCGCGGCGCTCGTGGATCTGGACGGGCGTGTCGACAGCCTGAAGTCGCCCCGGGAAGCCCGGGAAGCCAGCCAGTCCCTGGGCCGCCGACGCCTTCGGATCGTCCGATCGCTCGAGGAGTACCGGCGCCTGGTCGAGGAGGAGCGAACGATCGGGCACCAGGCGGTCGTGACCGGCATGCACGGCGCCCTCGAGGGGATCGCGCGCGAGGAAACGATGCTGGCGTTTGCGTACGGGACGGCGGCGGGGCTGGTCTCCTCGGCGATGAAGCTCCTCCCGCTGGGACAAACCCGGGCACAGGCGCTTCTCTCCCGGCTGGGGGAATCGATGGCGGAGATCGTTCGCGCGGCGGACGGCCTCGGCCCCGAAGAACTCGGCGGCTTTCTTCCCCTTCTGGACATCGCGTCCATGAGGCACGAAGTCGCGCGGACGCGGTTGTTCATCTCCTAGGAGGATCCATGCCCGTTCCCAGGATCGGCGTCGGCGGGCCCGTCGGCTCGGGGAAGACCGCCCTCATGGAGCAGCTTTGCCGCCGGCTTCGCGACGAATACGAGATCGCCGCCGTGACGAACGACATCTACTGCCGTGAAGACGCGGAGTTTCTGATCCGGAAGGGCGCGCTGCCCGCCGAGCGGATCGTGGGCGTCGAGACGGGCGGCTGTCCGCACACGGCGATCCGCGAGGACTGCTCCATGAACCTGGAAGCGCTCGAGGGGCTGGCGCGGAAGTTCCCGGATCTGGATCTGCTCCTGATTGAAAGCGGCGGGGACAATCTCGCGGCGACGTACAGCCCGGAGCTCGTCGACGCCGTGATCTACGTGATCGACGTCGCCGAGGGCGACAAGATTCCCCGCAAGGGCGGTCCCGGCATCTGCAGGTCCGATCTGCTGCTGATCAACAAGATCGACCTTGCTCCTCATGTCGGCGCCGATCTGGCCGTCATGGACCGCGACGCGCGGAAGCAGCGCGGCGACCGTCCCTTTTTCTTCACGAACCTGAAGACCGGGCAGGGCGTGGAGGAGATCGTGAAGTGGATCAAGAAGGCCGTGCTGTTCGAAGATCTGAAGCCGTCATGACGGGGATGGCCGGCGCGCTCCGGCTGGTCGTGGGCCTGGACGGCGCGGGGCGCTGCGCCGTGCGGGAACAGTACAACTCTCAGCTGCATCGCGTCCTTCAGCTGATCCCGGGGGAGGCCCCCGAGGAAGGACTCCTGTACGTCCTCAATCCGACCGGCGGCGTCCTGCAGGGCGACCGGCTGGACGCGGACGTGCGCGTGGAGCGCGGCGCCCACGCCATCGTCACCGCCCCTTCCGCCACGAAGATCTATCGCGCGGACCGCTTCACCGCGGAGTCCCGGACCCGGCTGCGGGTCGCGGAGGGAGCGATCCTGGAGTATCTGCCGGAGCCGCTCATTCCCTTCTCCGGGTCGCGATTCGTCGAACACCTCTCGCTGGACGTCGAGGCCGGCGGCCGGGTCCTTTCGTGGGAGATCCTGGCTCCGGGCCGCGCGGCCCGGGGAGAGCTTTTCGATTACGAGCTCCTGGGGCTTCGGCTGGACGTGCGTGAGGGAGGTTCGACCGTGCTGCGCGAGCGGGCCGATCTGCGGCCGTCGCGGGAGCCGTTCCCCACGTTGGCTCTGGGAGACGCGACGCACTACGGCGTCCTGCTCGCGATCGGGGGAAACGCCCAACGGCTCACCGAGGGGATTCGCGACGACTGCAGCCCGTCCCGTGCAGGGGTGTCGGCCCTTCGTGGAACGGGCCTCATCGTCAAGGCGGTCGCCGGCGGGCTTCGCGAGATCCACGGTCTCTTTCACCGCGTCCGGAACCGGGTCCTTTCCCACTGGACCGGCCGTCCGGCGACGGCGCTCCGCTCGACCTGAGTCGGACCGTCTCGAAGCGAACTGGGGATGGTCTGTCGAGGGCACCGCGTCAGTCAAGTAGCGGGCTGACACGGAGGTAGGGCCATGAGAGTGTTTGTCTCGACCGCGCTGCTCCTCGTTCTCGCAGCCCCTTCATTCGGGCAGGATCCGAACCAAAACCGGATGAACCATCCGTATCCGGAACCCGAGACGCGCGAGGCCGTCGACCGCGCGCCGGCCCGGACGCCCGGGCTCTCCCCCTTCGCCAACCGGATGAACGTCGAGTACGGCGAGCGGGTTTCTGCGGAGGTGATCGGCGGACCTGATCGGTACGCCAATCGGATGAACGCCCCGGACCCCAAGCCCGTCACGGAGCATGACCGGGCAGCCGAGCAGGTGCCGGTCCGATAGGTGCTACCGAAAAAAAACACCCTCGGCCGCGGGGTGACGGACCGAGGGTGTTCGGGGTCTCGAGGGAAGTTACTTCTTCATGTCGCCCATGCAATGGGGACAGCACATCGCCTTTGCTTCTGCCTCGCCGCCGCACTTCGGGCACTTCACCTTGCAGGAGGCCTGGCTCATCGAGGCTCCGCACTTCGGGCAGGAGCCCTTGCACTCGGACATCTTGACCTCGGCGGGGCACTTCGGGCACTTGACCATGAGGTCGCCCGCCTTGACCTCGTTTCCGCACTTGCACTTCAGGGTCATGTCGGCCTTCATGTCCATGCTGCACTTCGAGCAGTGCATGGCCATCATGCCTGAATCGTGAGACCCGGAAGACGAACAACCCCACGCCGCCAAAAGTCCCAGAGCAAGCACCGACATCGCCAACGTTCTCACGGGTTCCTCCTTTCAAAAGACCATCGTATCTATCGAATCCCCATCATCTTCAGGAAGGGCTCCGCGTCCTTCTGGTCGTCGAAGACGAAGACGCAGGTTCTTCCGAGCTTCTCCTGCGGAACCAGAATGACCGGGCGACCGTCCTCCACGATCACCATCGGCTTCTTCTCCAGGGCGACCGGCATCGTGACCAGCGCGTGGCTGACCGTGTGGCCCCGGGAATCCCGGTCGGTCGTCCAGGCCACCCACTGGCCGCGGAACTTCCACACGGAGCCGCCCACGGGCGTGTACCCGAGGGGCTTGAGATCGTGCAGGCAGACTTCGTACGAAACATAGCGGTGGAAGAACTCCTGCAAGCTCTGGCGATCGGTCGAATGAAACTCCGGACGGACGGAGCCGTGCCGGGCCGCGACTTCCGCGGCCAGGGCCTGCGGCTGCACGCGGACCGGATAGAGGAACACGAGAGCGGCGACCGCAAAGAAGACCGCGGCCGCGACGGCGATCCTCCAGCCGCGCCGGGCGAAGGACGCGGCCGGCTTGGGCGGCGCTTCCCGGAGCGAGCGCTTGACCCGGTCGGCGAGTCCGGAGGGGGGCTCCGGCCGTGCGAGCTCGACCTTGAGGACGTCGCGGAGCTTCTCTTCGACCTGGAACACGTCCTGGCAGGCCCGGCAGAGATTGAGGTGCTCCAGGACCTCCATGTTCTCCGGGACGGAGAGCTCGCTGTCCATGTACATGTCGAGCTGCCGGCGCGCTTTCGTGCAATTCATGGCGTACTTCTCCCCGACTCCGGCCTCCGGCTCCTGGCGGCGCCGGACAGTTCCTTGCGGAGGAACCCGCGGGCCCGGAAGAGCCGGCTCATGACGGTCCCCAGGGGGATGCCCACGGTTTCGGAGATCTCCTTGTAGCTGAGCTCGTCGACGCTCGAGAGCAGAAAGACGAACCTGAGGTCGGCCGGCATCTTGAGGAGCGCCTCCCGCGCCGCGTCGCCCACTTTCTGGCCGATGGTCTCGAGATCGTCCGCCGAGAGATACTGCACCTCCTCGGCGGCGGGGGGGTCCCCCTCGCTCCAGTCCGTCGCCACCGGCGCCATGGCCTCGCGGCGGCCGCTCGTGACGACGACGCTGTGGAGGATCGTGAAGATCCAGGCCTTGAAGTTCGTCCCATCCTTGTACTGGGGATAGAAGCGCCAGGCCCGGAGGTACGTCTCCTGGACCGCGTCCTCCGCGGCCGCTTCCTTCCCGATCATCCGCAGAGCGGTCCGGTAGAGGGCCCTCAGGTGGGGCAGGGACTCCCGCTCGAAGTCCTCCCGGGACCTCGAGCCGGGGGCGCCGGGAGCACCCGGCACGGCCGGCTCAACGACCACGGCCGACCTGCCTTCCCGTCACCGACACGTGTTCACCATTCCTCTTCCGTAGGATCGTCCCCTCGGACAAACTGACAAGGTCCCCAAAATATTCCGTTCCCGGGTCCGGAATGTCCAGAACACAAATCCGGAGAGGAATCGATCTGGAACGGAATAATTCCCGCCCCTGGTCAGTTGGATCTGCCGACCCGACGCCTGGAGTGCTTGGTGTGCCAATAACTTGACTGGCCCCACCGGCGCGGATAGGGTGCCCTTCGTTCAAAAGGGAGGCAGGGCATGGCGGTGCTGGCGCTCTTCACGAACCCCGCGATCACGAAGGACCATTACGAAGTGTTGCGCAAGGAGGTCGGCTGGGAGACGAAGCTCGCCCCGGGCGGAGTCTTCCACGCGGCGAGCTTCGACGACAAGGGAGGGATCCACGTGGCCGATGTCTGGGAGTCGGCCGACGCCCTGAACGCGTTCGTGAACAGCCGCCTCATGCCGGCCATGCAGAAGCTGGGAATCCCGGCGCCGGCCGTCGAAGTCTATCCGGTCCACAACGCGAACGCCTACGATGCAGTGATGCGCTACGTCCTGAAGCCAGCCCAGAAGCCGGCGGCCAAAGGAAAAGCGGCCCCGAAGAAGAAACGGAAGTGAATCCGGGCTTAGAGTCTGATTCGGTCCGAGAGGAAGGGAGGAGCGCCATGCCGAGGTTTGTGATCGAGCGCGAGCTGCCGGGGGCCGGGAAGCTGAGCGACGCCGAGATCAAGGCGGTCGCCAAGAAGTCCTGCGACGTGCTTCGCGGGATGAAGGGCAGCGTCCAGTGGGAGCACAGCTACGTCACGGACGACAAGATTTTCTGCGTCTACATCGCCCCCGACGAGGCCGCGGTGCGGAAGCACGCCCAGGAGGGTGGCTTTCCGGCGAACAAGATCCTCAAGGTCGGGCGGGTCATCGACCCGACGACCTCCGAGTAAGCACTAAGAGATAAGGAAAGGAGATATGATGAAACTCGCATCAATTCTCGGCGTGGTCCTCCTGGCGTGCGGCTGCTCGACGTCGCCCGCGCCCATGGCGGCGGGCAACTCGGGCGGCGGCGACGCCTCGTTCGAACTGCATGGTTCGCGGATCATCGGCTGCTGCTGCCAGACGCCCTGCTCCTGTCGGGCGAACAAGAAGCCCATGCACTGTCACGGCTGCGACTTCACGACGGCCGTGCACATCGACCGCGGTCACATGGGGAAGACGGACATGTCGGGCGTGTCCTGGGTCGTCGTGGGCCGCGGGTTCGGCGAGGACGTGGCGAAGAACTGGGTCTATGTCTACTACTCGGACAAGGCCAGCGACGCGCAGGTCGAGGCGCTCAAGGCCATGATGAACGCCGACGTGGAGGATTGGAAGAAGAAGGGAACGGCCCAGTACATCGCGGGGGCCTTCAAGGGCATGGGCAAGGCTCCGATCAGCTACACGGTCTCCGCGGACAAGCGCGACTACGCGTGTACGATCGACGGCGGCAAGACCCTGGAGATCAAGACGCGGTCGATCATCCTTCCGGGCCACAAGGAGCCGGTGCGTCTGTCGGGGATCTTTGACGCGTTCGGCGACTCTTTCGTCCAGGCGGACTGCCTCTCGCACAAGTACAAGGCCGCCGATTACTCCTGGGACCTCACGGGTCGTCAGTGCAACCAGGCCGACTTCGTCCTCGACAACGCGCGCGTCGCGCGGGGCGGGATCGGCTGGGGCTGCTGGTCGGCGCACGAGGCCCTGGGCGACAAGTCGGCCTACCCCGAGCAGATGAAGGACGATCCGAAGTAGGACCGGTGCGATTGAAGACTACTGTATTGGGAGGAAACGTCATGCGTGCCATGAGGATGGGAGCGACCGTTGCTGTCTTGGCCTTGGCCCTGGGTTGCGCGACCGAGTCGTCGAAGCCCGCGGCCGGCGGGGGTAAGAGTTACCACGTGCAGGTTCATCAGTTCGAGGGCTGCGAGTGCGATTCCATCTGTCCCTGCGTCTTTTCGAAGGACACGACCCACGGCGACTGCCGAGGGCTCTTTGTCTGGTCGGTGACGAAGGGCCAGGCGGGCGGGGTCGACCTCTCGGGCGTCAAGCTCGCCGCCGCACTCACGAAGAGCGGGGCGAACATGGAGAAGGCGATGGGCCAGTGGACGGGCATCATCTACGTGAGCGACAAAGCCACGGAAGCCCAGAAGAACGGGGTCGTCGACGTCATGAAGGCCGAGATGGGACCGGCCTTTGCGAAGGTCGAGGTGAAGACGGCCGCAATCGAGGTCAAGCACGAAGGCGACCGCAATGAAGTGACTGTCGGCAAGGTCGGTACGCTCAAGATCAAGGGGATCAAGGGGGCGAACGGCCAGGTGATGATCCTCGAGAACCCGCCTTCTCCGATCGCTCCGCCCAAGCTCTGGTGCGCGACCTCGGAAGTGAATACCTACGACGACGGCATGACGAAGTGGGACTTCAAGGGGCGGAATGCGTTCTATACGGACCTAGAGCTCAAGAGCAAGTAACCGAGAAGGGATTCTAAGGTGGTCAGGGCCGGGGGGCAGCCGCCCCCCGGCCTTGTTTCCGCGAAGCCCAAATTTTACTCCGGGAGTGTTTACCGTCGCTACGAATCGGTCGCCGAGCGGATCCTGGAGTGAAGAGTGGAATGACTTGCCATCCGAAGCTCGGCGGGTGGCCCTCCTTCGCTTGAGCCTCGCTTCGCTCCGTCGAGCGAAGGATGGTGGGCCGTACAGGATTCGAACCTGTGACCCTCTGCGTGTAAAGCAGATGCTCCACCGCTGAGCTAACGGCCCCTCCTTCGCGCCTTGGGGGATGCGGTTCGGAGGGCAAGCCCTCCAAACCCTCGACGCGACGGTTCAACGATTCTATCGGCCGGCGGAGCCGGGGGGAAGAGGGGATCCGCCGCCGCCGGGGGGAGGAACGTGGACGGCCGTGACCTGGCCCAGCAGGAGCATGAGATAGGAGCGGCACTTCGGGCATTGCCAGTCGCGCCCCTCCATCTCCTTCGCGTCCGGCGTGAACCAGTGCTCCTGCTGGTCCGCCTGGCACTTCGGGCACTTGTACTCCATCGCGGCCTCCTCCGGGGATAGAGATACACGGCCCCGCGTACGGGTTGGGAAAGGCCGCGGAGCCGACCTCAGTCCCGCGGATGGGCGCCCGTCTGGCCGCCCGGGTACTCCGTGCCGCTCCACGCGAGGTAGACCGCCTGGTGGCGATCGCGCACCTCGGTGTCGCCGGTCCGCTTCGCCGCGCCGTGCTGGTGGCGCGGGTCGAACCAGAAGGCGCGGTTGACCTCCTCCTCCACGAGCGCCGCGCCCGTGAAGTCCAGGGGCTCGGTCAGCGCCATCCAGTGCGGGTAAGCCTCGACATTCGGCTGCCCGCGGCGGATTTCGAAGCGCTGGACCTGGGCCTTGGCGAGGATGTCGCGAACGCGCAGGGTGACCTTGCCGACGAACGCGGCAAGATGGCGGGTCTCAAGGTCCATGGGTCTCCCCTCCCACAAACTCGGAACCGACCGAACACCCCCATGGTCACTCGAGCGTCCGCGCGAGGTCAAGCACATTCGGAGCAAAAAAAAGACCCGGCCCCCGATGGCTCGGGAAACCGGGCTTTTTTGAATTACCGGATCAGGCGACTTTCGCGGGCACCTTGCCGGCGGGCGCGGGGGCGGGCTTCGACGGCGCCGGCGCCGGCACGGCGCCGATCTCCGCGAGCAGCTCCGCCGCGCGCGGCCCCGCCACGATCATGCCCACCACGTGCTGGCTCTCGACGATCGTCAGCGAGGGCGCGGTGATGTTCCCGAACACCTTGCTCCCCTTTTCGAGAAGCACGGCTTCCCGGGACGTCACCGGTCCCTTGATCTCTCCGCCCTTCACGACGACGCTCTCCGCGCGGACTTCCGCGATCAGCGTCCCTTTCTTGCCGACCGTGATGTTCCCGGCCGTCCACATCTCGATCTTCGCGCAGTACTCGTTGATCTCGACGTCGGACGTCAGGATGTTCCGGTGGCACCCGGGACAGGAGGTCGACTTCGTGACCTTCGAGACCTCCTGGCGGGCGTCGCAGCGCGGGCAGAAAATCAGACGTCGCGCCGCATCCTTGGACATCGCTCCCCGCTATTTCTTGATGGGGGTGGCCGCCACCGGCGTCACGAACTCGCTCGCCTGCTTGAGCGCGTCCGGCGAGACGTGGCAGTTGCCCACGAACGTCGCGCCTTCCGCGATCACGAGCTTCGTCGAGCGGACGTCGCCGAGGACGTGCGCCGTCGACGCGAGCTCGATGCGGTTCGCCGCGGTGAGGTTGCCTTTGAACACGCCTTCGATCTTCGCCTCGCCCACGGCGACCTCGGCGACGACCTGGGCGCCCTGGCCGAAGGAAATCTTGCCCTTCGACGCGATCTTGCCTTCGACCTTGCCTTCGATTCTCATCGAGCCGTCGAACGACATCTCGCCCTTGATCGAGACGTCCGAACCGATGAGAGTCTCATTGCGGGGTGCGTCTGCCATACCCTCTCTCCTCTCTCCTATAAACCCGACGTGATGCCAAGGTTATATTCTGTAATTTACAATTTGTCAAGTACAAAACCCGTAACCCGTACTCCGTACCCTGTAACCGGGAAGAAGCGTTCCCCTCCGTCCTCCCCCGGGGGGAGGGCAGGATGGGGAGCCATGCCCGGTTACTGTTTACGGGTTACCGGTTACGGGATAGAATCTTCCGCTCGATGGCCCGCAAGAAGGCGAAGCCGAAGAAAAACAGGACGCCCGCGCCCGAGCGCTCGACCGCCGCGCGCCGGTTTGCCGAAAAAGTCCGCGACCGCATCCACGGCTCCGTACGCGGCGGCTTCGTCTGCCCGTTCTGCCGCGCCGAGCTCAGCTGGGAAAACGTCAAGACGTCCGAGATCGAAGTCACCATCTACGTCCGCGAGAAGATCTACTACTGTCCCTCGTGCCGCGCCTTCCTCGGCGTCTCCAGCTGGCACACCGAAGGGTAGAATCCATCCATGGATGACGTGAACGCCCGGCTCCGCCGCTGGGGCGTGCCGCTGGCGCCCTTCCTCTTCTCCCTGGCGCTCTCCCTCCAGACCGCGGGCGGCACCGTCTTCTGGCAGGACTCGGGCTACTACCTCACCGCGATCCACGAGCTCTCCGTCCCCGCCTCCCACGGCTTCGTGTTCTATCTCCTCCTCGCCAAGGCGTGGACGCTCGTCGTCGCGCCGGTCGTCGGCTTCACGATCGCCGTCCACTTCTTCTCCGCGTTCTGCTCGGCGCTGGCGGCGATGGTGATCGCGCTCGCCGCGCGCGACGCGCTGCGGAAACTCTGGCCCGACGGGCCCGCCGACGCCCCCGCGCTCGCCGCCGCGATGCTCACCGCGGGCGGCTACAGCTACTGGAACGCGTCGACCCTCGCCAAGCCCTACGCGCTCTACTACCTCACGCTCGCGGTCCTCCTCTGGATCATGGTCCGCGCGGAGAAGAAGCGCGACTTCCTCCTCATGGGCGCCGTCCTGGGATTCGCGGGCGCGGCCCACCCGTCCGCCGCGATGCTCGTCCCCGGGATGCTCGCCTACGCGTGGGCGCGGCGCGACAAGGTCCGCGAGCTCGGCGCGGCCGGATGCGCGGGCGTCGTCGGGATCGCGGCCGCGGCGGCGTTCCTGCCGTCGTTCCTCGCGCTGCCGATCCTCGCGGCGCGCGAGTCGGTCCTCAGCATGGGCGATCCGCGGACGCCGGGCCAGGTGTGGGCCCACCTCCGCGGCGCGAACTACACCGACTTCAAGGGCGCGTGGGGGCTCGACCTCGCCCGCGCCGTCCTCGCCGCGAAGTTCGTCTGGGAGGAGTTCCTCGGCATCGGCCTCGCGATCCTCGGCCTCGGCCTCTGGCGGTTCTGGACGGAGCGGCGCGCCGCGCTCGGGCTGATCGCCGCGTGGGCCGCGCCGATGCTCCTCCTGCCGCTCGTCTTCGTCGGGGAAGGGATGTTCGACCAGTGGTTCGTCACCGCGTACCTGCCGCTCGCGTTCGTGACGGCGGCCGGCTTCGCGTGGATCCTTCAGCGGGTCCGCGTCGCGTTCCCCGCCGCGCTGGCGACCGCGGTCGCGTGGATGATCCTCGCCAACTACCGCGACCTGAACTACCGCGGCTACGACCTCGCGAAGCTCTACGGCGAGCTGCTGATCCAGCCGCTGCCGAAGGACGCGATCTACGTCGCGAACACCGACGACGGCGCGGTCATCCCGATGTACCTCCAGCGGGTCCAGGACGTGCGCAAGGACGTGAAGATCGTCCACGGGGAGTTCGTCGGCCTCGACTGGTACGACCGGCGCCTCGAGCGCGACTACGGCGTGAAGCCCGCGCAGCTCCAGGAGCTGCTCGGCAAGGTGAGCCCTCAGCTCCTGACGGTGACGGCGATCGCGAACGCGAACGTCGCGCCGGGGAAGCCGGTGTTCTCCGAGCGGCCGCCCGATCCGCGCGGTCTCCGTCCGGGTCTCTCGCAGTCCGCCGCCGGGGTGCTCTGGAAGACGTCGGTCGACGCGGAAGCCGCGCCCGATCTGACGGTCCCGCGGGTCGATCCGTTCGCGATCGCGCGGCAGCGGCGCCGGGCGCGCGGCATCTTCATGCGCCACACCGCGAAGGGCATGGTCGCGATGTTCGAGCCGTACGAGAACCGCCTGATCGGGCTGCTCGTCCAGGCGAAGCTGCGCGAGACCGAGCCGTTCATCGGGACGAAGGGCCCGCAGGTGCTGGAGATCTTCCTCGGCGCGCGCAACCTGGATCCGTCGCTCGAGGTCGACGCGGTGTTCCAGTACGACTTCGGCCTGTCGAACTACCTGAACAACCGCTACGCCCCGGCGAAGGAGGCGTTCGAGCGGGTGCTGGAGCTGGAGCCGATGCCGGCGCGCGAGACGATGTCGCACTTCTACCTGGCGGAGATCGCCCGGGCGATGCGCCTGCCGGAGGAGGCGAAGAAGCATTACGACCGGGCGCTCGAGATCAACGGCGCGGAGCCGATGATGATGAAGCGCATCCGGATCCAGGCCGCTCAATGAGGCGCCTGATCCTCCCGGGGATCCCGTTCCTGCTGTCGTTCGCCCTGTCGCTGTCGACCGCTGGCGCCCACTGTTATTGGCAGGACTCCGGCTTCTTCCTGGTCGCGGTGAAGGAGCTGGGCATTCTCTACCCGCCCGGTTTCGCGCTCTACGTCCTGCTCTGCAAGGCGTGGACCATGGCGCTCTGGTTCGTCGACTTCACCTACGCGGTCCACCTGTTCTCGGCGGTCTGCGCGGCGGCCGCCGCGGGGACGATCGCCGTCGCGTCGCGCGATCTGCTCCGCACGAGAGGGCCGGTCTTCAAGACCGTTCAGGAAGACGGACCTTTGGCGGAGTGGGTCGGCGCGTCGATCGGCTGTCTCGCGGCGAGCGGCTACACGTTCTGGGCGTCGGCGATCCTGGCGAAGGTCTACGCGTTTTACTTTCTGATCCTGACGCTCCTGATCTGGCGGATGATCCGTGCCGACGAGTCGGGCAAGCCGCGCGACTTCACGATCGTCGCGGCGCTGATCGGCCTGTCGTGGCAGGCCCATCCGTCGGCGGCGCTGATCGGCGTCGCGCTCATTCTCTTTGTCGGGTTCCACCGGAAGGTCGTCGGCTGGAAGGGACTCCTCTGGCGCACCGGCCTCGCGGCGCTTTGCGCGATCGGCCCCATCCACCTTCTGCCGCTCTTCCATTACGCGGGGGGCTCGGCCGTCGAGTTCGGCAATCCCGGCACGCTGGCGGGCTTCTTCGAGTACGTGAGCGGATCCCGGTTCAGCCTCCAGTCCGGCAACTACGGCCTGGAAGGCTCCCGGGTCGCGAGCGTCTTCCGCTTTCTGTGGGAGGAGTTCCTGGGCATCGGCCTGCTGCTCGTCGGCGCCGGCTGCTACCGTCTCTGGTTCCGGAACCGGCGGCTCCTGGCCGCGCTCGCCGCCTGGATCGTTCCGGTGCTCGGGGTCACGGTCCTGTTCAAGCTCGAGGGCCAGCACGACTTATGGTTCGTCGCGGCGTGGATTCCCCTGTGGTTGGTCGCGGCGGTGGGGCTTACCGCCGTAGAGAAATTCCGCGAGGCCGCGGTCGGGCTTGCGGTCGTCGGCGTGGTCTGGGCCGTGATCGCCAACCGGTCCGACCTCGACCAGCGGAACTATGTGCTGGCGGAACAGCTGGGCCACGCTTACCTGGACACCCTGGACCAACGCTCGACGCTGACCCTGGAATCCGACGATGCCCAGTCGACCGTGCTCTATCTGCAGCGGATCCGGAACGTCCGGAGCGACATTTCCATGGTCGGCCGCAGCGGGATGGCCCTGCCGCAGGTGGGGCCGATCGGGCGCGATTCCGTGAGGTATCACGAGATCCCCGAAGTGGTCGAAGAGCCGATCCGGAAGACCTATCTGGAACGCGGATGGGGCCCTCTATTCCTGGGAGGCACCTCGGCCGAACCCCGCACGCCCTGGAAGGAGCCCATCGCTCCCGAGTCCGTCGTCCAGTCCTTCCGACGGGAGCGCGGGCAGTTCCTGAGCCGGCACGGACGAACCGTCGTCCAGGTCCGTCCGGAGCCGTACGAAAAGCGGCTCGTTCGCCTCCTCCTCCTCGCGCGCAAGAATGAAGCCGACACGCTCGCGCGTCGTGAAAAGTTCAAGGAAGCGGCGCCGTTCTACGAGTCCATCCTCAAGCTCGACCCCTGGATGGCGGAGGAGCCGACCGCCGTCTATCCGCTGGCCGTGGTCTACGTCGGCCTCCAGAAGTACGAGGACGCCGAAGCGACCTTCAAGAAGGCGCTGAAGCTCGACCTGACCCCGGCGAAGCGGGCGGAGGCGTACTACTTCCTCGCGGCCCTCTGCCAGACGAAGTCCGAGATGGCGGAGTATCGGGCGAAAGCGCTGGCGAGCCCCGACCTGCCGGCTCAACTGCGCGCCAAGCTGGAAGGGCGCTGACTACTTCTTCTTGCCGAACCCGGTGACCACGTAGGTCCCGCTGCGCGGGTCGGTCGTCAGCTGCAGGACGCCGTTGCGCTCCATGTCCTCGAGCAGGTCCTGCCACGTGCGGTAGCCGTGGTAGGACTCGTCGAACTGCGGCTTCTTGCGCTTGAGCGTGTCCTTGATCATCGAGCTGTAGAGCGTGTCGCGGTTCTCGCGCTTGAGGGCGAGGATCGTGTCGATGATCAGCTGGAACGCGTCCTTCTTGAGCTTGGGGAGGTCGTCCTTGATCTCCGGCGCGTGCGTCGCCCCGGCGGCCGTCCGCTCGAGGTCCTCGTAGTAGATGAACTCGTCGCAGTTGTCGACCAGGAGCGACGAGGTCGAGTCCTTCATGCCGATGCCGATGACCGTCTTGCCGTTCTCCTTGAGCTTGGAGACGAGCGGCGAGAAGTCGCTGTCGCCGGTGAGGATCGCGAACGTGTCGATGTGGCCCTTGGAGTGCGCCATGTCGATGGCGTCGACCACCATGCGGATGTCCGCGGAGTTCTTGCCCGCGGCGCCGCGCTTGGGGACCTCGATCAGCTCGATCGCCGCCTCATGCAGCGCGGTCTTGTAGTCGCGGTAGCGCGTCCAGTCCGCGTAGGCGCGCTTGACGATGATCTTGCCCTTCTCGAGCAGTCGGTCGAGGACCTTCTGGATCTCGAACTTCTTGCGCGAGTGCTCGAAGCCGAGCGCGAAGTTCTCGAAATCGATGAACACGGCGATGGCAGACTCGTGGCCGTTGGTGCTGGAGGATTGCGTCATGAACCTTCCTGAAGTGAAACCGAAATGAACAAGTCAATTAAGAGAATACTAAACGGGCAGAGGAAAAAACAGAGAGAATAAAGAATGAAAGAATAAAGAATAAGGGGGCTCCCCCCCCTGGCTCCCAGGGGGGGACCCTCCGCTCCCCCCGGGGGCCGGGGGGGCGAATTCTCTATTCTGTATTCTTTATTCTCTATTCTGGTCAACTATGGCAATCGCAGGTCTCGCCCTGGGGCTTGCAATGCCCGCAGTCGCACTTCTTTGAGCTTTTGGCGCAAGTACACGGAATCGCATACTTCTTCGGGTCCGCCTTGAACTTCGCCAGGCAGCCGTCGGCGCAGAAGTAGTAGTCCGACCCTTCGTGCGTGTGCTTGATCGCCTTGGCCTTGTCGATGTACATCCCGCAGATCGGGTCCTTCGCCTTGTCCGCGGACGCCGCGGCCGGTGCGCCGTGGGAGGAGTGCTTGGGCTCCTCCTTCGAGTCGCAGGACACCAGGAGCAGGGGCAACGCCAGGAGCAGCAGGGATCGCATGGAATCCTCCTATTCATGGCGCGGTATTGGCCACAGAGGACACAGAGCCCACAGAGAAAACTCTGCTCTGTGCTCTCTGTGTCCTCTGTGGCCAATCACGCAGGTAGAGGGGCCGCCGCCAGACGCTTCTCCAGCCGGCGCTTGCGGTCCCAGTAGAACAAAACCGGAATCAGGATGTCGATGACTTCGTCCGCCACCAGGATGCCGCCCAGGATCGGCGCGGCCATCGGCTTCATGAACTCCGAGCCCACGCCCGTCGACCAGAGCATCGGGATCAGCGCGAGGATCATCGTCCCCTCGGTCAGGAGCTTCGGACGGAGACGCGCGACCGCGCCCTCCATCACCGCCTCCTTGATCTGCTCGACCGACTCGATCTTCTCCATCCCGCCGCGGCGCTCGATCGCCTCGCGCAGGTAGACCATCATCACGATGCCCGTCTCCGTCGCGAGGCCGAAGCAGGCGACGTAGCCGACCCACACCGCCGTGCTGAACGTGTAGCCGAAGATCCACTGGAAGAGGACGCCACCCGCGATCGCGCCCGGCACCGCGAGGAACATCATCAGCGTGTCGCTCAGGTCGCGGTACGTCAGGTAGAGGATCACGAAGATGATCGCGATCACGGTGGGGAAGACGATCGTCAGCGTCTTCTGCGCCCGCACCTGGTGCTCGAACTGGCCGCTCCAGGCGATGTCGCTCCCCGGCGGAAGCGGGACCTTCTCGGCGACCGCCTGCCGCGCCTCTTCGACGAAGCCGACGATGTCGCGGTTGCGGACGTTGAGCTGGACGTACGACCGCAGCCGGCCGTTCTCGCTCTTGATCATGCTCGGCCCCGGCACGATCCGGACGTCGGCCACCATCGCGAGCGGGATCTGGCGCGTGACCGGCGTCGCCGGCGCGTCGTTCCCGCCCTTGCCCATGGCGGCACTCGTCGCCATGCCCGCCGAGACCAGCAGGTTCCTCACCCGGTCCTCGTCCTCGCGCCAGTCGCGCGGATAGCGGACCCGCACCGGGAACCGGCGCCGGCCCTCGACCGTCGACGTGATCTCCTTGCCGCCGAGCGCGACCTCGATGACGCTCTGGAC